>Ga0209477_1000273_pt1 | contig 31261 bp, 25 predicted proteins | sample KloWWTupernatant_FD_187180 | JGI IMG/M metagenome (GOLD analysis project Ga0209477, IMG submission 187180) | Active sludge microbial communities from Klosterneuburg, Austria, studying microevolution and ecology of nitrifiers - Klosterneuburg... | ecosystem: Engineered > WWTP > Aerobic digester >...
TGAAGAATCTGATTTACCCTATAAAGTAGATGTTGTTGATCTTCAAAATGTCGATGAAAATTTTAAAAAAATTATTGACCAACAAAAAGTTATTTTAAATTTTGACTAAAACAGGGTATGCCTTTCAGAATTCAGCTTCAATCCCGTTTGACAACCACAACCGCATTTAAGAAATCCTACTGACATCCTCTGCTGATCCCTTCACAAATCTCGCAATCTTTATAGCAAAAGTCCTACATAAAATAGGGTTCAAAAGAGTTTATTTTAAACAGCTTGCCATATACACTGATTCCTGTTGATTGGTAAACAGAATCTTGACAAGTGCAAGGATGCACGGAATGGGCAGTGATGTCCGGCCACGCCCAACGATCACAGGGAGTGTTCGTTGGGCGACCACACTTCTAACAAATAAGTCTTTTCCAAGAATATGATGAATACGATTCAACAATTTTTCGTTCGAATAAAGTTAACGAGTGCTATATAAAAACATAGTATTGTAGTCAACTAAAAACACTGCTAGGATCAGTAGCTCTAACCCCTTATTTCGTCCTTAACAGGAATTGCAATGTCTACGCTACCGCACACTTTGCCAAGCTTCTTTTGGCGCTTTATTAAACCGCAGCGTGGCCGTTTTCTATTCTTGATATACGGAAACCTCGGATGGGCCGTGCAAGAAGCCTCTTTTCCCTATTTTGTTAAACTGATTATCGATAAAATTACTTTGTTCTCACATGACAAGGCACTTATTTTTTCGGCACTGAGCACCACCTTAATTGCTTGGATTTGCCTTTGGTTATTGATAGAGTTTGGGTTTCGGTTGTATGACTTCCTTTCTGCTCGCGTTTACCCGCGATTTCAAGCCGATGTACGAAAAGCGATGTTTGAATATACCCTTTCGCATTCACACCAATTTTTTTCTGATCAATTCGCTGGCAGCATTGGCAGTAAAATTTCGCGCATGTCTGATGCGATCTTAAGTGTCTTAACGATTTTTTTTACCATTTTTTTCCCAGTCGTTCTGGCCTTTTGTATTAATATTGTCATTTTATACCATGCCAAACCACTCTTTTCTTATATTATGGCGGGATGGTTTGCATTACATATATTGATCACCTATTTCTTCACAAAAAAATGTGCTCTAAAATCTGCCATTCATTCTGCTGCCGTCACACAACTCAATGGCAAAATAGTGGATGCTTTTTCGAATATCGCAAATATTCGATTGTTTGCCAAAAAACGCCACGAGATGCATTATCTTTCGACCTATCAAAATCAAGAAATCAAAACATCGTACAACTTGTTACACTATAACGCGATTATGAAAGTGTTTTTAGGTGCTCTCAGTCAAGGTTTTGTTTTCATTATGATTGGATTGGGGCTTTATGCCTGGCAAAAAGACTTAATCACAAACGGGGAACTGGCTTTAATCTTGACTTCGCTCAGCTTAATCGGCTTGGCCTGGTACATGGGCATGCATTTAATTAAAGTGTATGAAGATATAGGCACTTGTAAAGAAGCCCTGACATTAATACAAACGCCACATGATATTAGCGATGTCCCCCATGCAAAACCTATTGATATCTCGCGTGGAGAAATTGTGTTTGACAATGTTTCTTTCCACTATACTCGAAACCATAACCTTTTTAGAGATAAAACGATTACACTGCATGCAGGCCAAAAAGTCGGTTTGGTAGGATACTCGGGCTCGGGAAAAACCACTTTTGTCAATCTTATTTTAAGATTGTTTGATATAGAAAGCGGGCGTATTTTAATTGACGGCCAAGATATTAAACAGATAACACAAGATTCACTGCGTGATCAGATTGCCTTAATTCCACAGGACACCACACTTTTCCATCGCTCTTTGATAGAGAACATTCGATACGGTCGTCTCGATGCTTCTGATGAAGCGGTAATGGCTGCCTCTAAAAAAGCACATTGCGACGAATTTATTCAGCATATGGAACACGGGTACGATACTTTAGTCGGAGAGCGCGGCATTAAGCTTTCGGGTGGTCAGCGTCAACGCATTGCAATTGCGCGTGCGATATTAAAAGATGCACCGATTTTAATTTTAGATGAGGCAACCTCTTCATTGGATTCGATGACAGAAAAATTTATTCAAAAAAGCCTCAAGTATTTAATGCACAACCGCACCACGATTGTGATAGCACATCGGCTTTCAACGCTTGCAGATATGGATCGCATTTTAGTATTCAAGCGCGGTCAGATTGCTGAAGATGGGACTCACAAGCAATTGCTTGCCGCAAATCATCACTACGCACAACTGTGGAATATGCAGGCAGATGGATTTTTACCGGAATCACCCTAATGCTAAACGTCAAAGTTATTTTTGCTTAAGCCCTTACTAGCAGCGCATTAATGGTTTCTAACAACTCTGATTCCTGGTAAGGTTTAGCCATAAACTTTTTTATACCCAGGACTTCAGCCTGCTTTTTCTGTTCCGCGCCAATACAAAATGTAATCATGACAATCGGAATATCTGCATACTGAAGATCATTACGCATTTTTTCTGCAAACTGAAAGCCGTCCATTCTTGGCATTTCGACATCAAGCAAAATAATATTGGGTCGCGTTTGTGCTAGTTTTTCGAATGCCTCTAAGCCATCTTTAGCAGTAACAACGATGAAATTATGATGTTCTAGAAAATTTTTAGTCACCGTACGAATAGTCACAGAGTCATCGACAATCAAAACAACAGCCGGCTTTTTAGTTGTTACTGGCATTTTCATTTTTTCATTGACCTGTTTTATGGGATTTTTCGTTGACACAACGAATGTTGTTGGAAATAGCCCTACTAGAATATGTAGCATCTGATCTTGATTGGCGCATACTTTTTCGTATGCTTGTCTATCCACAGGAATTCTGCTCGCTAAAAGCGCATCGCAAAAAGACTCTGTCTCGTGCGCGAGCAAACTTAAGGCGGGTTGGTTAACCATGCGCGCACCTCCTTTCAAGGTATGCAGATCGCGCCTTAGATCAGCAAAATAGGATTTATTATTCAAATCCTTTGACCATTTCTCTAAAGTTGCAGAAATAGCATCTAACAAATCTTTGGCTTCTTCCAAAAATATGTTCAGCAACGATTCATTTTCATCATTTGCATTCATGTCATGTTATCCGTTTGTCGTTCCTATTCTTGCAAGGTTGTTTGACCTAAAACCAATACCGAATCAATCCTTTTCTGTTACTGAATTTTGAGATATTATCAGAAGTATAGCTTAGGTTCATGCCTTTAATCTAAAGGATTATTCATGCTTGAAAGACCTCAAATGGGCGTAATTATGGATCCCCTCGATACCATTCACCCTGAAAAGGACACGACCTTGGCGCTTTTGGCAGAGGCTGACCGTCGGGGATTTGCGCTTTATTACATGGAGCTCGATGCTCTTTTTTTACAATATGGCATTGCATGGGGAAATTGCCGAGCTTTAGAACTACATTTGGACAAAAACCCCTGGTATTCGCTCCAAGCGCCCGTCAGTAGACCGCTGGATCAATTCGACGTATTGTTAATGCGTAAAGATCCACCCGTCAACCTACAGTACCTCTATTCGACCTATATCTTAGAGCATGCCGAATCTAACGGCGTCTTAATTGTTAACAAACCACAAAGCTTAAGAGATGCAAATGAAAAACTTTTTGCAACGTGGTTTCCTCAATGCATGCCGCCGACACTGGTCAGCTCTTCTCAATCCATCTTGAAAGATTTTGTTGAAACACATGAGTGCGCTGTTTTTAAGCCTTTAGACAGTATGGGTGGACACAATATTTTCAAGTGTCAACGGGATGATCCAAACCTAACCATGATTATCGATTTTCTCACACAGAAAGAATCACTTTATGTGATGGCTCAACGATTTGTGCCAGAAATAACGGAGGGCGATAAGCGAATACTCTTAATCGACGGAGAACCCATTCCTTATGCGCTTGCCAGAATTCCAGCTAAAAACGAATTTCGCGGAAATTTAGCTGCGGGTGGCCGTGGGGAAGGTCGAGAATTAACTGAGCGCGATTGGTGGATTTGCTCTCAAATTGGCCCATTGTTGCGCGAAAAAGGGCTGATCTTTGTCGGCATTGATGTGATTGGCGAATATTTGACTGAGATCAATGTAACAAGCCCAACCTGTGTTAAAGAATTGGAAAAGGCATTTGAGATCGATATTGCAGGAAAAATTATAGATTCTATCATGGAAAAATTAAAAGGATAATCAATATATGTTCACTTCACTTAAAAACCATTTACTAATTGCCATGCCTTCTTTAATGGATCCGCATTTTTTTCGATCTGTAACTTATCTTTGTGAACATACTGAGGGTGGCGCTATCGGCATTATCATTAACCAACCACTGTTAGACTTAAGATTAGGCGAAGTTTTAGAACAAATGGGCTTAAGAACAGATTACCCTGAAATTGCAGGTCGTTTGGTATTTAGCGGTGGGCCCATGCAAAAAGAACGAGGGTTTATTTTGCATGGAAATGGAACTGACACGACATGGGAATCCACGCTGAAAATTAGCGACACAATATCGCTCACAACCTCTCCTGACATTTTAAAATCGATTTCAGCTAATCAAGGTCCAACGCATACATTAATTGCACTCGGGTTTGCACATTGGGAAGCTCAGCAATTGGAAAAAGAAATGTCTCAAAATGCATGGTTATATGGTCCGGCTAATTTTGATATTTTATTTCATATGGCCATTGAAAATCGGTGGCGAGCTGCCTCCGCCTTAATGGGCGTTGACGTAGATCGCCTCTCGAGTGATATTGGACATGCCTGAAACCCCTAAAAAACTCGAAAAAATTATTATTGGCTTTGATTTTGGCTTACGACATATCGGCGTTGCCATTGGACAATCCGTTACTCAAACAGCAACCCCTCTCACAACACTGGCAGCGCGTGATGGCGTTCCTAACTGGCTCGAAATTGAAGGAATTTTGGAAAAATGGCATCCCGATGATCTTATTGTGGGCATTCCACTGCATTTAGATGGAACAACCCAACCTATGACATTTTGTGCAAGGCGTTTTATGAATAAACTGCGCACACGATTTAAAATTCCAACCCATGCGGTGGATGAACGCTTAAGCACCTGGGAAGCCAAAACGCGTGCACCCACTAAAATTATACATCATCCCTCCAAAGCAAAAGCGCATATAAATGAGATGCATGCTTACGCAGCGGTTGTTTTGATTGAGCAGTGGATGGTGGACCAACAATAATTGATTCTTTCAAAACCGAACACCAACAAGTTGATCTGTGTCTGAACTTGCTCCCTTTTTTTTATCCTTTAAGCGCTTTAATTCGCTTTTGTATATATTGCAGCACATGAGGATCCATATTGCCATCTGCAGTAATTTTTATATACCCCTCCAATGCCACTTCTTTTTGCCCTTCCGCATCTAAGGCAAGCGACACGCCTAATAACCACAATGCGTTTTCAGGCTCTTCTTGCAGCAAACGGTAGTATTGCTGTCTTGCCAACGCAAAACGACCTGTTTGCTGATAAATATGCCCCAAAAATGCCACATAATTTTTATCTTTTCGGCTATCTTTTATCTTAACGAGTAAAGCCAAGGCCTTATCGGGTTCTTCTCGTTTATCGTAGATCACTGCCATGAGCCTTAAAAAATCAGGATTATTTTCATCTAACCTAAGTCCTTCGGATAAAAGCATTTCGGTTTCATCTAATTGATTTCTTTTTAAATATAAAGTAGCCAGCTCTGCTCTGGCGGCATAATGTGTTGGCATTTCTGCCAACACCGTTTTAAAAAGCCTTTCTGCATGTAAAAATTCGCCATTGTCCCGATATTTTAAAGCTTGTCTATAATCTCCTGAGGCTTTTTCATCTGTTGTTAATGGCGTTTCTCGCTTTTCAAATTGTGCCGAATCCGTCTCCCACTCGGAGACTGTCCAAGCCTCTGCCGTGGTAGCCAATAAAACAAGAGTAACTGCAAAGCTTTTTAGAATTGTATTTTTTATCATGTTTGACAATCTCCTGACCGATTATCCTGTGCCTTGGGTTATTATCTACGGTTTCATGAGTAGATACCAACTACGCCTTCTTTTTGGTTTTTTTGTGTTTTACAACTAAAATTCCATTCCAAAATGCTTTCCTCTTTCTTTTCCACGCTATTCATTGTAGTATCGCTGCTAACTAGCGCAAGACTCTTGAAAAAGGGTCTGAAGGGACCGAGTCTTGATGATACGGCCTTCGAAATGAATCATTAAACTAACTTGATTAGAGTGAATCAAAGGCTATAACAATCAAGATCTGTCTCATTTCTGCCGACACATAAACTAAGTGCGGAAAGAGCGGGATTAAAACCGATGATAAAAAGGGTCAAAATAATTGGATTAGTAGGCTTATTGTTAGGTCTAAGCTTTCCTGCCTGGGGGTTGACGTTTGACTGGCCAGCTGGCACCGACATTGTCGGCGAAATACAAACCACAACCGTTCGTAAAGGAGAATCCTTAGGCGATATAGGTAGACGTTTTGACGTTGGAGTCTACGAAATGATAGAAGCCAACCCAAGACTAGATCCGTGGGGGCCGACCGTCGGCGCGATTGTGGTCATACCTACGCAATTTATCTTACCTAATGTGCCGCGTGTGGGCTTGGTTCTAAATCTCGCTGAAATGCGCCTGTATTACTTTGATCTAGACAACCGTCAGGTGACAACTCATCCATTGGGCATTGGCAAGAAAGGATGCCCTACCCCTTTGGGTACAACTACTGTGATTAATAAACGGAAAGATCCGCCATGGATCCCTCCCGATTCAATTCGGAAAGAGCATATTGCAAAGAATGATCCATTACCAGCCTTCGTTGCTGGCGGTGTGCCCGAAAATCCTATGGGTCGCTATGCGCTTTATTTGGGAGCAGAACTCGGCGCCGGTGCGTATCGAATTCATGGAACAAATGCGTCTGGTGGCATCGGTGTACGTGGAACACATGGTTGTATGCGTCTATTGCCAGAAGATATTGAAAATCTTTTCTATAAAGTACGCATTGGTACACCTGTACGAATTATTCACGAACCCTTTAAGATTGGCTGGCACGAAGGACATTTGTACTTAGAAGCCCATGAACCTTGCTCAGAGCCAAAGTTTGCGGGTTCAGATAGCTTATCACGATTAGAGAAAATGATACGAAACGCTATTGAAAGCACGCATCTCGTGAATTGGAGCAGTGCCAAGATGGGTGCTAAAAAGGCAAATGGATACCCCATTAGGATTGATTAGTTTTCCTTTATCTTTTTTTGCGTGTAATTACTATTAAAAAATAGCTTGATTTTTTTACCTAACTTTTATATTGTGATTACGGTAGCTGAAATCAAGGTTCTGTTCTACAGTGCAATAAGCTCTGGAATAACCTCGGAAAGTTGTCCCAAAAATCATTTATAACGACTAATTAATTTTGGAGAATGTTCAATGAAGACTCCTTATGGAATAGCCAAAATGTTATCATCAGATTCTTACGTTAGACGACCAGCAGTAGAAACTAAAGAAAAAGAGCATATTGCTCCTGCATCGCAAGTCGTTAGAAATAGCGGTTTATATCATTTTGTTGCGACACTCCGCTCAAGGTCAATAGCGAGCCCCTTAGATGGTTTTAAGGTAATACCATTAGAAACAGTTTCAAAAGAATATGAGGGAGATCAGGTTTACGACTATACTCGAAAGGCTTATGTCGTAAATTTTCCAGCATTAGCTCCAAAAGATTTTTTAGACGAAAAAGATTGCTTTGAATTAAAATATACTCATTTTATAGAGCATCATTTAGACATAGATGCACTTTTTGCACCCGGTTCTTCATCTGCAGCACAAAATCGATTTCCCTATTGCCATTATACACAAAATTTTCAAACACCTGATGGCAGTTATATTACAGTGCATCTACACATTAGTAGAAATGGTAAAATAGAACATTTTCGAGTAAAATCCGTTCGAAAAATAACAGGAGCAGATGGAGAAACATTTGAGAACATTGAAAATTACCCCGAAAACATTTTGAAGCAATTGCAGCCTTGGGTGGAGAAGCACGCTGAAATTGCCTTGCAACTAATCAAAAAATTAAACCAGCAAAAACTTGATGAAATATTAGCTATTCATGATAAAATTAATAAATCTGACCATGTATTAAGTGGCTTATTTTTGGAATTACACAACGATACGGCAAGACGGAAATATTTGCGAGTGGCTAAAAAACTTACTGAAAATATTAATAAATTGAATAAGCTAAGTGATAGTGGCTACATCGATGTTAGAAATCGGCACCCTGAACAGATATGTTCGCACATTAACGCAGGTAAATTCACGCCACAAACAGTGGACTCAATCCAAGAGGACTCGGCAGAAATACCTGAAGCAGTGAGCGAAGAGCCTACCGCGAAAGAACATAAGCTGGCACCTTCTTCAAAACACTCCCAAAAACCTGAAGATAAATTCAAACAAAAAATTGATGCGCAACGCAAACAATTGCTAACAGAGCTTGAGGGGAAAGAAAAACAACTAGACAAATTGCAGGTAAAAAAAACGCTAAGTGCAGCAGAATTGATTGCCCGTAATCAAGTTGCCGATGAATTGTGCTCTATTACATTGTCTCTTTATTGTCTTTCAAAAAATGATCAGGTTACAATTAAGCGTCTTAACAACGTCGAAGGAAAATTAGCAAACGTCCCAAGCTTGTTACAAGAGTTTGAAAAACTTGCGAAATTGGGTGAACTTGATAAAGTTTCAGAAATCTTTCCTCATATTGAAAGTAGCTTAAATGCTTCCTTTCTTATTGACTTACTAGATGATGTCATTTGGAAAAAAAATCCGAAACATTTAGAAAAGCAAATAGAAGTTTGCAACTTTTTACATAAAAAATCAGATTTATATAGAGTAGCATTTGAAAAAGTTAACCAAACTTTCAATGCACGAGAGGATGATAATCTCGCTTTATCTCAATTGGTCCTAACATCTGACAAACAAAATAAGCTGGCTTTTGAAATGTTATTACGTCAGGGTGTTGAACCAAATGCGATTGGTGGCATTTTCGGCGAAACATTGATTCCACAAACATTCACGACTCTAATGACGTTTCAGGAAAATCCAGATATCTATTATATACAAACTTTATTAGCGTATGGCGCTTCTACAGAATTACCAAAGAATTATTTTAACAATTTGAGTTATGCGTATCATCATGTCAGGAGCGACAGGGTGCAACATATAAACCCAAATCCTAATGTTGACCCCGCAACGCTTTTTGAGTATAAAATGTTATCAAATGCAACTTCTATTTTATATGTAGCTTGCCGATATTCTCCAACCAAGGAGTTAATCGCGCTTTTAGCACCCAAGAGCAGTCTGCAAGGCTTACTTCTTTCCCTAGCTTATTTTTCTTTTGCAAGAAAAATAGAGATGCAATTCCTTTCGACCAGCACTGAAGCTGGCTTACAGGTATCTGTCACTGGCATAGAATGTGAAAATAAAGCCGTCCTTGAAACCTTACAAGGTACGAATGATGTCCCTGCTTCTATGTTTCTTTTAAATATTGCAGATGAAAGCGATGAATCTCTTAAAGGAATCATGGAAATTATGGTCGGGGAAATCAAGCGTAAAATGTTAGAACATACTCCAGAAGAAATACAAAAGTTAAAAGAAGACTTAATGAGTTTAACAAAAGAGGAAAGAGATACAAACGATTTTTTTGAAAAAAGAAGATCGTATAGCGCTTGCTTGTATTTACATGCTTTTAATCCAAAACCATGCATTGCGGATAAAAAAGACATGGTTGCAACTTTTGTAGGTTTAGTAAGCACTTTCTTAAAATTCTTAGATACTTCTAATATAAATAGAATTCAAAGATTAACACAAATCCAGGGCTATTGTGTTTGGGCTCAGGAACTTGCAGACGCGGTAATCACAAGAGAACCAAAATTTGCACAAGACCCTGTATTCAAAGCCGTGCTTCCGGGTTTATCGCGCATAGTCTCTCAAAAATTGAAAGCAGAACTTATGGTTAGCCTCAGCGGACCAACAGTATCGTTTGTTATAGGAGCAAGACTAGGAGCAGTAACTTCTCAATTTCAGGTTGAGCAGTCTCATGCACAAACAAGCGTGACTAGCGCAACAAGTATGAGAACCACGGGCGCAAGCTCTAGTACTGGTACATCTACAAACCCACAATAAGAGACAGTTCTTTTTTCTGCAAAAAAAACCCCCCAATAATGGGGGGTTTCCTCATGCAAAAGTTCTATCGTAGAAATAACTTATTTTCCACAACGTTCCTTTTCCATTTTGTGACATACTGTCTTCGTATGGCATTTTGGTGCACATTTCTTTTGGCAGCCACAGCCGACCAACCCTAACATTACCAAACTTACCATAACAACTTTAGCTACATTTTTCATCTTTAACGACTCCCCTTCAGTTTTAATTAAACCTGTAAGATTAGGTTAGACAACTTTTTACTAATTTGTCAAACTTTCTCTTTCAGGTGCCCTTTTAAATAACACCTTCAATGCTTCCCGTGGCGAAACCCCTTGCTTCATAATACGAAACACCTGTTCCACTATAGGTAGCTCAATCTGCTCCCGCTTCGCTAAACCACAAAGCTGACCCACATTGTACACAGCTTCGACGACTTGACCAATCTGATTTAACGCTTCAGCTTCTGTTAATCCTTCTGCTAACGCTAATCCAAAACGTCGATTACGTGATTGATTATCCGTGCAGGTTAAAATAACATCTCCACACCCTGCAAGTCCCATCAATGTCTCTCGGCGTGCACCTAAAACTTCACCTAAGCGCATCATTTCGTTAAGACCACGCGTTATTAAGGCCGCTCTTGCGTTAGCACCAAACTGTACGCCATCTGAAATGCCGACTGCAACCGCTAATACATTTTTGACCACCCCACCCAATTGAACGCCTATTATGTCATCTGTCGTGTAAACGCTAAAACTGTCTTGACTAAAACGTACAGCCAGTTCATCGGCAAATTTTTGATTTATTGAAGCGACAGTTACTGCGGTAGGTAATCCAATAGCCACTTCTTTTGCAAAGCTTGGCCCCGAAATAACCGCGTAGGGTCGACCAGCACCCAGTTCACGCTCTGCTACCTGATTTAAAAAATGACCTGTTTCTGGCTCAAGCCCCTTAGTCCCCCATGCAATACGATGCGCAGGCGTTAAAAAGGGTTTAACACTTTGTAAAGCTTCTGCAAACCCATGACTAGGTACAACCAACAAAATATCTTTTACCTGCTCTAAAGCCAAAGCAAGCGTATTACAGATAACAATATTATCTGGCAATGGCACGTCGGGCAGATATCGGGCATTTTGCCGGATGGCTGATATATCTGCTAATAACGGCTGAACACGATCCCACAAATGCACAACCTGACCATTTTTTGCCAAGGCAATGGCAAGTGCAGTTCCCCAGGAACCTGCGCCTAATACCGCAATCGGTGAATCTTTAATCGAACTATTTTTAACCGTCATTAATGACTCTCAGCAACAGATGATTCTGCCGTCGTGTCACGTGTTTTAAGATGATGCTCGTACATCGCATCAAAATTAATGGGTGGTAACACCAATTGTGGAAAACCACCGCGCGTCGCAAGATTTGAAACAGTTTCGCGTGCGTATGGGAACAAGACGGTTGCGCAAGTCGTCGCCAATAATTGCTGCGTAGCCTCTGGTGTAAAATTCTGAACACTAAACGCTCCAGCCTGCTGAATATCAATTAAAAACGCCGGCTTTTCTTCTGCGGCTTCTCCCAGCTTGATGGTTACCGTAACATGTAACACTACTTCATAAATCGACTCGGGCTCGGACAAAATCTGAGAACCCATTTGCAAATCAAAGTCAATTTTAGGCTTCCATTCTGTGTTAAAGATCTGAGGACTATGAGGTGCTTCGAAAGAGAGATCTTTAACATAAATACTATGGATATTAAACACAGGCGTACTCACTGCTGCTTTTGGATCGTGTAAATCTTGCCCATTAGCTGCTTTATTAACAGGTGGTTGTGCATTTTTTGGCATATTGATGCTTCCTCTTTATATTTTGAAAAAATGAATTACCGAAGCGAATCGTGCAATTCGCCTCGTTCGTACAAGGCTTTTAAATCCGAAAAACCACCGACATGTTGTTCGCCTATAAAAATTTGTGGCACTGTTCGTTGCCCACTGATCCGTTTCATTTCTTCGAAGCGAGCTACATCCAAATCAACCCGAATTTCTTCAAATGGAATACCTTCGCTTTCCAATAATTCTTTTGCACGAATGCAATAGGGACAAATTGCTGTACTGTAGACAATGACTTTTTTCATGGGTTCATCCCTTGTTTCTCCTTACTGTTCATGATTTTATCACGGGCATCCCGGCCGATTTCCATGCTTGCATCCCACCACTTAAAACAAAGATCTGAAGGAATCCTTTTGCTTGTAATAACGTCATCACTTTTGCAGTGTCCTGTCCGGTTGCTGTCGCGATGATGATTGGCTGCTTCAGGTATTTCTGCAAGTGGCTCATTTTTTTATCGAGTGAGACCGCTGCTAGCTGCTCTGCGCCAACAATATGTCCTGCTGAAAATTCTGCTTCCGTTCGGACATCGAACACAACCGCTTCTTCATGATTCATCATTTGCACAGCACGCTCTGTTGAAACAGCCTGTTTTGAACCGAAATGACTACCAATGATTTCATTGATAATAAATGCCGTCAGAACAACTCCCAGCAGGGAAGCCAAAATCCAATGATTAGTTATAAAGACAACCCATTCTTCCATATTCAACCAACTCTTCATTTAAATTTAATAACCGTGATACACGCACCAAAAGGGGAGTATACTCGAAATAGGCGTTTATGACACTAAATGATATAAAGCCCTATATGAAAACGATGCGTAACCCCCTAGAATACTCAGAATGCATTTTTGCCCCACGGACAGAGAGACGCAATGACATCACACCCCATCGCATTAATTATCTTAGACGGCTTTGGCTACAGCGCATCACTCAAATTTAATGCCATAAAATCAGCAAAAACACCGGTTTGGGATAGGCTTTTGGAAGAGTGTCCTCATACGACCCTAGACGCTTCGGGCCTGGCCGTCGGACTACCGAATGATCAAATGGGCAACTCCGAAGTTGGGCATTTAACCATAGGTGCTGGACGCGTACTGATGTCTGATCTCATGCAAGTTTCAACCGCAATAGAAAATGGTCATTTTAACCAAAATCCGGTATTGATAGCAGCGATAGAAAAAGCAAAACAACCCGGTTGCACATTACACATTTTGGGATTATTATCGCCCGGCGGCGTGCACAGCCATGAATCGCATATCCATGCACTCATAGAACTCGCTAAAGAAAAAGGCGTCTCAAACATTGTGATGCATGCATTTTTGGATGGTCGAGATACCCCGCCTAAAAGCGCAACAAATTCTTTAGATGCATTACAAAAAATCTGTCGTATCGGATCTCTCAGTGGACGTTACTATGCAATGGATAGAGATAAGCGCTGGGAGCGCACAAAAACGGTTTACGAACTCCTCACCGAAAACAAAGCCCCCTTTACCTTTAGTTCTGCTCTCGAAGCCTTAGAGGGTGCTTACAGCCGCAATGAAACCGATGAGTTTGTACAACCCACCGTGATTACACCATCTGCACCTATTTTAGATAACGATGTTGTTATTTTTATGAATTTTAGAAGCGACCGTGCAAGACAATTAAGCATTACGTTAACAGACCCTCATTTTTCCGGCTTTAAACGCCCTGTTTTTCCAAAGCTTTCTGAATTCGTTACCCTTACAGAATATGCCAATACAATCACTGCAAAAATTGCTTTTCCACCAACACCGCTTAATAATACGCTGGGCGAATATTTGCAAAATAACCACTATCGACAACTCCGCATCGCGGAAACCGAAAAATATGCACATGTTACCTTCTTTTTTAATGGCGGACATGAAACGTCTTTTGAAGGTGAAGATCGGATTTTAGTGCCATCCAAAAAAGTCGCGACTTATGATCTTGCACCCGAAATGAGTGCTTTTGAATTAACAGAAAAATTGGTCGCGGCCATTCATGAAAAAAAATATGACGTGATCATTTGTAATTATGCAAATGCAGACATGGTCGGCCATACGGGCAATTTTGATGCCACCGTAAAGGCGATTGAAGCATTGGACATTTGCTTAGGGCAAGTTATTGAAGCCTTAAAGGCAGAAGGCGTTGACGCGATTATCACTGCGGACCACGGAAATGCAGAAATGATGTTTGATGAGGTCACTCACCAACCCCATACAGCCCACACCCTGGCGCGCGTACCTTTCCTGTATGTTGGCCGTCCTGCCAGAATTAACCATGAACACGGCGTCTTATCCGATATCGCTCCCACGATTATCAGCTTGTTAGGACAATCAAAACCTATAGAGATGACAGGAAGCGTGATAATGACGCTCGACTTGCTAGCGACAAAACAGTAAGATCATTTTATTATTAGGATTCGAAGACAGCAGCTTCTGAGAAAGCGGATTATACTTTCTAAAGTTTGATTAAAGGCCAGAAAGGATAGGTAATCTATTCGACAAACTTATTCAACAAACGCACCCTGATCCCAAATGGAGAAATTGGCTATGCAATCCAGACCAGAAAAAATGATGACACTTCTAAAAGCAAGCCTGATCGGATCTGCTTTGATCCTAATGCCAGTAACTGTCTCTGCAGAGGCATCCTCCAAAGAAGAAAAACTGCCTATCGCTGATCTCCAACGATTTACCAAAGTCATCGAATATATTAAAGAATATTACGTTAAGCCCGTCTCTGATGAAGTCTTATTTGAAAATGCCATGCGTGGCATGTTGGCAGGGCTTGATCCCCATTCCAGCTATTTTAGCATGGACGAATTTTCCGATTTAAAAGCCAGCACCAGCGGTAAATTTGGTGGTTTAGGTGTTGAAGTTATGCCAGAAGAAGGATTTATCCGCGTCATTAGTCCGATTGATGATACACCCGCGCAACGTGCAGGGATCCAATCAGGTGATCTGATTATTAAATTGGATGACACGGCAGTTAAAGGATTAACGGCTCAAGAAGCGATTGAAAAAATGCGTGGCGAAAAAGGCAGTAAAATTGTTTTAACAATTCTTCGACAAGGCGAAAATAAACCTCTTGTAATAACCGTTATTCGAGATACCATCAACGTACAAAGTGTACGCACCAAAATGTTAGATGATAATTTTGGATATGTACGTGTTTCACAATTTCAAAGTAATTCTGGTGATGAGTTAACGCGTTCACTGCAAGCACTCAAAAAGAATAATGGCGGAAAATTAAAAGGCATTATACTGGATCTCCGTAATAATCCAGGCGGCGTATTAGACACCGCTGTACAGATCGCGGATACTTTTCTCGATCGCGATAAATTAAAACAATATGATAATGTTATCGTTTACGCAAAAGGACGTATTCCAGGCTCGCAAATTAAAGAAAAAGCGCATGCAGGAGATCTTTTAAATGGTGCTCCCATGGTTGTGCTGGTTAACCGAGGTTCTGCTTCAGCGGCTGAAATTGTTGCTGGCGCCCTACAAGATTATCATCGTGCTGTCATCGTTGGTGATCAAACTTGGGGCAAAGGCACTGTGCAAACCGTACTACCACTAAAAGACAATCGCGGTCTTAAATTAACAACCGCTTTATATTACACGCCTGCAGGACGATCTATACAAGCAACCGGCATTGTGCCCGATATATTGGTACAAAATTTGAAAATCCCAGCACCCGAAAAAAATGATCTCAACGCATTGCTATTCCGCGAAGCCGATTTGCAAAGACATCTTGAAAATGGCAATGCAAAAGATGATGAAAAAAGCATCGATCAAAAGATAGATCAGAAAACAGACCCCAAAATTAAGGTGGAAAGTAAAGACAAGAATAAAGAGACAAACAAGGACAAAGAGAAATTGAGCGAGAAAACACCCTCTTCAAAAGAGCCTTCAGCCACTGATCTGCTGTATACCGATTATCAGCTACATGAGGCATTAAATATATTAAAGGGGCTGACCTTAACAAACGCCAACCCAGTTAAAGATCAGGTTAAAGCGACAGAGATCTCTTAGTGTGTTCCCAGAGAAAATTGAAGTTAAGCAGCTATCATTAGCTGCTTAAGCTTTTTAAGCGCGTTACTTTCTAATTGACGAATACGTTCTGGGGAAACTTGATAAAGTTCTGCTAATGTTTGCAGCGTTTCTTTATTGTCGGATAACCAACGTTTTTCTAAAATGGCCTGGCTACGGGGGTCCAATTTCTCAAAAGCGATTTTTAACTGACCATCTGCAGAGGCATCCCAATTTTCGGTTTCCAACTGAACAGCAGGGTTAGCCGCTTGATCTTCTAAATATTCAGACGGCACCCATGAGTGGCTACTATCGCTGTCCGAATTAGCAGCAGGCAAATCAAACCCAACATCACGTGCATTTAAACGCTCTTCCATGCGCCGGACTTCTGCATGTGAAACGCCGAGATCGCTCGCGATGGTTTCTACCTCTTCTTTAGTACTCCACCCCAATCGTTTTTTAGCACTTCTCAAATTAAAAAATAACTTCCGTTGTGCCTTAGTGGTCGCTACTTTAACAATACGCCAATTGCGCAAAATATATTCGTGTATCTCTGCCTTAATCCAATGAACGGCAAAAGAAACCAAACGCACGCCCATTTTGGGATCAAAGCGCTTAACCGCTTTCATTAAGCCCACCGTCCCTTCTTGGATTAAATCACCCAACGGCAAACCATAACCCAGATAACCCCGAGACACGCGTGCAACGTATTTAAGATGCGCTAAAACGAGCTGTTGCGCGGCTTTAAGATCACCTTGTTCTTGGAATTGCGTCGCTAAACGCTGCTCTTCCTGAACCGTGAGTATCGGGATATCATTAATGCGTTGAATATAGGCCTCTAGGCTGCCAATAGGCAACTGAGGCTGGATGACTAATAAGTCTTGGGTCGTTTCGCTCATTTCCGTTGATCTCTTAAGTTATATTTTAATATTAAGAGGGTATTTTAACATTTTCTACAGCCAATAACCAACATCCAATAAGCTGTATTTTATTACAGCAATATTATAAATAAAATAAATTTGGTATCTTGAAAGGAATCCAAAAAAGAGGTAACTCATGGCCGGCTATCCATACACGCGATTGCGCCGCATGCGACAAGACGATTTCTCGCGCCGACTCATGCGCCAAAATACACTGAAAGTCGATGATTTGATCTATCCTGTTTTTATTCACGAAGGACACAATCATCGTGAACCGATTTTATCAATGCCGGGTATTGAGCGTCTAACGATTGATCTTTTGCTAGAAGAAGCCGCAACGCTGGTTGAATTAAAAATTCCTGCGATTGCTTTATTCCCAAAAATCGCACTTGATAAAAAATCGGAAGAAGCTAAAGAAGCTTATAACCCTGAAGGATTAATTCCACGCGCGATACGCGCGCTAAAAGAAAATTTTCCAACATTAGGGGTGATTGCAGATGCTGCATTAGATCCCTATACCACACACGGTCACGATGGAATAATCGATAAACACGGTCATGTATTAAACGATGAAACCGTTGATATTTTAGTGCAACAAACGCTCAGATATGCAGAAGCAGGCGTTGATATTATCGCACCGTCTGATATGATGGACGGGCGCATTTTAGGCATACGCCAAGCGCTAGAATCTGCAAAATTTTCGAACACCCGCATCCTCGCTTATTCTGCAAAATATGCTTCTAGCTACTATGGCCCCTTTCGCGACGCCGTCGGCTCTGCACCCGCTTTAGGAAAGCGTTCTAAAGAAAGTTATCAAATGGATCCCGCAAACAGCGACGAAGCGTTAAGAGAAATTGCCTTGGATTTGAAAGAAGGGGCAGATATGGTGATGGTCAAACCGGGGATGCCTTATTTAGATATCGTGCGCCGCGTGAAAGATCAATTCCAAGTGCCCACGTTTGTGTTCCAAGTGAGTGGTGAATATGCCATGCACATGGCCGCAATTCAAAACGGTTGGCTACCCGAGCACGAAACCATTTTAGAGTCTCTGTTATGCATTAAACGTGCAGGTGCAGATGCGATTTTAACGTATTTTGCAAAATCGGTTGCGAGATGGCTTAAAAATTAACCGACTTGAGGTCACAATTTGTGACCTCAAGTTTTGAATTTCTTCTTCTGTTATGTTAAACGAGTGCCACAACAGGCTTTTTCGCTTTCCGAGCTTCGTTTTGGAATTGCCCAGCCATATTTGATAAGCGCTGACTGGATTCTGCCGTGCTATCTCTGCCCAAATTATCTAAAAACCACATTACAAGATCACGGGTTTGCTGACATAAAATCACCATATCGCAACCGGCATCGATCGCCATTTGTGCTCTTACCACAAAATCGCCACCGATAGCTGCACCTTTCATCGACAAACAATCGCTGATAATCGCGCCTTTAAAAGCAAGTTGGCCTCTTAAAATATCTTGCAACCAACGGCGCGAAAAACCTGCAGGCACAGTATCTACCGCAGGATATGTAATGTGCGCAGGCATCACCGCACCTAAAATGTTACTTAAATTTGCAAACGGAACTAAATCATCCACTAACAATGCCTCTAACGTGCGATCATCAACAGGTTTCGCAATATGCGAGTCAGGAACGCATCCGCCATGACCTGGAAAATGTTTACCCATCGCAGACATTCCGACCGCATTCATCCCTTGAATAAAGGCTTTTGCTAATTCAGATACCGTCTGTGGGTCGCGCGCAAATGCACGATCGCCAATCACTTCGCTCATTCCTTTCTCTAAATCTAAAACAGGCGCAAGGCTAAAATCGATTCCACAATCCAAAAGCTCCGTCGCCATTACCCATCCGGCATTGCGCACTCGCTTTAAAGCCTCTACAGGATCCTGTTGATATAAATCGCCATAATGTTTTGCAGGGGGTAACTTTGTAAATCCTTCGTTAAAGCGCCATACCTGCCCCCCTTCATGATCAACCGCCAACAATAAAGGTTTTTGAGCCGCTGCTCTCACATCAATAATTAAAGCCTTGAGTTGCGCGATATCTTGATAATTACGCGTAAAGAAAATAACCCCACCTACCCGCGGATGTGCTAAAAGCGCATGCTCCGACGGCAAAAGCGTTTTTCCTTCTAAATCAATCATCACTGGTCCATACTGCATTGCTTCACTCCCACAAGGTTTGATAAGGTATTATAGGTATTCTCTCAACAAAAGAGCCAGTTAGTAAAATGTCATACAATCTAAAAACTTTCCAAGGTTTAATTGCCACTTTACAGGATTTTTGGGACCAGCAGGGCTGCGTGCTGTTACAACCCTTCGATATGGAAATTGGGGCCGGGACCTTTCATCCCGAAACTTTTTTACGCGCCATTGGACCCGAGCCCTGGAATGCGGCACACGTTCAATCTTCTCGCCGGCCTGGCGATGGGCGCTATGGTGAGCATCCTAATCGAGGACAACATTTTTTCCAATACCAAGTTGTATTAAAACCTTCTCCTTTGGAGATTCAAGAAATTTATATCGAATCACTAAAAACCATTGGCATTGATCCGCTCGTTCATGACATTCGTTTTGTAGAAGACAACTGGGAATCGCCCACTTTAGGCGCTTGGGGGCTCGGGTGGGAAGTGTGGCTAAACGGCATGGAAGTGACCCAATTTACTTATTTTCAACAAGTCGGTGGCTTAGAATGTAAGCCTGTGATGGGAGAAATTGCGTACGGTATCGAACGCCTTGCGATGGTTGTTCAAGGTGTAAACCACATTCAAGATCTGGTGTGGACAACAGGACCACTGGGAACCATTACCTATGGCAATATTTTTAAACAATATGAAGCAGAAATGTCTGCTTACAATTTTGAAAAAGCCAATGTCGATAATTTATTTAAGCAATTTGACGATTTTGAAGCTGAAGCAACACTGCTAAACACAGAATATCATTTGCCATTGCCCGCTTATGAAATGGTTTTAAAAATGTCGCATCTTTTTAATTTGCTGGATGCACGCCGTGCAATATCGGTTTCAGAACGACAACGATATATTTTGCGCGTGAGAACCTTAGCAATGCTTGTCGCGACGACGTACTATAAATCTCGCGAAAAATTAGGGTTTCCAATGCTGCATCCTAAAGCACTCGAACAGGAAAAAAAACATGGCTAATCCTATGGGGTCGGCGGATACAATGGTCCGCCCTTACAAAAATTTATTAATTGAAATTGGGTGCGAAGAGTTACCCCCTAAAAATTTGCACAAACTGCAAATCACTTTTGTGGAACACTTCAGAAAAATGCTAAACGCTGCAGATCTAACATTTACAAAGACGGAAAGTTTTGCGACACCGCGAAGATTAGCTCTTCGCATCAGCGATTTATCCCTACAACAACCCTCGCGGCAAACAACCAAACGAGGCCCTGCAAAAAATGCGGCCTTTGACGAAACCGGAAAACCCACCAAAGCCGCCTTAGGCTTTGCGGAATCCTGTGGCGTATCCATAGACGCACTTTCTTTACAAGAAACCGATAAAGGTTCTTGGCTGGTGTTTGAAAAAAACGAACCAGGTAAAGCGACAGAGCAATTGATCCCCGATTTACTCACAGAAGCCTTAAATGCGCTACCTTTTGGCAGACGTATGCGTTGGGGAACACAGACAGACAGTTTTGTACGACCCATTCATTGGATTGTGCTTTTATGGGATCACAAAGTTATACAAACCGAAATATTCGGCGTTAAAAGCAGCAATTTAACTTATGGGCACCGCTTTCATCATCCAGAAGCGCTGCCTATTTCTGATCCAAAAGACTATGAATCTGTTTTAAACAAAGGCTTTGTCATCGCCAATTTTGAGAAACGACGCGAAAAAATTCTTTCTGAAATCACGAGAATCACGACAGAAAAAAAAATCAATGCCATTATTGAGGATACCTTGCTCGACGAGGTGACAGGTCTTGTTGAATGGCCTGTTGTATTACTCGGCTCTTTTGATAAGGCTTTTTTAGATGTTCCCAGAGAAGCGCTAATTACCTCTATGCAAACACATCAACGCTGTTTCCCCGTTGAAGATCAATCTCAGAAATTACTACCACACTTTTTATTGGTAAGTAATATCAACAGTAAAAATCCAGCCGCAGTTGTTAATGGAAACGAATGCGTTATAGCAGCGCGTCTTGCTGATGCTGTTTTTTATTATCGCCTTGACAAAGAAATCCCCTTGCACCAGCGTCTTATTGATTTAAAACAAGTCCGCTTCCAATGGGGGCTTGGCACTTTATGGGATAAATCAGAACGCCTTGCAAAACTTGCCATGTTGATTGCGCCTAAAATTCACGCGGATCCCTTGTATACCGAACGCGCAGGGTTACTCTGCAAAACCGATTTATTAACACAAATGGTCGGTGAATTTCCAGAATTACAAAGCATTATGGGTTGCTACTATGCCTTACATGATTCCGAACCTGTTGCTGTTGCAATGGCGATTGAAGATCATGCACATCCTCGTTTTGCGCAAGATACCTTGCCCACAACACCAGAGGGAGCTGCACTTGCGCTCGCGGATCGGCTGGATTCTTTAGTCGGAATCTTTGGGCTGGGCAATCGTCCAACAGGAGACAAAGATCCATTTGCACTCCGACGTCAAGCACTGGGTATTTTACGTATTTTGATCGAAAAACAGTGTGACTGTGATCTCAACGATTTGCTGCATGTTGCTAAAGAACAGTATGCACACCAAGCAATCACGCTATCCGAACCAGAAGTTATCTCGCAGGTGCTGGATTTCTGTTTTGAACGCCTAAGAGCCTTATACCAAGATAAAGGCATTAACCCGCGTGTTTTCGAAGCTGTCTTTGCAAAACGAATTACCAATATCCTAGATTTTGATAAACGCATACAAGCTATCAATTATTTCATTACCTTAAAAGAAGCCGAAAGTTTGGCAGCAGCCAATAAGCGTGTACAAAATATTTTATCCAAATGTGATACAGATATCTTTAGAGATCTAACGGTCCAAAATGATTTGTTGACAGAAAATGCTGAAAAAACATTATGGCTTCAGTTGGCCGCTAAAGAAAAAGAAGTTGCGCCACTCTTGCAGGTCGGGAATTACACAGAAGCCCTAAAATCCTTGGCAACATTAAGAGAGCCCATTGATCAATTTTTTACAGACGTTATGGTGATGGTTGATGATCTCACGCTACGTAATAATCGCTTAAGATTACTGCATCGTTTGCGAGTCTTATTTTTAGAAATCGCGGATATTTCCTTATTATGAAACCGCTTGTCATTTTAGACAGAGATGGGGTTATTAATGTTGAATCCCCAGATTTTATTAAATCGCCTGAAGAATGGAACCCCATTCCCGGCAGTCTAGAGGCCATTGTAAAACTCAATCATGCAGGTTATTGGGTTGCGGTTGCAACGAATCAGTCGGGAGTGGGCCGTGGGTTGTTTGATCTCGCGATGTTAGAGTCCATACATCAAAAAATGCGAGACGCTTTAGCCAAGTTGGGGGGGCATGTTGATCTTGTGCTATTTTGCCCACATCTGCCCGACGCACACTGCGAATGCCGAAAACCAAAGCCTACGCTCATGAATGATATTGCAACACATTTTAAAATTGATCTCAAGAAAACACCTGTTCCCGCCATTGGAGACTCTCTGCGAGATTTAATTGCTGCTCAAACAGCTGGATGCAAACCACTTTTGGTTTTAACAGGCAATGGACAACGCACACATGAAAACCTTCCCGCCGATCTCAAACAAATAGCCGTTTATTCTGATTTAGCATCCGCCATAGATGCACTGTTGATGAGCAAAGCACCGTGATATTTCGAAATTTTCTGTTTTACCTGGGTCTCGTTCCAGCCACACTTCTTTTTGCCATACTTGGAACGCTGTTTTTTTTTCTGCCCTTTAAAGCACGGTACTATTTAATTACCCGTTGGTCGCATTTTTTTATCTTTTGGGCCAAAATAACCTGTGGTCTTCGCTATAAGGTTACGGGGAAAGAAAATATACCCACAAAAAATGTAATCATTTTTGCAAATCATCAATCCATGTGGGAAACCATTTTTATGCAGGTATTGTTTCCAACACAATCCTGGGTACTTAAAAAAGAATTATTAAAAATTCCTGTTTTTGGATGGGGGCTTGCATTACTCGACCCGATCGCGATTGACAGAAAACAATTTAATTCTGTTAAGGCTTTAATTCAGCAAGGTTTCGAGCGTTTACAAAAAGGTCGCTGGGTTGTTATTTTCCCAGAAGGCACCCGCGTTGCTCCCAATATGAACCGTCCTTATTCTCGCAGCGGCGCAGCGCTTGCAGAGGCCACGGGATATCCTATATTGCCTGTTGCACACAATGCAGGACTGTATTGGCCGCGCGGATTTTTTATTAAAAAACCCGGAACGATTCAGGTTGTGATTGGGCCTATTATTGAGTCTAAAGAAAAAACAGCAACCGTATTAAATAAAGAAGCAGAACATTGGATTAGGGAAACGCTGGAAACTATCGTAAAATGAACACCCAGCTAATAATTTGACCTACCCTAAATTGTCAATTAGAAATTTATTTTCAACATCCCCTTGATCGCACGGGTAGAAACTTAATTTGCTTTCTGTAAAATAGAAAATAAGTTCATGCAATACAGGAGATTGACATGCACACGTTCGATGATAGGTTATTCATAAGTACAATGATGCAATTGTTAAGCGATAGGTTGTTTATAAATAAAATAATACAATCTATCGTTTTTTTTATTACATATTGTGTGCTAATGATATATATGAACACCCTTATTGCACAGGATTAAAATCTAAATATTTTATCGCCATATTTAAAAGTAATAAAAATGTTCTTCTGCGGCATTTATGAGAAAAATAAAACACTTTAACCGTGTTTTCTCTAGTTGTATATGCACTAAAAAATACTTTAAAAATTAGGGTGAAAATAAAAATCCTATCTATCTTGAATTTTAAGTGTGTTAGCGTCATACTTAGAAGTAATAAAAATGTTAATGTCTCGGAGATTGAATATGTTGATAGTATCGCTCGCCTTTAGATTTTCTAAAATCTCACAGACATAAATTAAACATCGTGTAACTGCACGAAAATAATGCGAAAACCGCTCTGAATTTAGCTGCCATTTAATAAGATACAAGGGGATTGATATGCACAATGGTCAAAAAAATAAAGATAACGCTGAACAAAAAAATGATCAGCCTCAAGTGAATGCTCTAGTCACAACCACAGCAGCAACAACCTCCACATGCTTAACACGCTCGGCTCGCCATAGCATTAGTCCTCGAGCACTGACAGCAGAAATTACCACCTGTACGCAAGCCACAGCTGAATTAATCGCACTCAGTCGGGATCTGTATAGCTTACTGGCAACCGAAGGCCCTAATATTGCACGCATCCCCGAGATACTAACAAGGCGGCTATCTACATTATTTCCATTTGCTGCTGGCACAGACATGCTTTCTAAAATACAATCTGCAACCACACAATTAATGACCTTTGGAGTTAATCCAGCCTTAGCACTCCATGGCGTTAAAAAAGCAATGGGAGCGGGTGTTGGAAAAATAGATCAAGGAAAACATGTCTTAGCAAGCGCAATCCATAGTGCGGGAGGACCCGCTTCTGATGCATTGGATCTTTATCATACCTGTGCAGGCTTATATAGTTTTTATAACACGTACACAGAACTCAATAGGTTATATGCTTCTATTCTATTTTGTTCTCAAAGAGTCTACACAAGCGCACAAGAGCTCGCAGAATTAACGGGTACTAACGAGCAATGGGGCATGATAAACGAAGTGTTTCTTGAGTATTGGGATCAACCCGGATTTGATTTTAATGCTTTTATTAACCAAACTGCAGAACAGTTTAAAATAATGCTTGACCCCTTAAAAGGACTGATTGTTTTATACGAAACAATGGAACCTGTTCGAATGGCAACGTATTTAGCTATCACGATGCGTGCAGAACCTAATGCAGAATCACAGTTAGATCAAGTCACCTATTTGCTAACGAATGCTTGTTATAATACTGCTCTAGATAACCTCAGTGTTGTTTCTAAAGGTGCGGGTGATCTCTTGGGCAGAGAGCTACTCGGTATAGCAGTAAACGCCGGCACAACAGCTGCATTAACGACTTGTGCAATAACAGTCACTGGCATGAATTTTCCGATTACAATTGCTATATTGGCTACTTGTATTACAAATCCAAGCAAAAGAGACGCTTTGATCACTTATGCAAAAAGCCTCATCATGAATCCACAAGTTGGTGAGACAAAATCGGATACAGGCGTTCGCGCTACCGTATTGAAGCAGTTGGAAGCACTCAAAAATCGCGGCAATGCTTCGCTAAGCCCCTTGGCTGAGAATATTTCGCCCAAAATTAATCAACTGATGAAAAAGTGTCTTGACGCGAGCGGTGCTGTTGTCGGAAATATTACTGAAAATGCGATACGCACTTTAATGCGAGATAGTAGTTTGACGCCTTTTTTAAAAGAACAAATGAATTCTGTTATTTATCAAATGCTAGATAGCACATTAAGACAAACGCTACAAATTCCAGAAGAAAAAGTTTTTCTCGAGAACATACAGGACATGAGCGATGCAGAGGCGGCTGTTTATCAGGCTTGTGGTGCCTTAATTCCAGATATAGCTAATCTTTTAGCACTGCCAACCTTGGTAAAAACGCAATTACAAGCCACTACGGGAAATCTTCATGTTTGCAGTGACACAGGAAAACCGCTAAACCTTAAGGAAAAAACAATTCAGGCTGTCATGCGAAAAGTACGCCCTGTTGCAAATACAAATGTTATCGCGACTCTTCGCATGATTCAAGCAGGACGAGCTTTAAGAACAGCCGTCCAAGGATCAGAGGTCCCACCAGCATCGCCTTCGCCAACCGTATTGGAGACTGTTCTAGGCTACGCCAACAACGCCGCGGAATTGCCACTCTCGGCATTAGGCAGCGCCGCTAATCGTGAATTAACCAAAGGGCTTAGAATTTATTTGGTTGAAGAAAGTGTGCCTGAAAAATCTATACCCACGCCGGCTATCATTTTCTCAAGAAAAATTACTCCTCGCTTGGGTGGTCTGATAACCAGTGAATTAATAGAAATAAAAAGCTTTAAAATTTTCAAAAAAATACGTGGTCTTGCTACTGCGCTGACATCGCTCGTAACCAATAGAGCACGTACTATCCCCATGGAAACTTTAGAAAATGCAGAGCTCAAAAATCAAAGCGAGACAATCGTAAAACAAAACGCGTCCAAAACAAATAAAATATCTTCAGTTTTATTGCCATTGGATCATCCCTTGGCTCGCTTGATAACAGAACAACTAAAGCACGCTCCCGAAATATTTGATTATACCAAACAGCATAAAATGCAACAAAACACGCTGGACGTACAAAGGAAACGCGCAATTGATAATGAAGCATTGAGACAACAAGCAATAGAATTAGCAAAAATTAAAGAGACCGCCATAAAATGCGGCTTTGGCGAAGCGTTTTTTGCAGATTTTGAGACAACCCCTGTTATACAAGAACGTTATACACGATTGCTAAAGGCAATCAATGACGTAGATACTTTGCCCTTGCCTATTGATCTATTACCTGATGAGGCTATAAAGGTCAGACAATATATCAAAACACGACTCATTAACGAAAGTGAAATATTGCTTTCTCATATCGATGCAGCAACGGAGCGTTTTAATGCACTATTATTGAATGACTACTCAATAAAAGAAAAACTCGCTAAGACTGAGAATGCAATTTCGACTGTCGATAACATTGGCTGGTTTGGAACAACATGGCTTGTTTTTACTACAATAGCACCCGAGGCAAAAACGCATTACCTTGCGCTATTAGAGCTGCAGAGGAGCGAAGCAAAAGCTACTATAGCCGCGCTATCTAAACCACTCGAAGACCTAAAAGAAGGACAGTATCATCTCGTAATAGATTATTTAAAAGAGAATTCTGAAAACGCTGCATTGCTTTCAACAGAGGTTTCGCATTACAAAAAAACTTTTTGGCTGTGGCAGTCTTGGCCCGAAGGTTTGATTAAATTAGATAAATATTTATCAGAAAGCGTGCCAAACGTTAGGATCCATCTTCCTCAAGAGGAGACAGTAACGCCTGCTCTGCTTTTTGCAGCCGCACAAAAACCCAATGAACCCAATGAACCCAAAGAAATGTATGATTATAAAGTGGAAGCGGAACTTCAACTTGCAAATGCACTGAAACTATCTGAAGCTGAAGCCATAGCTGCATCTCAATCTAAAATAGGCCCTAAAACAATAGCAGGGTGGGAATTAACAGATGTTCCAGAAATAGGAAATTGTTTTTACGAAGCCGTAGTGCTTCAATTGCAGAAAAACAATTTCCCTATTGCAAAGACATTCCCAGGAACAAGGCCAGAAGATGGTGGAACTGCTCTCGTAAATATCCTGCGTCGTCGAAGTACGCTAGAATTTAGAGATCGCGACTGGGCTGGAGAGGAAGAAATATTAGCTCTCGCGAAAGAACTTAAAATTGTGATTGCCATTGTCGATACGAGATCAGAAAATCCCGAATTCCAATACTATTTTGCGAACTGGAACGGAACCATGGGCACCACGCGTAATAAAACAGAAATACCGCAGGGTCAAATGGTTGCAGAGCTCGCTTATACAGGAAATCATTATTTGTCTGTAAGATCAAAGCCAAGCAGCCCAACATCTCCAAGACAGTAATACCTACAGGCATAAGCTGAATTTACTTAAACAGCGTTTTTACAAGATATACCCGATTTTTTGGGTTGAGGGTGACCTTCATTTTGAGGAGGGATCATGCGTTGTTTATAAATACTAAACAAGTGCCGTAAAGACTCTGGGACACGGTTACCCCATACTACAGGATCAGGCGATTTGGGTATCAGCTCTTTGTATTCTGTTCTATCCGTCAAATAACCAAGAATTATTTGCAAAGGCTTCGTCGATAACCGCGGCTCCGAAGCCTTTTCTAAGACATCACTCGGTGCCTGAGTTTCCAAAATCTTAAAAATACTTGCAAGCATCTCGACCCTCTCGTTCTGGAACCACGCCAGACTCGTCAGCAATCCCTGCCATCTTAATTGCAACCCCTCTATCGTATCTGGAACCGTTGTTAAAAATGGGATTGTGTCCAAAGAAAGCTCTTCTAATTCAAAACAACCCCCGACCGCATATGGAATCTCTTCTAGATCATTCTTCGCAGCATAAAGCTTTTGCAATTGCAAACATTGCCAAATCCCACCTCCCAATACCTTCAAACAATTGTCCTCCACATTTAGGCATTTCAACTTTTTACAGTTCCAAAGCGTTTCTGGTAATGTTTCCAATCGGTTATTAGATATATCAAGGCTCCATAGCTCGGTAAACTCCCCAATACTCGCAGGCAGGAATTGCAGATTGTTGCCTTGAACATTAAGGCTACCAATTTTAGAAGATAGCTTTTTCTCAAGAAATAAGGCTAATATTTCTTCAAGCTGTTGATCGTTCATTTCAATAAGCCTGAGGTTGAGCGATTTTCCATCGTATTTATAATTATCGCTTTTTAAATCAGCAATCAGAGGTGCCGCAAAAAATACCCTTACATCGGATATTATTCCTAATTGACTAAACATTTGACTAAACATATTACTCCCTTTAATAAAAAAACTCAGCATCGCTGAATTAAATATCTAAATTCCCTACTAATAATGCATTGGTCTCAATAAATTCTCTACGACTTTCAACATTATCGCCCATTAACGTGGTAAAAATTTGATCTGCGGCAACGGCATCATCAATTTTTACTTGCAACATGCGACGCACACTGGGATCCATCGTTGTTTCCCATAGCTGATCAGGATTCATCTCTCCCAAACCTTTATAACGTGATATTTGTTGGCCTTTTTTAGCTTCTTCCATTAACCAGGCTAGGGCGTCTTTAAAACTTAAAATTGAAACTTTTTTCTCACCTCTTTGTATAAAAGCCCCAGTTTCTAGAAGATCGCGCACAGCGTCCCCTAATGCAACGATCGCTTGATAATCATGCGAAATGAAAAGCTCATAGGAGAAACGATAAAAGCTCTCTACGCCATGCGACATCATTTGAATACTCGGCAAATAAACCTTTCGTTCGCGATCTTCTGTTAGGCTTAATTGAAAATGCGTTCCATTTTTGACGTGTTGTTCTACTTGTTGCTGAAATTCCCTTATCCAGGATTGCATTTCGGATTCATTCTGTAACTGGGTCAGCGTGACGGGTTTAATGTAAATTAAAGCCTCTAACGCGGTTGTAGGATAACGATGAGACAAACGTGCAAAAATATCCATAACATGCAAATATTGTTTTGCAAGCCGCTCCAATGTAGCGCCTCCGATAGGGGGGGCTACTGGATTTACAAATAATTGCGCATCTTCTAATGCAATTTGAATAAGATATTCATTCAAATCTTTATCGTCTTTAACATATTGTATCTGTTTACCGCGTTTAACACGATACAATGGCGGCTGAGCAATAAAGATATGGCCCTGCTCTATAATTTCAGGCATTTGTCTAAAAAAGAAGGTTAACAATAGGGTCCGAATATGCGAACCATCGACGTCAGCATCGGTCATAATAATAATGCTGTGATATCTTAATTTTTCAGGATGGTAATCTTCTCGCCCAATTCCACAACCTAAGGCTGTAATTAAAGTACCCACTTCCACTGAAGATATCATTCTGTCAAATCTGGCTTTTTCAACATTGAGGATTTTACCTTTTAACGGCAAAATAGCTTGCGTTCGACGATCACGCGCTTGTTTAGCTGATCCACCAGCAGACTCGCCCTCTACCAGATACAACTCAGACAATGCGGGATCTTTTTCTTGGCAATCTGCTAATTTCCCAGGCAAGCCTGCAATATCCAAAGCACCTTTTCTGCGCGTCATCTCTCTTGCTTTTCGCGCTGCTTCACGCGCACGCGCTGCATCGATAATTTTAAGCGCTATCGCTTTTGCCGCGGGTGGGTTTTCCATTAAATATTCTTGGAATTTCTCACCCATTGCCGCTTCTACTGCAGGCCTCACTTCAGAAGAAACCAATTTATCCTTAGTTTGCGAAGAAAACTTCGGATCGGGCACTTTTACCGATAAAACAACCGTCAAACCTTCGCGAGCATCGTCACCTGTTGTGGCGACTTTTGCTTTCTTTAAATAACCTTCTTGTTCTAAGTAGGTATTTAACGTTCGGGTTAAAGCCCCCCGAAACCCAGCCAAATGTGTTCCACCGTCGCGTTGAGGAATATTATTGGTATAACAAAATAGATTTTCTTGATACGTATCGTTCCACTGCATAGCAACTTCTACGACAATACCCTGTCGCTCTGTTGAAAAATAAAAGATTTGAGGGTTAACAACTTCTTTGTTGCGATTTAAAAGTTCTACAAAGGCGCGAATACCGCCTTCGTATGAAAAAACGTCTTCTTTATTGGTTCGTTCATCAACGAGATGAATTTTAACGCCCAAGTTTAAAAAAGATAATTCTCTTAATCGTTTGGCCAGAATATCATAATTAAATTTAATGCTCGTAAACGTTGTTCCTGCTGGTTTAAAGTGAATTTCCGTACCTGTTGCATCAGTTTCGCCAACCTCTGCCAATGGCGCGTCTGGCTCTCCATCACGATAAACCTGCTCATAAACTTTCCCATCCCGCCGAATACGGAGATTTAATACTTCGGACAGGGCATTTACGACAGATACTCCAACGCCATGCAAACCACCAGAGACTTTGTAGGAATTGGCATCGAATTTTCCGCCTGCATGTAAGATAGTCATAATGACTTCTGCGGCAGAACGCCCTTCTTCTTCATGAATATCAACTGGGATACCACGACCATTGTCTTTAACCGTGACGGACTCGTCCATATGGATAGTGACCAAAATGGATGTGCAATAACCGGCAAGCGCCTCGTCAATAGAGTTATCAACCACTTCGAATACCATGTGATGTAGACCCGTACCGTCATCTGTATCACCGATGTACATACCTGGACGCTTTCGAACCGCATCAAGGCCTTTTAGGACTTTAATATTGGTCGAATCATAGGTGTTTTCAGACATTATGGGTTCACTCATTAGGTTGCCTTAAAATACTTGTTAAACAGCGTTAATTGTCTCATTTTTAGAGAA
>Ga0209477_1000274_pt1 | contig 31254 bp, 25 predicted proteins | sample KloWWTupernatant_FD_187180 | JGI IMG/M metagenome (GOLD analysis project Ga0209477, IMG submission 187180) | Active sludge microbial communities from Klosterneuburg, Austria, studying microevolution and ecology of nitrifiers - Klosterneuburg... | ecosystem: Engineered > WWTP > Aerobic digester >...
CGGAGGGGGAGGGATTCGAACCCCCGGGATCCGTGAGGACCCAACGGTTTTCAAGACCGTCGCGATCGACCACTCTGCCACCCCTCCTTCGAGGACCGTCAGTCTTGCCTGTCTCGCGGCGTTGGGCTCGCTCGGCGATCGCTCAACGTACCCAAAGTACGTCTCGCGATCTCCTCGGTCGCCCGCCTTGCGATACAGGCAATCCGGACGGTCCTGTCGCTGGGCAGTCTACCGAATCGACGACTCTCGCGGCGCCACAGCGAACCGGAAGGCTGCTCAGCCTTCCTTGACGATGCGGTCCAGACCGGGGAGGTAGGGGCGGAGCTTCTCGGGAATGGCGATCGAGCCGTCGGCCTGCTGGTAGTTCTCGAGAATCGCCACCAGGGTGCGGCCAACGGCGAGGCCGGAGCCGTTCAGGGTGTGCAGGTGCCGGGGCTTGCCGCCCTCGCTGCGGCACCGTAGATTCGCGCGCCGCGCCTGGAAGTCGCCGCAGTTCGAGCACGAGGAGATCTCGCGGTAGGTCTTCTGCGACGGCAGCCAGACCTCCAGGTCGTAGGTCTTGGTCGCCGAGAAGCCCATGTCGCCGGTCGACAGGCAGATCACGCGATACGGCAGCTCGAGCAGCTGCAGCACGCGCTCAGCGTGCGAGGTCATCTCTTCGAGCTGGGCGAAGCTGGTCTCCGGCGAGGCCAGCTGAACGAGCTCGACTTTGTTGAACTGGTGCTGACGGATGAGGCCGCGCACGTCCTTGCCGTAGGAGCCCGCTTCGCTGCGGAAACAGGGCGTGTAGGCGGTGTAGCGCAGCGGCAGGAGCGCCTCGTCGAGCACCTCTTCGCGGTGCAGATTGGTGAGCGGCACCTCGGCCGTCGGTACGAGGTAGTAGCTCGTGCCCTCGAGATGGAAGAGGTCCTGCTCGAACTTCGGGAGCTGCCCGGTGCCGACCAGACTGTCGCGGTTGACGATGAACGGCGGCAGCACCTCGCGATAGCCGTGCCGCGTGGTGTGCAGGTCGAGCATGAAGGAGATGAGAGCCCGCTCGAGGCGCGCTGCGGCGCCGTAGTAGACCGTGAAGCGCGCGCCGGTGACCTTGGCGCCGCGTTCGAAGTCGAGGATGCCGAGGTCGGTGCCGAGGTCCCAATGCGGCTTGGGCTCGAAGTCGAACACGCGTGGCGTGCCGACCGTGCGCTCGACACGGTTCGCGGTCTCGTCCGTGCCGACCGGCACCGAAGCATCGGGCAGATTCGGAAAGCGGAACTCGAGCGCCGCCAACTGTTCGTCGAGGGTCGCGAGGGCGGTCTCGAGCGTCTCGAGCCGGCTCTTGATGCCGCCGACCTCGGCCATCAGCCCGGAGGCGTCGCCCCCCTTGCTCTTCAGCGCGCCGACTTCGCGACTGGCCTCGTTGCGCCGGCGCTTGAGCTCGTCGACTTCGGTCACGGCTCCCCGACGCTCGGCGTCGAGGCGTTGCCACTCGTCCAGCGTCGCCGGGCCCTGGCCGCGGTCGACGAAGGCACGACGGACTTTCTCGGGGTCGGTTCTCAGCAGGTCGCGCGACAACATGATGGCGCAAGCTTATCAACGGCCCTGACTTCCCGCTCGTAGACTCCGTCAGATCGCGCGTTTCGCAGCCGCTCGCACGACGAAAGGCTAGGATCGCGCGAGGACCGCCACCCCATGTTCCCCGACCGCCTCCTCGACCCGGCATGAGCTCGCCCCCGAAGGGCGCTGGCGACGCGCGGAAACTCCCCATGCCGGGCGGCCACAGCGCTCGCTCCTGGCTGGCGGCCGCGCTACCCGCAGCCCTGCCGGCAGCTCTACCGGCGGCGATGCTGCTCGCCGCCTCCCTCGGCCTGACCGTCGGCGGCGGCCGGGTGGCGGCCGCGGAGACGCTCTTTCTCTCCTTCTGGGCCGCCGCCGTCTTCACGCCGCTGGCCTTTCTCCCGACGGCGCGCGGCGCCACCCACGCCGCGCTCGCCGTGGCGACGACTGCGCTCATCGCCGCGCTGCCGCGGTCGGGCGGGCTGCGCCCGGTGGCCGTCGCCGCCGTCCTCGCGCTTTCCGTCGCCGTGCTCGCCGCCCTCGCTCTCACGCCACGCCCGGCGCCCGGGCTGCGCACCGCCGGCGCGCTCGCTCTGGCCACGGCCTTCGTGTTGCATGGCCATCGCCTGTTCCTCGACGGCCTTTCGACCGCGACGCTGGTGCTGCTCGCACTTCTGCCAGGGGTAGCGGCAGCTATCGCCACGCGCCTCGCTGCCGTCGGGCGACCAGGCGCCGGCCTGGCGGCCGCGCTCCTCCTGCTCGCCGCGCCGCAGCTCGCCGCGGAGCCCCGGTGGACGCTGCTCGCCTTCGCCACCGCTGCCTCGGTCGCCAGCCTCGCCTCGGGCACGACGGCGTGTCTCGCGCGCCGCGCCCTCTTTCTCTTCGGCGCCGCGACGATGCTCGCCGGTAGCTTTCCGTGGTTGCGCACGGCGCCGGTCGCAACCCTCGCCGGCGCTCTCGCGGCGCTCGACCATCCGGTGGTCGAGACTCCGCTCAGCGAGCGCGCTGTTGTGCTGACGCCCGAGGCACCGGTCTTCGAGGCCAAGCTCAACGGCGCTCGAGTCCGCTCCCTGGTCATCGACTCCTACCTCACCCATGGCGACGACCTCGCCTGCGATCGACCCTTCGCTACGGTCGTGTTCGAAGAGCTCCCGGAGAACAACGCGGCTCCAGCTTCGCCAGGCGCTCGGTGGAGCTCGCAGCTGGTCGCCGGACGCGACAGCGCCGAGTGGGCGGCTGGCCGGCCCGACGTCGCGGCACGGCTCACCTGCCCGGCTCCGGCCGCCTGGATCTCCTGGATCCCGGGCGGCGGGCGGTTTCTCGGCCAGACCACCCGCGCCCGCATCGCGCTGCCCGGACCGCGCGCCGGCCATAGGCTGCGCATCGAGCGCAGCGCCGAGCTGCCCGGGGCGACTACCCTCGCCATCTTCCTGGTGGCGACCGAGCGATGAGGCGCACCGCCTATGAGGTCCTCGCCGGCTGCGCGGCGAGCTTCACGCTCGCAGCGCTGTTGCCGGCACTGCCGCTCGGCGGTGTGCGCGGCATGGTGGTGGTGCTGCCGGTCGTCGCCGCGCTGTTCGCTTCGGTCGGCCGCGCCGCGGCTGCCGGTCGCCCTTCCACCCTGGAGCTCGCGCTCTGGGGCGGCTGGATCGTCCTCGCCCTGCAGCACTTCGCGCTCGGCCTCGCCGGCTCGTCTGCGCTCGTCGCCTCCGCCGGCCTCGCACTCGCTGGCGCGCGCACGCTGCGACTCGCCGTGCGCCTGTATCGCGCCGTGGCGACCGCCAGCCTCTGGCCGTTTTTCGCTCTGCCGCTGGCGCTCTATCTCTTCGCCTGGCCGTGGACGACGACGGCGCGCGCGCCCGACGGCGACGAGCCCTACTACTTGCTGCTCGCGCACAGTCTGGCCGAGGACGGCGACGTCGATCTCGCCGACGACTATCGCGCCGAAGCCTGGCGGAGTTTCACCTCCGTGCCGGTGGCGCCACAGCCGGGCGACCCCATTGGACCCGACGGCGAGATCTACTCGCGCCACAGCGCCCTTCTGCCGCTCGCGTTGGCGCCGCTCTACCGCCTCGCCGGACCGTTCGGCGCACAGCTGGGCATGCTGGCGCTCGCCGCAGCAGCAGCAGCCGCCGGTCTCGGCGCGGCGCGGGCGCGCTTTCCAGACCGCCGGCGCGGCCTTCTCGCCGCCTGGATGATCCTCGCCTTCGCCCCGCCCCTCCTGCTCTATGCCGGCCAGTTCTGGGTGGAGGTCCCCGCGGCCCTGCTGGTCGCGCTGGTGCTGCGTTCGCTCGCGCGACTGGACCCCGCGGGCAAGACCGCCACCGGAGGCGGGGCGAGTCGGGCGGAGTTGCTCGCCTTGGCCCTGCCGCTCGTCGCCCTGCCACTCCTCAAGCTGCGCTTCCTCGCCCTCGCCTTGCCACTCGGCATGCTCGCCCTGGTGCGCCTGCGTGGCGCCCGGCGGAGGCGGCGAGAGCTGCTGCTGCTCGCCGCGGTGACTCTCGTCGCGCTCGGCTGCTGGAACCTCTGGCGCTTTGGCAATCCGCTACGCATGTACGGCGGCGACGATCTGGCGATCTTCGCCATCCCGTTCGCCGACCAGCTGCGCGGCGACCTCGGCCTCTTCTTCGACCTCGCCTTCGGCCTGTTCGCCCTCGCCCCGATCTGGCTTCTGCTGCTGCCAGCGCTCGCCACCAGGCTCGGCGCGCGCGCGCCGGGTGCACCCTGGCGCACTCTCGTGTCGGCGCCCCTGCCCGAGTTCGCCGCGCTCCTGCCCTACGTGCTGCTCATCGGCATGCGCCGGGAGTGGTACGGCGGCTGGTCGCCGCCCTTCCGCTATGGCGTCGTGCTGCTGCCGGCGTTCGCGCTCCTCCTGCCGGCGCTGTTTGGCGAGCGGCGCCCGCCGGCAGGAGTGCGCTGGCTCTGCGCCGTGCTCGGTGCCCTCACCGCGGCGCTCGCCCTCGTCTACCTGGTGCACCCCGCGTGGGCCTACAGTCTGGCGAACGGCTCCAGTCGCCTCGTCGACGAGCTCGCGAGCGAGCTGGCAGTCGACCTGGTCCGCCTGCTGCCGTCGATGGTGCGCCCGCGGCCGGCCACCTGGATCGTGCCGGCGCTCGTCACGCTCGCGGTGCTGGCAATCGCCCGGTTCCGCGGTACGGGCGGCATGGGCGGCATGGGCGGCGGACGACTCCGTCCGAGGGCGCGCCGCGGTTCGCGCCTCGTGTGGCCGCTCGCAGCGCTCTGCCTGCTGCTCGCCTGGTGCTCCCTCCTGCTCACCGCCGCGCGCCTGCCGACAGCGCGCATCGAGTTCGAAGACGCCTGGGTCGAGCATCGCGGCGGGGCGCTCTTTCCCGAGCGTTGGACGGTCGACCGCACACGCTTCGACGGCGGCTGGGCGTTGAGCAGGAACAGCGAGGTGGCAGCTCGGCCGATTCCGGCCGGCGCGACCTGCCGCCTGGCGATTCGCCTGCTGTCAGCGGCGACGCAGCTGGCGCCTCTGGCGCTCGAGGTCCGCGCCGGCGATCGGCTGGTGGTCACGTTGCCGCTCGCGCCGGCGGAGATCGCCGGCGACGCGCCGCTGCCGTGGACGACCCTCACCACCGAACCTTTCCCACTGGCCTCCGGCGAGGCGCTGCGCTTCCGCGCTACCGGGCCGCCGGGTGCAGGACGGAGCTTCGTCGTGCTCGATCGCGCCGAGGTCACCTGGAAGTGAAGCCGGTGATCAGCGCCATCGTGCCGTCACTCGGGCGCTCCCCCTGGCAGGCGGAGATGCTCGCGGCCCTGCGGCGCGAGCTCGCCGGGCAGAACGCCGAGCTCGTCTGGGTGCAGCAGGGTCCGGCGCCGGCACCGAAGCTCGCGGGAGCGCGCGAGCTCCTCGTCCGTCTGCCGCAGCCGGTCGGATTCGCCGTCGCTGCCAACGTGGGTCTGGCGGCGGCTGACACCGAGAGCGCCTTCGTCGCAATCGTCAACGACGATCTCGTCGTCGAGCCGGGCTGGCTCGCGGCGCTCGCCGAAGAGCTCGCCCACCGGCCGCGGGCCGCAGCTGTACAGGGCGTGCACCTCGAGCTCGCCCGGCCGCAGCTGGTCGAGGGCTGCGGTCTGGAGTGGAATCGATCCTGGCAGGCCGTACAGGTCGGCGGCGGCAGCACACCGCCGGCGAAGAGCGCGCCCGCCTTCGAGCTCTTCGGCGTCTCGGCGACCGCAGCGCTCTACCGGCGGGCAGCCCTCGCCGCCGTCGCCGCAGTCGACGCCAGCTTCTTCGACGAGCGCTTCGGCAGCTACTACGAGGACGTCGAGCTCGCGGTCCGCCTGCGCGAAGCCGAGTGGGAGAGCTGGTGCGCGCCCGCCGCGCTCGCCCGCCATGCAGGGCAGGCGACCACTGGGCGTGCGCCGCTGCGGCGCTGGCGTGCGATCCACCGCAACCGGCTATGGGTGCTGCGGCGGCTGCTCGGCAGCCGCTTCGCAGCCACGCTGCCGACGATCGTCGGCCGCGACGTGCGCGACCTCGTGCGCGCCGGGCTGCGCCTCGACGTCGCGCGCGGAGCGGGAATCGTCGCCGGCTGGGCCGCCGCCGTGCCGCGACTGGCCGGCTTCGCCCCGCCCGCCGCGGCCGCCGGCGGACGCGCGCTCGCGGCTGCCGAGCGCTTCCGGATAGGCTCGACGACGTGACGCGACCGGAGCTCTCGACCATCGTCGTCGCCTGGCGCGCGGCCGACGATGTGGCCGAGCTCGTCTCGGAGTGGCCGGACGACCGGCGCTTCGAGCTCGTCCTGGTGGATCAGGAAGGCGACCTCGCGGTGCGGCTGGAGTCGGTCGAAGCCTCCCGAGCGCAGCCGCGCAGCAGCGGCAACATCCGCCTCCTCGTGCCGGGCAGGAATCTCGGCTTTGGCGGAGGCTCCAACTTCGGCGCGCAGGCTGCCGGCGCCGACCTGCTCTTCTTCCTCAATCCCGACGCCCGACCGGCAACGGACGCCCTCGCCGCTCTCTGCGCCGGCTTCGCGACCTGGCCGCAGGCCGCCGGTCTGGTGCCGCGGTTGGTCGGCTTCGACGGCGCGCCGCAGGCCGACTGGCAGCTGCGCCGGTTGCCGACTCCGCTCGCCCTCCTCGCCCATGCGCTGTTCTGGAATCCCGGTGCCGCTGCGGCGGCCGAACCCGCCGCCGGCGCAGCGATCGAGCAGCCGGCGGCGGCCGCTCTCGCCCTCCGCCGCAGCGTCTTCGAAGCGCTCGGCGGCTTCGACGAGGCCTTCTATCCGGCCTGGTTCGAGGACGTCGATCTCGCTCGCCGGCTGGCGGATCGCGGCCAGCCGTTGCTCTACCTGCCGGAGGCCCTCTGCCGGCATCGCCAGGGGAGCTCCGTCGGCGCCCTGGGCTACGGCGCGTTCCTCGCCGCCTACGACCGCAATCTCTGCCGCTATCTCGACAAACACCACGGGCACGCCTGGGCCATCGCCTTCCGCGCCCTCGCCGGGCCGGCCGCGCTCTTGCGTCTGCTGCTGCTGCCGCTCCGCCTGCCGACGCGCGCCGCTACGCGCACGCAGGCCGCGCAAGCCTTGCTCGCGGTAGCCCGCGGCAGCCTCGCGGGCTGGCCCAGAGAGCCTCGGAAGCCAGGGGAGTCGGCAGCGTGAGACCGCTGCCGGTCGCGATTCTCATGGTCACCTACAACTCCGCCGGCGACCTCCCAGGCGGACTCGCCGCCGTCGGCGCGCTCGCGCCGTCGCCGAGCGAGCTCGTCATCGTCGACTGCGCGAGCACCGACGCCAGCGTCGCCGAGGCCCGCCGGTCGGCCCCGGCGTCGATCCCCACGACCCTCGAGCCGCTCGCCGACAACCGCGGCTTCGCCGGCGGGATGAACCGCGCAGTGGCGCTCTCGACCGCTCCCTACCTGCTCACGCTCAACGCCGACGCGCGTCCGGCGCCCGGCTTCCTGGCGCCGCTCGTCGCGCGACTCGAGGAACCGCGCTTCGCGCGCGTCGCCGCGGTGACCGGCAGGCTGGTCCGCGAGCTGCCGCCGGCCTCCGCCGGGACGCCTGCGCCGTTGCCCCAGCTCGACGCCTGCGGCATGCGGCTCTCCTGGACCTGGCGGCACTTCGATCGCGGCTCCGGCGAACCTGACGGCGGCCAGTACGCTGCCGCCGAGCGCGTCTTCGGCGCCACCGGCGCCGCGACCCTGTGGCGGCGCGCGGCGCTCGACGACGTCGCCCTCGCCGGCGAGGTTTTCGACGAGCGCTATCACTCCTTCCGCGAAGACGCCGAGCTCGCCTTCCGTTTGCGCGAGCGCGGCTGGGAGATCCTCTACGAGCCGGCGGCGGTCGCGACCCACCGCCGGCGTGTGCTCCCCGAACGCCGGTCTGCGCTGCCGCCGGCAGTGAATCTGCACTCCCTCAAGAACCGCTACCTGCTGCGCATCGACCACCAGACCGCGGCGAATTTCCTGTGGACACTCCCCGCGACGCTGACGCGCGATTTGGCCGCGCTCGCCTGGGTGCTGCTGCGCGAACGCACCTCGCTGCCGGCCTACGCCTGGCTCTGGCAGCGCCGGCGCGAGCTCGCCCGGCACCGGCGTCTCGTGCAGCAGCGGCGAACGGTGCCGGCGCGCGCCATCGGCCGCTGGTTCCTGCGCTCGGCGGAGCCGCTGTGAGCCGACTGCGAGTGGCGCTGGTCGGCTCGCGCGGCATCCCCGGGCGCTACGGCGGCTACGAGACGCTCTTCACCGAGCTCGCGCCGCGCCTGGTCGCGCGCGGCTTCGAGGTCACCGTCTACTGCCGCACGTCGCCGCCCCGCCCCGGCGACCGCATCGGCGGCCGTTCCGGCACCCGGCCTCCCTTGCGCCGTGCCTCCTTCCGCGGCGCGCGACTCGTGCACCTGCCGACGCTGCGTACCAAGCACCTCGACACGCCCGTGCATACCCTGCTCTCCTGCCTGCACGCCGCCGGCGAGCGTTTCGACGCGGCGCTGGTCGTGAACTCCGCCAACGCCCTCTTCCTGCCACTGCTTTCGGCTGCCGGCACTCCCACCCTGCTCAACGTGGACGGCATCGAGAAGCGGCGCGCCAAGTGGGGCGCCTTCGGACGCGCCGTCTTCGCGCTCTCGGAGCGCCTGGCCTGTGTCCTGCCGGACCGCCTGGTGACCGATGCCGAAGTGATCCGGGCGCACTATGTCGAACGCTACGCCGCGCCTTCCGAGATCGTGACCTACGGCGTCGACGCGCGGCCGCTCTGGCAGAGCGGAGTCCTCCGGCGGCTGGGCGTCGAGAAGCGCGGCTACTTCCTCTACGTTTCGCGTTTCGAGCCGGAGAACAACCCGCACCGCGTGATCGCGGCGTTCGCGCGCGTCGGCGGCGAGGTGCCGCTGCTGATGGTCGGCGGGGCGCCCTATGCCAACGACTACATCGCTTCGTTCCGCCCGACCGCCGACCCGCGGGTGCGCTTTCCCGGACCGATCTACGGTCGCGGCTATCGTCAGTTGCTTTCGCACGCCCTGGTCTACATCCACGCCACCGAGGTCGGCGGCACGCACCCCGCGCTCGTCGAGGCGATGGGCTACGGCAACTGCCTGGTGGTCAACGACACGCCGGAGAACCGCGAAGTCGCCGGCGACACCGCGCTCTATTTCCGCGCTGACGCTCCCGCGACGCTCGCGGCGCTGCTCGAGAAGCTGCGTACCGATCCCGACGAGGCCCGGCGGCGCGGGCTCGCCGCCGCCGCCCGCGCGGCCGAGCGCTACAACTGGGAGACCATCGCCGACCAGTACGCGGACCTCCTGCGGGCGGCCGCTGGCGCCACCACGGCGGCCAGACCCGGCGCCGGGATCGGCTAGACTAGAATCCCGGCCCGCCCGATGCTTAAGCAGCAAGCCCGCCTCATCGCCACCCTCGTCTTCCTGCTCGATCTCGCCCTCATCTCGGCGGCGTTCTTCCTCGCCCACGCCCTGCGCAGTCATCTCCTGCCGGCGCTCGGCTCGCGCTGGATTCCGGGGGCTCTCTATCCGGTCGAGCGCTACCTGCCGCTGCTGCCGCTCGCGCTCCTGCTCTGGTCGCTGCTGCTGTGGTCTTCGGGGCGCTACCGCTCGCACCGCACGGTGCCGGTGCTCGACGAGGCCGCGGCGATCGTCCGCATCACCGTCACCGCGTCCATCCTCTTCCTGCTCATCGTCTGGGCCTTCCGCCTCGACGAACGGCTGCTCGACGACGATCGCTTGAGCCGAATCTGGATCGCGCTGTTCGCCTTCCTCACCGGCGCGCTCCTGCTGTCGGAGAAGCTCGCCCTGCGCATCAGCTCGCGCTACGTCCGCGCGCACGGCTTCAACTATCGAACGGTGCTGATCGTCGGCGCCAACGAAGGGGCGCGCTCGATCGCGGCGTCGATCCTCGGACACCGCTTCTGGGGCTATCGCGTGGCAGGCTACGTCGCCGACGAAGACGAGGCCATGCCGGCGGAGCTCGGCGGGCTGCCGGTGCTCGGCCGGGTGAGCGAGCTGCCGCGGATCGTCGAGGCGCAGGTCATCGACGAGGTCCTCTTTGCCATCGACCGGCGCGACTTCGACCGCTTCGAGGACCTCTTCCTCGCCTTGCAGGAGCAGGGGATCATCACCCGCTTCGCGCTGAACTTCTTTCCGCATGCCAAGGCCCGCGTGCAGCTCGAGGATCTCGACAGCGTTCCGCTGCTCACCTTCTCGACCGGACCGACGAGCGTCGGCGGCCTGCTGTGGAAGCGCGCGTTCGACATCGTCCTCGCCGGTGTGCTGCTCATCCTCGCCTTGCCGGTGCTGGCGACGCTCGCCCTGCTCATCCGCCTGTCGTCCTCCGGCGCGGTGCTCTTCCGCCAGACGCGTTGCGGACGCAACGGCCGCCTGTTCACGCTCTACAAGTTCCGCACGATGAGCCCCGACGCGGAGGAACGCCGGCGGGAGATCGAGCACCTCAACGAGATGGACGGCCCGGTCTTCAAGGCTAAGAACGACCCGCGCGTCACCCGCTTCGGCAGGTTCCTGCGCAAATTCAGCCTCGACGAGCTGCCGCAGCTGTGGAACGTCGTCCTGGGGGACATGAGTCTCGTCGGGCCGCGCCCGCCGATCCCCGACGAGGTCGCGCAGTACGAGCGCTGGCAGCGCCGGCGGCTGGCGATGAAGCCGGGTCTCACCTGCCTGTGGCAGATCTCGGGCCGGAACGAGCTCGACTTCGAGCAGTGGATGAAGCTCGACCTCGCCTACATCGACAACTGGTCGCCCTGGCTGGACTTGAAGATTCTCGCCCGCACTGTTCCGGTCGTCCTCTCCGGCAGGGGCGCCTCCTAGACCGACTCGCGTCGCCGGACCGTGCCGTCGACCGCGAGGTCCGCCTTCTAGCCGGAAAGGGCGGCGAGGGCGACGCGATTGCGGCCGCCGGCCTTGGCGCGGTAGAGCGCGAGATCGGTCTCGTGTACGAGCGCCGAGGCGGTATCTCCGCGCTGCGGTAGCAGCGAGCCGACTCCGAGGCTGGCGGTCACCACACCGCCCACAGGCAAGGCCGGATGCGGCACGGCGCGTTGCTCGACCGCCTTGCGCATCGCTTCGGCGAGCGCGGCGGCCTGTTCGGCGTCGAGTCCCGGCAGAATCACCGCGAACTCCTCACCGCCGTAGCGCGCCACCAGGTCGCCCGCCCGGTGGGCCACAGTAGCGAGCGTTTGCGCAACCGTCTGCAGGCAGGCGTCACCCGCCTGGTGTCCGCAGGCGTCGTTGTAGGCCTTGAAATGATCGACGTCGGCGAACACCAGGGCGAGCGGCGAACGGGCGCGGCGGGCGCGGCGCCACTCGGCCTCGAGAACTTCGTCGAATTGTCGGCGATTGGCGACGCCGGTGAGCGCGTCGCGCCGGGCGAGTGCTTCGAGCTCGCGGTTCGCTTCGTGCAGCTTCTGATTGACCAGAGCGAGCTCGATCCGCCCAACGATCTGTTCGGCGATGGTGCGAAACAGCGCCAGGTTTTCCGGCTCGAGGGTCTCGCGATTCTCGCACTCGACGTTGAAGGCGCCGAGAATCCGCCCCTGAAAGCGCAGCGGAACCGCGTACTCGCAATTGATGTTGGAATCGAGCCCGAAGAAATCGGGGTCCTTGGCGACGTCGAAGACGAGCTGCGGCTCGCCGGTGCGGATGGCCCTGCCGACGATTCCCGCCGAGACCGGCCAGCGCTTGCGGGCAGGCATCGAGAGGCCCGGCCGCAGGGCGATCGCGCGATGCTCCCATTCCGTTCCGGCCTCGTTCGCCACGACTACCGCCGCGAGCGAGAGTCCGAAGCGCTCCTGCACGAAGCGCGCGAAGCGACCGAGAACCTCGCGCAGCTCACCGCTGGCGAGGGCGGCCCGCGAGACCTCGGTGATCACCTCGAGGAAGAGCGCCCGGCGGCGCGTCTCCTCGTAGAGCCGGGCCGAAGCGATGGCGCCGGACACCTGCTCCGCGACTGCCGAAACCAGCGGCAACATTCCGCGGAACGCGGCCGGCCGGACGCTTTCGAGATTGAGCAGCGCCACCACCTCGTCGCGATGCCGGATCGGCAGGCAGAGCTCCGAGGCCACCCCGGAGAGCGTCTCGACGTAGCCGGGAAAAGTCGTCACATCGTCGAGCAAGAGCGCCTTGCCGCTCTCGGCCACCTGGCCGACGACGCCGCTGCCGAGCTCCCGGCTGTAACCCACCTTGACTTCGGTCGGCAGCGAGCTGGTGACCGCGTCGCAGACGAACCGCCCGGCGCCGCGGTCGATCCGGACGAGCGAGACGAGCTCGGCGCCGAGGCGCGCGGAGAGCGTATCGGTGATGCGCTGCAACATCGGCCAGAGCTCGAGATCCTGGGTGGCAATGCGGGCGAGTTCGTTGAGCAGCGCGAGCGGATCGTCCGCGCCGGGCGCCACCGATGCGCCCGGCCGCGGCGAGGTGCGGCGGCCGGAGGCGGAGCGCGCCACGGTCAGGCTCCCGGCGCCGCCCTCCGGCGCGGCAGCTCGCCGGACAGGAGCTTCAGCGTGGTTTCCACGACTTCGGTCATCGGTTGAGCATCGGCGCGGCCCGAGCCGGCGATGGCGAAAGCGGTGCCGTGGTCGACGGAGGTCCGGAGAAACGGCAGGCCGAGCGTCCAGTTGGTCGCCAGACCGAACGCCGCGCTCTTGACCGCGATCAGGCCCTGGTCGTGGTAGAGCGCCAGCACCCAGTCGAACTCGTCGCGCGCCAGGCGTGCGAACAGCGAGTCCGCGCTCTCCGGACCATGGACATCGATCCCCCGGCGCCGGGCTTCGGCGACGGTGGGCACCAGGAGATCGGTCTCTTCATTGCCGAGGAGCCCGCCTTCACCGGCGTGAGGATTGATGCCCGCCAGGGCGATGCGCCCGCCGGCGTGGCGGTCGAGGCAGGCCAGGGCGTCGAGCACGCTCTCGCGGTCGATCCGGTCGAGCGCCCGGCGCAGCGGAAGATGGACGGTGAGCAGCGCCACTTGCATGCCTGGGGCGAGGAACGCCATCAGGTAGTCGCGGCCGTACTGTTCGAGGCCACATGCCGCCGCGAGGTAGTCAGTGTGGCCGACGAAGTCCGGCAGACAGTGGGTGGCGATCGACTCTTTGGAGACCGGCGCCGTGACGATCGCGTCGACCGCGCCGGCGCGCGCCAGCGCGATACCCGCGTCGAGCGCCGCCATGGCCGCGTGCGCGTCGGCGGCGCGCGAGTGGCCGAGCTCGATGGTCCGCCGTTCGCCGACCGGATCGAGCAGAGCGATGCGCCCGGCCAGGCCGGCGAGCTGCGCACGATCCGGGGACTCGACCGCGACGAGGCGGTCCCAGGGAAAGCCGGGGACGAGCGGCGCGACGGCGTCGAGCGCCGCGCGCTCGGCAATCAGCAGCACAGGCGGGGTCGCGTCGCCATGGGCGCGCGCGGCGAGACTCTTGAGCAGAATCTCGGGGCCGATCCCGGCCGGGTCACCCTGGGTGAGGGCGAGGATCGCGGCGTCCACTACTCTTCGCTCTCGGGCTCGCTCTCCGACGACCCGGCCTCTTCCGGAATCGGCCCGCGCTTGCCTGGCGGCGAGCCCGATTCCGACGTTTCGGAGGCCCGGCGCCGGGTGCGGCGCAGTTCCTCTTCTTTGAAGAGATAGCGGATGTTGTGCTTCGGGATGAGCAGGTTCGGACCCGCGGCGCGGTTGAGCTTGATGGCACCCTTGTCGTACCACTCGATCCAGCCGCGCAACTCCTCGTCGTTGGTCAGCACGACCACCATCGGCGTGCGCGCCGACATCTGCTTGAGGTAGTAGAACTCCTCGGCGTTGGTCTGCTCCGGCGGCGAGAGCTTGCGGCGCGTCACCGCACGCGGCTCGGAGCCTCGCTTGTCGGAAATGTCGGGGCGAATCAGTTTACGCTGGCTCATACGGCTGCCGTCACGGAGGGAGCATCCTTCGGGCGTTTGGCGCCCTTGTACTGGTCGTCTTCGTAGGCGAGGCAGCACAGCAGCCGCCCACACTGACCGGAGATCTTCGACGGGTTGAGGGAGAGGTTCTGTCGCTTGGCCATCTGGATCGAAATCGGCCGGAAGTCCTTGAGCCAGGTCGAGCAGCACAGCGTCTGGCCGCAAACGCCGACGCCGCCCAGGAGAGCTGCCTCGTCGCGGGAGCCGACCTGCACCATCTGGATGCGGGCGGCGAAACGCTGCGACAGGTCGCGCACGAGTTGGCGGAAGTCGATCCGGTGTTCGGCGGTGAAGTGCAGGGTCGCCTTCTTGCCCGAAAGAGCGAAATCCACCTTCGAGATCTTCATCTCGAGCTTGAGCGCCCGCACGCGCTCGAGACAGAAGAGCTTGGCGGTGCGCTCACGGTCCAGCTTGGCCTCGAACGCCTGTGTATCTTCGGCCGTCGCCGGCCGCAGGATCGCTTTGGCGGAGGCTTTCTGGCAGGGCTTGAAGACCGGCATCGGCGACTGCTCGACGCGGCCGTAGGCGGGCTCGCCATCCACCTCGACGATGACGCCGGCGCCGCGGCCGAGAAGCTCTCCGCCGGTGCCGCAGAGAGTGAGATTCGTCTCCTCGCTGAAGCGCACGCCGACGTAGGCGGTCTCGACCGCTGTCGACATCCCTTTGTAGGAGCAACCTCCGCAACCGGACATGGCTAGCTCACAGAATCTGCACGATCAATACCAGAGAAGCACGCCAGAAACGGCGAGGCGACGCCATCCATGAGCCTTGCCGGCGTCCGACGAGCGAACGAATACGAAACTCCGGCCATGATGGCACCCCCCCCAGGGGCTGTCAACGCGAGCGGACACACCTGCGGCGGGGCGCTCCGAACGCCGCCCCGGTTGCTCAGGAATCGGTGGGCGGGGGCAAGCGGAAAACTCCGCTTTCGCCGGCGAGGATCCCCTGTTCGAGGGCGCGGCGGCCGATGTCCTTGCGCAGGATCTTCGACGGCCACTGGACCTCGTAAGCGGCAGCGTAGGCGCTCTTCAGCGCTTCGGCGAGCGTCGCACCGGTGGCGCCTACGGAAAGGACGCGGCCGCCGGTGGCGACCAGCACTCCGTCCAGAAGCGCGGTCCCGGAATGGAAGATCTCGACGTTGGGCAGCGCCGCGGCGCGTTCGAGACCGGTGATCGCTTCGCCCTGCACGGGCTTCTCGGGATAGCCGGCGCTCGCCAGCACGATGACCGCCGCAGCCTCTTTGCGGAAATGCAGCCGCGAAACGCCGAAATTTCCGGTGGCACCGGCAGCAAGAATCGGCAGGAGGTCGTCCTCGAGGCGGAGAAAGAGCGCCTGCGCCTCCGGATCGCCGAAGCGGGCGTTGAACTCGAGCACCTTGGGGCCTTCGTCGGTGAGCATCAGGCCGGCGTAGAGAACACCGACGAACGGCCGCCCTTCGGAGGCGATGCCGCGGATCGTGCGATGCATCACCTCTTCGAGGACTTTGGCGGCAACCTCGGACGACATCAGGCCGGAGGGGCTGAACGCCCCCATGCCGCCGGTATTCGGGCCGCGGTCGCCGTCGAGCAGCCGCTTGTGGTCGCGCGCGGTCGCGAACGGCAGGATGCGCTCGCCGTCCGAGAGCGCGATGAACGAGACCTCCTCGCCGGCGAGGAACTCCTCGACCACCACCCGGTCCGCTGCCCCGGCGAAGCGGCGCTCGTCGAACAGGGTCACCAGCGCCGTCTCGAGCTCGGCGGCGTCGAGAGCGACGATGACTCCCTTGCCCGCCGCCAGCCCGTCGGCCTTGAGGACGACGGGAAAACCGAAACGGGCCGCCGCGGCCGCGGCGTGGGCGCGATCGTGGGCGATCTCGAAGTCCGCCGTGGGAATGGCGTGCCGGCGCAGAAACTCCTTGGCGAAGACCTTCGACCCCTCGAGCTCGGCGGCGTGGCGCTTGGGGCCGAAGATCCGCAGCCCGCGGGACTGGAACTCGTCGACGATGCCGAGCGTCAACGGCAGCTCGGGACCGACGATTGTCAGGTCGATGCCGGCCTCCTGGGCGAAGTCGGCGAGCGAGTGGATCTCTTCAGCAGCGATCGGGACGCAATCGGCCACCGCAGCGATGCCCGGATTGCCCGGCGCGCAGTAGAGCTCGGTGAGCTCCGGGCTCTGGCGCAGCTTCCAGCAGAGTGCATGCTCGCGGCCACCGCCGCCCACCACCAGTACTTTCACCGGGAGCTCCTTTCGTGCCACACCGTGTGCCGCGCACCCGGAAGGTCCTGCCCACTGCCTTCCGCGAAGACTGCGGCCGCGGCGGCGACGGTCATGACATCGACCACGTCCTGCGTCGAGCAGCCGCGGGAGAGATCGTGCACCGGACGGGCGAGTCCTTGCAAGAGCGGCCCGAGGGCGCGTGCGCCGGCCAGTCGCTCGGTGAGCTTGTAACCGATGTTGCCGGCGTCGAGGTCGGGGAAGACGAGCACGTTCGCGCGGCCGCCGAGGCCCGCCGGGCGCCCCGCGGTCGCACCCGACTTTCTCGCTGCGACCTCCGGCACCAGCGCGGCGTCGGCCTGGAGCGGCCCCTCGAAGTCGAAGTCGACGCCGCGCCGGCCGAGGATCGCTGCCGCTGCCGTCACCTTGTCGACGCGCGGATGGCGGGCGCTGCCATGGGTCGAGAACGACAGCAGGGCGACGCGCGGCTCGTCGCCGAGGAGCAGGCGGCAGCTCGCCGCGGCGGCGACCGCGATGTCCGCGAGCTCTTCCGCCGACGGGTCAGGCAACACGGCGCAGTCCGAGTAGACCAGCGAGCGGCCGTCGCCAAGGGTCATCAGGAAGCAGGAGGAGATGCGCCCGACGCCGCGCCGCGGACCGACGGCGGCAAGCGCGGCGCGCAAAGTCTCGGCGGTGGTCGCCTCGGCGCCCATGACGGCGCCATCGGCGGCGCCGCAGCCAACCAGCGCGCAGGCGAGATGCAAGGGGTCACTGAGCCGCCGTCCAGTCTCGTCCGCGGGGACGTCGCGCTCCGCCAGCCGCGCCGCCAGATGGTCGCGGGCGGCGTCCAGTGCCGCGGGCTCGACGCTGTCGAGCCACAGCGGCAGGCAGAGCTCGCGTCGCCGGCACTCCTCCGCCGCGCTCCGGATGCGCGCGTCGCCGGCCTCCGGCAGGACGATACGCGCCTCGCGCCGATGCACGGTGGCACGCAGGCGGGCGAGCGGATCGCTCAACGGCCGCGGCCCCTCACGCCGGCGCGACCGGCGGAGCGTCCGCCGGGTCCGCTGGAGCCAGGCGCATCACCGCCGCCTCGACCTCGTCGACGACGTAGTCGGGCGTCGAGGCGCCGGCGGTGATGCCCACCACCTGGACGCCCGCGAACCAGGCTGGATCGATGTCTTCGGCCCCCTGTATGAGGTGGGAGGGCTTCGAGCGCGCGCAGATCTCCCAGAGATGGCGGGTGTTGGCGCTCCGCTTGCCGCCGATCACCAGGATCAGGCCGATCTCCGGATCGCGTCCGAGCTCGTGTGCCGCCTCCTGGTTCTCCTTCGTGGCGTAGCAGATGGTGTCGGCACGGGTCGCCGCCACCTGACTCTCGATGAAGCGCGCCAGGTCCTCGAAGTCATCGGCGTTCAACGTCGTCTGGTAGAAGATCTTGACGCGGGAAAAGCGCGACCAGTCGATCTCGCGCGCCTCCTCGACCGACATCAGGACGTCGAAGCGCTGCGGATCGAGGTCGCGGGTGTAACCGGCCACTTCGCGATGATGCGGATCGCCGATGAAGACCAGATGCGCGCCCTCGGCAAGGGCGACGCTCGCCTCGTCGTGGATGTCGTAGACGAAGGGGCAGGTGGTGTCGAGGATCTTCAGGCCCCGCGCCTGCGCGCGCGCATGGAACGAAGGCGGCACGCCGTGCGCCGAGAAGATGATCGCTCCGGCCTCGGCCTCTTCGAAATGCTGCACCGTGCCGACGCCCAACTGCGCCATCTCGTCGACGACGCGCTCGTTGTGCACCACCTGACCGAGGATGGAGCCGCGATTGCCTTCGCGGGCGAACTTCTTCACCTTCTTGTCGGCGATCCGCACGCCGGCGCAGAATCCATACTTCGCGGCGCGTCGAATCCTCATCGAATCCGAGAGTTTAGCAAAGCAGGCGCAGGGCTCCCGCGGCGATAGACGCGGCGGCTAACCCAGGAGGCGCTGAGCCACGCCCCGCCAGCCGGTGAAGCGAACCTGGCCGTCGAGCCGGAAGAGCGTCCAGCACGGATCGCCGTCGAGCGTGTCGGGACCGTGCACCGAACCGGGCTCGTAGACCACGTAGTCACCGGCGAACGACTCGCCGCGTTCGTCGCAGTAGCCCCCGCCCAAGACCATGGCCTGCTCGAAACCCAGGTGCTCGTGCCGCGGGAAGCGCCGCCCGCCCGGCATTTCGCCCAGACAGAGGAGCGCCTTCGAAGCCGCGTCCTCGAGCAGAACGGTGACCCGGCCGCCATTCAACCCGAGCGACCGCCAGCGCGGCGGCCGCCCGCCAGCGAGCTCCAGGCGGAGCGAGCGCGGCAGCGGCAGTTGCGCAGCAAACAGGTCGGGGGGAGGAGGCGCCGCCACTTCGCGCTCGAGCCGCTCCCACACCGGGCCCGACGGCGCCTCGGACGGCAGCTGTTCGAGCCACCAGCCACCCGGGGCCGAGAGCTCGCCCACCCGCTTCCGGCAAGCGCTGCAGTGCTCGAGGTGAGCCTCGAGCACGAGCTGGTGAGGGCGATCGAGCTGGCTGGCAGCGAGATCGAGGAGGGTTTCGTCCTGCGGATGTTTGAGGTCTCTGCTCATGCGCGATTTCCTAGAGGCTCGACGAGCCGCTCTCCTGCAGCACGCCCCGCATCAGCGCGAGACCGGCGCGGATTCTCGATTTCAATGTTCCCACCGGCAGCTTCAGGCGTTCGGCGGTCTCTTCGTAGGTCAGACCGCCGAAGTAAGCGAGCTCGAGCGCCTGGCGCTGTTCGAGCTTGAGGTCGGCCATCGCTTTGCGGAGGCTGATCGAAACGACCCGGCTTTCCGCCTCCGGGCGCTCCGAGAGGCTGGCGAGAGAGAGCTCCGAGCTCTGGTCGGAGCCGGTCGGGAGCTTCCGCCAGAGATCCACGACCTTGTTGCGGGTCATCGTGTAGAGCCAGCCGGCGACATCGCCGCGCTCGGGGCGGTAGGTTCCCGCCTTCCTCCAGACGGCCAGGAAGACCTCCTGGACGACGTCTTCGGAGGCGTCGCGACTCCTGCCCAACGAGCGCACGTAGGCGAGCACCTGCGGCGCGTGCCGGTCGTAGAACAGCCGGAAGGCATCGCGGTCGGCAAGGGCGACTCGCTGCAGGAGCTCGAGGTCTGAGGGCTGGGCAGTCATCCGTTGGGCCGGCCGCTCGGCCCGTGCACGCTCCGCTGGCACGGGCTGCTGCGGCATGGGTCGCGACGTCAGTTGCATCTTCTCACGATCTCCCGGGCTTCTATCTCGCTCTACCTACGCGCCGCGGGGGATTGCGGATGACCGACCCGGAGTCGATCAGGCCGGTCCGACAGCCTCGTCGAAGCGCTTGGCGATCGCAGCCCAGTCGACGACGCCGAGGAAGGCCTGGATGTAGTCGGCGCGCCGGTTCTGGTACTTGAGATAGTAGGCGTGCTCCCAGACATCGATGCCGAGGAGCGGCGTCTGGCCGGAGGAGAGTGGCGAGTCCTGGTTCGGCAGCGTCGCGATGGCGAGCTTCCGGCCGCCGTCGAGCGCCAGCCAGGCCCAGCCGCTGCCGAAGACTCCGCCGGCCGCTTTGGTCAGCTGCTCGCGCAGGCCGTCGAACGAGCCGAACTGCGCCGTCACCGCCGCCGCCAGCCGGCCCGCCGGCAGCGTGGCCCCGCCGGGCTTCATCGAAGTCCAGAACAGGCTGTGGTTGGCATGGCCGCCGCCGTGATTGCGCACCGCCGTGCGCACCGCCTCGGGCGCGCCCGCGAGCTCGCGCAGGAGCTCCTCGACACTCTTGCCGGCGAGCTCCGGTGCCGCGGCGACGGTCTCGTTGAGCTTGGCGACGTAGGTGGCGTGATGTTTGTCGTGGTGCAGCCGCATGGTCTCGGCGTCGATCGCCGGTTCGAGCGCCTCGTAGGCGTAGGGCAACGGCGGCAGCGTGAACGGTCCGCTCGACGGTGGCGTCGCGGGCGCCGCCACCGCCGGACCATCGGCCGCCAGCCGGCCGGCCAGGGCGAGTCCGGCAAGCGCTACGGTCGATCCTTGCAGCACCTCTCTGCGATTCCACATGCGAGCCTCCTTGGGTCTCCGACCTTGCGGCTACGGCTTTTGCACGAGCTCGAGGCGCAGCCGCGCCGGCGAGCGGGCGACGAGCATCTCGACCGGCGTCGCCTGCGGGTCGCGGGCGAACCAGAGATCGAGCTCGCCCTTCCACACCCGGCGCTCGGGACGCACCAGCGGCCGGATCATGAAGTGAAGGGTTGGTATCGATTTTCCGCCGATCTTGCGCGTCTGGGGACCGCCCGGCTTGACCACCACGGGGTAGAGCTTGCCGTCCGACCAGATCTCCATCTCCTGGGCCGTCTCGGGAAGGGTCCGGCGCAGCAGGTGAATCGCCGAGGCGACATCGACCGTCGTCGGGTCGACGATCGGGCTCGACTTGTCCTTGCGCTTGCCCTGCCAGAGTTGACTCGAGCGGGCGGCGACCGTACGCCCGTTGGCAGGGTCGATCTCGGCCTCATAGCGGAAAAAGCTCGGCTCTTTGACTTCATCCGAGGTGATGAGCAGGGAACTCTGCAGATTTCCGCCCGCCAGGCTCGTCTCGATCAGGCTGGCATCGCCGTGGCTGGGAAAGAAAAGTCCGGCGAGAGCGCCGAAGAAACCCTCGATCCGCCAGCGGTACTGCAGGGTCTCTTCCGCGCGGACGGCCGCCGGCAGCAGCACCAGCGCGCCCAACAGCAGCGCTGCCAGCCGGGTCGTGCGACCGGCCGGGACCCTTCGCGTCGGCGACATGGCGAACATCATACGGTTTTGCCGTGCGAGAATCGCGCCATGTCCGGCACGCCGACACCGGGGGTCTTCCCCCCTGCCCTCGACAGCTACTCCGGCGAAGCCGGCCTCGCGGTCTTCGACATCCTGGCGCGGCGGGCCGCCGCCGAGCCACTTCTCGCGGTGGCGACAGGGCTGTTCTTCCTGGCACTCGTCCACACCTTCCTGGCACCGAAGATCCTCGCCCTGGCGCATCGGTTGGAGAAACGTCGGCCGACGCAAGCGGACGGCGACGAGAGCACGGCGAAGACTTTCCGCATCGAGATGCTGCACCTGCTGGGCGAGATCGAAGCGGTCTTTCTCATCTGGGGCGTGCCGCTGCTGGCGGCGATCATCTGGAGCCGCGGCTTCGCCGCCGCCGAGTACTTCGTCGGTCACCTGGTGCAGTTCGCCGAGCCGATGTTCGTGGTGGTGATCCTCACCATCGCCGCTTCGCGCCCCGTCCTGCAGGTCGCGGAGCGCGCGATCGGCCTGCTCGCAAGCGCCGGCCGCAAGACGCCGCTCGCCTGGTGGCTCGCCATCCTGACCGCTGGGCCGCTCTTCGGCTCGCTGATCACCGAGCCCGCCGCGATGGTGATCTCGGCCCTCCTGCTGTCACGCATGTTCTACGACCTCGAACCGAGCCGCAATCTGAAGTACGCGACGCTCGGCCTGCTGTTCGTCAACGTCTCGGTGGGCGGCACGCTGACCCATTTCGCCGCTCCGCCGGTGCTGATGGTGGCTGGAAAGTGGGGATGGACGACCGGTTTCATGCTCCAGAACTTCGGCTTCAAGGCGGCGATCGCGATCGGCATCGCGAACCTCTTCTACGCGCTCTGGTTCCGGCGCGAGTTCCGCGAGCTGGCGCTGCGCGCCGCCGCGCAGCCGCCCGCCCCGACCGTCGCCGAACCCGTTCCCGTCTGGATCGTCTTCGTCCACCTCGCCCTTCTCGGGTGGACGGTCTTCACCGCCCACACCCCGCCGCTGTTCATCGGCGGACTGCTCTTCTTCCTCGTCTTCCGCGAGGCCACCGCACCGCACCAGTCGGAGCTCGATCTGCGCTCGCCGCTGCTCGTCGGCTGCTTTCTCGCCGGTCTCGTGTTGCACGGCACGCTGCAGGCATGGTGGGTCGGACCGCTCCTGGGCGGTCTCGGGCCGACGGCACTTCTCGCCGGCAGCGCCGCACTCACCGCCGTCAACGACAACGCGGCGATCACCTACCTCGCCTCGCTCGTTCCTTCGCTGTCGGATGCAGGTCGGATCGCCGTGGTCGCCGGCGCGGTCGCCGGGGGCGGCATGACCGTCGTGGCCAACGCCCCGAACCCGGCCGGGCAAGCGGTGCTCGGGCGCCATTTCGAGTCCGGCATCTCACCGCTCGGGCTGGCCGCGGCCGCCGCCGTCCCGACGTTGATCAACCTCGCCTTCTATCTCTGATCGTCGCGCGCCGGGCGCCCCGCTGCCGGCGCCTCGCGGGTGACGCGGATCGCCGCCGCCGCGACCGCCGCGCCCACCGAGCCAACGGCGCCCTCGACATACTCCACCAGTCGCTTGCGCTCGCTCGAGGTGAGCTCCTCCGGAACCAGGGCGATCCAGGCGAGCTCCCTGCTGCGCCCAGCCTGGAGCTCGACCGCCAGCTCGAAGCCGCCGACCGAGCGGTCCGCGAGATCGACCGCCACGGCGGCGAACTCGCCGCCTGCCGCCTGCGCCTGCGCCCGGCTCGGAGTCGTCGGACGGTAGACGGGAAAGCCGGCCGCCAGCAGCTCGGAGTCGAGCTCCGGCGGAGCGTTGCGCTCTCCGGCGGCGAGCCAGCAGGCACGACGGGCCGACTGCGCGCCGCGACCGCCCGAGCCCGGCCGCGACGCCTCCGGCGTCGCGAGTTGCAGCGCCGCAATGAGCTCGCCGGCAGAGACCGGCGCGGGCAGCATGCGCTCGAAGCTCGCGGCCACGCCCCGACCGCTGCCGGAGGCGAAGGCGAAGAGCACCAGTGGCGTCCCGGCGCGCGCCAGATCGGCTTCGAGAGCGCGCAGACTGGCCCAGGCCTCGAGGCGGGCAGGAAAGATGTCGATCGCCACCACCGCCGGGCGCAGCTCGCGCACCATCCGCCGGCCCTCTTCGCTGTCGGGGGCGCGCACGGCGAGAAAGCCCTGGCGCTCGAGATCCCCGGCGACGGTCGTGAAGCGCCCGCGATCCGGCTCGAGGACCACCACTCGCGGCCGATCGCTGCCGCCGAGCTCACTCGCGAGAGCGGGCTCCCGGGTTCTCTGCGCCCGCGCGGCGGCGTCGACCGGCAGCACAATGCGGAAGGCGGCTCCTTCTCCCACCGCCGAATTCACCTCGAGGGTTCCCCCCAGGAGGGCGATGAACTGGCGTGCGATCGACAGACCCAGCCCGGTCCCGGGAGCCGACTCGCCACGCGTCGCCACCTGGTGAAACGGCTCGAAGATGCGCTGCTGCTCGGCGGGCTCGATCCCCGGACCCTGGTCGGCGACGACGATCTCGTAGCTATCGACTCCCAGGCCGCTCTCGTCGCCGGGCAGGAAGCGTGTGCGCACCTCGACTGCGGTGCCCTTGCCCGAGAACTTGATCGCGTTGGAGAGCAGGTTGAGTATCGCCTGGCGGAGCTTGGCGACGTCGACGATGATCGCCGGTACGCGGGTGCCGAAGTGAGCCGTGAGATGCACGCCGCGGGTCGAACCATAACCCTCCATCATCGACAGCGCGCTCTCCACGATCGCGTCGAGACTCGCCGGCTCGAGCTGCAGATCCATCCGGCCGGCCTCGATCTTGGCCTGGTCCAGAAGGTTGTTGATCAGACGCAGGAGTTGGTTGCCGCTTTCCCGGATGTTCTCGAGGTAACGCGCATGGCGCGGCTCGATCGCCTGTGCGAGACCGTCGGCGAGCAATGCCGCGAAGCCCAACACCGAGGTGAGCGGCGTGCGCAGCTCGTGGCTCATCTTGGCCAGGAACTCGCTGCGATGGCGGTCGGCGAGCCGGATCCGCTCGTTGGCGCGGTCGAGCGCATGCGCATGCTCTTCGAGCGCCCGGGTGTAGCGCGCCAGGTCGTCGGTGCGTTCGGCGACGTCCTTCTCGAGCGCCCGATTGTGGGCGCGAACCCGACGGGTGCGGAAAGTCGCCGCGGCGAAGGCCGCGGCGAGTAGTCCGAGTCCGGCGAGCGGCCCCACCATCCGCCGTTGGTACCAGGCCGGCGAAACCTCGAGCTCGAGCTCGGCCGGCGCGCTCCAGGAGGCGTTTCCCAGCGCCGCGCGCGCCTGCAGTCGGTACTTTCCCGGGTCCAGATTGGTGTAATCGCGGAACGCCTCGGACTGCGGTTCGGACCAGGTGCTCTCGAAACCGACGAGCTGAAACTGGAATCGCACCTGCGCTTCGCCGCGCAACGTGAGCGCGCGCGCCTCTACGCGAAGGTTCGAGTCTTCGTGCGCGAGCACGATCGGCTGCAGGCCGAGTTGCCGCTCGCCGGCCGGGCTGCGCCCGGAGAAGGGCGCCAACCATTCGCTGCCACTGCGCGTCGCGAGACGCTCGAAGTGAACCGGCGGCGGATCCGCCGCGCGCGTCTGGCCGAGATCGGCCGGGAAAGCGGTCACCCCCCCCTTGAAGCCGAACCAGAACCTCCCTGCCGCGTCGCGGGCGAAGGCGCTGCTGTGGGAAACCTCGCTTGCGATCGTCCCCGCGGCGCGATCGAACCTCGCCAGCACGGCGCCGAGGCCACCGCGGGCCGCGGGATCGAAGCTCAGCACACCGTGGTTCGTACCGAGCAGGAGTCGTCCCTGGCGGTCATCGGCAATGGTCAGCACGAGGGCGTTGGCGAGTCCGCTCGCGGCGCTGTAGGGGATGAAGCGCGGCGGCCCTTCTCCGGGTGCGGAAGCGAGCCTAGCCAGACGCGAGTAGCCGCCGACCCAGAGCGTGCCGTCGCTGGTTCGGCCGAGCGCCCGGACGCTGCCGGTATCGAGGCCGGAATCCCTGCCGACCTGGCTGAAGCGCTCGCCGTCGAGGTAGGAGAGGCTCTCCCCGTGGGCGACGAAGATGCGCCCGCCGGCATCCTCGGCCACGACGTAGGCGCGGTCGGTCACCAGCCCGTCGGCCTGGCCGAAGGTCCGGATTTCGCTTCGCCGCCCCGCGGCATCGAAGCGCAGGCGCGTCAAGCCGTCGATCGAACCGACCCATATCGCCCCGGCGCTGTCTTCGAACAGGCTCACTACGTAGCTCGCTGCGAGGCCGTCCGCGACGGTCACGGTCTCGAAACTGCCCGAGGGCAGCAGCCGCGACAGGCCTTCTTCGGTGCCGATCCAGAGCTCGCCGCGGCGGGTGCGCAGCAAGGCCCATACCCAGTTGGCCGGCAGGCCGTCGGCCTTTCGCCAGATCCGCGAGGCGGGCTCGCCGTCGGGACCGAATGTAAGGTGGCCGAGGCCGTTGACGGTGCCCGCCCAAATACCGCGGTCGCCGTCCGGCGCCAGAGCGAAAACCTGACGATCCGGCAACCCCTCGGCTTCGCCGTAGCTCCAGAGACTCTTGCGCACCAGACGACTGAGGCCGCCCTCGGAGCCGATCCAGAAGGAACCCTCGCGGTCCTCGAGCAGGCTGTGCACCTCGTTGTCGCCGAGACCGTTGCTCTCGCGCAACAGACGGCAGGGATGAGCGGCAGGCAGCGGGCAGACTCCGACGCCCGCGGTGCTCCCGACGAGCAGCTCGCGCCCGTCCCGGGTCACGAGCAGGGCATAGAGATCGTCGGCGGGCAGCCCGTCCGCCACCGTCAGACGCGTGAACGCCTTGCCGTCGAAACGCGACAGGCCGCCGCCGCGGGTGGCAAAGAAGAGTGTGCCGCTCTCGTCTTCGGCGATCGCCCGCACCGAGTCGTTCGCCAGCCCGTCGGCGGTGGTGAAGACGCGGCAGCTCCCGAGAAGTCCGCCGGGCTCGAGAGTGCAGCGCGTCACCCCATGCCCGCGCGAGCCGAGCCAGAGGGCGCCGTCACTCGCTGGAAGCAGCGAATAGACGTAGTCGTCCGCCAGGCCGTCGGAGCGCAGAAAGGTGCGGAACTGCCTGCCGTCGTAAGACACCAGACCGTGGTCGCTGCCGAACCAGAGCGCCCCGTGGCGATCGACCGCGGCGGACCAGATGGTCGCAGCGAGGGCGCCGCCGCGATCGGCGTAGGAGACGATGCGCTCGCCGTCGTAGGCGGCGATGCCGCCGTTGGTGCCGATCCAGAGGGTGCCGTCGCCCGCTTCGACGGCGATACGGGCGGTCGCGCTCGGCAGGCCGTCCGGAATCGACAGCGTGCCGAAGGAGACGCCGTCCCAGCGGCACAGACCCCAGGTCGTCGAGACCCAGAGATAGCCCCGGCGATCCTGCAGCACGTGCCAGACCTGCGAGGCCGCGAGACCTTCGTCGGTGGAGTAGATGGTGAAGGGGAGTCGCTGCGCGCTCGCAGCTCGCGGCTCCAGCGAGGCGATCGAGGAGATCACCACCAGGACGGCGAGCCTGCGAAGCCGATCGGTCGAGAACGATCGGATTGTCCGTCTCCTTCCCGCGACAGCGTGAATGCAATCGAACGCTACCACGCAGGAGCCGCCGCGATCTCCGACAGGACGATGGCGGGCGCCCGGACCGGCTACTCGGTGGAGACCTTGCCGCCGCCGGCCATCGCCGCGACCAGGGTGTGCCAGGCGAGCGTCGCGCATTTCACCCGCATTGGGAAGTCCTTGACGCCGCAGAGCACGGCGAGCTTGCCCAGCGGCTCGAGGTCGGCGGCAGGGTCGCCGGTCACCGCCTTGCGAAACTGGTCGAAGAGCTGCGAGATCTCGCCCGCTGTGTGTCCGGCGACCGCTTCGGTCATGAGCGAAGCGGAGGCGGTCGAGATGGCGCAGCCGGAGCCCTCGAAGGCGACGCGCTGAAGGCGATCGCCGTTCAGCTCGACTTCGACGGCGATGCGGTCGCCGCAGAGCGGATTGTGCCCTTCGGCGCGGCCGGTCGCGGTCGCCAGGCGGCCATGGTTGCGCGGACTGCGATAGTGGTCGAGCAGCACTTCCTGGTAGAGCACCTGCAGTTCGTTCATCGCCCGGCCTCCCCACCGTCGGCGGCGCCGAGCCCGAAGATCGCCCGCGCTCCCTCGATTGCCGAGACCAGCGCCGTTACCTCCGCGCTCGTGTTGTAGATCGCGAACGACGCCCGCACCGTCGCGGGTACGCCGAAGCGGCGCATCAGCGGTTGCGCGCAATGATGACCCGCGCGCACGGCGACGCCATAGTGGTCGAGAACCGTTCCGAGATCGTGCGCGTGGATGCCGTCGAGCACGAACGAGACGACGCCGGCGCGCGCCCGTGGCCGCCCGATCAGACGGACGCCGGCGATCGCCTCGAGACCGGCGACCGCCGCGTCGACCAGCTCGCTCTCGTGCCGTTCGAGCGCCGGCCAGCCGATCGCCTCGACGTAGTCGATCGCCGCCGCCAGGCCGATCGCCTCCGCGGCGGCCGGCGTGCCAGCCTCGAAGCGACGCGGCGGATCGTCATACGTCGTGCGCTCGAAGGTGACGCTGCGGATCATGCCGCCGCCGCCCTGCCACGGTGGCATACCGGCGAGGCGTTCGCGGCGGCCGTAGAGGACGCCGATCCCGGTCGGCCCGTAGACCTTGTGAGCGGAGAAGGCGAAGAAATCGCAGCCCAGCGCGCTGACGTCCACCGCGAGGTGAGGGGCCGACTGCGCGCCGTCGACGAACGTCGGCACGCCTGCCGCCTGCGCGCGCCGCACCAACTCGGCGACCGGCAGGACCGTGCCGAGCGCGTTCGAGACGTGGGCGAACGCCGCGAGCTTCGTCTGCGGACCGAGTCGGCGCGAGAACTCCTCGGGATCGACCTCGCCGCGATCGTCGACCGGCACGACGGCGAGGCGCGCGCCGCGCTCCTCGCAGACCATCTGCCAGGGGACGAGGTTCGAGTGATGCTCGAGCTCGGTGACCAGGATCTCGTCGCCGGGGGAGAGTCTGGGGCGGGCGAAGCTCCAGGCCACCAGGTTCGCCGCTTCGGTCGTGCCGCGGACGAAGACGATCTCCTCGGGCGATGCAGCGCCGAGAAAGGCGCCGACGCGCGCGCGAGAGGCTTCGTACTGCCGCGTCGCCTCGGCCGACAGGTGATGGACGCCGCGCGCCACCGAGCCGTAGCTCTCTTCGTAGAAGCGCTGCATCGCAGCGAGGACTTGCCGCGGCTTCTGGGTCGTCGCCGCGTTGTCGAGGTAGGCAAGCGGCGCCGCACCGATCCGCCGGCCGAGGATCGGGAAATCGGCGCGCAGGCGCGCGACGTCGAGCGCGGCCTCGCCGACGGCGACCCTGTCAGACGGCGTCGCGGACGACATCGCCCTGCGGAATCCAGTGGAAGAGAAACTCGCGCAGCTCCCGCGCCAACGCCGGCACCTTGGCGCGCTCGACGAGATCGCTGGCGAAGGCGTAGGTCAGCAGGCTCTTCGCCGCCTCGGCGCCGATGCCGCGCGAGCGCAGGTAGAAGATGGCGTCGTCGTCGAGCTGACCGACGGTCGAGCCGTGGGTGCACTTGACGTCGTCGGCGAAAATCTCGAGCTGCGGGTTGGTGTTGACCAGCGCGTCGTCCGAGAGCAGGAGGTTGCGGTTGGTCTGCTTGGCGTCGGTCTTCTGCGCCCCCTTGTGGACGAAGATCCGGCCGTTGAAGACGGCTCGCGAGCGGCCGTCGAGGATCCCTTTGTAGAGCTCGTGACTGTTGCAGTGCGCCGCGACGTGATCGACCCGCATGTGGGTGTCGCAGACCTGGCGCCCGTCCACCAGGTAGAGGCCGTTGAGGGTCGCTTCGCTGCCTTCACCCGCGAGCCGCGCCTGGATGTCGTGGCGGACGATCGCGCCGCCGAGCGAGAACGAATGCGTCGAGACGTTGGCGCCTCGCGCGGTCGCGAGCGCCAGTCCGGAGAGGTGGAAGGCCTCGCGGCTGTCGCGCTGGAACTTGTAGTGGTCGACGACGGCGGCGGGCTCCGTGACGATCTCCGTGACTGGGCAGGTCAGGTAGACCGCATCGGCGTCGCCGGCGAAGCTCTCGACGATCGTCGCCTGTGAATGCTCGCCGGCGTGGATCAGGGTGCGCGGAAAGCTCGCTCCGGGGGTCTCCTGGGCGGTCGAGTAGAACAGCAGGTGCAGCGGCTGCTCGACGACGGCACCGGCAGCGACTTCGACGAAGGCGAGCTCCTCGAACAGGGCGGTCGCGAGCGCCGCGAAAGGGCGCGTGTCGATACCGGACACGCTTCCCAGCAGCGCGTCCGCGCGGCTCGACTCGCCGGCGAGTGCCACGGTCAAGCCCGCCGGCAGCTCCTTCGCCGACAGGGCGGCATCGAAGCGCCCGTCGACGAAGACGAGCTCGATCGTTCCAGCGAGCCGGAAGGCCTCGACGCCGGCGGCCAGTTTCTCGCGGTCGACGGCAACAGGGCGGCGAAACGCCGTTTTCCCTACCGGCGCGACGTTGGTGAACCGCCACTCCTCCTGCCGCAGGGTCGGAAATCCCTGGCGTTCGAAGTGCTGCCAGGCACTCTCGCGCAGCGCCAAGCGGTGCGCAGACGGCTCCGCCGCCCGGAGGCGCGCAAAGTCGGCGGCAAAGAAGGCGACGGCGGCCGGGGCGGCCGCAGGGATCGGCAGCGCGCTCGGGGTCGTGGTCTCGGTGGGGGTACTCATCGTCGGCGATGCCTCAGGACCGCGCGCCGACGGCGGCTTCGTCTTCGAGCCAGGCGTAGCCCTTGGCTTCGAGCTCGAGCGCGAGCTCGCGGCCGCCCGAGCGGACGATCCGCCCGTCGAGCAGTACGTGCACGAAGTCGGGCACGATGTAGTCGAGCAGGCGCTGGTAGTGGGTGATGACGACGAACGAACGCTCCGGCGAGCGCAGCGTGTTGACGCCTTCGGAGACGATGCGCAGGGCGTCGATGTCGAGGCCCGAGTCGGTCTCGTCGAGTATGCACAGCCGCGGCTCGAGCACCGCCATATGGAAGATCTCGTTGCGCTTCTTCTCGCCGCCCGAGAACCCCTCGTTGACCGGCCGCTGCAGGAGCGAGTCGTCGAGGCCGACGAGCTTCACCTTCTGCTTGACCAGCTTGAGGAAGTCGATGGCATCGTACTCGCTCTGGCCGCGATGTTTGCGCACCGCGTTGACCGCCGCCTTGAGGAAGTAGGTGTTGGAGACTCCGGGGATCTCGACCGGGTACTGGAAAGCGAGGAAGACGCCCTCGCGGGCGCGCTCCTCGGGCGCCATGTCGAGCAGATCCTTGCCGTCGAGCAGGACCTTGCCCTCGGTGACGTCGTAGGCGTCGCGGCCGGCGAGCACCTGGGCGAGCGTCGACTTGCCGGAGCCGTTGGGGCCCATGATGGCGTGAACTTCGCCGGGATTGACCTTCAAGTCGATGCCGCGCAGGATCTCGCGGCCTTCGACGTTGGCGTGCAGATTCTGGATCTCTAGAAGCATGTCGTCCTCATTCCTCGTTCACCCGCAGGAAACTCTCGCTTTGGCCGCACCGTCGTCGCGGCTGCGATTTCTAGATCGCCGCTACGCGTGCTGTTGCCGCTGACGCGTCGATCTAGAAATCGCAGCCACGACGCCGGCGCTCCGGTGTCGTACTTCCATGCAGCCATTCCGTGCCGATCAGCGTCGCCGGTGGTTCCAGAAATCCGCAATCGACGCGTCAGCGGCTACAGCACGCGTAGCGGCGATTCCGGATTTCTGGAACCGCCGGCGGCGCGTGCGACAAAACCTCAGCCCACGCTGCCCTCCAACGACACCGACAGGAGCTTCTGCGCCTCGACCGCGAACTCCATCGGCAGCTCCTTGAAGACCTCCTTGCAGAAGCCGTTGACGATCATCGAGACGGCGTCTTCGGTCTCGATGCCGCGGCTGTTGCAGTAGAAGATCTGGTCTTCGCCGATCTTGGAGGTCGAAGCCTCGTGCTCCATGCGCGCTGTCGGGTTCTGCACGTCGATGTACGGGAAGGTGTGCGCGCCGCACTTCTCGCCGATGAGCATCGAGTCGCACTGCGAGAAGTTCCTGGCGCCGTCGGCGCCGGCGAGGATCTTCACCTGGCCGCGGTAGGTGTTCTGGCCGTGACCGGCGGAGATGCCCTTCGAGACGATCGTCGAGCGGGTGTTCTTGCCGATGTGGATCATCTTGGTGCCGGTGTCGGCCTGCTGGTAGTTGTTGGTCACCGCCACGGAATAGAACTCGCCGATCGAGTGGTCGCCCTTGAGGATGACCGACGGGTACTTCCAGGTGATCGCCGAGCCGGTCTCGACCTGGGTCCAGGAGATCTTCGAC
>Ga0209477_1000277_pt1 | contig 31109 bp, 21 predicted proteins | sample KloWWTupernatant_FD_187180 | JGI IMG/M metagenome (GOLD analysis project Ga0209477, IMG submission 187180) | Active sludge microbial communities from Klosterneuburg, Austria, studying microevolution and ecology of nitrifiers - Klosterneuburg... | ecosystem: Engineered > WWTP > Aerobic digester >...
GTGGCTCGTGTAAGTAGACTAATGTGCACTGCATTGCTATGCAACACGAAAGACAGTATTCAGGGAGCATCGTGACCAAATCGAAACGAGTCACCAGCGCGGACGTGGCGCGCGCCGCCGGCGTGTCCCGCGCGACGGTCAGCTACATCCTGAACAACACGGCCAACCAGACCATCTCGGTGGCGACCCGCACCCGCGTGCTGCAGGTGGCCGCCGAACTCAACTACACACCGCTCGCGTCCGCCCGCATCCTCCGGCGGGGACGCAGTGACATCGTGATCTTCCTCACTCCGAACTGGCCGATCGGCCCCACGATCTCCCGGCTGGTAGACGCACTGGGCCGCGACCTGGAGCCGCACGGGCTCACCCTGGTCACCCGAACCCACCTCGACGGCAGTTCGCTGACGGGCCTGTGGCGCGCGATCACGCCGGCGGCGGTGATCCGACTCGGCTCGCTCGGTTCCGGGTTGGACGAGGAACTGCGTCGGGCAGCGGTCGGGGTGGTGGTCGAGATCGACGACCACGAGGACTCCAGCGCCGCCGTGACCATTCCCGACACCCGCGGAGGACGCATGCAGGTCGAGCATCTGGCCGCCACCGGACACCGAACGCTGGGCTACGCGGTGCCGGACGACGCTCGCCTGAGGGAGTTCTGGGAGCCTCGCCTCAATGGGGCGCGGCTGGCCTGCGTCGACCTCGGCCTGGACCTGCCCGTGCCCGCAACGGTCTCCTTCGACATGGACGTCACCGCGGTCGCCCTGACGACCTGGCGCGAAGCCGGCGTGACCGGGGTGTGCGCCTACAACGACGAGATGGCGATGTGCATCCTCGCCGCGGCCCGGCGGGCGGGCTACCGGCTGCCCGACGACCTGGCCGTGATCGGTTTCGACGACATTCCGACCGCGCCCCTGGTCGATCCCCCGCTCACGACGCTTGCGATCGACCCCGACCGGTTCGCCGAGGTGGTCACCTCCCACGTCCTCGCCGGCCTCAACGGGGTCGGCGAACGGCTTCGGGTGGACAGCACCTCCGTCCGGCTGGTGGTGCGCGAGTCGGCCTGAGCCCGCACCCGGGTCAGGGAACCGCTGATCAATGCGCCCAACGCTGGCTGAGCTTGTCGAAGCCCGTAGCCACGAGCGAATGGACGACCCTTCGTCAAGCTCAGGGATCGTTGATCAGCGCTTCCTTAGTAGCTACCCTGCGCCCATCAGCGCCAGCAGGACGCCCCCGGCGATCACGCTCGCCACCTGGCCGGCCGCGTTGGCACCCATGGCGTGCATCAGCAGGAAGTTGGAGTTGTCCTCGCGGCTGGCCTCCCGCTGCACGACCCTCGCGGCCATCGGGAAGGCGCTGATGCCGGCGGCGCCGATCAGCGGGTTGAACTTCCCGCCCGAGAAGAGGTTCATCAGCTTGCCGAAAAGCACCCCGGTGGCGGTGTCGAGCAGGAAGGCCAGCAGGCCCAGGGCCAGGATCGCCAGCGTGCCGAGCTGCAGGAACGCGTCCGCCTTCATCGTGGCGCCGATCGCAAGGCCGAGAAAGAGGGTGACCACGTTGGCCAGTTCGTTCGAGGCCGCGTGGGTGAGCCGCTCGACCACCTTCGACTCGCGCATCAGGTTGCCGAGCATCAGGCACCCGATCAACGGGGTGGCGAACGGCACCAGGATGCCGACGGCGACCGTCACGATGATCGGGAAGAGCACCCTCGTCCGCCGGCTGATCTCGCGCTGGGTGTAGGGCATCCGGATCGACCGCTCGGCCTTCGTGGTCAGCAGGCGCATCACCGGCGGCATGATCAGCGGCACCAACGCCATGTAGCTGTACGCGGCCACGGTGATCGGCCCGAGCAGCTCCGGGGCGAGGATGCCGCTGACATAGATGGACGTGGGCCCGTCGATCGCCCCGATGATGCCGATGGACGCGGCCTGGTTGCGGTCGAAACCCAGCAGCAGCGCGAGGATCACGGTGAGGAAGATGCCGAACTGTCCGGCTGCGCCGAGCAGGACCATCTTCGGGTTCTCCAGCAGCGGGCCGAAGTCGGTGAGCGCGCCGATGCCGATGAAGATGAACAGCGGGAACAACTCGTTGCCGACGCCCACTTCGTAGAGGATCGTCAGTAGCCCGCCGTCGTCGACCAGCGGCGACCGCGGCAGGTTGGCGAGGATCGCGCCCACCCCGATCGGCAGCAGCAGTAGCGGCTCGTACTCCTTCCAGATGGCCAGGAGGATCAGCAGCCCGCCGATCGCGATCATCACCAACGACTGCCAGGTGACGCTGGTGATCCCCGCCATCAACTGGTCGATGGTGTCCTGGCCCATGCCGCTCAGCCCTCGAACTCGACCAGCACGTCGCCGTGCTTCACCTGGTCGCCGGCCGCCACCGCGACCCGGGCGATGGTGCCCTCACGCTGCGCCTTGAGTTCGTTCTTCATCTTCATCGCCTCCAGCACGAGCAGCGTCTGCCCGCGTCGGACGGACGCGCCCGGCGCCACCTCGACGCTCAGGATCACCCCGGGCATGGGCGCGGTGACGGCGTTACCTGCGGACGCGCGGGCGGGGGCCCGCCTCGGGTGGGTCTCGCTCGCGGCCGACGTCCGCTCGTGGTGGGCGGCGGGGACGGACGCGCGGGGCGCCCCGATCTCCAACTGCGGGGTGATCACGGCCTGGGCGAGATCCTGGTGGTCGGTGAGGACCACGTCGACCAGCCGGCCGTCCTCAAGGTGCACGGTGAAGGTGTCCGCGGCCAGTTCCTCGACGTCGAGGGTGTGCTCGACCTCATTGATCCTCACGGTGTAGCGGCGCATGGCTGTGGCATCACTTCCAGGGTTGGTTCTGGTAACCGCGGCCGACCGCGACCCAGCGGCTCGCGAAGAGTTGGCTGCCGGGAGCGACCCGGCGCATGGACGGGGCGGCCTGGCTGCGCCGCACCCGGGCGTGGGTGATCACAGCGATGGTGATGGCCGCGATCAGTTCCGGCGTGAGGCCGTCCGGTGGCTCATCGGTGCCGCCGGCATCGATGGCGTCCGCATCCGCTGCGCTCGCTCGCTCGCCCGTCCGGTGCGTGGGACGGTCGAGCCGGCCGATCAGCTTGAGCACGAGCATCAGGGCCAACAGCACCGCGAAGACCGTGCCCATACCCGCCGCGGCCAGGTACAGGCCGAAGCCGAGGTCACCCATTCGTCCTCCTTGACCTAGACCGGGAAGAGCCCGTGCTTCTTCGGGATGTTGGTGTGCACCTTGGTGCGCAGCACCTCGAGCGCGCGGATCAGGCGCAGCCGGGTCTCGCGCGGCTCGATCACCTCGTCGATCTGGCCGACGTCGGCGGCGTGGTACGGGTTGAACAGGCGTTCCTTGTAGTCGCGGATGAACTCCTCCTCGGCCACTACGGGGTCGGCTGCGGCCGCGATCGCCTTGCTGTGCAGCAGCCGGGCCGCTCCCTCAGCGCCCATCACCGCGATCTGCGCGCTGGGCCAGGCGAAGGCGATGTCGTTGCCCATCTGCTTGGAACTCATCGCGACGTAGGAGCCCCCGATCGCCTTGCGGGTGATCACCGAGAGCTTCGGGACGGTGGCCTGGGCGTAGGCGTAGATGATCTTGGCGCCGTGGCGGATCACCCCGCTGTGCTCCTGGTCGACACCTGGAAGGTAGCCGGGGCAATCGACGAAGGTGACCAGCGGGATGTTGAACATGTCGCAGATCCGGATGAACCGCGAGATCTTGTCGGACGAATCCAGGTCGAGGGAGCCCGACAGCACCGCCGGCTGGTTCGCGACCACGCCGACCGAGTTCCCGTCCAGCCTGGCGAAGGCGGTGATCGCGTTGGCCGCGTACTGCTCGTGGTTCTCCAGGATGCTGCCGGAGTCGAAGACCAGTTCGAGGATGTCGCGCATGTCGTAGGGCAGGTCGTCCTCGGCCGGCATGATCGAGTTCAGGGACTCGTCCATGCGTGCGGGGTCGTCGTAAGGGGTGAGCGCGGGCGGGTCCTCGGTGTTGTTCTGCGGCAGGTAGCCCAGCAGCAGCTTGGCCAGCCCGATCGCGGCCTGGTCGGTCTCGGCGGAGAACTGCGAGACGCCGCTGCGCGAGTTGTGCACCCAGGAGCCGCCCAGATCTTCGGCGGTGACCTCCTCGCCGGTGACCGCCTTGATGATGCCGGGCCCGGTGAGGAACATGTTGGATGTGTGCTCGACCATGATCGTGAAGTCCGTCAGCGCCGGGGAGTAGACCGCACCGCCCGCGCACGGACCCATGATCAGCGAGAGCTGCGGCACCACCCCGGACGCCGCGACGTTGCGGTAGAACACCTCGCCGTACGCGGCCAGGCTCTTCACGCCCTCCTGGACGCGGGCGCCGCCGGAGTCGTTGAGTCCGATCAGCGGGATTCCTGCCTCCATGGCCAAGTCCATCATCCGGCAGATCTTCTGCGACTGGACCTCGGAGAACGAGCCGCCGAGAACGGTGAAGTCCTGCGCGTAGACCGCGACCCGGCGTCCGTTCACCTTGCCGAAGCCGGTGATCACACCGTCGCCGGGGAACCGCATCTTGTCCATGCCGAACTCGGAATTCTGATGGGTGGCCAGCGCACCGAGCTCCTGGAACGAGCCCTCGTCGAGCAGGATCGCCAGCCGCTCGCGCGCCGTCAGCTTGCCTTTCGCATGCTGAGCGTCGACCCGGTCCTCACCGCCGCCCGCGAGCGCCGACTGCCGCTTGCGGCGCAGTTGTTCTAGTTGGTCGCCCATGCGCAGCCCACCGTCCAGGCTCTCGGATCCACTTGCTTGCGACCCTACGCCGGACGGATCGCCCGCGTGGGCATCTGACCACGACCGGAGTTGCTTCAGCAGCATCCGTGACCTGAATGTCGGGCCGGTACCGTGCCCAGTTCATTGGCTGTAAGCACGACCCTCGGTCCTGGCAGGGCTCCCGCCACCACAGCCGGCCTCCGCCGCGTCCGTACGAACCTGTATGAACCGACGCCGACCGCAGCTGAACGCCCTCGCTTTCCCGCTAGCGTCGCGCTCGTTCCTGCCGCACCACCCGACCATCCGGAGGCCTCATGCGCGCCCGCCACATTCGTCTGGTCCTGAGCCTAGCCATTGCGACCGGTCTGACCACGTCACCTTTCGCACCCAGTTCAGCCGCGACACTCCCGGACACAGTCGTCCACGGGACGGCCAAGCTGGCCAAGAAGCTGCGGGTCGACATGGACGGCGATGGCCGCCTTGACACCGTCCGGCTGTACACCAGCGGCAAGTCGTATCAGGTGAAGGTCACCAACGCCAGGAAGCGGACGGCCACCTATCGCGGCAAGCTCAAGCAGACCGGCCTCGACTGGTACTGGGGATTCAAGGCGGCCGCGCTTGACGGTGCCGCGGGGGCCGAGGTGATGCTCCAGACCGACTGCACCGAGGAATGTGCGGTGTACCGGATGCTCACCTGGCGTAAGGGACGCCTGGTCGTCGAGAAATCCCCTGAGGGCCGAACGACCTGGTCGGTGGGCGGGCCGGCCGGCGAGATCAATGACTACTACTTCTCCGAAAGCGGCGGCCAGCACTACACCGATCACGTCGTCGGCAGCGAGACCGCGGAGGACTGCGAGGCGGACGTGACCCGCTGGGTGTGGTCATCGACGAAATGGACCAAGCAGCAGGCGACGAGAGTGTTGCTCGACTGCGACACCTTCGTCGCCCGCTATGCCGATGACGTCAACTGGGTGCACTGACCACGACCAGCACGTCCCCCGACCGAACCAGAAGGAGCGCAATGCCCACACCGATCCCCAGCGCCGTCGTCAGCGTGGCCCTGATCGCCTCGCTGGCACTGGGTGCACCCGGCACCGCGGACGCACAAACCGCGCCCAGCACCCCGGTTGTAACCACCCGACTGCCGAGCGCGACGAATGAATCCCGCGCCCTCGACATCGACGGCGACAGCCTCCTTGACGCCCTCGACGTCTCTCTGGACGACGGGACGGCGGCGGTCACGGTGACCACCGGCAAGGACGTCAGCGCCGCCCGGTACTTCGATGTGAGCACCAGCACCCCGTTCTACGGCATCGCCAAGCTGGACGGTGCTAAGGGCTCAGAGGTGCTGGTCAACGTCAACGACTACGAGCTGCGGGTGCTCCGCTGGCGAGGCGGCAAGCTCGTGGACGAACCGCTGGCGCAGTCTTCGCCGTACACGGACGGGTTGGTGAAGGTCCAGACGGCGTGGGCGATCGGCGGCGACACCACCTCGTTGTGGCAGACCTACCACTTCTTCACCTCGCACGGCGTTCGCTACGTCGACGCCGCGAGCCTGCGCTGCGGCGACTGCGAGCGCACCGGGGTGTACGAAAAGGTGACCGTGGTCCGCTCGCGCTGGAAGGGCAACGCCTGGCACAAGGTCAAGGTCTCCGTCCACCGTCGGATCACCCAGAAGCAGGCGAAGGCTCACTACCTCAAGGTCTTCAGCGGAGCGACGGTGACGAAATGATCCGACCAGTCACGCTGCTGATCTCGATGGCTGTGGCGATCACCGCGATCGTCACCCCAGGGGTGGCCGCCCCGGTCGCAGCCGGCGCCTCGCCGAGGATGGTCGAGTCAAGCGTCAAGCGGCTGAAGACCGCGAAATCCGACGTGGACGGCGACGGCCGGAAGGACAGCATCCGGCTCGACCAGTTGAGCGCGACCAAATACCGTCTCAAGGTGGTCACGGCGAAGAAGAAGTCATCGAGCGTCACGATCAAGCTCGACGTCGAGAAGAAGTTCCGCAAGGACATCTGGTACGGGCTCGCCCAACTGGACGGTGCACCGGGGGTTGAGCTGATCCTCAGTGAGAGCTTCTTCGACGGGCTGGACTTTGAGGTGTTCACCTGGCGATCCGGGAAGCTGGTTCGCGAGACTGCTCCGTCCGGCCCGGACGGTGATGTGATCGGCTGGTTTGCCGCACCCGGGCCCAACGGTGTTCAGGGGATGCACTTCTTCAGTTCCGCTGGAGAGCGCTACGTCGACTTCGGTCGCTGGAGTTCGGACGACTTCGAGGCTCCATATACGGCCCTGGTCCAGCGCTCCGTCTGGCGGTCGGGCGCCTGGCAGAAGGACACGTCGTTCACCTTGACCGGGCTCTCCCGAGACCAGGTCGACCTCTACTGGTTCTCAGGCGTCTCGGTGAAGAGATGAAATCCCGCTGATCGCGTCACTCCGAGCCGCCGCATGATGCTCAGCAGGGATCCTGCGGCGTCACCCCGGGCAGGAAGCGCGACCATTCGTCCGCGGTGAGGACGTCGCCCCGGTTGGCGCACAGTTCGGCGCGGGCGGCGTCCGGACGGGCGGTCCACACACGGATCGTCCCGGCGTCCCCGCCGGCAACCAACCGGGCGCCGCCATTGATGAACCGCACGTCGTTGGTGTTGCCCAACTGGCCGTCGAGGGAGAGGAAGGCCGAGGGCGCGCCGTCCAGGCGCCAGGCCCAAACCAGCGCGTCACCACCAACGGCGGCAAGCGTCGAATCGTCCGGACTGAAGGTGACGCCGTAGACAGCGCCGTGCGGATCCCCGAAGACCTGCTTCTCGACCGGCTTCGCCGGGTCGCTCAGATCCCACAATCGCACCTGTCCGGCATCGGTGCCGACCGCCAGCGTCCGGGAGTGGTTGGCGAAGGCGGCGATCGTCGGCAGGGCGCCCAGACCCTCGATCCGGCCGGCGAGCACCGGTGCGGCTGGGGTCGACACGTCCCAGACCTGCACCATCCCACCGGCGATCGGGACGGCCAGCAGCTTGCCGTCCGGGCTGAAGGTGACGCCCTGCGGGTTGGGCGTGTCCAGCTTGGCCACCGAGGTCAGCGCGCCGGTTGCGTCGGCCCGGTACAACGCCACCTGAGTGCCGGTGTACTGCAGGGCAGCCACAAGGGACGAGTCCGATGCGACCGCCAGGGCCCCGATGTAGGAGCCAGGGAAGGCGTCAACGGTCGTGGGGCTTCCGGCCCCGGACGCGGTCAGGGGCCAGCTCAGCACCGAACCGTCCGTCGTGCCGCCCACGATGAACGCGGCGTTGGGCGCCACGGCGACCGCGGCCGAAAGGCTCCGGCCGCCGGCCGGCGGGTTGGCGAGGCGGATCGGCTCCGCACCGGTGGTGTCCCAGAGTTCCTGCCCGTCGGAGATGCTGGAGGCTGCCAGGAACTTCGCCGACGCGTCCGTGCTCATCGCGTAGATGGTCGACCCGGTGCGCAGCACCGGACTGTGCGCCTGCCACACCCGCAGCACGCCGTCGTCGCCGCTGGTGACCGGACGGCCGTCGACCAGTTCGGCCCCGGTGTCGATGGTCGCGCCGGACAGGGTCTGCTGGAGCACCCCGGACGCCGCGTTGAACAGGTAGGTGTTCTTGTCGGAGTTCGCGGCGATCAGAGTCTTTCCGTCCGAGCTGAAGGACAGGTCGTTGGTCCAGCTCAGGAAGCCGGTCAGCGACTCGAGCGCGACCGGTTCGGCGCCCGAGACCTGCCAACGCGGCACCCGGCGACCGGCGATGCCGGCCACCAGCTGAGTCCCGTCCGGGCTGATCGCGAGCGCCTGGCTGATCACCGGTGTGGCGGCATAGGCGAAGCCGAGGTCGGGCAGCCTGCTCGGCTTCGTCCCGGCGGAGAAGCGGGCCACCGCGTCGGGCAGCCCGGCCACGAACAACTCACCATTCACCGGGTGGAACGCGACCGCCCTGGCCGGGTGGTCGGCGCCGAGACTCACCGAGCCGGCCCGGGTGGCGCCGGCAGCCGTCACCGACCACAACTCAACCGCTCCAGTGGACGTCGCCAGCGCCAGCCGACTGCCGTCACCGCTGAAGGACGCGCCGTTGACCGTGACGCCCGACTCTCCCAGATCCGTGAGCAGCGTGGGTGTAGCGGTCACGTCCCACAACCCGGCGGCCGAGGTGCCGCCGACGGCCAGCAGGACGCGCTGATCGAGACTGGCCAGGGCGATCGTGAAGAGCGCGCCACCCGCCGGGTCGGCCTGGAAGGTGGTGCCGGGGGTACGCAACAACTCGTCACCGCGCCAGATGGTCACCTCACCGCCACCGTCGGCGCGCGCCACCAACTGGTCGTCGGCCGTCTTGGCGATCACCGCGTTCCGATTGCCCAGCCAACGCAGGGGCGTGTTCACCGCGGTGACGTCGAGCAGCGCCGATTCGCTCTGCCGGGTGGTGGCCAAGCGGTGAGACACCAGTGACATCTGGGCCATCAGGTTCGGGTCGTCGGCGCGCACCGACCGCGCCTCCAGCGCCACCTGCCGCGATTGGGCCTCGAGCCGCGCTGCGTCGGTCTCCGCCTGCAGACCGACCCCGCGGAAGTACATCGTGCCGGCCACCAGTGCCAGCGCCGAAGCCAGGGCGGTCAAGGCGATGGCCACTCCCCGGCCGCGCCGCAGTCTGCTGTTCACCCGCAGTTCGTGGGTCAGCACGGAGTCGAAGTGCTCGCGGCTCGCCGCGACGAACTCGGTCTCCCGCGGCCCCAACAAGCGCTGCAGCTGCGGGTCGGCGACCCATTCGCCGAACACCTCGAGCCGATCCACCGGGATCAGCGCGTGCTCGGAGCGTCCGCTGTCGATCCAGACCCGGGACGCCCGGCGCAGCTTCTCGACCACCTCCCGGTCGGCCCGGCTGTCGTGCAGCCAGTCCTGCAGCCGCGTCCAGTTGCCGATCAGTGCGTCGTGGCTGATCTGGACGGCGCCATGGCTCACCGTCAGCATCCGGGCGTCCACGAACGGCGCCATCGCCTCGCGGCCGGCCGCGTCCAGATCTTCCAGAGACAGGGACGCCCGAGTCACGAGGTCACCGCTGTCGCGGACCAGCCTGAGGAACAGCAGCCGTGCGGCCTCCTGCTGGGGTGCGCCCAGCTCCCGGTACGTGTCTTCGGCCAGACCCTCCAGGGCCGACCAGATGCCGCCGGAGCGAACATAGTCGGACACGGTCATCCGGCCGCCCTTGCCGGACGCCCAGGTCACCAGCAGCGCGTTCGAGAGCAGCGGCAGCACCCCGGCCGCGACCGCACCCTCCCGCGGCCCCGCATCCAGGTCGTCGAGCAGCACCGGCACCAGGTCGTCAGCCACCGCGATGCCGGCCAACTTCGCCGGGCCGACGATCACCTCGCGGACCTCGGCTCGCGTCAGTGGAGACACCAGGAACGGACGGGACATGGCATCACGCAGCACCGGTTCACGGCTCGCCACAGCGAAGGCGTCGGCCCGCAGTCCGATCACGACCACCCGATCAGCCGACAGCTGCCCAAGTGCACCCATCGCCGAGGCAAAGTCAACTTCGGGCCGGTCGAACAATTCCTCGAACTGGTCGATGACCACCAGCTGCGCCGACTGCGGTGCGGCCTCGGCGAGCTCGCCCACGCTCAGCTGGGCGACCGTCCAGCCGGCCAGGACACCATCCACGGTCTGGGTGCCCACCAGCCCTGCCGCGAGCAGCGAACTCTTGCCGACCCCGGACGCCCCGAGGACCGCGATCAGTCCGTGCCCGTCCGCCTGGTGCATGGCAAGCACCGCGTCGGCGAGCCGGCGGGCCTCCGCGGCCCGGCCGAAGAACAGGTCGCGGTCTCTGGCACCGAACGGCCGCAAGCCCAGGTACGGCGGCCGGCCGGTGCGCAGCTTCGGCCGCACATCGGTCCAGCTGTCGTCCCACAGATCGTCGGGAACCTTGTCGGCCAGCCCAAGGTGCTGCGCCATGCGCAGGTAGTTCTGGCGAAGCGCCGGTACGGGGAAGTGCTTGCCGGCAAGCCAGCCCTGGACGGTGGCCGGGGGCACGTCAGCGATTCGGGCCACCTCACGAACCGAGAAGTGCTGGCGTTTACGGGCGTCGGCGATGAGGGCGGCGAACGCCCGGCGCGATTCCTGGGGTGTCACGAACGTGAATTCTGGCAGTGATCCGCACGCCGGCGATCGGTGGAAGTGCGGCTGAGACGGCGCGAGCCAGGTCTTGCGGCCCCCCCCAATCGCGCTCGCGAACCGAGCGTGGCGTCCTATGATCGGGAGCGCCGGACCGTCCACCAGCGAGGAGCCGAGCATGAGCCGTTTTCCGGAGAACTTCCTTTGGGGCGGCGCGACTGCCGCGAACCAGCTGGAGGGTGCCTACCTTGCCGACGGCAAGGGCCTCTCGATCCAGGACGTGATGCCGCACGGCATCCAGGGCCCGCCCACCCTGGAACCGACGCCGGCCAACCTCAAACTCGAGGGCATCGACTTCTACCACCGCTACGCCGAAGACATCGCGCTGTTCGCCGAGCTCGGTTTCAAGGTGTTCCGCTTCTCGATCGCGTGGTCGCGGATCTTCCCTCGCGGGGACGAGGAGACGCCGAACGAGGCCGGCCTCGCTTTCTACGACCGCGTGCTGGACGAGCTCGAACGCCACGGCATCGAACCCCTGGTGACCATCAGCCACTACGAGACACCGCTGCACCTGGCCCGCACCTACGACGGCTGGACGGATCGTCGGCTGATCGGGTTCTACGAACGCTACGTGCGGGTGCTGTTCGGCCGTTACGGCCATCGGGTGCGCTACTGGCTCACCTTCAACGAGATCAATTCGGTGCTGCACGCACCGCTGATGAGCGGCGGGATCTGGACGCCGAAGGACCAACTGCCGGCGTCCGCGCTCTGGCAGGCCTGCCACCACGAACTGGTGGCGAGCGCGCTGGCCACCCGGATCGCGCACGAGACCATGCCGAGCGCTTCGGTCGGCTGCATGCTGCTGGCGATGCCGACCTACCCGCTGTCGCCGTCCCCGGACGACCAGATCGCCGTGCTGCAGGCCGAACACCTGAATCTGTTCTTCTCCGACGTGCATGTTCGCGGCCGCTATCCGCGCTACCTCGACCGCTACTTCGCCGAGCACGGCATCGAACTGGAGATCACCGACTCGGATCGGGAGACGCTCACCCACACGGTCGATTTCGTGTCGTTCAGCTACTACATGAGCGTCTGCGAGACCGCGGACGCTGCCTTGCGCGTCCGCGGTCAGGGCAACATCCTCGGTGGCGTACCGAACCCGACGCTGGCCGCCAGTCAGTGGGGTTGGCAGATCGACCCGCAGGGGTTGCGGCTGGTGCTCAACCAGCTCTGGGACCGCTACGGCAAGCCACTGTTCATCGTGGAGAACGGTCTGGGCGCGATCGACGAACTCGTCGAGGTGGACGGCCGGCCCACGGTCTTGGACGACTACCGCATCGACTACCTGAACGCCCACCTGCTGCAGGTCGCCGAAGCGATAGCGGACGGAGTGGACGTCCTCGGCTACACCAGCTGGGGCTGCATCGACCTGGTCAGCGCCACCACCGCCCAGCTGAGCAAGCGCTACGGCTTCATCTACGTGGACCGAAACGACGACGGCACCGGCACCCTCGCCCGCTATCGCAAGCGAAGCTTCGCCTGGTACCAGCAGGTGATCGCCACCAACGGCGAGAGCCTGCGCCCCGAGTAGTTGGAACGAGCAGCACCCCCAAACCAGCCTGCGCCTCGAGCCACCGAGAGCACGGTCTCGACAAGCTCGACCAGCCGAAAGCTGGATCAACGCTGCGCAGCCCTGCGAGGAACAAGCAGCACCCCCCAACGATCCCTGAGGAGCCCTGCGAGGAACGAGCAGGGCGTCACGAAGGGCGTCCGCCACCATTCGGGCAGGCGGCGGCCCTTCGTGGCGGTTCGCTCGTTCCTCGCGAACCTCCTCAGGGACCGATAGTGGCGGCTCGTGCCACGCGAACCTCCTCAGCCCCGATCAACCGAGTGAGCCGGCAGAGCCCCCCAAACGATCCCTGAGGAGCCCTCCGAGGGACGAGCAGCCCCCCAAACGATCCCTGAGGAGCCCTGCGAGGAACGAGCAGGGCGTCACGAAGGGCGTCCGTCACCAATACAGCAGACGGCGGCCCTTCGTGACGGTTCGCTCGTTCCTCGCGAACCTCCTCAGGGACCGATAGCGGAGGCTCGTTCCTCGCGAACCTCCCCGGCGACCGATAAGCGGGGGCTCGTGCCACGCGAACCTCCCCGGCGACCGATAGCGGAGGCTCGTGCCACGCGAGCCTCCTCAGCCGCGATCAACCGAGTGAGCGCGGTCTCGACAAGCTCGACCAGCCGACTGTGGGCTCAGGGAGCGTTCGGCTCTGGGCAACCGGCTTGGCTGGTCGCGCGGAGCACCACCCAGGCCGCCGCGGTGCTCACCACGGTGACCAGGGCAACGAACGCCAGCGGCGCCACCGGGCCTTGGGCCAACAGCATCGCGGCCACGATGCTGGCGCCCATCAGGGCCGCGAACACCAGCCAGGGTGCCAGCAGCAGCTCGCCGTCGGCCGTCCCACGCAGTGCTTGGCGAGCGGTGATCAACATGCCGGGTAGCACGAGAGCGAGGTCCAGCACGTGCACCGGGTTGGCCACCAGACCGGTCTCACCCAGCTCCGGAGGCGCCACGCCGGCCAGCAACGCAGGCACGATCGAACCCAGCCAGAGCAGTCCGAACAGCAACGCGATCGCGCCGATCGCCCACGCCCCGAATCGCCTCGCCCCAACACCGACGGACGGACGGCGCCGCTCCCCCGCTACCGCGAAGAGCGCGCAGTACGCCGAAAGGCCGAGCGCCGCGACGTAGGGCAGGAACAGCGCACCGAAATGCACTGTCATCGAGTACAGGACGAATGCGTAGGCGAGGTAGAGCAGCGACCCCAGCCAGACCTGGAAGCCGCGCAGCGAACCGCGGGCCGCGGCGAACACACCGGCGACCAGTGCGATGACGGCGAGCAGGTTGCCCAAGTCCTGCCCCTGGGCCTGCACTTTCCACGAAGGCAGTTCGGACGCATACACCCACGGCGCGAACAAGCCGAGCAGGCTGGTGCCGGTCACGATCACGGCCAGTACCATACTGAGCCCGACCAGCCAGGATGCCGGTCGGGCGACGCTTCCGCCGCCGGCCCTGACGTCCGACGCCAGAAGCCGTTCGGCCGAGGTCCCAGTGCTCACGATTCCTCCTTCGCAGCCAGCGCCCGCACCGCGCCGATCAGCGTCCGCAGTTCCTTCTCAAGCCGGACGGCGTCGATCGAGTTGTCGTCCAGCAGTCCGGCGAAACGCCGGTTGAGCAGCTGTCCCGCGTCGCCGACCAGCCTCTCGCCGCTGTCGGTGAGCGACAGCAGCACCCTGCGTCCGTGCGCGGGATCGGCCGAGATCGTCAGCCAACCCTGCCGTTCCAAGGCTGGCGCCCGCTTGCTGACCGCGGCCTTCGTGAGGTTCAGGAGAGCGGCCAGCCGGGTGACGTCCATGGTCGAGCCGGCCAACGGTGTGAGGAAGGCCAACAGGTTGCGATCCACACCAAAGAGGCTTGTCAGCACATGATCGGCGTACCCGTCCATGGCAAGGACCAGTTCGTGCAGCGTTCCGGTGAGGCGTCCGTCCATGCCAGTAGTCAACCAGTTGACACTATGGTTGTCAACCAGTTAACACTTCGGGACGCAGGGAGGCCGATGCAAGGGTTCGGGTCCCGATGCCGTAGATTGGACCCCAGCGACTCGGCTACCAGTCTTGCCTCGAGTCGCCAGGTGATGCGGAAGGACTTCCGCTGGCCGCGCCGCACCGTCCACGGGACGGAACCAGCCGAGCGCGCCAGGCAAGACACCGATCCGAATGGATTTTCGTGCCCCTTGATTTCGCGCGCCTCGGCGTGCCCACAACCCTGGTGAACGTGCTCGCACAGCGAGCCATCACCGTCCCAACTCCCATCCAGGCCGCGACGCTGCCGGATTCGCTGGCCGGCCGGGACGTCCTCGGTCGCGGCCGCACCGGCTCCGGCAAGACCTACGCCTTCCTCCTGCCACTGGTCGCGCAGTTGACCGCCACCCCCAAGCGGACGGCGTCCCGGCGGCCCCGCGCGCTGGTGCTGGCACCCACCCGCGAACTGGCCACCCAGATCGCCGAAGCACTCACTCCGCTGGCAACCACGGCCGGCCTCACCACCCAGACCATCTTCGGCGGCGTCGGCCAGAACCCCCAGGTGCGAGCCCTGGAGCGCGGCGTCGACGTGCTCATCGCCTGCCCCGGACGCCTTCTCGACCTGATGAACCAGGGTCACGCGAACCTGGATTCGGTTGAGATCACGGTCATCGACGAGGCCGACCACATGGCCGACATGGGCTTCCTGCCCATGGTTCGGCGCGTGCTCGACAAGACCCCCGAGCGCGGCCAGCGCATGCTGTTCTCGGCCACCCTTGATACCGGCGTGGACGTGCTCGTGAAGCGCTACCTGCACAACCCGGTAGTGCACGAGGCCGACTCCACCGCCCCCGTCGGCGAGATGGAGCACCACCTGCTGGGCGTCAGCGCTGCCGAGCGTGGCGACGTCCTCGCCGAACTCGCCGCAGCACCGGGCCGGACGATCCTGTTCACCCGCACCAAGCACGGCGCCAAGAAGCTCACCAAGCAACTGATCGGACGCGGCATCCCCGCGGTCGAGTTGCACGGCAACCTGGCCCAGAACGCCCGCACCCGCAACCTCGACGCCTTCCATTCCGGCAAGGTCGAAACCCTAGTGGCCACTGACATCGCGGCCCGCGGAATCCACGTCGACGACGTCGCGCTGGTGGTGCACGCCGATCCGCCGGCCGAGCACAAGGCCTATCTGCACCGCTCCGGACGGACGGCACGCGCCGGCCAGTCCGGCACCGTCATCACCCTGGTGACGCCCGATCAGCGCCACGAGGTGGCCGCGCTGATGCGTGCGGCCAAGATCAAGCCGACCAGCACCGCGGTCAACCCGGGTGACGCCACCCTGGCCAGCCTCGCTCCCGGCCAGCGCACCTATCTGGCCGCTGACGAGGCGATGGCCGTCGCCAACCCGAACGCACAGCCCGAGGGTGCCGCCCAGCAGCCCGGACGCCGCTCCGGTGGTGGCCGTTCTTCGGGACGCGGCTCGTCCGCAGGAGGTTCGAACCGCCAAGGCGAGTCGGGCCGCAACCGCAACGAGCGGACGCGCCCCGACGGCACCAGGAGCTCTACTCGCGGCCAGTCCGCATCGAGTTCCACCCGTGGCCAGTCCACCCAGGGTTCGCCGCGCAGTCAGTCTTCGCGGCCCAACTCGAACCGGCCCGCGACCAGCGGCGGGACCCGCGGCGCAGCCGCCTTCTCCGCGTCCGCCGGCCGCTCGGGTCGTCGCCACTGAGAGCCACCCCTCAACGCTGGGGTTCACCCCCAAACACTGAGAGCCACCGTTTCGGTCGAGGGCCCGTACGCAGGTACGGGCCGATGACCGAAACGGTGGCTCTCGATGTGTTGGGGCCGGAGCTCAGGCTCCAGCGCGTCGTGCGGGCCGGGAGTCGACCGCCTGGCAAGCACATTCGCAATGCCACTTGTAGAGCGCCCGAGGGGTGCCCATGGTGATGCTGACCACGCACTGGGAGTGCTCGCCGGCGACGCAGCGGCCACACCGGACGGCGGTCATGCCCGGCGTCCAGGACGCTCGGCCGGCGTTGGTTGAGGCGCGTGCATGTTGCCTGGTCACAGGCCACGCATCCGCTCGCCCACCGGGCAGCGGAAAGCGTTCGGGGCGGCGAGTCCGACTTTGTTCAGGTAGCTGACCACTATCCCCCACGCCCTCACCAGGCTGGTCTCGGTGTAGGGAACACCCAGTTGCGCACAGTGCTCGCGTACCAGGCGACGCGTCCGGGCCAGGTAGGGCCGCGGCATGCTGGGGAACAGGTGGTGCTCGATCTGGTAGTTGAGCCCACCCATCAAGATGGTGGCCCACCACCCGCCGCTGATGTTGCGGGACGTGAGCACCTGCTTCTCCAGGAAGCTGAGCTTCGCATCTCGCGCCACGACCCGCATACCGATGTGGTTGGGCGCGAAAGTCGCCCCCATGTAGACGCCGAACACGGCGAGTTGCACACCGATGAAGGCGAAAGCCATGCCCAGCGGCAGCAGCCAGAACACCAGCGTCAGGTAGGCGCCGAAGCGGAAAGTGAGCAAACCGAGTTCGAGCCAGCGACCTTCGACGGGCCGGCGCCCGAGCAGTCCGCGAATGGACGCCTGGTGCAGATTCAACCCCTCCAACAACAGCAGCGGGAAGAAGAACCAGCCCTGCCGACGGGTCATCCAAGCGAGCAGGCCGGTGCGTCCGGCGGCGGTCTCCTCGATGAACGAGAAAGTGTCCGCCTCGATGTCGGGGTCCTTGCCGATCTTGTTCGGATTGGCGTGGTGCCTGGTGTGCTTGTTCATCCACCACGAGTAGCTGATGCCGACGAACAGGGTCGACAGCACCCGTCCGATCCGGTCGTTCGCCGGGCCGGACGCGAGCACCTGACGGTGGGACGCCTCGTGGCCGAGGAAAGCGAACTGGGTGAAGATCACTCCGAGCACCACTGCGATGCCCATCTGCGTCCAGGAATCACCCAGCAGGAACAGCCCGGTCAGCGCGCCTCCCAGTGCGAGCAGCAGCGACGCGAAGAGCAGCGCGTAGAACACCCGGGTGCGGCCGAGCAGGCCGCGGCTGCGGACGGTCTGGGACAGCTCGGAGTACGTGTGCAGCAGCGGGTTCTCCGGACGCACGGTGCCCGGCGACAGGCGTAGCGGACGGCGTCCGGCGGGGTCGGTGCGTTCGGCGGTTGCGGTGTCACCCATCGAGTCGCCGACCGCGGTCGGGACTGCTGCCTTGGGTTTTCGGGGAATGGATCGGGGCCATGCGTCCTCGCGTTCCACCTGGTCCTCGGATCAGTCCGGCGGTAGAAGCAAGGGATCAAGTGGCCCAAGCCTACACGGGGCCTTCGTCACAAGACCCCTGCCAGGGCGGTGACCCGGCTGGCTAAGCACTACTTGCCGGCGGCGCGTCCGCGTCCGCGTGGGTCTGGTGAAGCCGCATCGTCGGCATCGGCGGCTGAAAGACCGCCTCCTTCCGTCATCGAAGGCCACCCCTCCTCACCGAGGGCCCCCGGTTCGGTCGAGGGCCTGTGCCCACGTACAGGCGGATGACCGAAACGGTGGCTCTCAGTGAGGAAGGGTGGCTCTCGGTGAGGAAGGGGGCGAGGACGTCCTTGTAGCGCTCAAGCCGACCGCGACCTCCCAGAGGTCAGAACGGCACTGGCGACGCCGGGCGGCCGGCTTCGAGCGGGGAGACCCCAACCTCGCTGAACTCGACTTGCGAACCATCGGGCCCGAGCGCCAGCAGCGTCCAGTGCACGCCGACGAACCACTGGGCCGTTTCGGCCGAGAGCAGCCGGGCTGAACCCGAGCCGACCACCTGTGTGCCGCCGGTGGAAACCACGCTGAACGAGTACTCAGTCTCGTGACCGTCGATCCGCAGCGTCAGCGGGCCCTGAGCCGGCACCGGCACCGCGGTGACGCCGACCAGGTCGTCCACCGTTTTGGTGAGGACCACCTGCCGGCCACCGTCCTCGGCAGACTCGACCATCAACGAGTAGTAGTGCCGCACGTCGGCGAAAGCTGCGATCCCGGCCGTGGCGCCGTCGGGAACCGAAACGAGCGTCGCTTCGAAGCGTTGGTCGTCCTCGGTCTGCGGACGCAGCAAGGCGCCCTTCGGGCCAGCCTCGCACGTGCGAGGGTCGGTGCCCCCGGGCAACCGGATGGAGCCGTCGAGGCAGTCCGCGTCCAAGGCGGCCAAGGCGGGGCCGATGTTCTTCCAGCCACGGCTCCAGAGAGTGTCGGACACCTCAGGAATCGTGCCGAGACCGGGCTCGGGGAGGGCGACGGGCACCTCCAGCGACGTGGTGCCGTCCCCGTTGTGCCCGGCGACGGGCCAGTCGTCCACCCAGGTCACCGGCAACAGGAACGTCTCCCGGCCGAGGTTGTGGTGCTGGGCCATCCGCGGGTGCCGGGTGCCCAGGGCCACCGCCCACCAGGAGCCGTCGGACGCCTCGAACAGCTCAGCGTGCCCGAGGGTCTGGACGCGGTTGGCCACCAGGTGCCGGTGGGTGATGAACGGGTTCTGCGGACCCGCCTCGAACGGCCCCCACGGCGAGCGGCTGCGGGCGATGGTCTGCATGTGGCCGTGCCACGACCCGCCTTCGGCCGAGCACAGGTAGTACCAGTCGCCGCGCCGGTACAGATGCGGGCCCTCGATGTCGTTGCTGGCGAAGCCGTGCGGCGGTGTGATGTCGCGCAGTTCGCCGAGCTCACCGGTGTCCAGGTCGATCGTGGCCTGGACGATCGGGCCGAGGTTCCCGTCCGGCCTGAACTGCAGGTTGCGGCGGGTGTAGTACCAGGTGCCGTCCTCGTCGCGGAACAGGGACGGGTCGAAGCCGGCGTCGTCGATCCAGACGGCGTCCGACCACTCGCCGGTCACGTCGTCGGTGCGCACCACGAAGTTGCCCTGACCAGGGATGGCATTCGTGCACGCAAGGTAGAAGATCCCGTCGTGGTGGCGCAGGGTCGGCGCGAACAGCACCATCGGTCCGGGCAGGCCGTCGCGCCGGTACTGGCTGGGACGGGTGATCGCGTGGCCGACGATCCGCCAGTTCACCAGGTCGACCGAATGGCGGATCGTCACCCCCGGCAACAGGTCGAAGGTCGAGTTCGCCAGGTAGTAGTCGTCTCCGACTCGAATGGCGGACGGGTCGGGTGCGTTGCCGCGCACGACTGGGTTGGCGTAGCTCATCGGATCTCCTCAGCTCGTTCGAAGCGGCAGCTGAACCGGTGTTCGCCACCGGTGACTTCGTGGTGGGCGCCGTCCGGCAGTTCGACCACAGCGGTCGAGTCCGCCGGCAGCGAGACGTCGAGCACGAACTCGCCGCCCTCGATGCGCCAGCCGACCTGGACCCGTCCGGCCCTGGTGAGCTGGATGGTCGAAGCCGAGGTCAGTTCCGGCCCGGGCACGGGTGCGATCCGGACGCTCCGGTAACCGGCTTCGGCTGCGTCGGGGAATTCGGGCAGCCGTAGCCCGGCCACGTGGGTGTGCAGGAAGGACGCCACCGCGCCCTTGCTGTAGTGGTTCAGTGACCCACGGACGCTGCCGTCGCCGGCCACGCCGTCCCACCACTCCCACATCGTGGTGGCGCCGGCGTCCAGCATGCCCAACCAGGACGGGTAGCCGGTGCGCGTGAGCAGGCGGTGCGCGAGGTCGGCGTGCCCGTGGTCGGCCAGCGTCGGCAGCAGCATCCCGGTGGCAAGGAAGCCGGTGTTCAGCCGGTCGTCGGCTTCCTGCACGAGTTCGGCGAGGCGGTCGGCGACGGCCTGCGCGAGCGCGTCCGGTACCAGGCCGAAGGCCAGCGCCCGCACGTAGTGTGCCTGGCGCTCTTCACTGAGCCGGCCGTCCGCGCTGAGGTACTCGGCCTGCCAGGCGGCCTTGGCCCCCGCGGCAATGCCGGCGTAGCGCCCGGCGGCGTCGGGCCGGCCGAGCAGGCCGGCCACCTTGGCGACCAGGAAAGCCGAGCGGTGCAGGTAGGCGGTGGCCACGATCCCCCGGTCGATGCGCGGGTCGGGATTGGGCGGGACGCCAGGTTCGAGCCATTCCCCGAAGTGGAAGCCGGTATCCCACAGGTACCGCTCATGCGCCGCCGGCTCCGGACGGGACGCGGCACGCTCGGGATGTCTGGCCCCGGCCGCACAGCCGGCGGCGTAGTCGACCCAGCGAGTCATGGCGTCGAACGCCCCAGCCAGGGCGTCGCGGTCGCCGTAGGCCCGCCACAACTCCCAAGGCACCATCGCGGCGGCGTCCCCCCAGCCGGCAGAGCCCGCCGAACCGTCCTCGAACGCCACCCCGGAGGGACGGTCACCGCCCGGGTTGGGCACGATGGTCGGGATCCGTCCGTCGGCCCACTGGTCGGCGGCCAGATCGCGCAGCCAGCGCCGCGAGAAGCCGTCGACGTCGGCCAGCAGGGCGGCCGTGCCGACGAAGACCTGCCAGTCTCCGGTGAAGCCGGAGCGCTCCCGCTGAGGGCAGTCGGTGGGCACCGCGCAGGCGTTGGTGACCAGCGAGCGCCGAACCGCCTCGTGCAGCCGTTCCAGGCGCGGGTCGCTGCAAGCGAACTCCCCCGTCCGCCCCAGGTCGTCGCCCACCAGCACCGCTCGGACGCCGGCCAGGTCAAGGCCAACGGGTACCCCGTCCACCTGCACGAAGCGGAAGCCGTGGGTGGTGTGCCGCGGCTCGAAGCTGTCGCCCGCCCGTCCCGCCGAGATCACCTCGTCGACCTGGCCGGCGGGCAGGAGTTCCTTGCTGGCGAAGTTGAACGCCCGCAGGTGCTCGGTGCTGACCAGCCCGGACGCGTCCAGGGTCTCGCCGTGGGTCAGCACCAGATGGGTGCCGGCCGCGCCGAGATCAGGCAGGTGCAGCCAGCCGTTCACCGACTCACCGAAGTCGAGCACCACCGTCCACGGACGGGGCGTTGCCGACGCCACCGGCGCGATCCGGGCCAACCGCCGGGTCGCCGGCCCTTCCGCAGCGACAAACCGGGAGCGATCCTCGATCAGTTCACCGGCCAACAGTTCGACCGGCTGCCACCCGTCCCCACCGCCGCTGAACCAGGCGTCGTTCAGCAGCCGGCGGTCCTCACGCTGGCCGTCCATCAGGTCGGCGGCGACCACGTGACTGGCTCGCGACTCCCAGGACGGGCCGGACGCGAGCAGCGTGTCCCCATCAGCATCGCGGACGGCGAGCAGCAGGCCGGTCCGGACGCCGAACCCGTCCGCGCGGCGTTCGAAGCCGTGCCGGCCACGGAACCAGCCGTCCGACAAGAGCACGGCCACGGTGTTCCGTCCGGGCACCACCAGCCCGGCCAGGTCGTAGCGATGCACCTGCAGCCGCTTGCGGTAGGCGGTGAACCCAGGCGTGAGTTCGAGGTCGCCGGCCCGGACGCCGTTCACGAACAGTTCGTAGATCCCGTGCGCGGTCACCCAACACTCGAGGCCCGCGACCTCGTCGACGTCGAAGCTGCCGCGCAGCAGGTAGGCCGGACGCGCTCCGGCCGGCGGCAGGACCGATTCCTTCGGGCCGATCCAGGACGCCTGGGCGAGCATCGCAGCGGGGTCGAACCAGAGTTCGGTCTCGGGTGGAATGACTTCCAGGACTTGACTCATCCGTGCTCCTCGCAACATCAGTGTTGACCGGCCGTCCAGTAGATACATACCAAATGTACCGCAAACACTTTACAAGTGGTAGGTCTTCGGGTTAGCTTTGCCGCAGTCAGGGACTCACAGGTGAGTCCCCGGATCGCAAAGGCGCACATCATGACCTCAACTCCTGTCGGGGACAGCCCCGATCTAGCCACCATCGATCACATCGACCCGAGCGGTAGCGCCCAGGCCTTCCGCAATCCAGGCGCAGGCTTTCTGGTCGGCCTCGGACTGGCCGCCGTCGCCCTGATGTCGTCGATGCTCTCGGTCGGAATCCTCACCCTGCCATTGCAGGCCAACGCGATCGACCCGGAGGGCGCGACCAACATCATCGCGGTCACCGGTGTCGTGGCCGGCCTGATCGCGCTGATCGTCAGCCCGATCATGGGCCGGGTCAGCGACCGCACGACCGGACGGTTCGGACGCCGCCGGCCCTACCTGGTACTGGCTGCGGCGTTCGTACTGCTCGGTGGGTTCCTGGTGCTGCAGGGCGGCTCGGCCGCCATGTTGGCCACCGGCTGGGGCGTGATGACGCTGGGCCAGATCGCGGGCTTCACCGCCCTCGGGGCGGCCATCCCCGACCAACTCTCCCCCGAGCGTCGCGGCATCCCGTCCGCGTTGTTCGGTGTGGCCGGAACCGCCGGCGCGATCATCGGCCTGTTCATCGCCAGCCTGTTCTCCCCGAATGTCGCCTTGATGATCATGGTGCCGGCCGCGCTGGCCGCGGTCTTCCTGCTGGCGTTCGCCGCGATCCTTGCCGACGACCCGTTGGATCCCGCCGACCGTCCGGCACTGAACCTCTCCGAAGTGTTCAGCACGTTCTGGGTCAACCCGCTGAAGCACCCGGGCTTCGCGCTCGCGTTCGGAAGCCGGTTCGCCGTGTTCTGCGCGATCGCAGCCGTGAACGCCTACATGGCGCTCTACCTGATCATGGGCCTGCACATCTCGCCGGCCGAGGTGGCGGGCAAGATCTTCATCGCCAACCTGCTCTCCGGTGGGCTCGCGCTGGTGGTCGCGACCCTGATGGGGAAGCTGTCGGACAAGGTCGGCCGTCGCAAGATCTTCGTGATCGTCTCGGCGATCATCTTCACCATCGGGCTGGCCATGGTCGCGGTCGCGTCCAGCTTCGAGGGCTTCCTGCTGGCGATCACGATCCTTGGCATCGGCCAGGGCGTGTACCTCGCGGTCGACTTCGCCCTGATCACGCAGGTGCTGCCCGACCCGAAGAACCCGGCCAAGGACCTGGGCATCATGAATCTCGCCAGTTCGCTGCCGAACATCCTGGTGCCGGCGGTTGCGCCGCTGCTGCTGGCGATCGGCGCCTCGGCGACCAACCCGCAGAACTTCGTCGCCTTCTTCGCCGCGGCAGCCGTGGCCGGGGCGATCGGAGCGCTGCTGATCGTGCCGATCAAGGGCGTCCGCTGAGCTACTGAGGCTGGTTGACCGTTCATCCATGGAAATGCGGGTTCTCAGGGTTGGCACAGCCCTGAGAACCCGTATTCCCATGCCCGCAACGGCATTTCGTTAGGGTGGAGCCCATGCCGCTCACCGACGATGTGACCGTCCGCCGACGCACCAGCAAGCGGGCGATCGCAAGCGCCGAGCGTCGCGACGAGATCCTGGACGCAGCAGTCGAGGCGTTCACCGAGGCCGGCTTCAACGGCACGTCGATGCGGGACGTCGCCGCGCGGGTGGGCATGTCCCACACCGGGGTGCTGCATCACTTCCCCGAGAAGGCCGGCCTGCTGGAAGCCGTGCTCGACCGCCGCACTGAACGCGCCATCGCCGGCCTCGAACTCAGTCCGGCCAACGGCGAACAATTCCTGCGAAGCCTGATCGCCTTGGCCGAACGCGATCTCACCGACCCGCTTGGCATGCGCATGTTCCGGATCATCGCATCCGAGTCGCTGGCGCCGTCCCACCCAGCGCACGGCTACATGCAGCGTTGGTACCGCGAGGTGCGACAGTCCATCACCACGGCGCTCACCGACCTGGACGCCCGCGGCCACTATGTCGCGTCCGTGCCGATCGCGGAAGCGGCCACCCAGATCGCGGGTCTTCGCGACGGCCTCGACCCCCAATGGCTGCTGGACCCCGACAGCGTCGACCTCATCGGTTGCATGCGCGCACAGCTGGCCCTCTACACCGAAGTCGACCTGGGGCAGTAGGTCTACCGATCCCGGCGGCACTGTGCCGATCGGGTCAGGAGGCGGTCAGTCGAACACGCCCTTCAATGGGTTGGGCAACCCCGCCCCGCCGCCGAGCGCCGCGAGCTTGAGTAACCGGCTGTTGCATGCGCCGGGCATGGACGCCGGCGGGTAGGGCGCCGTCGCGTCGATCTTGGCCGGTGCGGCAACGATCGCCTTGGACAGGGTGTCGACGAACACTGTGGCGATCTCCTTGGCAGCGCCCTCCAGATGCTCACAGGTTCGCTGCGCTTCGGCCCCGACCAATTCGCCGGTGGGCACCCAGCGGGTCGCCGCGTACCAGTAGCCGAACGCGGTCAGCTTCGCGGTCAGCGCCTTGACCAGATCGGCCTTGTTGGTGATGCCCTTGGGTGTCACGGCTCCACCCACGGCTTTCGCGAAGGAGGCCGCGCGATCGCGCCAGGCCGTCGAAGTGGCCGGGAGCAGGTAGGCGCGGATGGCGTCGGCCACCCCGCCGCTGCCGAATGCAGGGACGCCTCCGGCCGGTCCTCCGGCCGACCCGACGACATAGGCCGCGACATCTCCTTCGAGGTTGTCGGCGACTCCGTAGTCGGAAGAGGAGTTGTGGAATACGTAGTCGACCTTGAAGCTCGGCGTCTTCGCCCTGCGACGGGCCAGGTTCGCCGCACCGCCGCCCAGGTCGCCCATCCAGGTGACTACCTCAAGCCCGTTGCCGCCTTCTGGAAAGGTTGTGGTTCGGGCGAGGGTGTTGGTTCTGGTCTCCAGGCCGATCAGCAGGTGACCCATGTCTGCCGAGCGAGCGCCGTCGACCATGCTCTGGGAGTCCTTCAGGTCCTTCATCAAGGTGGTCCGGCCGAACGCAGGGCGCGGATCCTTCGGGGTGTTGCCACCGGTATAGGTGAGAAATCCGGCGTTGCGGATGATCGCACCGGGGACGGAGCGCTTGCTCTCCACTTCGTAGTCCAGCGACCAGGTGGTCCCGTAGTAGATGCCGCGCAGGGTGATCAGCCGCTGCTCGACCAGCGTCATGCCCGACTTCACCAGCAGCTTCTCTGCCGAGTCGACCAACGCCACAAATGCGGCGAAGTTGCGGGCTTTGGCCACGGCTACACCAGTTGGCCGGTCAGGGGGTCATAGCGAACCTCGACCGGGACCACCTGGTCGGTTGGCAGGATCTCCACCCACTGGTCGACAGTCTCGAATCCGTCGTCGCCGACGTTGTTCCGGAACCCCCCGACAAGGGGGTAGAAGCCGTGCTCGTAGACCCGGTCCACCGGGGTCGCTGTAACGGTGTTGGCCGCGTCCGTCAGGACCGGGTTCGCCGGCCCGGACTGGTCGACCGACGGGTACTTCCCGCTCCGTACCGACGCCGCGTGCTTCGCCTTCACCTGCCGCGCCAGATCCCGGAGCACATCGAACATCGGCTGCCCGTCCAGCGGGTTCCCGTCGGCGTCGCGTTCGTCGGGGTTGTTCGTGTGATAGATGTCGTCGGCGCCGATGCCATTCATGCCCTCCACCTTGGTGAGCCAATTGAGTGCGGCCTCTTCCATACCGGGACGGATCGGCAGCACGGCCTTCACCCACGGTGCGTTCAAGAAGGCGTTGCGCAGGTTGTCACCGTCGAGTTGCAGCAGCCAACCGAGGGACGAGCCGAGGCGCGCCGGCTCGGACGCCTCGGTCAGGTAGTAGTTGTCCTGACGCCATTGCTGCACGCCGCCCCAACCGATGGTGTCTCCGGATAGCAGCGGATCAGGCTTGGCTGCCTCCAGTGCCGCTTGGGCGAGGGTCGCCGCAAACTTGGGAACCACGCTGGCGACCTTCGCCATCTCCGGCGAAGCCGCGGCCAGATTCTTCAGTTGCGGCGCATCTGGCTTACCGACCGGCGGCAGTTTGGTGCGTCCGAGCTCCTGATGGCTGCGGTGCAGCCTGGGTCGCCACCATTCCGGCGAAACGAAGTAGAGCATCTTGTCCACGTCGAAGATCGCGTTCACGAGCTCGGCGACCACATGGCGGGTGCGATCGTCGGCCTGAGGAATCCCTTTGGTGAGCAGGTCCTGGATGAGCGCCCGATACACGACGATCCGCTCCTCCTCACGAAGATCGTCATAGGGCCGCTGTCGGATTCTGGACGCCAGCCGCACGCGTTCCCTTGCGGCCTCCACGAACTCCTTCTCGTAAGCCACGCGTACCGCCGCGTCATACTTGGCGAGCCGGGACTTGTTCTCGTTGGCGAGGTCAGTGTTGGCCGACTCGAGCGGCGACCAGTGGAGCGTGGCACCCAGATTCAGGGCATCCTTGCCGCGGAAATTCACATACTTCAGCACCACATCGAAGGTCCACTTGCTGCCACTTCCTTGAATGTTGACCCCGTCGGGATCGATCTCCACCGATTCACCGTTGGCGTCGAAGGTCACCCCCTGCAACACGTAGTTGGCCTTGTCCGCGGACGCTTCAAAGGTGAATCTCGACTGCACCCGCTCGCGGTCTCCCTCGTTGAAGTCGGAGTCGACCTCCACCCCGTAGGCGTAGCCCTCGTCCTTGTCGCCCTCATCCTCCGAGGTCTGCTTGAAGGGCACCGGCAACTGCTTGGTGGTCGTGTAGGGGGCGAGCAACGCAAGCTCGTCGGGCTGCCGCAGTGCCCCCAGATCAGGCTCCTTGGCGATGTGCAGCAACTGGCCCAACCCGAGATCGCGGCCGGCGTCGTCCACATACGTCTGCCAACACAGGTAGGTGCCCACGTCCTGTACCTGAACCCCGACCTGACGCATCTTTCGGCGCATCTCGTAGTTGACCAGGAACTCGGTGGAGTTCTTGAGCAGGTAGCGCTTGCTGGAGGTGTCGGTGGTTTCGGTGATGGTGCGGAAGGTCGATTTGACGGTCTTGCGGATCTCGCTGGTCAGCTTCTCCGACTGTTGGCGCATGCGCTTGTGGGTCTCCTCGCGGGCCCGCCCCTGCGTTGTCTTCATGTCGAAGCTCGCCGAGGCGTTCGCCTCGCCGCCGATCCAGCCCTGGTGGACGTTGCCGGTCGCGCCAAAGCCGATGTCGTTGCGATTGTCCTCGCGTACCGCGTCGGAAAGTTCGTCGGTCTCGCTGGTCTCGGTCTCCTTCCTGGTGAGCAGGCTGGTCTCGTCCTCGATCAACTGCTCGGTGTAGCGGCGCCTGGTGCTCACTTCGATCAGTTCGACTTCCGCCCCAGGGCTCAGCCAGACATGCCCGACGGGCGTGCCGAGGAAGGAGCCGAATTCGAAGAAGTACTGCCGGTACAGGTGCACCACGCTGATCGGTGAGAGCCCGACCGCGGCCAGTTGTTCGCGCACGGTCGGGTCGAGGGTCTCGATGTCCAGGTAGGGATCCTTCGCCGAACCCGCCGCCAGCAGGCCGACAAGTCCGGCAGCCACCATGGACTTGTCCTTGTCGACATAGAAGAGCGCCTTGAGCTGCTCGGACTGCTTGTGCTCGGCGAGATAGAGCAACGTGCCTGCCACCGCGGACTCATAGCGCAACTGGTCGACCAGACCCGCCTGCTTCAACTCCTCGACCTTCGCCGAGGAGAGCCGGCGGGTCTCGAAGGCCTCCCCGCAGACTTCGCGCCAGTGTTCGCGGATGAGGGCGGGCACGGTGTCGGACATGAGTTGGCCCACGCGGTCGGGGTGCAGCAGGTCGACCCAAAGCTCTGGGCGGAGGTCCGTGACGGACGGCAGCTCGCGGGCCAGTTCGGTCATCAGGTAGCTGTCGAAGGTGCGAAGGTCACCGCCGATCAGTTCACCTGGCCGGAGCGTGAACTCCACTTCACAGGTGCCGTGGAACCGCACCTCCGCCTTCGGGTTGAACGCCGAGGCGAGCACGCGAAGTGCCTGTGACTTGTCCGCGCTGAGCCCCCGGCCGAAACGCCGTTCCGCCCGCTTCGACTTCCATCCGAGAAGCGACTGGTAGACCCCGAAGAGTTCGCTGTCGTAAGGCAGGACTCCGATGTACTTCTCGAGCTCCGACGCCTTGATCATCCGTCTTCCCCCTCGTCCCACGGCGAGCGACGTGGGACGTCGGTCCCAGAAGGCGCAGGCATCAAACCGGCCGATAGACGACCGCGTCCGCTCCTGATCAGGTTAGGACCATCCGGAGCCCGCCCATCAGCTGGCAATTCTGCCCGCGGTCGCGTCCCGCGACGACTACCCAACCGCCGCCAGCGCGAACGGCAGAACGGACGCGGCACCGGCGGAGCGAAGCAGCCGCGCTGCGACGGTGAGCGTCCAGCGGGAGTCGACCAGGTCGTCGACCAATAGCACCGGACCGGCGAGGGTGGGCAGTTGCTCCGACTGATCCGCGGTGAGCGCGAACCGGTCGAACACCTGCCGCAGCCGGAACGCACTGTTCCCCGCCCGCTCCACCTCAGAGCCGACCAGGCGCAAGGTGCCGAGGTCCACCAGCCGTCCGCGGCTGGCGATCCCAGCAGCCAAAGAGCCGACCAGCTGTGGGTGCACCCGGGACGGCACGGCGACGACCGCCGTAGGACGTTCGGCCCAACCCCATTCCCGCAGCACCTGGAAGCAGTACGGCAGCACCCATTCGGGCACGGGTGCGTCCGGCTCGGCGAGCAGGTTACGAAGCTGCTGTCCCAGCCCGAGATCGGTGAAGCGGGCCAGCACCCGTCCATGCTCGGCGGTCTCGCCGGCACCGATGCGTCCGCTCACCTGAACGCCCAGGTTGGCCATGCCGGTGGGCCAAAGCGATCGTGGTGCCAGCTCCACGCCGACCCGGTCGAGTTCGGTCCGCGCAGATTCCGCGGCCGCCGCCGACACCGAGGCGGCGTACCAGGGTTCAGCGCACCGGTCGCACCTACCGCAGGGCGCCGGGGACGGGTCGTCGAGCGTTTGCTGCAGGAAGGCCATCCGGCACCCCGGCGTGTCGAGGTAGTCGAGCATGAGTTGCTGTTCGCGCTGCCGCGCTGCCGCGACTCGCTGGTAACGCTCGCTGTCGTAGGCCCAGGACGCGCCGGTGGCCTGCCAGCCGCCGCGCACGCGGGTCAATGCGCCGTCCACGTCGAGCACTTTGAGCAGGAGTTCGAGCCGGGTTCGCCGAACGTCGACGATCGCCTCCAGTGCGGGGGTCGAGAGTGGCCCCCCGGCGTCGCGCAGCGCTTCGATCACGGCACTTGCGGAACCCTCCTCAGGCATGGAGGCGGTGGCGAAGTAATGCCAGATCTCGCGGTCGGCGGGCGTGGGCAGCAGCAGGACGTCGGCGCTGGCGACGGCGCGGCCAGCACGTCCGACCTGCTGGTAGTAGGCGACCGGAGAACTCGGGGCGCCCAAGTGGATGACGAATCCGAGGTCGGGTTTGTCGAAACCCATCCCGAGCGCCGAGGTGGCCACCAGCGCCTTGACCCGGTTGCCCCGAAGCCGCGCCTCAAGCTCTTCGCGTTCGGCAGGCTCGGTGCGTCCGGTGTAGGCAGCGACGGGGTACCCGTGCTTGGCGAGCAGCACGGCGAGATCTTCGGCCTGGGCCACCGTGAGGGTGTAGATGATGCCGCTACCGGTGAAGTCGCCCAGGTGGGCGACCAGCCAGGCGATGCGGGTCTCCTCGTAGGGCAGCTTGAGCACACCGAGGCGCAGTGAGCTGCGGGCGAGGCTGCCACGGACCGTGAGCACCTCATGCCCGCCGTGGCCGAGCTGCTCGGTGACGTCGTCGACCACGCGGGAGTTGGCGGTGGCAGTGGTCGCGAGCACGGGAATGCCGTCGCGCAGTGAGCCGAGCAGGTCGCGAATGCGCCGGTAGTCGGGGCGGAAGTCATGGCCCCAGTCGCTGATGCAGTGAGCTTCGTCGACCACCAACAGCCCGCAGCGGGCAGCCAGGTCGGGCAACTGGTGTTCGCGGAAGGAGGGATTGTTGAGCCGCTCTGGACTCACCAGCAGAAGATCGACCTGGTCGTCAGCCAACTGCTGGTAGACCTCACCCCACTCGGTGGCGTTGGCGGTGTTGATGGTCACCGCCCGAACGCCGGCCCTGGCCGCGGCGGCTACCTGGTCGCGCATCAGAGCCAACAGCGGCGAGACAATGACCGTGGGTCCGGCGCCCGCCGCACGCAGCAGTGCGGTGGCGACGAAGTACACCGCCGACTTGCCCCAACCGGTGCGCTGCACCACCAGCGCCCGCTGGCGGTCGCGGACGAGGCTCGCGATCGCCTCCAGCTGCCCGTCGTGGAACTGGGCGTCCTCGCGGCCCACCAATCGGCGCAGCACCGCCAGCGCTTCGGTGTTGAAGTCCTCGTCTGCGTCCATTCCGGCAGGGTATGCGACGGCACTGACGTTTGCGCCGAGGCGGCTGGGAGTGCCAACCGGACCAGGTCCGACCACGCTTCGCCATCCGGACGCTGAGCATCGTCTCAGCGGCGGAACCGGGCGTGTTGTTTCCACACCCGCACCTGTTGGCCAGGCAGTAACGGTGGGGAGAACTCTGAGCGGCCACGGGGGTCGAGCCGGATCAGCCATTGGGCATCTGGTGGCTTGTTCGGATCAGGCTCTACCTGGTGATGGTGGTAGGTGCAGAGCAGGACGCCGTCTTTGAGTCTGGTCTTCCCACCAGCCCACCACGGCTTGCGGTGATGAGCCTCACACTCAGCCGGGGGACGATCACAACCAGGAAACACACAACCCCGGTCACGGGTGATGATCGCCTGGCGCAGCTTCCCAGCAAACAACCGCCGAGAACGGCCCACATCCAAAGCGATCGACTTCCCACCGAGCACCACGGGCAGGATCTCCGCATCACACGCCAACCGGCGCGCCTGTTGCGCAGTCAACTGGATGTCAGCATCAAGCAGGGTCGCGGTGCCCAACTTGCCGACCAACACGTCGTAGTCGATGGTCACCGTCACCCTGGGCCGATCAGCACCGAAAGT
>Ga0209477_1000282_pt1 | contig 30841 bp, 26 predicted proteins | sample KloWWTupernatant_FD_187180 | JGI IMG/M metagenome (GOLD analysis project Ga0209477, IMG submission 187180) | Active sludge microbial communities from Klosterneuburg, Austria, studying microevolution and ecology of nitrifiers - Klosterneuburg... | ecosystem: Engineered > WWTP > Aerobic digester >...
CTCGCGCGATCAGCCTGATGAAGGGGTGTCACGGGGTTCCGGTGAGGTAGCTCCACGCGTCCGCGGACGCGTGGAGGTAGCGCAGAGCTGCCGGTGTTTGCCGGTGGATGTGTCGATGCCGTCGACACGCACGACTCACTTGTCGCGCTGCTTGCGCACCATCGGCTGGCCGGGTGCCTTCGCACGACATGGGTCACCTCCGTGCAGTTTGCGCCCGGAGATTGATACATCGCTGATACATGCGTCGGCCGACGAGTGCTGGCCGCTCTATCAGACCTGGTCAGAATGGTCGGGGAGAGGAGACTCGAACTCCCGGCCTCCTGCTCCCAAAGCAGGTGCGCTACCAACTGCGCTACTCCCCGGCGATGCAGGATGCTATCGGCGGCACCAGCCGAGCCAGGCCTGCGCGCCGGCTGACGGTGTCAGTCGACCGGACGGATCACTGCCACCGGGCGAGGCGAGTGCTGCAGCACGGTGCGGCTGACCGAGCCGAGCATCAGTGCTGCGAAGCCACCATGGCCCCGGGAACCAACGACCACCAGGTCTGCTTCGGCGGCGGCGTCGATGAGCGCCTTGGCGGGGCTCTCCTCGGTGATGATGGAGTGGCAACGCACCGACGATGCCACCTCGTGCGCCTTCAGTGCGCTCGCTTCCAGCGTGCGCATCGCGTCGAGCCGCATGTCGTCGCGCGGCTCGGAGACACCGGTGCGAGCGCCGACGTAGGGGTAGACCCAACCGTGCACCAGCACCAGTTCGGCGCCACAGCGCAGCGCTTCCTCGGCGGCCCACAGCAGCGCTTCGTCACTGCCGGCAGAGCCATCGACGCCGACCACGATGCGACTGATGACATCGTCGCGACGATCACTGCCGTGCACGACCACGACGGGCCCCTTGGCCCGGTGGGCGACGACCGTGGAGACCGAACCGAGCACATCGGCCAGCCGGCCAGGATGGCTGGTGGCGCCGACCACCACGAGGTCTTCCTCGTGCGAAGCGCTCACCAATGCGTACCCCGCTGCACCCAGCACCGTCTCTCCGCTGACCTCGAGGCCGAGGCCGAAGGAGCGGGCGAGATCGACAGCGCGCTGGTTGATGTGCTCTTGCTCGAGGACGATGGCGTCCATCGTGGAGCCGGCGAACGCGCCCGCTCCCACCATGCCGGCCTCCACGCTCACCGGCAACTGAGTGCACGTCATCACGTGCACCGGCCAGTGGCGGCGGGCCGCCTCGTGAGCGGCCCACCGCAGTGCCTCGATCGACCCTTCGGAGCCATCGACCCCGACGATCACTCGCGCCTGCCGGACGTTCATCACGTCACCGGGTCACGATCAACGCGGTCACCATGTACTTCATCCCGGTGGGAGTCTCGGCGTGCGTGAGGATGTGGCAGTGCCAGGCCCACACGCCAGGTTCCATGCCCATGTAGAGCACGGTGTAGCGCTCGCCAGGGGAGACCCAGATGGTGTCGGTCGGCGTCGGCTCGTCCAGCGGGATGCCGTCCTTGGCAGTCACCCAACCCATCGGCTGGTGCAGGTGCATGGGGTGACCGAGGAGGCCCTCGTTCATGTAGTTGACCTCCATCACCTCGCCCACTCTCAGCGTGTAGGGCTCGGTGGCGGGGAAGCTCTTGCCGTTGAGGCTGAGGCCGATGACGCCGGCGTCGTTGAGCACCAGGTTCACCCGCTTGTCGACCTTGGTGTAGCCCTTGTCGATCAGCTTCTCGGGAATCGGCATGTTGTCGATCGTGAACGCACCGAACATGCCGTCGGGGATCTGCTCCTGTGCGTTGTGGTGGGAGTGGTAGATGCCGACAGCCGGCCCCTTGGCCACGAAGTCGTAGACGTGTTCGCCGCCGGGGGTGGTGGGCGACTCGGTGTACGGGTCGACGCCGTCCATCACGTTGGGCACCTGGATGCCGTGGAAGTGCAGCGACGTGCTGTCGGGCAGTTCGTTCTTGAGCACGATGCGCACCTTGTCACCCGAGTTGACGTGGATCTCCGGTGCCGGCACGACGCCGTTGTACGTCCAGGCCTTGACGATCTTGCCCGGCTCGACCTCCCAGTCGACCACCTTCGACGTGATCACGAACTCCTTGGTGCCGTCGTCGAGGATGGTGGGCTCCATCATCTGGCCGCCCTTGCCGACCGTTGTGGCCGGGTACTGCTGGGCCACCTTCAGCATCAGTGCGTCCATCTGCGACCACGTCATCTCGGCGCTGCCGCCGGTCGTCATGCCGTCGGTGCCCGAGGCGCCGCCTGCGCTGTCGCTGACCACCAGGGTGCCGACCATGCCGGCGCCCTCGTGACCCGGCTGCGGGCAGATGACCTTGTAGGAGCCCAGCGACTGAGCGCCGACCTCCAGGGCATAGGTCTCGCCGGCCAGCACGTCGGGGCTCTTGATGCCCAGATCGGCAACCTGCAGGTTGTGCGTCGCTGCTCCGTTGTTGACCAACTTGAGCGTGGCGCCCCCGGCAGGGATGGTGATGTTGGCGGGCGAGAAGGAGAAGTCGTTCATCACCACTTCGATGGTGGGCTTCGCAGCTCCACCGCTGCCGGAAGCACTCTCCGACGAACCGTCGCTGCGCACCCCAACGATTGCCACGACGAGCGCAGCGATCGCGGCAGCGAACGCGAACCAACTGATGAGTGACCGGTCATCCCTATTCATGGAGCCATCGTGCGGGCAGGCTGTAGGGGCCAGTAGGGCAGGAAGCACACCGGGGTAGGGACCAAAGTCCCACCCGGCGGGTCGCCTCAGCGAGTAGCGAGCCGTTCGACCACCGACAGCAAACGAGCCACGTCATCGGGCTCGAGGTAGCGCGAGATGCCGGCACGCACCACACCGCCCGAGTCCGCCAGGCCGAGCTGACCGACGACTTCGACTGCGTAGTTGTGGCCGTCCCACACGGCGATCCTCTCCGCAGCCATCGCCTGTGAGACCGCTGCGGGGGTGCGCCCGGCCACGGTGAACGCCGCGGTGGGGGTGCGACCTTCCATCCCGTGCACTCCCCACACCGTGACGTGCTCCATTGCCAGCAGTCCGGCGAGCAGTGGCGCGAACAGGTCGTTCTCTGCCGCCTGGATGCTGCTCATGCCTTCTTCGAGCAGGAACCGCGCAGCAGCCTCCACTCCGGCGATGCCTTCGAAGTTGGGCATCCCCGTCTCGAACCGGCTCGGCCCCGAATCGTTCGACGGCCGCACCTTGAACACGGGCAGCGCCGCGAGCAGCTCGGGCTGCATCCACAACATGCCCGAGTGCGGCGCATACCACTTGTACGGAGACGTCACCATGGCATCGCAACCGAGCGCCGTGATGTCGATGGGGTGGTGCGGGGCGAGCGCGACGGCGTCGACGAACACGCGGGCCCCGGCCGCATGCGCGGCATCGATGATGGGGCGCAGGTCGGGCGCCGTGCCCAGCAGGTTGCTGGCTCCCGGCAACGTGACCCACTTTGTTCGTTCGTCGATGAGGTCGATGACGTTCTGCGGTGGCAGCGTGCCGGTGAGCGGATCGAACGGTGCCAGCACGTGGTGGGCGCCGGCACCGTCGGCAGCCAGCCGCCACGGAGTGACGTTGGCGTCGTGATCCATGCGTGTGCCGACGATGCGGTCACCTGGTTGCAGCGTGGCGCCGATCGCGCGCGACAGCGCGAACGTGATCGACGTCATGTTGGCGCCGAACGCGATCCCCGCCGGGTCGGCGTTGAACAGGCGCCCCACGGTTGCCCGCGCCCGCTCCATCAGCTCGTCGGCCTTGAGCGCGGCAGCGAAGTAGCCGCCGCCGCAGCCGTTGGAGCCGTCGGAGAGCCAGTTGGTCATGGCGGTGATCGCGGAATCGACCACTTGCGTACCGGCCGGCCCGTCGAAACGGGCCCAGCCATCGCGCGCGCCGGGGAAGCGGTGACGGAGGGAACTCATGGTGGGAGACACTGCCACACCGATGAGTTTTCAGCCGCGCTTGGCGGCCTTGGCCAGGCGCTTCGACGTGCGGCCGGTGGGCTCGATGTTGCGTTGGTCGAGGTCGCCGAGCTCGGCACCGTTGACGAACAGCACTCGGTAGCGCTGCCAGTTGAACCCGTTCGCGAGGATGACCTTGCCTTCGGTGCCGGTTGGCACGCCCTGCAGTTCGACAGTGCTCACGACCCGGTCGCCGATGCGCAGGTCGAGCTGGTCGGCGTGCGGCGTGGCGAGTGCATGCGGCTTCCAGATCGTCATGGGGCCATTCTGCCCGATACGACCAGCCGGTGGGCCATTCGGGAGGAATTCGGACGGCCACGGTAGAGTCGTCGGCCTGTGAAAAGCACGATCGAACCCGCCGAAGACACCCGCGAAACCGCTCTCTCCGCCGAGGGCGCAGGCGACGGTGCAGCACCAACTCCTCGCCAGCTGGTGAAGCTGTCCGTCGTCATCGATGAGGCCGACTTCGATCGCGACATCGACCAGGCGTTCCGCAAGATCGGTCGCGAGGCCACCTTGCCAGGCTTCCGCGCCGGCAAGGTGCCACGCAAGGTGCTCGAGGCTCGCATCGGCCTCGCTGCCGCTCGCGACGAAGCGTTGCGTGACGCGGTGCCCGTGTACCTGGCACAGGCCGTGCGCGAGCACGACGTCGACCTCATCGCTACCCCCGAGGTGGAGATCACCGGCGGGGTCGAGGATGGCCCGGTGTCGTTCGATGCCGTGTGCGAGGTTCGCCCGGTGGTCATCGTGCCCGGCTACGGCGGCCTGCGCGTCGAGCTGCCCAGCCCGTCGGCCAGCGAGCAGGAGATCGACGATGCCGTCGACACCGAGCGTCGGCGGCAGGGTTCGTTGGTCGACGTCGCGCGCTCCGTGCAAACGGGCGACCACGTCACGCTCACGTTGGCCGGCACCCGCGATGGCGAGCCGGTTCCGGGCCTCAACACCGAAGACTGGCTGTACGAAGTCGGCAAGGGTTGGGTCGCGGAAGGGTTCGACGATCATCTCGTCGGGGCCGAGGTCGGCGCGCTGCTGTCGTTCAGCGCCAATCCGTCGGGCATGTCCGAGCCTGCCGACTTCGAGGTCACCATCACCAACGCGCAAGAGCTCGTGCTGCCGGAAGTCACCGACGAGTGGGTCAGCGACAACCTCGGCGAGTTCGACACCGTCGCAGCCTGGCGTGCCTCCATCGCCGAGCGCATCGGCGGTCAGAAGCTGACCCAAGCGCGCAACCTGCTGGTGGAACGAACCACGTCGGCACTCGCCGAACTGGTCGACACGCCGGCACCCGACAGCATGGTCAGCGGCGACCTGCAGTCGCGGGTGCAGAACACCGTGCAGCAGTTCCAGGCGCAGGGCATCAGCATCGATCAGTGGTTGTCGGCCACCGGGCAGTCGGCCGATTCGTTCATCGAGGCGCTCAAGCAGCAGTCGGTGAAGGCCGTCAAGGTCGACCTCGCACTGCGCGCGGTTGCCGCTGCCGAAGCCATCGAGGTCGACGCCGACGACCTGAACGCAGAGTACGCCCGCATCGCAATGCAGGTGCGCCAGAAGGCCAGCGAAGTGCGCAAGGCCTACGAGAAGAACGACGCGGTCACCGATCTGTTGGCGCAGATGCGCAAGACGAAGGCGCTCGACTGGTTGCTCGACCACGCGGAGGTGGTCGACGACACCGGCGCGGTGCTCGACACCGAGCTGCTGCTGGGCAAGAACCACGATCACGATCACGATCACGATCACGATCACGACCACGACCACGACCACGATCACGACAAGGGGCACTGAACATGGACAACCGCTTCCAGATGTCGGGCTACACCATCCCCAGCGTGGTCGAGCAGACCGCCCGCGGCGAGCGTGGCTACGACCTCTACAGCCGCTTGCTGCGCGACAACATCATCTGGCTCGACACGCCCATCGATGACAGTTCGGCCAGCCTCACCTGTGCCAAGTTGGTGTACCTCGAGAGCGAGAACCCCGACAAGGACATCAGCATCTACATCAACAGTCCCGGTGGCGACATCACCGCACTGTTCGCGATCTACGACACGATGCAGTTCATCAAGAACGACGTCGCCACCATCTGCCTCGGCCAGGCCGCCTCAGCGGCCGCCGTGCTGCTCGCCGCGGGTACCAAGGGCAAGCGCATGGCGCTGCCGCACAGCCGCATCATGCTGCACCAGCCATCGGGCCAGACCGGCTACGGCCAGGTCACCGATCTGGAGCTGGCAGCCAAGGAAATCCTGCGCATGCGCGACCTGTTGGAAGAGATGTTGGCCCAGCACACGGGCCAGACCATCGAGCGAATCCACACCGACACCGACCGCGACTTCGTGATGGAAGCAAATGAGGCCCTCGCGTATGGCATCATCGACGATGTCATCACGTCGCGTGATGTGGTGGACCGCACCGGTCCCATCCGCTGATCGCTCTGCGACGACACACGTTCAACAGATCGACGCCGAAGAGAAGGCGTCGATGAGAAGGGGATGCTGCTGTGGCGAAGTTCGGTGACACCGGTGAGTTGCTGAAGTGTTCGTTTTGCGGCAAGTCGCAAAAGCAGGTGAAGAAGCTCATCGCCGGGCCCGGCGTGTACATCTGCGACGAGTGCATCGACCTCTGCAACGAGATCATCGAGGAGGAGCTCACCGATACCGGTGAGCTGCACTTCGACCAGTTGCCCACGCCGCGCGAGATCCGCACGTTCCTCGACGACTACGTCGTCGGGCAGGACGACGCGAAGAAGATCCTCTCGGTGGCCGTCTACAACCACTACCGCCGCATCCAGTACCAGCAGAACGCCAGCGTCGGGCGCCGCGACGACGTCGAACTACAGAAGAGCAACATCCTGCTGCTCGGCCCCACCGGCTGCGGCAAGACGCACCTTGCGCAGACCCTGGCCCGCCTGCTCAACGTGCCGTTCGCCGTTGCCGATGCGACAGCGCTCACCGAAGCCGGGTACGTGGGCGAAGACGTCGAGAACATCCTCCTCAAGCTCATCCAGGCGGCCGACTTCGACGTGAAGAAGGCCGAGACGGGCATCATCTACATCGACGAGATCGACAAGATCGCGCGCAAGAGCGAGAACCCGTCCATCACTCGCGACGTCTCGGGCGAGGGCGTGCAACAGGCACTGCTGAAGATCCTCGAGGGCACGGTCGCGTCGGTGCCGCCGCAAGGCGGTCGCAAGCACCCTCACCAGGAGTTCATCCAGATCGACACCACCAACGTGCTGTTCATCTGCGGCGGCGCCTTCGCAGGGCTCGACACCATCATCGAGAACCGCGTCGGGCAGCGCGGCATGGGCTTCAACAGCATCGTGCGCAGCAAGGCCGATCGCGACCCTGGTGCGCTCTTCGCCACCGTGCAGCCCGAAGACCTGCTGAAGTTCGGCATGATCCCCGAGTTCATCGGTCGCCTCCCGATGATCGGTGCCGTTCGCAGCCTTGATCGCGATGCACTCATCAAGATCCTCGTCGAGCCGAAGAACTCGCTCGTCAAGCAGTTCCAGAAGATGTTCGAGTTCGAGGAAGTCGAGCTCGACTTCACCCGCGAGGCGATGGAAGCCATCGCCGATCAGGCGCTGCTGCGCGGCACCGGCGCGCGTGGGTTGCGAGCCATTCTCGAAGAGGTGCTGTTGAACACGATGTACGAACTGCCCGGCCGCAGTGATGTCGGCAGCGTGGTCATCGATGCCGACACCGTGCAGACCAAGGTGAACCCCACGCTGGTCCCGCGCGAGCCCGTCAGCAAGCGACCGCGCCGCCAAGCCAGCTGACCCGTGCCCAGCCAGCCGCGATGACCACTTCCCGATGAGCTACGCCGACGCACTCGCGTACCTGGAGACGCACTCCAACTACGACACCACCGGGCGCATCACCTCCCCGACGCTCGATCGCATGCGTGCCCTGATGGCAGCGATGGGCGACCCGCAGCTGGCCTACCCCGTCATCCACGTCACCGGCACCAACGGCAAGGGCTCCACCACGCAGATGATCACCCGGTTGCTGATGGCGCACGGTCTGTCGGTGGGTACCTACACCAGCCCTCACCTCGAACGCCTCAACGAGCGCATCAGCCGCAACTGCGAGCCGATCAGCGACGACGAGTTCGCCGAGCAGGTGGCGGCAGTCGCCGATCTGGAGGCGATCACCGGCGTGCACCCCAGCTACTTCGAAGCCGTCAGTGCCGCCGCGTTCCGTTGGTTCGCCGACGTCGCCATCGATGTGGCTGTGGTCGAGGTGGGTTTGCTCGGGCGCTGGGATGCCACCAACGTGTGCGAGTCGCAGGTGGCGGTGGTCACCAACATCGGCGTCGATCACACCGAATATGCCGGCCCGACCACCTTGCACATCGCGACGGAGAAGGCCGGCATCGTGAAGCCCGGCAGCGCGGTGGTGATCGGCGAGACCGACCCCGAGCTGGCGCACGCGTTCATGGCTGCCGGCGGCGCCAGCAACTTCTTGCGTGGCCCAGACTTCGATGTCGACGAGAACCAGTTGGCGCTGGGTGGCCGGATGGTCGACCTGCGCACACCCACCACGGTCTACCCCGATGTGTTCGTGCCGCTGCACGGTCGCCACCAGGGCGACAACGCAGCGGTCGCGCTCACCGCGGTGGAGGCGTTCTTCGCCTCACCCGTGCCCGGCGAACTGGTTGCGGAGGGCTTCGCGCAGGTCGTGATGCCCGGCCGCTTCGAGGTCGTCGGTCACCAGCCGTTGGTCATCATCGACGGCGCGCACAACCCGGCCGGCGCCGACACGTGCGCGTCGGTGTTCTTCGACGACTTCGATCCTGCCGGCCGGCGCCTGCTCGTCGTCGGCTGCCTGCAAGGTCGCGATCCACGCGAGATGCTGTCGGCGCTGCGCGCCGACGAGTTCGATGTGGTGCTCACCTGCACCGCTCCCTCGGCGCGCGGCATGCCCGCGACCGAGCTCACGTCAGCCGCACGTTCGATGGGTTGCGAGCAGGTGCTCGAACACGCCACCATCGAGCAGGCGATCGATCGAGCCCTCGCATTGGCCGAGAGCGATGATGCCGTGCTGATCACGGGCTCGCTCTACGTCGTGGGTGGCGCCCGCCCCTACCTCCGCAAAGTCCTCTGACCCGCCTCTACGTAAAGCGGGGGAGGGTCGGTAGTGTTGGGGGCCATGTCTGATCGCACTCTCGTTCTCCTCAAGCCCGATGCCGTCGAGCGTGGCCTCGTCGGCCAGATCCTCGGTCGCTTCGAGGCCAAGAACCTCAAGGTCGTTGCGCTCGATCTGCGCACGCTCGACGCCGACACGCTCGCTCGCCACTACGAGGAGCACGTGGGCAAAGGCTTCTACGCCGATCTCGTCGAGTTCATGAGCCGCGGCCCGGTCGTGGCGCTGGTCGTGGAAGGCCCGGAAGAGACGTGGGAGGTGGTCCGCGGCCTGATGGGCGCGACCAATCCGCGCAAGGCCGCGCCGGGCACCATCCGTGGCGATCTGGGCATCCTGTTCACCGAGAACCTGGTGCATGGCAGCGATTCCCTGGCCTCCGCCGCACGCGAAATCGGCATATTCTTCCCGAATCTGTAACAAACCGCGTAGCAGCTAGACTGCGGGCGTTACGCCGGCGAACAGAAGGAGGATGGTGATGGCGAGAAGCAATCCGCTCGCGCTCGGTCGTGATCTCGCCATCGACCTGGGCACGGCGAACACACTCATCTACGCCCGCGGGCAGGGTGTGGTGCTCAACGAACCGTCGGTGGTCGCGATCGACATCACCGACGGCCGTCCGGTCGCGGTGGGCATCGAAGCCAAGCGCATGATGGGCCGCACCCCCGGCCGCATCAAGACCATCCGGCCACTGAAGGACGGCGTCATCGCCGACTTCGAGGTGTGCGAGAAGATGCTCCGCTTCTTCATCCAGAAGGTGCACGCCAGCCGGTGGAGCAAGCCACGCATGGTCATCTGCGTGCCATCCGGCATCACCGGTGTCGAGCAGCGCGCGGTGCAAGACGCGGCCGAGTACGCGGGCGCCCGCAAGCCGGTGCACATCATCGAAGAACCGATGGCAGCCGCCATCGGCGCCGACATGCCGGTGCACGAACCCAGCGGCAACATGATCGTCGACATCGGCGGTGGCACCACCGAGGTGGCGGTCATCTCGCTCGGCGGCATCGTCACCGCGCAATCCGTACGCGTGGCCGGCGACGAGCTCGACGACGCCGTGATGCAGTGGGTGAAGAAGGAATTCTCACTCGCCATCGGCGACCGCACCGCCGAAGAGATCAAGATCCACATGGGTTCTGCGTGGCCGCTCGACGAGGAGCTCACCGCCGACATTCGCGGGCGCGACCTCATCAGCGGTCTGCCGCGCACCATTCCGATGACCACCGAGCAAGTGCGTGAAGCCCTCGCCGAGCCGGTCTCCGCAATCGTCGACGCAGTGAAGACCACGCTCGACCGCACCCCACCCGAGCTCGCCGCCGACATCATGGAGCAAGGCATCATGATCACCGGTGGTGGGGCCTTGCTGGCCGGGCTCGACCGGCGGCTGTCGCACGAGACGGGCATGCCCATCAACATCGCCCACAACCCGCTGTTCAGCGTCGTCATCGGCTCCGGCCGAGCGTTGGAGAACATCGATGCGATGCGAGGGCTGATGTCGCTCGGTGGCGACGATTAGCCGCTCGGCGGTCCCAACATGTTCTCAGCCCTGAGCCGTCGTCGTGTCATAGCCCTGGTCGTGCTGACCTGCCTGCTGTTCATCACGCTCGACAAGCACGGCAACCCGGTGATCGACAGAGTGCGTGGAGTGCTGGCCACCGTGCTGCAACCGATCGACACATCGTTGAAGGCCATCGCCCTGCCCATCGAGCGCACTTGGTACGGCATCACCAACTACGACGATCTGGAGCGTGAGAACGAAGCGCTACGCGACCAGATCGAGCACCAGAAGGGCAACGACGTGGAGGCCCGCTCGGCGGTGCTGGAGTACCGGTTGCTGTTGAAGGTGCTGCAGCTCACCTCCAAGTTCAACTACCCCACGGTGGAAGCGCAGGTGATCGGCGAGTCACCCGGCAACTTCCAGAACACCATCGAGATCAACGTGGGCTCCGTCGACGGCATCCGCCAGGGAATGCCGGTCACGAACGGTGCCGGTCTCATCGGTCGTATCACGCGGGTCTATCCCACGCACAGCCTCGTGCGGCTCATCACCGACCCGGCGTACTCGGTGCCGGCGCAGGTGCTCTCCTCCAGCGACGACGCCGACAGCGGTGGGCGGGTACCAGGGGTACCCGTGGCAGGCACGACCACGACCACCACCACCACCTCACCGGGTACCACCACCACCGCCCCGTCGGCGGCCGGCGGCACCACCACGACCACCGCAGCCACCACCACCACCTCGGCATTGGCGGTGGTGCGCGAGACGGGCTTGCTGCAGGGCCAGGGCGGCAACAAGCCGTTGCTGCTGCGCTTCGTGGACAGCAGCTCGTCGCTCACCAACGTGAAGGTGGGGGCCATCGTCGACACCGCCGGCGGCATCCGCGGTCTTGCGCCGCAGGGCATTCCCATCGGTGTCATCACCCGCATCGTGGCGCAGTCGGCCGACAGCAGCGAGATCGTCGAGGTCACTCCCAATGCCAGCCTGCAGCAGCTCAACTTCGTCGCCGTGGTGCTCTACGTCCCCAACGACGACGCGGTAGGGCCCTGAGCCGTGCGCGGCATCTTCGTCGCCCCGCTCCTTCGAATCCTGCCCGTCGGCCTGCTGGCCCTGTCGCTGCAGCGAGTGGTCTTTGCGAACCACCCCATCCACGACGTCCGGCTGCAGCTGGTGCTCGCGCTGGTCGTCGCTGCCGGTGCCGGCGGCGGGGCCGATCGGGGGGCCGTCGCAGGTTTCGTTCTCGGCTTGCTCTCCGACGCCAGTGGCGACACGCCGTTGGGTGTGCTGGCGTTGGCCTTCGGCGTGGGCGGCATGACGGCCGGTTACCTTCATCGCTTCACACCCGACCCGCAGTGGTGGCTGGCGGCCATGTTCGCCACCGCCGGTGCTGCGGTGGGGGAGATGGCGATTCCGTTGGTGAAGGCGATCACTGGCGACAGCGGCTGGCTCAACTCGGACTTGCTGATCACGGTGCCCATCGTCGCGGTGTCGTCGGGCCTGATGTGCCCGCTGCTGATGCCCGTCGGTCGCTGGATGATGGGCGTGAAGCGCAAGAAGTGGAAGGCGATGGCGGAATGAGCAGCCGTTGCCCCGACTCTCGTGATGCCCGGGCGCGGCCCATTCGGTCGCTGAACGAACAAGAATGTCGCAATGGCTGTTGACAAGCGCGCAGCGCGCCTTGGTGTTCTCGCCACCGTGTCGTTGATCCTCATCGGGCTGCTCGGTGCCCGCCTGTGGTTCCTGCAGGGCGTGCAGAGCGACGAGTACCAGGCAAAGGTGACGGCGTCGAAGAACGCCACCGTGTACATCGCTCCAGAGCGCGGCCGCATCTTCGATGCCGACGGTCGCGTGCTGGCCGACAACAAGCGCATCCTCACGGTCACCGTCGATTGGGCGGTGGTGAAGAAGGAGAAGGATCGCAGGGAGCTGTTCGAGCGTTTGTCGGGCCCGTTGGACACGCCCGTCGATGATCTGATGCGGCGCTACGACCCGTGCTACCTGGAGCCCAAGCCGTGCAAGAAGGCCCAGCAGTTCGACCGGCTGCTGCCGCTTCCGTTGAAGGAAGGTGTCGACGAGGACAAGGTGGCGTTCATCAAGGAACGTGGCGAGGACTATCCCGGAGTGGATGTCACCGTGCAGTACAAGCGCGTGTACCTGTATGCGCCGCTGGCCTCGCACGTCGTTGGCTACATGGGCGCCATCACCAAGGAGAACCTCGACACCTACCTCGCACAGGGGTACAAGCGCAACGAACGCGTCGGTCAGTTCGGCGTGGAGTTGAGCCTCGAGCGCGAGCTGCACGGCCGCTGGGGCAAGAAGGTGTTCGAGGTGGATGCCTCCGGCAGCATCGTGCGCGAGCTGGTCGAGCAACGGGTGGAGCCTGTGGCCGGCTTCGATGTGCAGCTGAGCATCGACCTCGACTACCAGCAGTACGCCGAGCAGGCGCTGGAGACCGAGCTGCGCTCGCGGCGCGATCTGCCGTTCGAACCAACGGGCGACCACGCGCCGCGCAACCCGCTCGACCCGCTCACCCAGCTCAAGACGCGGGTGTTCTACCAAACGCTCCCCGACGGCACGAAGGTCGACTACCCCGAGTACGTCAACCACAAGGCGCCCGCCGGATCGGTGGTCGTGCTCGACAACACCACCGGCCAGGTGGTCGCAATGGCCAGCTACCCCACGTTCGACAACCGGTGGATGGAAGCGGGCATCAGTGGCACGAAGTACAAGCAGCTGTTCCCCAGCACCAACCCCGACGGCAGCAAGATCGACCCCGACCAATCCATCCTGGTCAACCGAGCGGTGCAGGGCAACTACAACCTGGGTTCCACCATCAAGCCGTTCGTGGCGTGGGCGGGCATGCACGCCGGCCTCATCGACGCCAACTACGTGTACGACGACAAGGGCACCTACACGCTCAGCCAGATCCCGCCGGAGGACTGCCAGAACAACGGCGGCAACTACAAGTGCGTGTTCAAGAACGCCGTCTGCGGCAACGGCGCGCCGTGCAAGTACGGCCCCGTCAACGTGGAGAGCGCGCTCGCGGTCTCCAGCGACTCGTTCTTCTACCGGCTCGGCGAGCTGTTCTTCTACGCCAGCGAAGACCTGCCCAAGGGCGACCCCAACCTGCTGAAGGTGAACCTGCAACGGTTCGGCTTCGGCGCCAAGACCGGTGTGCAGCTGCCGTACGAGTGGGCAGGGCGCATTCCCGACGACGCGGTCAAGGCGGCGCTCGTCGAGGCTGGTGTGCTGGCGCCAGGCGAGGTGCCGCGCCTGCTCGTCGGCGACGAGGTGCAGGTGGCCATCGGGCAGGGCCTGATGGCGGCCACTCCGCTGCAGATCGCCGTCGCGTACTCCACGCTGGCGACGGATGGCTTCCGGCAACAGCCCACCGTGGTGAAGGCCATCTACGCGCCGCTCACTCCCGACATCTCGCCGGGTGTTGCCGACCTCTCCCAGGGCACCGTCGTGAAGTCGTACGACACACCGGTGATCGTCGACCAACTCGAAGACAACGGGTCGCTCGACGCCATCACACGCGGTCTGCGGCGAGTGATCACCGGTCCTGGTGTCGACTCCGACATCTACCACAAGACCACCGGCGAGTCGCTCTTCAAGGGCTTCCCGCTCGACATCGCGGGAAAGACCGGCACCGCCCAGGGCGCCGCCAACCTGCCGTGGAACGACTCGTCGGCGTTCGGTGCGTACGGTCTCACCGATGATGTTCCGTACACCGTGGTCGCCTACCTGGAGAAGAGCGGGTACGGGGCGAAGGCGGCGGCACCCGTCACGAAGTGCATGTTCCAGGCACTCACCGACCCCACCATGCTCACCCCGGTACTGGTGAGCGACACGCTCGACGTGCAGTCGACTGAGCCGGCACCGTCGAACCTGCTGGCCAACGCCACCTGCCTTGCGCGAGTGGCCGATGGGCAGAAGGGGTAGCTGCGCCGATGGCGATGACCTTCCTGCAGCGAAAGCCCGACTCGGGCCTCGGCAACATCCGCTCCAGCCCCAGCGCACCCTCGCGCAACATCGACTGGGTGCTGCTGCTGGGGCAGAGCGCGCTGTCCGTGATCGGGTTGGCGGTCATCTACTCGGCGTCGTACTCCAAGTTCTCCGACCCGTTCCTGTTCGTCACCCGCCAAGAGGTGTTCCTCATCGGCGCCGTCGTCGCGATGGTGGTGGTGATGAGCTTCGACTACGACTGGTGGAAGGACCGATCGCGGTTCCTCTACGGCGTCACCATCATGCTGCTGGTACTGGTCATCCTGGTCGGGGCGGTCAGCGGCGGTGCCTCGCTCAACTTCGACGTGGGGCCGCTGCGGCTGCAACCCGCCGAGTTCGCCAAGTTCACGGTGCTGCTCACTGTGGCTGCATACCTCGGCGACGATCGCAGCGATGTGCTGCCGTACCACCGGTTCATCATCGGCCTGCTGCTGGTGGGGGCGCCCGCTTCGTTGATCATCATCCAACCCGACCTGGGGTCGGCCTCGGTGCTGATCACCATGGCGATGGGCATCATGCTGGTCGCCGGTGCCAAGACGCGGTACATGTTCCTCATCACGGCAGTGTCGATCGGCACAGTGGGCGCGGCGGTGGCCACCGGTCTCGTGAACGACTACCAGTTGCTGCGGTTCACCGCCTTCTTCGACCAGGACAGCAACGACCCGAAGCTACGTGATGTCATCTACCAGGGCCGCAACGCCATCCGAGCACTCGCGACGGGCGGCATCGACGGCAAAGGGTGGCTGCAAGGCCCCATCACCAACGCAAAGAACGACATCCCGGTGCAGTGGGCAGACTTCCCGTTCTCTGCGATCGGCGAGCAGTTCGGTCTCATCGGTTGTGCGGTAGTCATCGGCCTCTACGTGCTGGTGCTGGTGCGCATCTGGCGCATCGCTCACCTCTCTCGCGACCTGCTCGGCACCTACTTGTGCGTCGGCGTGTTCTCCATGCTGCTCTGGCAGGTGTTCCAGAACGTGGCGATGACCGTCGGCCTGATGCCCATCACCGGGCTTCCGCTGCCGTTCATCTCCTATGGAGGATCCGGCCTGGTCACCTTCTTCGCCCTGATGGGCCTGGTGCAGAACGTGCACATGCGCAGGTATCGATAGTGCTGTCGCCGCCATCACTGCGTGCTTTGGGTAGGGGCGGTAGGCTCCTCACGACATGATTTCCCTCTGGGCACGGGTCGAACCGCTCCTGGCTCGGGTAACACAGCCTGCCCGTCACATCGGGTGCGAGGAAGGCGCGGCGACCCCCCGGCACGCGTCGGGCCCGGTTTCCCTGCTGCTCGCACAGCCCGACACGTACGAGATCGGCGTGCCCAACCAGAGGCTGCAGATCCTCTACGACATCTTGAACAGACGCGACGCTGCAGTCGCCGAGGGTGCCTGCGCGCACCCGAGTTCTCGCGCTCGGGTCGGTCGCTGCGACCGATCGAGTGCTGCAAGTTCATCAACGGATCGAGCGCGACGGCGTGCGCAGGGAGTTCTCCTGCGCGCCCGGTCGCGACGCGCGCACTTCTCGAGTGCGCCTGAGAAGGGATTACCAACATGGACCACAACGAACTCGACCCGGGCGCCGCACCTGGCCAGGAGCTAGACGCCCCGCCCGCCGCGCCGCCGCAGGATGTCGGCGGCGGACCGCTCGGTCGCCGTCAGGCGTCCGACGACGCATCGCAGGACGACGAACAAGACGACGAACAGCACGGCGAACAGGACGACGACTCGGAGCAGGACGACTCGGAGCAGGACGGGACCGAGGATCTGGACGATCCCGGTGTACGTCCGGCGTCGCGCAAGCGTCGGCGCGGTTCGCGCGGCGGCCGCAACCGCAAGAAGCCCGGTGCGACCGGCGATCAGAGCGACTCCGATGACGATGCCGATGACGAGTTCGATGACGACGATGCCACCGACGATGCCGGCGACGGGGCCGGCGATGGTGCCGGCGATGGTGCTGCCGGCAATCTCGTCGTCGACCGCTCGGAGGCCCCGGAGCCGACAGCGGGCGTGCGCGAGCTGTCGGTGGTGACAGCGGAGCAGCCGGAGCTGCCCGACCGGATGAGCGAGAATCGCCCGTCCGTCGACGCGGCCGACAAGGCGCTGGTCCGTCGGCCGCAGATCGGCGACACTCGCCCAGCGCCCGCCGGTGCAACTGCCGCGGCGCCGGCCGCTGCGCAGCCAGGTGCGGCCGGTGCCGCTGGCAAGGCCGGGCGCGCCAGAGCACCGAAGGTGGCCGGCTCCTCGCCGAAGGCGCCGGCGCGAGCCCAGCAGGCCGAGCCCAGGGGCGCGGCGGCGAGCGCCGGCGACGAGGCCACACGCACCGGCGACGACGCCGACAGCGACGCGGCGAAGAAGAAGCGGCGGCGTGGCGGAAAGGGCCGCGGAACGGGTGCCACCGGGAGCGGCCCTGGTGCTCGCGGCGTGCAGCCACTGCCCGAGCTCGACGCCGACGTGCTCGATCGTCGGCGCGGCCGCGAGCGCAATGGGCGCCCCGTGGGTCGCTATCTGATGTGCGTGCAGGTACGCCCCACGCTCACGCAGGTCGCCGTGTTGGAAGGCCGCACCCTGATCGAGCACTACGTCAGCCGGCCGGCCGACGACGTCAGCCAGATCCACGGCAACATCTACGTGGGCAAGGTGCAGAACGTGCTGCCCGGCATGGAGGCGGCCTTCGTCGACATCGGTACGCCCAAGAACGCCGTGCTGTACCGCGGCGACGTGCAGTACGACGCCGAGGACATCGTGCAGAAGCAGGACCAGCCGCGCATCGAGCAGATGCTGCGCTCCAAGCAGCTCATCGTCTGCCAGGTCACCAAGAACCCGATCGGTGCCAAAGGGGCCCGCCTCACTCAGGAGGTGTCGCTGCCCGGCCGGTTCGTGGTGCTCATCCCCAACTCCAAGACCTACGGCATCTCCAAGCGCCTCCCCGACGATGTGCGCAAGCGCCTGCGCAACATCCTCGATCGGGTCAAGCCGGCCGAGCACGGCCTCATCGTGCGCACCGCTGCCGAGCATGCCACCGAGCACGAGCTGCGCGCCGACATGACCCGCTTGCTCGATCAGTGGAACATCATCGAGGCCAAGGCCAAGAAGGCGGGTGGCCCGGCGCTGCTCTACCGCGAGCCGGAGCTGGCAGTGCGAGTCATCCGCGAAGAGTTCAACTCCGAGTACCGAGGTGTGGTCATCGACGATCAACGCCTGTTCGACGACGTGCACGACTACGTCGGTGCCTTCAACCCCGAGCTGGCCGACCGTGTGGAGCCCTACGATGCCGCCGAGGAGGGCCTGCCCATCTTCGAGCGCTTCCACATCCACGAGCAGTTGCACAAGGCGCTCGATCGCAAGGTGTGGCTGCCCAGCGGCGGCTCGCTGATCATCGAACACACCGAAGCCCTCACCGTCATCGACGTGAACACCGGAAAGAACGTGGGCACCTCCAACCTCGAGGAGACGGTGTTCCGCAACAACCTCGAGGCCGCTGAAGAAGTGGCGAAGCAACTCCGCCTGCGCGACATCGGCGGCATCGTCGTCATCGACTTCATCGACATGGAGATCCGCGACAACCGTCGCAAGGTGGTCGACTCCTTCCGTTCGGCGCTGGCCCGCGACAAGACCCGCACGCAGGTGTTCGACATCACTGAGCTGGGCCTGGTGGAGATGACGCGCAAGCGCATCGGCGAAGGCCTGCTGGTCAACTTCGCGGATCAGTGCCCGAACTGTGAGGGTCGCGGCGTGGTCATCGATGCTGCGTCGTTGGAATGAGCCAGCAAGTTCGCCCTCGCCCGGTTGGTCCGGGTCTCTTCCCCGCTAGGATCGTAGAGCTATGTACGCAGTGATCGCATCTGGCGGGAAACAAGCCCGCGTCGCCGAGGGCCAACAGGTCCACGTCGAACTGCTCGACGCCGAGCAGGGCTCTGAAGTGTCCCTCACCCCCGTGTTGGTGGTGGATGGCGAGATCGTTCTCGCCACCCCCGACCAGCTCAAGGGTGCTTCTGTCACCGCCAAGGTGGTGGGCTGGGCGAAGGGTCCGAAGATCGACGGCTTCACCTACAAGCGCCGCACCAACCAGCGCCGGCGCTACGGGCACCGTCAGCAGTACCACGTCATCGAAATCACCTCCATCAAGAAGGGCTGAGCCTCCATGTCAAAGACAAAGGGCGGCGGGTCAACCCGCAACGGTCGCGACAGCAATGCTCAGCGCCTCGGCGTGAAGGTGTTCGGCGGCAGCAAGGTCAACGCCGGCACCATCATCGTTCGCCAGCGTGGCACCAAGTTCCACCCCGGCAACAACGTCGGCATCGGTGGCGACGACACGCTGTTCTCGCTGGCCGAAGGCACCGTGCAGTTCGGCGAGCGCAAGGGCCGCAAGGTCGTCGACGTCCTCCCCGTCGCCTGACCACCACTCAATCCCACCTTTTACGTAAAGGCTGTGGGGCCGTGGGCTGGGGCTGTGAGTTCCCGGGCTTGACACAAACATGGGCGCCGGGTCATCACGGCACGGCGACCACCACCTTGCCGGCTTGCACCACCCACCGGATGCGGCTGCGCAGGTCGGCCAGCTCGAAGGGCAATCCGCGGGCGATCACCACGTCGGCCCGCTTGCCGGGCTCGAGCGAACCCCGATCGTCGGCCAACCCCATCAAGTGAGCCGCCGTGCGCGTGGTCGCGATCACCGCCTGTGCAGGACTCATGCCGCAGGCCACCATCTGCTCCAGTTCGCGGAGGTTCTGACCGTGCGGAGTGATTCCTGAGTCGGTGCCCATGGCCACCTTCACCCCGGCGGCGATGGCTCTGCTGGTGCTGTCGCGGTGAGTCTCGATGACCATCTTCGTCTTGTCGATCGCATACTGCGGCACGTTGACCCCCCGGTCGACCGCCTCCAGCACACCCATCGGCGCGATCAGCGTGGGGACGAGGTAGGTGCCGTGTTCGATCATCATCTCGATCGCCTGGTCGTCGAGATAGATGCCGTGCTCGATCGAGCGGATCCCTGCTCGGATGGCCGACTTGATGCCGTCGGTGGCCTGCGCATGGGCCATCACCCACTTGCCCGCGGCAGTGGCCTCGGCCACCAGTACGTCGAGCTCGTCGTCGCGGAAGTGCCCGTGGCGCGGGTCGTCGCGTGGCGAGAGCACACCTCCGCTGGTGCACACCTTGATCACGTCGGCCCCGGCGCGGACGAGTTCGCGCACTTTCTTGCGCATCTCCTCGGGGCCATCGACGATGTTGTGCGGCTTGCCCGGGTGGCTGATCCCGATCGGCCCGGGCATGTGCGCGCCGCACGGCTGCCACGAGTCGCCGTGACCACCGGTCTGGCTGAGAATGGTGATCGAGATCTGCATGTCGGGGCCGGCCGCAAGGCCACGCTGCTGCGCGTGCTTCACACCCAGGTCGCTGCCGCCGGCTTCGCGCACGGTGGTGACGCCGGTGGCCAGCGTGCGACCCATGCGCTCGGCGGCGAGGAAGAAGTTCAACGAGAACGGGGTCTGCACGCTCAGCATCGGATCGAGGTTGCCGTCGACCATGAAGTGCACGTGGCAGTCGATGAAGCCGGGGTACACCGTGTGGCCGGAGGCGTCGATCTCGGTGTCGCCGTCGAGCCCAGGGCCGACGGCCACGATGCGCCCATGTTCCAGCACGACATCGGCGGGGTGCGGTTCGTGGCCGATGCCGTCGACCACGATGCCGCCACGAATCAGGAGACGAGTCATTGCCCGATCGTACGCCTCGCGCGCACGGAGCTCAGACGGACGTGTCGATGCCCCGAGGGAGTTGGTCGAGCGGCCAATCGAGCAGCGCCACGGCCTGACGGCACGCGAATCGATCGGTCATGCCACCCACATATGTGACGGCAGCGTGCAGCGCGTCATCGCTGCCGGCTGGGAAGTCGTTCGTGTCGGGGAGCAACCGAGGCTCGCCGGCGTAGTGCTCGACGAGCGCGCGGAGCAGGTTGATGACCGCGGTGGCCTGTGCGGTGGAAGCCGGGCGCAGGTAGATGTTGTCGTAGTTGAACCGGCGGAAGGCTGCGAGTGCCTCCGCCAGCGGCGCCACCATGCCGATGCGGCCGGCGTGCTTGGCGGCGTCGATCATGCCGTAGACGAACGCGCCCAATTGCTCGCGCCGCACCACGCCGCAACGGTCGCGCACGAGTGCCGGCAGCATCTCGGGTGTCACCACCCCAGTGGCGACCGCATCTTCGAAGTCGTGGCACACGTAGGCGATGCGATCGGCCCAACTGACGACCTCACCCTCCGGCGTGCCCGGCGCCGGGCGGCTCCAGCTGTGGTTGCGCACCCCGTCGAGCGTCTCTGCGCACAGGTTGAGCGATACCAGCGTGACGTCGGCACCCCACGTGGCATGGTCGAAGCCGCCCGGAACGTAGGGGCTGAGAGCGTCCTCGCTGGCATGGCCACCCGGACCGTGGCCACAGTCGTGCCCGAGGGCGATCGCCTCCGCGAGTGCCACGTTGAGGCCCAATGCTCGTGCCACCGACGATGCCACCTGTGCCACCTCCAGCGCGTGAGTGAGGCGTGTGCGCTGGTGGTCGTCGGGGAACACGAACACCTGCGTCTTGCCTGCCAGGCGGCGGAACGCGTTGGCATGCAGGATGCGGTCGCGATCGCGCTCGAAGCAGGTGCGCCACTGATCGGGCTCTTCCTCCAGCCGGCGGTTGCCGGCACCAGAGGCCTTGGTGGCCAGCGTCGACAGCGCAGCGTGCTCCCTCTCCTCGCGTGCCACGCGGGGGATCAGCACCGTGCTGCCGCTGCCCGCCCAGGAGTCGGCGTGGGCGAGGCGCACGCCTTCGACCTGGTGGCCAGCCATCGTGGATGCCCACCGTTCGGAGCGCTCGTCGATTCCGGTCACGTTTCGAAGGGTACCCGCGGGCATCGGCGGAAGCGGCGACGCAATCGTTCCGGACCGCACGACGGCCTGCCCGGTAGCCTCAAGGGGTCCTATGAGCGGATTTGTCGATGAAGCCCAACTGAACGTGCGCGGTGGCGATGGTGGCGCGGGCTGCGTCTCGTTCCGTCGGGAAGGCCCCGTCGCCTTCGGTGGCCCCAACGGTGGCGATGGCGGCAAGGGCGGCGACGTGTGGTTGGTTGCCGACCGCAACGTCGCGTCGTTGCTGGCGTTTCGCGACCACCCGCACCGCCGGGCGCTCGATGGTGTGCACGGCATGGGCAAGGATCAGCACGGCAAGCGTGGCAAGGACCTGGAGGTGATGGTGCCCGAGGGCACGGTCGTCACCGACCTGCACACCGGCGAGCTGATGGCCGACCTGGCCAACCACGGTGACCGTTGGCTTGCGGGCGCCGGCGGCCGCGGCGGCCGCGGCAACGCCAAGTTCGCATCCAACCGCCGCCGTGCTCCGTCGTTCGCCGAGCAAGGCGAGGAAGGCGACGACCAGTGGTTGAAGCTGGAGCTGAAGCTGATGGCCGACGTGGCGCTGGTGGGCTTCCCCAACGTGGGCAAGAGCACGCTCATCAGCGTCATCAGTGCGGCCAAGCCGAAGATCGCCGACTACCCGTTCACCACGCTGGAACCCAATCTCGGTGTGGTCCGGTACAACGACACCGAGTACGTGGTTGCCGACATTCCTGGTCTCATCGAGGGCGCCAGCGAAGGCAAGGGCCTCGGCCATCGCTTCCTGCGGCACATCGAACGTGCGCGAGTGCTGTGCGTGATGGTCGACCTGTCGGCGATCGACGGCGTCGATCCGCACGAGCAGGAGCGCGTGCTGCTGCACGAGCTGGAGGCCTACCGGCCCGAGCTGCTCGATCGCCCGCGCCTGGTGGTGGGTACCAAGAGCGACTCGGCGGTGTACGACTGGGACGGCGAGGAGATCTCGGCCATCACCAACCAAGGCGTCCGCGAGCTGGTCGGCCGCATGGCCGCCCTGGTGCACGGCGCCAGGGCCGAGCAGCCCGAGACCGAGGGCATCGTCATCATCCGGCCCAACGCCGATGGCGCACGCGTGGATCGGTTGGGCGACCACGAGTTCCGCCTGGTCGGCCGACAGGTCGAGCGGCTGGTCGCACTCAACGATGTCACCACACCCGAAGCCCTGTCGTACATCGATCATCAGCTGAAGCGCATCGGTGTACCCCGGTTGCTCACCAGGGCCGGCGCCTCCGACGGCGACATCATCTGGATCGCCAAGTTCAGCTTCGAGTATCACGAGGAAGTCTGACCGTGAGGGTCGTCGCCAAGATCGGCACCTCCTCGCTCACCGACGGCCTCGGTGTCATCGATGCATCCATCATCGACGCCGTCTGCGACCAGCTCGCCCAGCTGCGTGCCGCCGGCCATGAAGTCATCCTCGTCAGCTCCGGTGCCGTCTCCGCTGGCGTCGCGGCGTTGGGGCTGGCCACCCGCCCCACCGACGTCGTCACGCTGCAGGCCATCTCCGCCGCTGGGCAGAGCAGGTTGATGGAGCACTACAACCGGTCATTGGGCCGCCACTCCCTGGTGGCGGCGCAGGTGCTGTTGGTGCCGCACGACTTCGTCGACCGCCGACAGTACCTGCACGCCCGGCAGACGCTGGTGCGGCTGCTCGAGCTGGGTTGCATCCCGATCGTCAACGAGAACGACGCCATCGCAAGTGACGAGATCCGCTACGGCGACAACGATCGCATCGCGGCGCTGGTGGCGCACAACGTCGCCGCCGACGTGTTGGTGCTGCTCACCGACACTCCCGGGCTGTACACCGCCGACCCCCGAGCCGACCTCAGTGCCCGGTTGGTGGAGGTCGTGGCCGCCGACGACCCACTGCTGTCGGTCGCAGCCACCGCGTCGGGCAGCAGCCGTGGCAGTGGCGGGATGGCATCGAAGCTGTCGGCCGCCCGTATGGCGTCGTGGTCGGGCGTGCGCGCGGTCATCGCCAAGGCGGCGCAGCCGGGTGTGCTGGTCGATGCGGTCAACGGCGTCGGTGTGGGTACCACGTTCCTGCCCAGCAGTCGCAACCTGCCGGCGCGCAAGCTGTGGATCGGCTTCGCGACCAATGTGGAAGGTGCGTTGGTGGTCGACGACGGCGCCCGCCGGGCGTTGGTCGAGCGGGGCACGTCGCTGCTGCCCGCTGGCATCACCGAGGTGCTGGGCGAGTTCGTCGAAGGCGACGTGGTGGAAGTTCGCGATGCGTCAGGCCTGGTGGTGGCCCGCGGCATCGCGCTGTGCGATGCAGATGTGCTGCGTGCGGTACGTGGCAAGCGCACCACCGACCTGCCGGCCGATGTCGCCCACGAGGCCATCCATCGCGACGATCTGCTGGTGCTGATCTAGCCGCTCGGGCCGCTCGTCGGCCGGTGCGCGCAACTCCGCCCGCACCGGGAACGAGGTGGTCAGCCCTCGGCGGGCTTGGGCTGCTCGACGGCAGGTGCTGCGGTGGCGCTCTCGAGGCCGAGCTCCGAACGCAACTGGCTGAGCCGGCTCTGCGCCTCCACGTTGGCGGTTGCGTGCTCGATCTCGAGGATGCTGCTCTCCACCGTGGACTCCTGCAGCTCGCTGTGGGCCTTGGCCTTGGTGTAGCGAGCCTCGATCTTCTGCTGCACCTCGTTGAGCGTGGGCACATCGTCGCCCACGGTCTCCTGCAGTTGAGCCATCGCCGAGTTCATCTGCTCTTGCATCTTGGCCTGGTCGAGCTGCGACAGCAGCTTCTGCTTCTCGGAGAGCTTCTGCTGCAGCAGACGACCGTTCTGCTGCACGGCGGCCTTGGCCTGATCGGCCGCCTGGGTGGAGTCGATGACCATCGCCTTCAGGCCTTCCACGTCGCGCTCGACCTGGATGAGCTGGTTGGCGATGCCCTCGGCCGCAGTGTTGTACTGAGTGGCCTTGGCGGCGTCGCCGCCCTTGTCTGCGTCGGCGGCCATGATGAGCGCCTGGCGCGCCGTGGCGTTGAGCTTCTCCAGCTCGGTCATCTTGGCGTTGAGGCGCAGCTCGGCCTGCTTCTGGCCGGCGATCACGTTGGCCGCCTGCTCCTTGAGCCGTCGGTGCTGGTCTTGAGCCTCACGCAGCGCTTGCTCGAGCTGCACTGCCGGATCCGCGTTCTTGTCGAAGTCGCTGTTGAACTTCGCGCCGAGGTACTTCCACCACTTCTTGAACAACTTGAACATGTGAGGCAGCTTACTGCCCCGCCGTCGCCTGTCCTGACGGCAACGGCGGCGATGGCCGGAACCGTGTGCGCAGTTCTTCGATCTCGGGTGCCTGCAGGATGAGCAGCACGCTCAGGTACACCCCGACGCCCACGACGCCCCCGACCACCACCCTCAATGCCGCGCCGGCACCGGCGTTGTCGCCCATCAACTGTGTGACAGCCCAGACGGCCTCCGCCATCACGACGGCGGCGAGCACGATGCGCAAGATGCCGGTCAGCGTGCCTCGCAGCGCGAACCCGGGCACCTTGTAGGAGAGGATCTGCAGCGCCCACAACGCCGAGACGGTGTACGCGATGGCGAAGGAGGCGCTGATGCCGATGACCCCGAACCGGTCGTAGAGCACGAACGCGAGCGCGATGTTGAGAGCGTTCTCGACGACGTTGACGAGGCATGGCGTGCGGGCGTCCTGGTGCGCGTAGAACGCGCGCAGCACGAACAGGTAGACGGAGAAGGCGCCGAGCCCGAGCGCGAAGCCGGCGAGGGCGCGACTGGCCAGCAGGGCGTCGTCGGCGGTGAACTCGCCGTGCTGCAGCGCGAGGCCGATGACCGGTCGGCGGAGCACGAACAACCCGAACCCTGCGGGCACGGTGAGCAACGCCACCAATCGGATGCCGAGGCTCGAGCGGGCGATGAACCGTGGCCGGTCCTTGTCGGTCACCGCGCGCGACATCTCCGGCAGGAAGGTGGTGGCGATCGACATGGCCAGCAGGCCATGCGGCAGCACGAAGAACGTGTATGCGTTGAAGTACGACGTCTGGTTGCCTTCACCACTGCGCACCAGCAGGTTCTGCACGACGACGATGGCGACCTGGTTGGCCAGCACGTAGCCGAGTGCCCAACCGCTGAGCCGGCGCAGCTGGCGCACGGCGGGGTGTCGGAAGTCGGGACGGAAGGCCAGCGGAACCTTGGCACGCCGCAACGGTGGCAACAGCGTGAGTGCCATGACCGCGATGCCGACGGTGGCGCCGAGCCCGAGCGTGAGGCGCAGCGACGAGTTGGTGAGCACGTCGCCCAGCTCGGCCGGTTGGTCGTCAGTGATGCCGGGAACCAGCAGCAACGTGCCGATGACGACCACGTTGGAGAGCGCCGGGGCCCACGCGGCCACGAAGAAGCGGTTGCGTGCCTGCAGTTCGGCGGCGGCGAGCGCGTTGAGGCCGTAGAAGAAGATCTGCACGAGGAAGAACGCGGCGAGGGTTGCCCCGACTTCCAGGTACAGGTCGTAGTCGACATCGCTCGAGATCCCCGAGGCATAGAGACGGAACACGAGTGGCGCGGCCGCGACCGCGATCACCGTGAGCGCGGCCAGCACGACGATGGCGACGGACCGCACTGCGACCTCGCCCTCCTCGTCGCGCTCGTGGTGCAGGCGCGTGATCAGCGGTACCAGCGTGGCCGAGAGCACGCCACCCAGCGCCAGTTCGTAGATCAGGTTGGGGCTGGCGTTGGCCTGGTTGTAGGCATCGGTGAGCGACGACTTGCCCAAGACGTACCCGAAGGCCATCACCCGCAGCAGGCCGGTGAGCCGTGACATCGCAGTGCCCGACGCAACTGCGACGTTCGATTTCAGCAGGCTGCTCACGGCGAGGTGGCGGGCCGACCCGTGCTGTTGATGTCGTTGAGCGCCAGCCGCAACGCCTCCAGCTGGGTCACCACGTCGTCGACGCCGGTGCCGAGCTGGTCGGTGGAATCGGTGCCGACGCTCACCTCCGCTGCTTGCGCAACCAGCTCGCCCATGCGAGTGGTGAGCAGGCGCAGGCGCGAATCCGTGTCGTCGCGTGTGGCGCGTATGCGGGCCGCGGACTGCAGCTGGGCCTGCACAGAGGTGCGCGTGGCCTCGTCGGCGGCGCTGGCGAGCTGACGGTTCAACGAGCCGGTGTCGAACCGAGCGAGCGCGTCATCGAGCGCGTCGCCGCGGCGCGCGATGCCGAAGCACTCCTCGACTGCATGCTGCACCTGCGCGCCGATCTCGCGGAGGCGATCGCGCAGCGGGCCGTCGGCGGCGCTGCCGGCGATCTGCAGGTAGCGGCGCTGCGTGGTCTGTGCGGCCGCCACATGGCGGCGCCACGGCTCGCTGAGGGTGAACGGGTCGATGGACATCGGTCGTGGTGCGCGGTGCCGCAGGCGAGCGCGAACCAGGAACGCGGCCACGGCGCCGGCGAGCACCACCAGGCCGACGACGATGGGAGTCATGAGCGAGAGGGTACCTCAGGGCTACGCGTCGACAGGGGCGATGTCGTCGGCTGTCAGCGTGACGAGGTGCTCGTCGCTGGGGTCGCCGAGTGGTGCCAGGCGCATCGCCTGGTGCGCGATCGCGGTCTCGAACAGGTTGCGCACGAAGCGGGCGTTGCCGAAACCTCTGGTGCGTGGCTCGGCAGTGATGTAGTGCCGCACGCGCAGCAGGGCGTCGTCGGTGAGCTGGTACCGGTGCCTGTCGCCGAGCTGCAGGAAGATGTGCACCAGCTCGTCCTCGGTGTAGTCCGGAAAGCTGATGGTGCGGGTGAACCGGCTCTTCAGGCCGGGGTTGGTGTCGATGAAGTCGGCCATCTCCGTGGGGTAGCCGGCAGCGACGATGGCGATGTCGTCGCGGTGGTCTTCCATGAACTTGACGAGCGTGTCGATCGCTTCCAGACCGAAGTCGTTCTCGCCGCCGCGTGCCAAGGCGTACGCCTCGTCGATGAGCAGCATGCCCCCCAATGACGAATCGAGTGCAGCCTGAGTCTTCAGCGCTGTCTGGCCGACGAAACCCGCGACCAGCTTGCCGCGATCGGTCTCCACCAGGTGGCCCTTCGAGACGACTCCGACGGCGTGGTAGATCTGCGAGAGCAGCCGGGCGACGGTGGTCTTGCCGGTGCCGGGATTGCCGGTGAAGACGAGGTGGTGACTGGTCTCGATCACCGGCATTCCGCGTTCGGTGCGAAGCTGCTGCACCTGCAACAAGCTGCTGAGGCGTCGCACCTCGGCCTTCACGTTGGCCAGGCCGACGAGTCGGTCGAGCTCGGCCAGCAAATCGGTGAGTGAGCGAGCCGGTGCCGGTGCCGGTGCAGGTGTCGGTGTCGGTGTCGGGGCGACCGACGATGCTGCAGGGGTGGTGGACGACGGGAGTGGCGCCGCCGTGACAGCCGGCCAGCCGGGCCGAGCGATGCCGAAGGAGTCGAGGTGCTGCAGCATCGCAGACCGAAAGCCGTCGATGGCGGTGAGCTCGCTGGCCGACGGCACGAGGTCGAGCGCGGCAGCGACGTGCGCGAGCCGCAACGCATGCTCGTAGTAGAGGTGGCTGCGCTGCGAGCCCTGTTGCGCATCGGCGCGGCACAACAGGTCGAACAGCACGCTCGGGCGCGACAGCTGCTCGGTCGTGTCGCCGAACAGCTGCAGCTCGCGGGCGGCCATGTTGGACACCACCAGCGGGGGCTGCAGCAACGGCCCGATGACGTCGAGGTACGCGTCGAGCTCGCCGTCGGTGCAGCGGCCGTCGGCAGCGAGCACGCCGCCGACGATGTTGGAGGCTTCGTTTGCAACATCGGCAAGGAAGCCGACCGCGGGCTTGTTGCTGAGCGCGGCCAGCTGCTCGCCGATCTGTGCGCAGAACGTGCCGACCGCGTCGGCCAGCAGCGCCGCAGCAGTCATCGAAGCGCCTGCTGCTGCCTGCCGTCGACCGGTCGTCGCCTCATGGCGTGCGAGCCTAACGGTGCCATGGTGGCTCGCCGGTGGCGTGGCTCATCCGTCGGTGCGATTCGTTCCGGCAGCCGATTTCTCCTCTGATTGACCGGGCGGTCAAGGTCGTCAGTAGGGTGCTGGTATGGCACATCGTTTCGAGAGCGTTCAGGAGGTCCGTGACGGCCTCAAGAGCGTCAACTACCTGGCCGACGACGGCATCGCCGGTGTCGCATTCCTGGCCGACCGCCTCGGCAAGCCCGTGCTGGTGGAAGGGCCTGCCGGTACCGGCAAGACCCAGCTGGCGAAGAGCATCGCCGACATGACCAATGCGCGGCTCATCCGCCTGCAGTGCTACGAGGGTCTCGACGAGAGCAAAGCCCTCTACGAGTGGAACTACAAGAAGCAGTTGCTGCGCATCCAGGCCGACCGCAACAGCGACTCGTGGAGCGACATCCACGACGACATCTTCGGCACCGACTTCCTGCTCACCCGACCGCTGCTCGAGGCCATCACCGCCGAGGATCCCGTCGTGTTGCTGATCGACGAGGTCGACCGTGTCGAGGTGGAGACCGAAGCACTGCTGCTCGAGATCCTCTCCGAGTACCAGGTGTCCATCCCTGAGCTGGGCACCATCACCGCCAAGCAGATCCCGCTGGTGTTCCTCACCTCCAACAACACCCGCGAGCTCAGCGAGGCGCTCAAGCGTCGCTGCCTCTTCCTCCACGTCGACTACCCCGACATGGAACGCGAGAAGGAGATCGTGCTCACCAAGGTTCCGGGCGTGTCCGAGAACCTGGCCGATCAGATCGCCCGCATCGTGCGCAGCATCCGTCAGCTCGACCTGAAGAAGTCGCCCAGCGTCAGCGAGACCATCGACTGGGCGCGCACGCTGGTGTTGCTGGGCATCGAGAGCATCGATGCACAGCAGGCAAAAGACACGCTGCACATCCTGCTCAAGTACCAGACCGACATCGCCAAGGCAGCCAAAGAGCTGTCCATCGACAAATAGCCTTTACGTAAAGGCTGTCGGGCTGTGACCAGGTGCTGTGAACCCGGGTTCTTGACACAAAGCTGTGAAGGGGCGCGTTCCGATGCTTGATCTGCTGGCCGGGTTCGTCGTCGAACTGCGCAACGCCGGGTTGCCGGTGAGCCTCACCGAGAACCTCGACGCGATGGAGGCGGTGCAACACATCCCCATCGAGGATCGCGACGCGTTCAAGTATGCGTTGGCGGCCACGATGGTGAAGAACAACGCTCACTGGCGGGCCTTCGAGACCGTGTTCGAGGTGTACTTCAGCATGCGCGGGCCGGAGTACAAGATCGCTGACGGCGACACGGATCTCGATGAGATGTGGCGCGAGATGCAAGAGCAGATGCGCCAAGGTGACGGCAAGGGCACCCAGGGCGGCAGCATGGACAACCTGACGCCGGAAGAGATCGCGCAGATGCTGATGGCTGCGCTGATGAACGGCGACCAGGCGATGATGCGGGCACTGGCCAAGCAGGCGGTGCAGCGCTTCGCAGGCATGGAGCCCGGCCGCCCGGTTGGCGGCACGTACTACCTCTATCGCACGCTGCGCAACCTCGACCTCGAAGGCATGCTCGAGAAGCTGATGGAAGCCAGCCGCGACCAGGTGGGTGGCGAGCTCACCCCGCTGGAGGAGCGGCTCGAGCACGACGAGTACAACGATCGCATCGAGCAGTTCAAGAAGGAGATCGAGGCCGAGATCCGCCGACGGCTCGTCGCCGACCGTGGCGCCGAGGCGATGGCGAAGACGTTGCGCAAGCCGTTGCCCGAAGACGTCGAGTTCATGCACGCCTCGCGCGACGAGATGCAGAACTTGAAGAAGGCGCTGCAGCCCCTCACGCGCAAGCTGGCGGCCCGTCTTGCGCGCAAGCGTCGCCACGGGCGCAAGGGCCCGCTCGACTTCCGCAACACCGTTCGGCACAGCCTCAGCTACGGCGGTGTGCCCGCCGAACCGAAGTTCAAGTACCCCAGGCCCGCCAAGCCCGAGTTGATGGTGGTCGCCGACATCTCAGGGTCGGTCGCTGCGTTCGCCCGCTTCACGTTGATGCTGGTGTACGCGATGCAGGGTCAGTTCTCGAAGGTTCGGTCGTTCGTGTTCATCGACGGCATCGACGAGGTCACGGAGTACTTCAAGGGCGAGGAAGACATCGCGAACGCCATCCATCGCGTGAACACAGAGGCCGATGTGGTGTGGGTGGATGGTCACAGCGACTACGGCCACGCGTTCGAGGTGTTCTTCGAGCGCTACGGCAAGGACATCAACTCCAAGACCACGGTGCTGCTGCTGGGCGATGCGCGCAACAACTACCACGCCAGCCAAGCGTGGGTGGTGAAGGAGATTCGCCAGAAGGCCCGCAAGGTGTTCTGGCTGAACCCCGAACCACGCAGCTACTGGAACACCGGCGACTCCAT
>Ga0209477_1000283_pt1 | contig 30811 bp, 25 predicted proteins | sample KloWWTupernatant_FD_187180 | JGI IMG/M metagenome (GOLD analysis project Ga0209477, IMG submission 187180) | Active sludge microbial communities from Klosterneuburg, Austria, studying microevolution and ecology of nitrifiers - Klosterneuburg... | ecosystem: Engineered > WWTP > Aerobic digester >...
GTGCGAGGAGACGATGCGCTTGAGGTTCATCCACAGGTAGCGGTTGTCGTATTCGTGCATGAAGCCCGAGGTCGAGGCGCAGGTGACGATCGTGCCGCCCTTGCGCGCGACATAGACGCTGGCGCCGAAGGTCTCGCGGCCCGGGTGCTCGAAGACGATGTCGACATCGTGACCACCGGTGAGCTCACGGATCTTCTTGCCCAGACGCTGCCACTCCTTGGGATCCTGCTTGGTGTTCTCCTCGTTCCAGAACTTGTAGCCCTCGGCGTTGCGGTCGATGATCAGCTCGGCGCCCATGCGCCGGCAGATCTCGGCCTTCTCGGGGGAGGAGACCACGCAGATCGGGGTCGCGCCACCGGCCAGCGCCATCTGGGTCGCGTAGGAGCCGAGGCCACCCGAGGCCCCCCAGATGAGGACGCGGTCGCCGAGCTTCATGGCGGCGCCGTTCTTGGAGATGAGCTGGCGATAGGCCGTGGAGTTGACCAAGCCGGGGGAGGCGGCCTCTTCCCAGGAGAGGTGGCCGGGCTTGGGCATCAGCTGGTTGGCCTTGACAATCGCGAGTTCGGCGAGGCCACCGAAGTTGGTCTCGAAGCCCCAGATCCGCTGCTGCGGGTCCATCATCGTGTCGTCGTGGCCCTCGGGGTCCTCGAGCTCGACGGAGAGGCAGTGCGCGACGACCTCCTGGCCCGGCTTCCACTTCGAGACGTGCTCGCCGGTGCGCAGGACAACGCCCGCGAGGTCGGAGCCGACGACGTGATAGGGCAGGTCGTGGCGCTTGGCGTACTTGTTGAGGCGGCCGTAGCGCTCGAGGAAGCCAAAGGTCGACACCGGCTCGAAGATGCTCGTCCACACCGTGTTGTAGTTGATCGCGCTCGCCATGACGGCGACGAGAGCCTCGTCCGGCGCCAACTCCGGCACGGGCACGTCGTCGATGTGGATCGACTTGCGCGGATCCTTGTCCCGAGAGGCCATGCCCTCGAACATGCCCACCTCGTCCTTGTGCACCGTGGCGGCGCGGTAGGACTCGGGCACGGCCAGCCCGGCATACGTCTCCTGGGTGCGGTCGCCGGAGAGGATGGCGTCGCGGATCTGCTCCATGGAAGTGGTGCTCCTTCGTGGTCGTCCGGTGGCCCGATGGGCCTCGGGTGAGAACCTAACCGCCCGGTATGCCGTGTGGTCGCCTCGTGAGAGGCCGGTCACCCGTGACCTCCCTCACGCCGAGTGCGGCTCTGGCAAACTCAAGGGATGAGCCCGAACATCCCCGGCGACAAGCCGCGGCGGCCCACGTCGCTGGTACCGCCCCTGCTCCAAGTGGGGCTGGCCGTCGGCCTGTTCGTGCTCGCGATCTGGGCCTACTTCCATGCGCCAGCGGCGCGAGCGACCGATGCATGGATGTACAACGCACTCTCGGCCGTGAGTGCCCTGGCGGCGATCCTGTGGCTGCCGTTTGCGCTCACGTCGCTGGGGCGGGTGCTGGCCAACCGGCGCAAGCCGCGCACGATCCTCGGCTGAGGACGGCAAGACCAGACAGTCGAGTGTCACCAAAGTGCTGTTCCGGAGCGGATCTGGAGCCTTTTGGTGACACTCGACTGTCTGGGCATCAGGCGATCAGGAGGGTGCTCGGGTCGAGATCGAGGTGCATGGCGAAGCGGAGGAGGGCTGCCCGGCGTCGAGGGGCTCGATAGATGTCGTCGGAGAAGAGTTCCTCGAGGGTCCAGTGGTGCCCGCCGAGGAGGTGGCCGCGGGCTGAGTCAGCGCTGCGTTGCTTGATGTCCCCGTGATGGGCGCCCTGGTATTCACCGATCAGTCGCGCGGCCTCCCAAACGAGGTCGCCCTCGGCCAACCATTCACCCGCATGATCGAGGATCGGCAGGTTGACGACAGGTTCGGGAAACTGTGCTCGGACGAACATCAGCCGAGAGCGGCTCTCCATCGGTGACTTCACTCGTGGACGGATGAGCTCCAGCGCCTGTCGAAGCATGACCTTCCCCCGAGGTCGGACCCTGCGTCCGAGAGCCTCGTGCAGCGCTCGAACTCCCGGAGAGGTGCAGGAGCCCGGACGAACCTTGGCCTTCATCTCCTCGTCGTGGGCCCGCGCGATGTGATCGCCCGCGACGACCAGGTCATCGACGCTCATCCACCGGGGCCCAAGAGCGGCCAGGTCGCACCACGTGTCAGGTGCGGCGACCACCCGCACGCCCTTGGTCTCGATGACCAGTCGTGACTCGATGCCTCGGTGTCCGGTGATGCCGGGACGGGCCGGGCGACCGTCCCCGGTCGGTCCGGTCACGGCCAGCGGACCCTCGTCGGCCAGGCCCTGGAGACGGGACGGCAGCGGTATGCCCAGCAACCGCGCACTGGTGATGTGCGAAAAGGCGCGAGATTCCGGCATGCCCATGGCCATGCCGAGTGCGCGTGAAGTCAGGTCGGTCGCCTCGACGTGGGCCCGGGCGCCGTGGGTGGGAACCACCAGATCGGACCCCCTGAGCCTTCCCCGTCCGACGCCTGCACCGCGGGCAGACCGGACCGCGAAGGGTCCGTCGTGGAACGGCTCGGGAAGGGGGCGGGAAGCCATGCCTGAGCCTCCCGGCATACGGCGGCCTGTGCCGGTTGTGCACAACCCAATCCAACCCAACCCAACCCAACCCAGTCAGTCGAGTGTCACCAAAGTGCTGTTCCGGAGCGGATCTGGAGCCCTTTGGTGACACTCGACTGTCTGGGAGCCAGTCGGAGGTCCTTCGTCAGTGCGTCGGGTCAGCCGCTGGTTCGACGAGTTCGACGAGGATGCCGCCGGCGTCCTTGGGGTGGATGAAGTTGACGCGAGAGTTGCTCGTGCCCCGCTTGGGCTCGGCGTAGAGCAGGCGGAGGCCACGCTCCCGCAGGGTCGCGCTCACGGCGTCGATGTCGGTCACCCGGTAGGCCATCTGCTGGATCCCGGGGCCGCTGCGGTCGAGGAACTTCGCGATCGTGGACTCCGGCGACAGCGGTGCAAGGAGTTGGATGCACGAGCCGGAGTCCCCGACGGCCATCATCGCCTCGCGCACGCCCTGCTCCTCGTTGGTCTCCTCGTGGAGCATCCGCATGCCGTACTTCTCCGAATAGAAGGCGATCGCCTCGTCGAGGTCGGCGACGGCCACGCCGACATGGTCGATCTGGGTGAACAGGTCTGTGGTCGTGGGCGTATCGCTCATGAATCGAGCGTATGCCGGGTGCCCGCCTCGTGTGGCAGGGTCGTGGCGCGATTCACGCGCGATGGTAAAGCTCACTTGACAAGACCTGGCGAGTAAAGCATCCTTTACGTCAAGTCCACTTGACCAAGGAGATGAACCCCATGACTCTCACGTCCCGCCTTCGCCGTTGGCTTCCCGCGACCCTGTGCGGCCTCATGGCAGCCACTGCTCTGGGCGCCATCTACGCCTGGCGCAACCCCGAGCAACCGTTCGCCCTGTCCCTCGTGGTGATGCTCTTCCTCTGTTGGCCGATCCTCACCATGGGCATCCAGATGCTCTGGTTCGACCGGGCGCAGACCGATGCCGAGATCGAGAAGGGGCGCGACGACGTCGAGCGTGCCTGGTGGACCGAAGCCGCTGCGACCGCCTTCGCCACCCTCATCGGTGGCCTCATCTGCTTCGAGTACCTTGGCGCCGCACTCAAGATCTCGTGGCTCTCACCGATCGGGTTGCCGCACGTCCTGGTGCTCGGCTTGGGCACCTTCTTCGCCTCCTACGGCTGGCTCCGCGCGCGGAGCCGGTGAGGAGCGGTGGACAACAGGCTTTCTGACCTGCGCGCCGAACGAGGCCTGTCGCAGGCAGCACTGGCCGATCTGCTCGGCGTCTCGCGGCAGACGATCATCTCGATCGAACGAGGTCGCTTCGACCCCTCCCTACCCCTCGCCTTCCGCCTCGCCGCGACCTTCGACAGCCGGATCGAGGACGTCTTCACCCCCGACGCGTGAATCCCCTCGGGTGGTGAGGGTCACCGCGGCGGCCCCCTGACGGGACCTGCGTGCGGGGCTAGAGTCGACGGCATACGCGCGTGTGAAATCAACGAAGAGGACTTGGCATGTCTGCAGACCCCACCGTCATCGTCGCCGGCGCTCGCACCCCCATGGGTCGGATGAGCGGCTCGCTCAAGGGCTTCAGCGGCTCCGACCTCGGCGGCTTCGCCATCAAGGGCGCGCTCGAGAAGTCGGGCGTGAAGCCGGAGGACGTCGACTACGTGATCATGGGCCAGGTCCTGTATGCCGGAGAGGGCCAGATCCCTGCCCGTCAGGCCGCCGTCAAAGCGGGCATCCCGATGAACGTGCCTGCCCTGTCGCTCAACAAGGTCTGCCTCTCGGGCATCGACGCCATTGCGCTCGCCGACCAGCTCATCCGCGCGGGCGAGTTCGAGATCGTCGTCGCCGGTGGCCAGGAGTCGATGACCAACGCCCCGCACCTGCTCGAGAAGAGCCGCGACGGCTTCAAGTACGGCAATGTCACCCTGCGTGACCACATGGACTTCGACGCCCTCTCCGACGTGTTCACGATGCAGGGCATGGGTGGCCTCACGGAGCAGGCCAACACCGGCGAGCGCGCCGTGAGCCGCGAGGAGCAGGACGCCTTCTCCGCCCGCAGCCACCAGAACGCCGCCAAGGCCTGGAAGGACGGCTACTTCGACGACGAAGTCGTCACCGTGCAGATCCCGCAGCGCAAGGGTGACCCGATCGAGTTCCGGACCGACGAGGGCATCCGCGCCGACACGACGACCGAATCCCTGTCCGGTTTGCGCCCGGCGTTCGCCAAGGACGGCACCATCACGGCCGGTTCGGCCTCGCAGATCTCCGACGGCGCTTGCGCCGTCGTCGTCATGAAGAAGTCCAAGGCCGAGGAACTCGGGCTGGCGTGGCTCGCCGAGATCGGCGCCCACGGTGTCGTCGCCGGCCCCGACTCGACCCTGCAGAGCCAGCCGGCCGAGGCGATCAAGGCAGCTTGCGCCAAGCAGGGCATCGCTCCGAGCGACCTCGACCTCGTCGAGATCAACGAGGCCTTCGCGGCCGTCGGTCTGGTCTCGGCCAAGGAGCTCGGCCTGGACGAGGACAAGGTCAACCCCAACGGTGGCGCCATCGCCATGGGCCACCCCCTCGGGATGTCGGGCGCCCGAATCACCCTGACGCTGGCCAACGAGCTCAAGCGCCGCGGTGGCGGCGTCGGTGCCGCCGCCCTGTGTGGCGGTGGCGGCCAAGGCGACGCCCTCATCATCACCGTTCCCGCCTCTGCTTGAGTCGAGGTCTGAGTCGGGACACGGGCACGAGCTCGAAGGCGGGTCGTGAGCGCATCCACGCCTCGCGCGGTCGACATCCCCGCCCTTGTTGACGACGCCAGGGCGGGGAGTCCGCGTGCTGTCGCCCGGCTGATCTCGCTCATCGAGGATGGCCATCCAGCTCTGCCAGAGGTGATGCGTGCCTTGGCGCGGTCGGCCGGCACCGCTCACATCATCGGCCTGACGGGCGCGCCCGGAGTGGGCAAGTCGACGACGACCAACGCCCTTGTGCGGGAGTTTCGCAGGCAGGGCAAAGTCATCGGGGTGCTGGCTGTGGACCCGTCCTCGCCGTTCTCCGGGGGTGCCCTTCTCGGTGACCGGATCCGGATGGAGGAGCACGCCACGGACCGTGGGGTCTTCCTGCGCTCGATGGCGTCCCGCGGACATCTCGGCGGCCTGTCTGCGGCCGTGCCGCAGGCGATCAGGGTGCTCGATGCGGCCGGGTGCGACGTCGTGCTCATCGAGACGGTGGGTGTCGGCCAGTCCGAGGTCGAGATCGCGGGCTTGGCGGACACGAGCATCGTGCTGCTGGCCCCGGGAATGGGTGACGGGATCCAGGCGGCCAAGGCGGGGATCCTCGAGATCGCCGATGTCTTCGTCGTCAACAAGGCCGATCGTGACGGTGCGGACCAGACGGTGCGAGACGTGCGACACCTGATCCAGATGGGCGAGGCGGCAGCTGGTGGCGGTTGGCGACGACCCGTGGTCCGGACCGTGGCCCTGACCGGCGACGGGCTTCCCGAGCTGGCGGCGGCGGTGAGCGATCACCGCGGTTGGCTCGACGAGCGCGGACACCTGGATGCGCGACGTCGGCGGCGCGCGCGCGAGGAGATCCTCGGGCTCACGTTGGCCCGGACCCGCCGTCGCCTGGAGGCCGACCACACCCTCGATGATTGGGTGGAGCGTGTGCTGGCCGGAGAGGCCGACTCGCACAGTGCGGCCGAGTCGCTCGCCCCGGGACAGTGAGACCGTTCGGGTCCTGAGACCATCGGGGGATGCTGGACTGGAGTCACAAGCCGACCCTGATGGGGGAGCGAGTTCTCCTCCGACCTTTCGCGGCCGGGGACGCTGACGCCATGGCGCAGGTCCTCGATGACCCTGAGGTGCTGCGACTGACCGGATCGGTGACCACAAGCCAGCAGGCAGCCCAGGGCTTCACGAGAGATGCCGCCTTCGACGAGTGGTATGCCACCCGACATGACGCCTCCGAACGGCTCGATCTCGCGGTCATTGATCGTGCGACTGACCGACTGGTCGGCGAGATCGTCCTCAACGAACGACAGCGGGACGAGGAGGGCGCCCTCACGTGCAACCTGCGCATCCTGCTCGGCACGGAAGGCCGCGACCGCGGACTGGGGACGGAAGCGGTCGCCCTGCTCACGGCATACGGGCTCGATGTCCTTGCCCTGCAACGGATCACGCTCGAGGTGTTCGCCTTCAATCCTCGCGCCCGGCACGTCTACGAAAAGGTCGGCTTCGTGCACGAGGCGACCGAGATCGATGCCCTGATCTTCGACGGCCAAGGCATCGATGCCCATGTCATGGCCATCACGCGCAGCCCCACAGGCGCCCGCGGCCCAGCGGGTGGGGAAGACTGAGGCAATGCTCATCGCCTTCAGCGTCGCCCCATCCGTGTCCGACGAGTCCGGGGGAGTCGCCGGCGCCGTGGCCGAGGCCATCCGGATCGTGCGGGCCAGCGGCCTGCCCAACCACACGGATTCGATGTTCACGACGATCGAGGGCGATTGGGAGGAGTGCATGGCCGTCGTCAAGGACTGCGTGGATGTGCTTGCCACCCACGCGCCACGGGTCTCGCTCGTCCTCAAGGCCGACATTCGCCCAGGAGCAACCGGCGAGTTGACCGGCAAACTGGAGCGCCTCGAGGCGGCCATCGAAGCCGGTGCCGACGACGAGTTCTAGGCTGGCCATCGTGGCTCCTCAACCCCTGCCCTTCGATCCCATCGCGCGGGCCGAGGCGCTGTGGGTTCAGCGCTGGGGAGCGAACTCGCGGCACACGACCATGGCGGCCGCCACGGCCATCATGCGAGTGCAGCAGGTGCTCCTCGCCCGCTTCGACGCCATCGCGGGGGGACACGACCTGACCTTTGCCCGCTACGAGGCGCTCGTCCTGCTCGCCTTCAGCCGTGAGGGGCAACTGTCGATGGGGCGCATCGGGGAGCGGCTCATGGTCCATCCGACGAGCGCGACGAACATCGTCCAGCGGCTGGCGGCCAGCGGCTTCGTCGAGCGGGTCCCCAACCCGCGTGACGGCCGGGGCACTCTGGCCCGGATCACCGAATCGGGTCGAGCTGCCATGGAGGCGGTGACCGCCGAACTCGAGGCGATGGACTTCGGTTTGGCGGCCCTGTCGTCCGACTCGGTGGCTGGGCTCTCGACCCTGTTGCGTGAGGTCCGGCTGGCCGCCAACGACTTCATCGAGGACCCTTCCTGAACGGTCGCGATTTGGTCGGATCGTTATCCATTTGTCATGGTTGAGGATCCCCGGTGCGATGCTCCCCCTGCATGGCACGTCTCCGGAACGACCAAAGGAACGACCCATGGCGCTCAACGCCAAGCGGGTCATTGCCGTCCTCGTGGCCCTTGCTGGCCTCGTGCTGACCGGTGGTGGCCTCTGGCTCGCGACCCAGCTCGGGACGAGCGGTTCGGCCAGTTTCACCATGACACCCACGCGAAACGGTGCGGTCGTCGTGACCCCCGATGTCCTCAACCGCCTCGACGGCGACTTCGTCGTGCGCGCCGAATCTGCCAAGAGCGACGGCGCAGTCTGGATGGGCGAGGTCGCTCCGTCGGATGCGGACCTGATCGTGGGAGAGACCGGGGCCACGCGGCTCACCGGCTTCTCGGTGCGTGACGGCTGGGTGCTGCGGCACAAGCTCGTGGGCGCGGGGGAGAACCCGGACTTCGCTGCGGCCGACATCTGGCGCGCCACGATCAGCGGGAAGGGCAGCCAGACCATCGTGGTCGACCAGGCGAGCGCCCCCGACGCCGTGATCATCGCTGCCGAGGACGGCCGCGTCGGCCCCGTCTCGATCACCGTCGAGCGCAAGGCGTGGTTCGTCCAGGCGATCATCACCGCCGTCGTGGGTCTGGCCCTCGTCTTGGCGGGCATCCTGCTCTGGCGCTCCCGGTTGGGCTCGCCGCGACCGACAGCGAGCAAGCGCGCGAGCGCTGAGGGGCCCGCCGGCGGGTCTGACAGTTCCGGCGATTCCCAGGATGCCGGAGCCGCGAAGACGACTCCCGATGTCCCCACGCCTGATGATTCTGAGGCCGCCCCACCGTCCACCGGGCGCCGCCTTCGCGTCGGGGGCGCCGTGCTCCTGACCGCCGCAACCCTCGCCGGCTGCAGTCCCACCGAATCGATCGCCGGAATTCACGCGCCACCGGCCGAGAACATGAAGGTGGCCCCGCTGAGCGCCGATGCCGCCGCGGACATCGCCGTCCGGGTCACCCAAGAAGCAGGAATGGCCGCGACGATGGCGGTCGACGACGCGGGCAATGCCGCGCGCGACGCCGTCCTCGTCGGCACCGCGTCCGAACTGATGAAGGCACGGCTGGCCGTCTCGGGTGCCACGACCGCGAGCGCCGGCCTGACCAAGTCCGATGCACCCAAGGTCCTCGCCATCTCCCAGGGCAAGACCTTCCCCCGTGCCCTGCTGGCCACGACCCTGGACACGAGCGAGAACCGCCAGTACCTCGAGTCCTTCCTCAGCTCCGAGGTCACGACCCCCTTCCGGCTCGAGAACCGCGTGCCGATGCTGCCGGGCGCCACCCTGCCCGCGTTGCCCTCCCTTGCCGCCGGGACGCAGCTCGTGGGTGCCGACGACGGTGACGGCCTTGTCATGTCTCCCAAGGCGGCCCTCGAGGCGTATGCCGGGGCGCTCGCGTATCCCTCGCCCGTCGCGAACGACTCGGTCGAGACCTCCGACAGCTTTGCCACGCTGCTGCAGTCGAACCAGACCAAGCAGGCGGAAGGGCTCGGCTCCCTTGCCTCGTATGCCGTGACCCAGACGTCGGTTCCGGAAGCCATCCGTGCCTTCCGTTTGGCCGACGGCAGCGTGGTCGTCTTCGGGCGCATCGACCGCAGCGACATGATGACGGCAGGCGAGAACACCAAGGAACTCACCGTTCCCGAGGCCTACCAGAAACTTGTGGGGACGGCCACGGCCACCACGAGCGTGACGATCAACTCGATGCAGCCGGTCGTCCTGCTGGTCCCGGCCGACGGCAAGGGCAAGGTGAAGCTCTTGGGTGTCATCGAGCAATTGGCTTCGGGGTCGTCCTCCTGATCGGCACCCCCTTCTCGTTTGAGAGGATCTCTCCATGAGCTCGATCCCTGAATCCCCGGCTGGTGCGCGTGGCGCCGTCGATCTCACCTCCCTCTCCGGTGCTGGCGGGGCGGGTGCGAACGCGGTCGCCAACACCGGGTCGGCAGCCCGGTCTGGAGTGCCCGACGGACTCCTCGTGGAGGCCACGGACGCCACCTTCAACGACGCCCTGACCCGTCACATCGGCGTCCCGGGCCTGCTCGTGCTCTGGTCCAGCCAGCACCCCCAGACCAAGGATTACCTCGACGTCGTCATCTCAACGGCGGCGACCTATGACGGTCGCGTCGTGGTGGTGGCTGCTGACCTGGGCACACAGGCGGGACTTGGCCAAGCGCTCGTCCCCCTCATCCAACAGGCCTTCGGGCAGGCCCACATCCCCGCGACCTTCGGCCTCCTCCAGGGCCAGCCTGTGCCTCTCTTCCCGGGGGTCGCTCCCGTAGACCAGATCCGCACGGCCATCGACCAGCTGCTCGAAGCCGCGGTCCGGAGCGGCATCACCGGTCGGGTCGCCCTCTCTGGTGGCGGCGGTGACGTCGATGGCGAGGATGCGCCCCTGCCACCGCTGCACCAGGCCGCCTTCGATGCGATCGAGGCCGGTGATCTCGACGCGGCGGCCACGGCATACTCCCAGGCCCTGCAGGAGAACCCGAAGGACGCCGATGCCGAACTGGGTCTGGCCCAGGTCGGTCTCATGCAGCGGACCGAGGGACTCGATCTGGCCGCGGTCCGTGCGGCTGCCGCGGCCGACCCGAGTGACATCGACGCGGCCCTGCAGGTGGCCGATCTGGACGTGCTGGGTGGGCACATCGAGGACGCCTTCACGCGCCTCATCGACCTCATTCGTGCCACGACTGGTGACGAGCGGGACCGCGTGCGCACCCACCTCGTCGGTCTCTTCGGCGTGGTGGGCAGTCATGACGAGCGGGTCAAGAAGGGCCGCACGGCCCTGATGAACGCCCTCTTCTGATCTGACCCGGCAAACCCCTGCCCGACCCTTGGAACGGGGCCGCCTGCTCATGACATGACGGGGTGGTTTGGGGTTGGATGAGGCCATGCAACGCAGCGAGGCTTGGCTCCGAGTCCCAGGGACCGATGACCACCGACACGTGATCCGCTGGGGTCACTACGGCCGGCCCGTGCTCGTCTTCCCCAGCGAGGGTGGATCAGCGGTCGATTACGCGGGCAACGGCATGCTCGATGCGGTCGGTGAGCTCGTCGAGAGCGGTCGCGCCAGCCTCTTCTGCGTTGACTCCATGGACCACTACTCCTGGTCGGACAACTCGCAACCCACCGAGGAGCGAGCCCGCCGGCACGGCCGTTACCACCAGTGGCTCACCGACGCGGTCGTGCCCTGGATCCACCAGGAGATGGGCAGCGCGCAGAGCATCGTCACGACGGGTGTGTCCCTCGGCGCCTACCACGCGGTCCAGTTCACGATGACTCGCGCCGACCTCGCGCCAGTGGCCATCGGCCTCTCCGGCTCCTACGACCCGACGAGTTGGAACGGTTGGGGAGACCTCGGGGACGCGACCTACTTCGCCAACCCCACGGCATACGTCCCCGGCCTGCACGGCGCCCACCTGGACTGGCTACGATCCCGGGTGGCGATCCAGTTGGTCGTCGGGCAGGGGCCCTTCGAGGTCTCGCCGACCAAGTCCCTGCCCTCGACGCTGCACTTCGCACACCTGTTGCGGGAGAAGGGAATCCCGCACGAGCTCGACGTCTGGGGCTCGGACAGCGCCCACGATTGGCCGTGGTGGCGCAAGCAGCTCGCACATCACCTGCCCCGCTTCGTCTGACCGCGCGCTCCGACCCGACAGACCCGTCCCTGAAACCCTCAACACAGGAGGACCACGATGGCCAACCAGAAGCACCTCATCGGTCTGCTGCTCGGTGCCGAGGAGGACTGGCCGACCGCGCTCGAGGCGCTCATCTCGCGTCTGGGGCCGGTCAAGGGACCCGATGGCGGGATGCACGAGATCGCCAGCGAGCGCGTGACGATCGAGCCCTTCAATCTGCGTGACAAGGTGCGTCAGGACCTCGTCGTGGATCGCCTGGCCTACTGGTACTACCACCCGCGCGAGTGGCTCAAGAAGGCCGCCCTGATGGACGACCTCTACCTGCTCAACAGCCCCTTCACCTTCCAGTCGATGGAGAAGCACTCGGCCTATTGCGCCCTGATGCGGATGGGCATGCACGTCCCCGAGACAGTGCTCGTGCCCTACAAGAACCCCGTCGACAACGTCCGCTGGGCCTACACCGCGGCGAAGTACAACCAGTCCTTCGAGCTCGAGAAGATCGCCGAGGACCTGGGCTATCCGCTCTTCATGAAGCCCTTCGACGGCGGTGGCTGGCGCGGTGTCTCCGCGGTCAAGGACCAAGCGGCGCTCACCAAGGCCTACGACGAGTCCGGCGAGATGCTCATGCACCTGCAGGAGTCGATCAGTGACTTCGAGGTGTTCGCGCGGGCCCTGACCATCGGGCCCGAAACGATGGTGATGAAGTTCCGGCCGGATCAGCCGATGCACAACAGGTATGCCGTGGCGCACGACTTCCTCGACGCCGACACCGGGCGGGAGGCCATCACGATCTCGCAGAGCGTCAACGCCTTCTTCCGGTGGGAGTTCAACTCCTGCGAGATGCTCGTCAAGGACGGCGTCGTCTACCCGATCGACTACGCGAACGCCTGCCCCGACGTGGCCGTCACGTCACTGCACTACTACTTCCCGTGGGCGATGAAGGCCCTACTGCGCTGGTCGACCTGGTGCGTCGTGACCGATCGCAAGCCGCGCTTCCAGGTCGACAGCGACCCGTGGTTCGCGATCGCCGACAACGGTGACCTGGACTACAAGGCCAAGCTCACGGCATACCAAGGCCTGGCTGACGACTACTTCGAGACCGAGCGCTACAAGGAATGGTGCGAGTCCTCGATGGGACACGTCGATGAGATGGTGCTCGACTGGATCGACAGCGATGACTTCCGCAAAATGCTGACCTCAACGATCCAGCAGACCTATCCCACGCATGAGTGGGAGAAGTTCGAGGGCCACTTCGGTGGGCTCATGGACCTGTGGCTCAAGGACGAGAGCGCCTCCCTCGGCCGCTCCTGAGCCACTTGGCCCCCTGACCCTCCTGACGTCCTGGCACCGCGGTACCCCATTCATGACCCCAGGTTCGTGGGTTGGGCACCTTTCAGCGCTCGTCGCCTTCTATTCATGACCCCAGGTTCGTATGCCGTGAGCCTGGGCCCCGATGCCCTCAGGCTGCCGCTCGGCGAACCGGGAAGTGTCTGCGCCAGTCCTGCTTGAGGCGAACGATGACACCCTTGCTGGCCAGAGCCTTGGCGATGCGGGCCAGTGATCGGTCCGGATGCATGAACAGATCTGGCGAACGCAGGATGATCAGCCGCCAATCCAAGTCGTCGAACTCCTCGCGTCGATCGATGTCCTTCTGCCACTGGTCGTCGTTCTCGGCGTGGTGTCGTCCGTCGTACTCGACCCCGAGCCGTAAGGCTGGGTAGCCCATGTCGATCCGGCGAGTGATCTTGCCCTGCTCGTCCCGGAAGACGATGTTGACCTTCGGCTCAGGGATGCCGGCGAAGACCATGAGCAGACGAACCTTGGTCTCCTGGGGCGAGTCAACCTCCGCGCGAACCAAGCTGGCTGCCGTCCGTGCCAGGCGTGCTCGCTTTCCTCGGAAGGCCGCGGCTGCTGCGATGAGTTGCTCAGGTGTGGTCACCTTCTTGCAGAGGGTGTCTCCGGCGACGACGAGATCAACGAGTTCCAGTTCGCCCGCCAATTTGAGAAAGGTGGCCTCGGGGGTTGTGACGCGAAGCCCATAGCGAGTTGTCGTCGGAGGTCGTTGGGCAGGTCGATGCATCCGCAATCCCTTGACAAGGGTCCTGTGTTTGCGATCGAGCAGGACCTCGACATCGGCAGAGTCGGGGACGATGGCACCCCACAACCTGGCCGCCGAACGGCCGCAGATGGAGGCCTCGGGCACGGCCAGGAGCGCGGCCTTGCACATGAGGTAGTTGTCGATGGGAACCTCCGCAGAGACATGCACGCCCCAGACCAGTTGCGTGAAGGCGCTGCTCCTCAGTTGCGCATCCGAGAGGCCAGCGTCGATCGCCCGATGACGCAGGAAGGGCTGCATGATGTCGATGTCGCGCGCATGGTCCTCAATCATCTCGCCAGCATGGCCGACCTCGAGAGGGTGCTGGTGAGTTATGCACAGGGCCGAGGCGCGGCATACGAACCTGGGGTCATGAATGGGAGGCGAGGAGCGCTGGGAGGTGGCCACCCTACGAACTTGGGGTCATGAATGGGGGGCGACGGTGCGGTCAGCTGCCGAGGGCGGCGCTGACGACCTCCTTGGCCTCGGCCTGGACCTCGGCCAGATGGTCCTCGCCCTCGAAGGACTCGGCATAGATCTTGTAGACGTCCTCGGTGCCGCTTGGGCGAGCCGCGAACCACGCCGACTTGGTCACGACCTTGAGCCCACCGATCGGGGCATCGTTGCCCGGGGCGCGGGTCAACTTGGCCGTGATCGCCTCTCCCGCAAGGGAATCCGCGGCCACGTCGTCAGGCGAGAGTGCGGCCAGCTTCGCCTTCTGCTCGCGGTTGGCGGGAGCATCAATTCGTGCGTATGCCGGGTCGCCATGTTTCGCCGTCAGGGCGGCATAGTGTTGGCTGGGGGACAGGCCGGTCTTCGCTTGGATCTCCGAGGCGAGCAGGGCGAGCAGGATGCCGTCCTTGTCCGTGGTCCACACCTGGCCGTCCATGCGTACGAAGGACGCACCGGCCGACTCCTCGCCGCCGAAGGGGCCGGACCCGTCGAGCAGCCCGGGCACGAACCACTTGAAGCCCACTGGCACCTCGACGAGCCGTCGCCCGAGGTCGGCCGCGACCTTGTCGATCATCGAACTGCTCACCAGGGTCTTGCCGACGAATCCGTCCGCCCGCCAGCCCGGGCGAGCCCCGGCATACAGGTATTGGATGGCCACCGAGAGGAAGTGGTTGGGGTTCATCAGCCCTGAGTCCGGGGTGACGATGCCGTGTCGGTCGGAGTCAGCGTCATTGCCCGTTGCGATGTCGAACTGGTCACGCTTGTCGATCAGGCTCGCCATCGCGTTGGGGGAAGAGCAGTCCATCCGGATCTTGCCGTCCCAGTCCAGGGTCATGAAGCGCCACGTCGGGTCCACGAGGGGGTTGACGACGGTGAGGTCCAGGTGGTGCCGCTCAGCGATCGCGCCCCAGTAGTCGACGGCCGCACCCCCGAGTGGGTCGGCGCCGATGCGAACACCTGCGTCGCGGATCGCTGCCAGGTCAACGACATTGGGCAGGTCGTCGACGTAGGTCCCCAAGAAGTCGTATGCCGTGCAGGCGGCTCGCGCTCGCGTGAACGGGACCCGCTTGACGTCCTTCAACCCGTCGCGGATGTGGGCGTTGGCGGCGGCTGCGATGACCTTGGTGGCGTCGCTGTCGGCGGGGCCGCCGTGGGGCGGGTTGTACTTGAAGCCGCCGTCTGCGGGCGGATTGTGGCTGGGGGTCACGACGATGCCGTCGGCGAGACCGATGTGCGGGCGCATGTCGTCAACCGTGGTCAACTTGCCACGGTTGGCGGTGAGGATCGCGTGGGAGACCGCCGGTGTGGGGGTGTAGCGGTCCTGGGCGTCGACGAGGACGGTGACGTCGTTGGCGATCAGGACCTCGATCGCGCTCGCCCACGCCGGCTCGGACAGGCCGTGGGTGTCCCGGCCGAGGAAGAGCGGCCCGTCGAAGCCCTGGTCGCGCCGGTAGTCGCAGATGGCCTGCGTCGTGGCGAGGATGTGGTCCTCGTTGAAGGCGGTCTTCAGGCTCGAACCACGGTGGCCCGAGGTGCCGAAGGCGACCTGCTGGTCGATGTCCTCGGGATCGGGTTTGCCCGTGTAGTAGGTGGTGACGAGGTGGGCGACGTCCACCAGGTCAGAGGGTTCGGCCAACTGTCCTGCGCGCGGGCTGCTCATGCCTCCCATCCAACCACCGAGCACGGCGTGCCGCACCACCTCGCGCCTCCACTCCAGCCGGACCTGCCCGTGCCCACCGAACACTCAAACGGTCAAAGGCAGCGACGCATCGGCGGGTCCTGTCCGACACGCTCTGGAACTCGCCAGCGTCCTCCGTTTTGACCGTTTGACTGTCCGCGTAGTCCTTTGATCCGATCAGCTGGTCGCCAACTTGCCGGGGTCAGGTCGCTGGACTCAGGGGGGTGAGGTAGAGGGTCGAGAGGGCGGCGACGCGCACGGTGACCGAGTGGGGCTGGCCGTTCCAGCCCTCGTCGGACGCCTCGAGCACGACACCTGCCTGGCTCGCCCGACCATCGGGGGAGAAGCCCGAGGTGTCGAGCAGCACCGCCCACTGGCCACCGCGGGGCACGCCGACGCGCACCCACTCCTTGTCGCCGCCGCTGTAGTTGGCGACCACGGCGATCACATCGGTCTCCGGGCTCCCGTGATCCCCCTCACCGAAACGCAGGAAGGAGAAGGTGTTGCCCGTGTTGTCGTCCGCGTCGAGCCACTGGAAGCCCGCGGGATCATGGTCGAGGGCCCACATGGCGGGGTGCTCGCGATAGATCCGGTTGAGCTCCTTGACCAGGTTGTGCACGCGATAGTGCGCCGGGTCGTCGAGCAGCCACCAGTCGAGGGAGCGACCATCGGCCCATTCGCTCGGCTGGGCGAACTCGCAGCCCATGAAGAGCAGTTGTTTGCCCGGCTGGCCCCACATGTGGGCGAGCAGAGCCCGGACGGTCGCGAGTTTCTCGTCCGCGCTCCCTGGGATCTTGCCCGGCAGTGACCCCTTGCCGTGCACGACCTCGTCGTGACTGATCGGCAGCAGATAGTTCTCGCCGTAGGCATACATCATCGAGAAGGTGATGAGGTTGTGGTGGTATTGCCGGTTGATCGGCCGCTCCTTGACGAAGCGGAGCCAGTCGTTCATCCAGCCCATGTTCCACTTCAGGCCGAAGCCGAGCCCACCTTCGGTGGTGGCCTTGGTGACACCCGGCCACGAGGTGGACTCCTCGGCGATCGTGACGATCCCGGGGACTCGTTTGTATGCCGTGGCGTTGGCTTCCTGGAGCAGGCCGATGGCCTCGAGGTGCTCGCGTCCGCCGTATTGGTTCGGGATCCACTCGCCGTCCTTGCGCGAGTAGTCGAGATAGAGCATCGAGGCGACGGCATCGACCCGAAGTCCGTCCGCGTGGAACTCCTCGAGCCAATAGATCGCGTTGGCCACGAGAAAGTTGCGGACCTCCCGTCGACCGAAGTCGAAGACATGCGTGCCCCAGTCGGGCTGGTCCCCGCGTCGTGGGTCCGGGTGCTCGTAGAGCGCGAGCCCGTCGAAGCGCGCGAGAGCGAAGGCATCGCGCGGGAAGTGGCCCGGCACCCAGTCGAGGATGACGCCAATACCGTTCTGGTGCAACACATCCACGAGGTACTTGAAGTCGTCCGGGTTGCCGAAACGTGCGGTGGGCGCGTAGTAGCCCGTCACCTGGTAGCCCCACGAGGGACCGTAGGGGTGCTCCATCACGGGCAGGAACTCAACGTGGGTGAAGCCGAGGTCTTTCACATAGTTGACGAGGTGCTCGGCGAGGTCGCGATAGGACGACCCCTGCCGCCATGACCCAAGATGCACCTCGTAGACGCTCATCGGCCCGTGGTGGACATCGGCCGTGGCGCGCTTCTCCATCCAGTCCGCGTCCGCCCATTCGTGCGTGGACTCCTCGACGACCGAGCCGGTGTTGGGCGGGCATTCGGTGGCCCGAGCCATCGGGTCGGCCTTGGCCCGCACGACATCGTCGGCTCCGCGGATCTCGTACTTGTAGGTCGCCCCAGCGCCCACTCCGGGAATGAAGAGCTCCCAGATCCCCGAGCGCCCGAGCAGGCGCATGGGGTGCACCCGACCGTCCCAGCCGTTGAAGTCACCGATGACCCGCACCGCCTTGGCCCGCGGGGCCCAAACCGCGAAGGAGGTACCAACAACCTCACCCATCGGCCCGGCGTAGCGCTGGACCCGTGCACCGAGGACCTGCCACAACTCCTCGTGGCGACCCTCGTTGATCAGATGGATGTCGACCTGTCCGAGCGTCGGTGCAAAACGGTAGGGGTCATCGGATTCGTGCTCGATCCCGTCCCCCCAGGTCGCGAGCACGCGGTAGTCCTGGGTCTCGGTCGCGCCCGGCAACACCGCACTGAAGACGCCGTCGGCCTCATGCTCCAGCGGCAGGATCTCACCGTCAGGGAAGCGCACCCGCACGCTGGAGGCGAGCGGCTTGAGCACCCGCACCCGCAGGCCCTCCGGCTCGAGGTGCTGGCCCAGCAGATCGTGGGGCTGCTGGTGGCGGCCCTGGACGAGGGCGGTGATCGCTCCCGGCACCTCAGAGCTGGGGGTGGGGGTCACGGGTGGTCCTCCTGTGTGCTGTGCGTGAGCCGATCAATCGCCGCGAGCGGGATCCCGACCCAGTCTGGTCTGTTGCGGGCCTCGTAGACCACTTCATACATGGCCTTGTCGAGCTCGAAGGCGGTGAGCAGGGCGGGGTGGTCGCACGGATCGACACCCGACTGCACGGCATACCCCTGGAGGAAGGCGCGTTGCGCGTCGGTGACCCAGGGCCTCGCCGACCCTGGGTTGTCGTGCTCCCACGATCCGCCGGCGTAGTCGAAACTGCGGAGCATCCCCGCCACATCGCGCATCCACTGGTCGGGCTCGGTGCGTTCGGCGAGCGGACGAAGCGGCTCTCCCTCAAAGTCGAGCAGGATCCAGCCGCGCTTGTCGGAGTGAAGGACCTGGCCCAGGTGGTAGTCGCCGTGGATCCGCTGCATGGGTGGCCAAGCGACCTCCGCTGCTGTGTCGTAGACGCGCGCGACGAGGTCGGCGAAGCGCTCCAATTCGGGCACCTCAGCGACGGCCTGTCGATAGCGATCGGCCATGCCCGCCATGATCTGCGAGCCCGTGTCCTGCGTCGTCGCCGTGGTGCCCAATGCGGTGGCGAGGACGGTGTGCACCTCGGCGGTGGCCCGGCCCAGAGCGTGCGCGGCTTCGCGGAAGTCGGTGCCCTCCTCGACGGCGCGGCTGGCCACCCGCCAGGCGTCCTCGACGCCGGGCAGGAACTCCTGCGCGAAGGCGAGATGGACCGTTGACAGGCCTCGCAGCGTGGCCCCGCTCAACGGGGCGTATGCCGTGAGTCCCCATTCGCCGCGCACCGCACCGACGACGGCCGGGACGCGTTCGCACCCCGCTTCGCGCAGTGCCGTCTGGAGGATGACGTCGGGGTTGTCGCCGGGGGAGAGCATCCGGAAGACCTTGACGATGACCGGTCGGTCCGTGCCGTCCGCGGCCACGGTGTCGATGATGATCGAGGTGTTGGACTGCTCGCCGGAGAGCACCTTGGCCCCGCGTGCTGTCAGATCCTCGGTCCACGATCGAGCGGGCTCCCCGACATAACGATCGTCGAATTCGTCACTCGCAGTGGAACTCTCGGCCCGCACGAGGCCACGGATCATGGCCAGCAACTGCACGGCATACACGGGATCATGCGTGGCGTCGTAAACCCAACGTGGACCGAGGACACCGTGCTCGGTCGTGCCGACGAGGGCATGCTCGAGCCCCTCGACGGGAGCGCTGCGATAGGTGAGCGGGACCTGGTAGACGACCGGCCCGGTGCCCGCCGTGTCGAGCACGATGATCGTCTCGATGCCGACCTCGCCCTCGGGGTCGCCGAGGCGCCACGAGTCGAGGCGAGTCAACTCGGGTGTGGCGCCCTTCGAGGCGTACCAGCGTTGGCTGCCCATCCACGCGGTGAGCAACTCCAACTTCGAGGGTCGGACATAGGTGCCCGTGTGGATCTCAGCCACGGTCCTCCTCGGTCTCCAGCGCGAGCCAGAACCAGCCGCGGTCGCCCAAGGTGACCGGCACCCGGCCGTCGTCGCCCACCACGTTGAAGACGGCGCCGCCGATGACGTCGCGAACCCGCGCCCCGGCATACTCCTCACTCAACTGCACCCACGCACCCTGAGCCGTCGACGAAAGGTTGTTGACGCAGAGCACGGTGCGGGCGGAGCGGTCCTCGGGCGAGCGCTCGCGCGTGTCGGTGCGGACGAAGGCGAGGACGCGCTCGTTGCCGCTGTCGACGACCTCGAAGTCGCCGACACCGAAGACCGGGTGCTCGCGACGGGCGGCGAGCACCTTGCGCAACCAGTGCAGGAACGAACTCGGCTGGGCCATTGCGGATTCGACGTTGATGGCGCCGCGGTTGAAGGCGAGCGAGTCGATGACCGGGAGGTAGAGCTTGCCCGGATCGGCGCTCGAGAAGCCGGCGTTGCGGTCGGGCGTCCACTGCATCGGGGTGCGGCTGGCGTCGCGGTCCTCGAGCCAGATGTTGTCGCCCATGCCGATCTCGTCGCCGTAGTAGAGGCACGGCGAGCCGGGGAGGGAGAGGACCAACGCGTGGATGAGCTCCACCTCGGCGCGGCTGTTGCCCAGGAGCGGCCAGAGGCGTCGGCGGATGCCGACGTTGGCCCGCATGCGGGGGTCGGGGGCATACCAGCCGTACATGGCGGCGCGCTGCTCCGGGGTGACCATCTCGAGGGTGAGCTCGTCGTGGTTGCGGAGGAAGGTGCCCCACTGTCCGCCCGCGGGAATCTCCGGGGTGTCGGCCATGACCTCGATGATCGGCGCGGCCTTCTCGTCGCGCAGGGAGTAGTAGAGCATCGGCATGACCGGGAAGTGGAAGCACATCTGGCACTCCGGCTCCTCGTCGGTGCCGAAGTAGTCCACGACATCCCGCGGGGGCTGATTGGCCTCGGCGAGGAGGATCCGCCCGGGGTATTCCTGATCGACCATCGCGCGGATCTCGCGGACGATCTCGTGGGTGCGCGGGTGGTTCTCGCCGTTGTGGCCCTCCTCCTCGATGAGGTAAGGGATCGCGTCGAGCCGGAAGCCGTCGATGCCCATGTCCATCCAGAAGCGGACGACATCCTTCATCGCGTCGATGACGGCGGGGTTTTCGTAGTTGAGGTCGGGCTGGTGGCTGAAGAAGCGGTGCCAGAAGAACTGTCGGCGGACCGGGTCGAAGGTCCAGTTCGACTCCTCGGTGTCCACGAAGATGATGCGCACGCCGTCGTATTTCTCGTCGGTGTCGGACCAGACGTAGAAGTCCCCATAGGGGCCCTCGGGGTCGGAACGCGAGGCCTGGAACCACGGGTGCTGGTCACTCGTGTGGTTCATGACGAAGTCGGTGATGATCCGAATGCCGCGGGCGTGCGCCTCGCCGACGAGCTGGCGGAAGTCCTCGATCGTGCCGAACTCTGGGAGCACCTCGGTGAAGCCGGCGATGTCGTAGCCACCGTCGCGCAACGGGCTCGCGTAGAAGGGTGGGAGCCAGAGACAGTCGACGCCGAGCCACTGGAGGTAGTCGAGTTTGCCGATGACGCCCTGGAAGTCCCCTGTGCCGGACCCTGTCGTGTCGGAGTAGGCCCGCACGAGCAACTCGTAGAAGACCGCGGTCTTGAACCACTCGGGGTCGTGCTTGAGGCCGGGTGCGGGCGTGGCACCAAGGGGGAAGAGCGACACTGATCGGCTCCCTCGATTTCGGTCGGACGGGTCGTCGCCCATCCTTCCATCGAATGGGCGGAAACGCTTGCGCATCTCGGTGTGTAAATACGTTTACGCACGAATCCGGCTACCCTGTCGTCTCGTGAATGACTCCGCACCCGTTGCTGCCCCCGACGCCGCAGTGGACCCCTTGGCCATCCCGCAGGATCCGAACGAGCCGGACGTGCCGGACAACTCGCTGGCCGACGCCTTGGGGGTCGAGTATCGGCACGAGACCGGACCGCGGTCGGCGCCGACTCATGCCCTCGCCCAGGGCCCGGTGATCTCGCCGCCGCACACGGTGGACGGCTTCGTGCGCCAGTTCCTCCACGAGCTGAACTTCGGCCAGGGTGTGCCCCTGTCGACGTCCTCGCTGACCGACCAATACCTCGCCTTGGCACGCACGGTCCGCTCCTACCTCATGGCCCGCTGGCTCGAGACGGCCCGCAAGCGCCGCAACAGCCCGCCGCAGAAGATGGTCGGCTACCTCTCGGCCGAATACCTGCTGGGCCGCCAGCTCGACAACGCCCTCTCGGCGACCGAGCTCACCCAGGTCGCCAGCGAGGCAATGGCGGCCTGTGGCATCGACATCGAGGACCTGCGTCAGCAGGAGGTCGAGCCCGGGCTGGGCAACGGTGGCCTCGGTCGTCTGGCCGCCTGCTTCATCGACTCGATGGCCACGCTCGGGATCCCGAGCATCGGCTACGGGATCCGCTACGAATACGGCATCTTCAAGCAGACCTTCGAGGACGAGCGCCAGGTGGAGGTTCCCGACGCGTGGCTCACGATGGGCGCCCCGTGGGAGGTCGCTCACCCCGAGATGGAGGTCCCGGTCCACTTCGGCGGACACACCGAGACGTATGCCGGGGAGGACGGCCGCGAGCGCACCCGCTGGGTGCCGGGCTGGGGCGTCATCGGCGTTCGCCACAACTACATGGTCCCGGGCTATCACAACGGTGTCGTGAACACGTTGCGGCTGTGGGCTGCTCGCGCGACGCACGCCTTCGACCTGCACATCTTCAACGCCGGTGACTACGCCCAGGCGGTGCGGGCGCAGACCTTCGCCGAGAACATCTCCAAGGTCCTCTACCCCGAGGACTCCACGCCTCAGGGCAAGGAGTTGCGCCTGCAGCAGCAGTACTTCTTCGTGGCGTGCTCGCTCCAGGACTTCATCCGGCACACCATGCCCAAGGACTTCGACGTCCGGACGCTGCCCGAGCGGATCATCTTCCAGCTCAACGACACCCACCCGGTCATCGCGATCCCGGAACTGATGCGCCTCCTCATCGACGAGCACGACCTCGAGTGGGACGAGGCCTGGGACATCACCAAGCAGTGCTTCGCCTACACCTGCCACACCCTGCTGCCCGAGGCCCTCGAGGTCTGGCCGGTGTCGCTCCTGGAGCGCTTGCTGCCGCGCCACATGGAGATCATCTACGGGATCAACGAGGGCTTCCTGGCCGAGTTGCGCGAGGCCCGTCCCGGAGATGACGACCGGATCCGACGCATGTCGATCATCAGCACGGGCGACGACCCGGCGGTTCGGATGGCGCACCTCGCCACCGTTGCCGCGGTCAAGGTCAACGGCGTCGCCGCTCTGCACTCCGAGCTGCTCAAGGACAAGGTCCTCGATGACTTCTCCGAGTTGTGGCCGGACCGCTTCACCAATGTCACCAACGGCGTGACACCACGACGATTCATCCGTCAGTCCAACCCGGCCCTCACCAAGCTGATCACCGACACGATCGGCAAGGGCTGGGTCTCCGACCTGGACCGGCTCGAGGAGTTGCAGAGCCACGCCGGCGACGCGGACTTCCGCGAGGCCTTCCGCGCGGTGAAGGCCCACAACAAGGAGCGGATCACCACCGTCCTGCGCGAGCGCGACGGCATCATCCTCCCTGAGGGCCACCTGCTCGACGTGATGGTCAAGCGGCTCCACGAATACAAGCGCCAGTCGCTCAAACTCCTCCACATCGTGACGCTCTACGACCGGCTCACCTCCGGCGAGGTCGACCCGGAGTCGATCGTGCCGCGGACCGTGGTCTTCGGCGCCAAGGCGGCCCCGGGCTACCGGATGGCCAAGGAGACGATCTTCCTCATCAACTCGGTGGCCAAGGTCGTCAACGAGGATCCCCGAGTGGATGGCCGACTCTTCGTGGCCTTCCCGCCCAACTACAACGTGACGCTGGCCGAGAAGCTCATCCCGGCCGCCGACCTCTCCGAGCAGATCTCGCTCGCGGGCAAGGAGGCCTCGGGCACGGGCAACATGAAGTTCGCCCTCAACGGCGCGCTGACGATCGGCACGGATGACGGGGCCAACGTCGAGATCCGCGAACTCGTCGGCGACGACAACTTCTTCCTCTTCGGCATGAGCGAGCCCCAGGTCGCCGAATTGCAGGAGCGGGGCTATCGCCCGATGGACTACTACGAGTCCATCCCGAGCCTGAAGCGCGCCATCGACCTGCTCGCGAGCGGCCACTTCACCGACGGCAGCAGCGACGCCGCGATGACCGTCGTCGGCGATCTGCTCGAGAACGACCGCTTCATGGCCCTCGCCGACTACGAGGCCTACATCGAGGCCCAGCAGCGCGTCGAGGACGCATACCGCGACCAGGACGAGTGGTCACGCAAGGCGATCCTCAACGTCGCCCGGACCGGCTACTTCTCCTCCGACCGCTCGATCCGCGACTACGTCGACCGGATCTGGCACGTCAAGCGCACCACCTGACCCGAAGCCGTCCGGGCGCTCACGCGACCACCCCGTATGCCGTGACTCACCTCGCGAGGCGAGTGACGGCATACGCTCGCCTTGCGAGAGAGTTCCGAGCCCACCTGGCGTACCGATCTGCTCAGGGAGACGTGTGACCCTTCGAACTCGGCGGAGCCAAGGCCCACCGCCAGAGGGCACCTCCGATCAGCACTGCCGTGATGATCGCCAGCATCCCGGCGAAGCCGTCCCACGCAGGAGGGAGGAGGGCAGAACCCAACAGCGTCAGGCCGGCCGCGCCTCCGAAGGCGAGGCCGAGGACCAGCAGAGCCCGGAAGAGCCGGGTCAGGTTCTTCAACACGAAACCACCTGAGATCCAAGTGGGAAGCCGCCGGGAACCGAGAATCGCAACGCCAAGCAACGCCCGGTACTGACGGCGTTCTGAGAGTTGGCTCGGATGTTCGCGTAGTTCGCGCCGACGTAGCCCCCACAAGTGGCCTTGAAGGCGAAGGCGTACCAAGGCGAGCTGGGTATGAGGCCGCACAGCGAACCTGCCATTCCGGCGACCCCCCCCGTAATCGCCGCATTGTTCACGCGAAGGGTCTCGGATCGGTTGAACTTGATGCAGGCCACGAAGGTACTGCAACTGACGACCGAGGGATCGGCGGTGACAGGGTAGGTGACCCCGGGAGCCCGGTGCTCAATAGTTTGGACAAGTGTTGAGCCTGCGATGGTGTACGACGTCGTGACGGACCTGCCGGCCGCGTCAATGGCCCACGGGGCCTCGATGACCGAAGTGATCAGTCCGTCCCGGTTCATGACGTGGACGGAGCCATCGGGCTGGAGCGCGAGGGTTCCGGACGGATCAGTCACCACTCGATATTTGATCACCGTTGGAGCAGCCGACGACTTCGAAACTGAGAGGATTCGTGTGCGATCCGCCTGTGATTGGACGACAAAGTCCGTGTCAGTCTGTTTGCCTCGAAGTCCGACCTCTCCTGCGTTGCGGCCAGTGACGGGGCGCTTCGATTGGATCGGGACGTCGATTTGAATGGCTCCCGCGTCCACGATGGACTCATTGTGAATGACCGGCACCGATGGGGTCCGGGGCGCATCCACCACTGCGGCAACCCGCGAGAGAGAATCGTTGATCGGGTCTCCGGCCGGGAGGCTTTGCGCGGCCTGCGCTGAGGATGTCCCGAATAGCATCGCAACAAGTGTGCAAAGTAGCGCCAAAGGACGAAGGTGCATCGTGTCTTCCCCTGCCTAGCCCCCCCCGAAGCCCTTGCGCCGGTTCAAGGGGAGCAATGATCTGGGACTCAACCACCATCTCAGAGCGTCTGCAACTGGAGGGCTGAGGTCGAGCCCGAGTCGACGCTGGGCAGCTCTTTCAGAAGTAGCGGCGGACGTGGACGATGTGGACCGGTTCGCTGCTCGGGCCGAGGATGACCGTGTTGTCCTGATACCAGGGCCATTCCTGACCGGTGATCAACTCATGCGCGATGAAGCCCTCGTCGTGGCGATAACCCAGGGCCTCCATGTCGAGGTGGATCATCGTCGTGCGCGTGCTGTGCGGGTCGGTGTTCGCGACGACGAGGATCACGTCGTCCCACACGTGGCCATTGGCCTCGACCACGCGGCGTGACTTGCTGAAGACGAGGACGTGCTCGTCGTCGGCGCGGTGGAAGGTGACATTGCGCAGCCACATGAGGCTCGGGTGGGCGCGGCGGATCTCGTTGAGGCGCGTGAGATAGGGCGCGAGGGTCTGGCCCTGCTTGGGGCCGCCGGGCTCGTAGTCGGCCCAGCGCCGGTCCTTGTATTCGTACTTCTCGTTGTCGATCTGCTCCTCGGCGCCGGGCCGGGCGACGTGCTCCATGAGCTCATAGCCGGTGTAGATGCCATAGGTGGGGACGAGCGTCGCGGCCAGCGCTGCCCGGAGCTTCCACGCCGCCGGTCCGCCGAACTGCATGTAGGGCGTGAGGATGTCGTGCGTCGTCGGCCAGAAGGACGGGCGCATGTAGGTGGCCGCCTCGCCGGAGAGTTCCTCGACGTATTCGCGCAGGTCCGCCGCCGAGTTGCGCCATGCGTAGTAGGTGTAACTCTGCTGAAAGCCGATCTTGCCGAGCGTGTGCATCATCGCCGGCTTCGTGAACGCCTCGGCCAGCCAGATCACGTCCGGGTGGTCACGGCCCACGTCCTCGATGAGCCACTGCCAGAACTCCACAGGCTTGGTGTGCGGGTTGTCGACGCGGAAGATCTTGACCCCCCGGTCGATCCAGACCTGCATGACCCGGCGCACCTCGGCATAGGCCTTCTCGGGGGCGTTGTCGAAGTTGATCGGATAGATGTCCTGATACTTCTTCGGGGGGTTCTCGGCGTAGGCGATCGTGCCGTCGGCGCGCGTGGTGAAGAACTCCGGGTGGGTCTGGACCCACGGGTGGTCAGGGGAGGCCTGCAGGGCCAGGTCCATCGCGACCTCGAGCCCATGGCGCTCGGCCTCGGCGACGAAGAAGTCGAAGTCGTCCCAGTCGCCGAGGTCAGGGTGCAGCGCGTCGTGGCCACCATCGGGGGAGCCGATCGCGTAAGGGCTGCCGGGGTCCTCGGCGGTGGCGTTGAGGGTGTTGTTCGGGCCCTTCTTGGCGGCCTGCCCGATCGGGTGGATCGGGGTCAGATAGACGACGTCGAAGCCCATGGCCGCGATCGCCGGCAGGCGCTCCGCCGCGGTCCGGAAGGTGCCGGAGGTCCACCGGTGGTTCTCGATGTCGTAGGTCGCGCCCTCGCTGCGCGGGAAGATCTCGTACCACGCACCCGCCAGCGCCCGCTCGCGCTCGATGAGCAGCCCGTATGCCGGGCTGGCGCTCACGTGTTCGCGCAGGGGCCGCGTGGCCAACTCGTGGGCGACCTCGTGGGACAAGCCCGCGGCGAGTCGCTTCAACGGAGTCTGGGAGGTGTCGCGGAGGGCGGTCACGGCGGCCTTGAGCGACTCCTTGGCGGCCTTGGGTCGCTTGCCGCTCTTGGTGTCGGCGAGGACGCGCTCCAGGAGCAGGGCGCCCTCTTCGAGCATGAGCTCGGTGTCGACGTTGGCGCGGACCTTGATGCTCGCGTCGTGCTCCCACGTGCCGTAGGGGTCGGACCAGCCCTCGACGCGATAACTCCACCAGCCGGTGCGGTCGAGAGCCACGGGCGTCACCCAGTGGTTGAGGCCTGGGTTCGTGCAGACCATCGGCTGGTGGTGCTCGACGCCGTCGGGGTCGGTCAGGACGAGCGTCGCGTTCACCGCGTCGTGCCCTTCACGGAAGACGGTGGCGGTGACGTCGAACTCCTCGCCGACGACCGCCTTGGCCGGACGGAGTCCGCCGTCGACCTGAGGTTGGACGTCCTGGACGGGGATGCGTCCGATGGGGGACTGGGGCGCGCGAGTGCGTGGTGGAGTCACGCCCCCGAGGCTATCGGTGCAAGGTGCCCGAGGTCTCGCGCTCTCAGGTCGGGTCGTTCACGGCATACAACTGAATGCTCGTCGGCCCCACGGTCACGGGACCGGCGGCGAGTCCCGTCAGCGGCTGCCCGTCGACGCCGACGCCCTCGGTCGGCACCTCCCACGTGGAGTCCCACAGCAACTGATAGGACTCGAGCCCCGGCACGTCCGGCAGCACGACCTCGATCTCGTCGAGGCCACCGTGGAGCACGACGAGGACGGACTGGGAGCCGATCCACGCGCCGTTGATGAGCATCTGCAGAGTGGTGACGCTCGGGTCGCTCCACTCGCCGTTGAGTTCGTGGCCGCCCGCGCCGAACCAAGCGAGGTCCATCGAGCCGTCCGGGTCGACGATCTTCCCGAGTGACCAGGTGCGCTGACGCAGGGCCGGGTGATCGCGTCGGATCTCGAGCAGACGGGTCGTCGTCGCGAGCAGGTCCTCCTGCCACGGCTCGAGATCCCAGTCGAACCAGCTGGTCTCGTTGTCCTGACAGTAGGGGTTGTTGTTGCCACCCTGGCTGCGCCCGAACTCATCACCCGCGTTGATCATCGGCATGCCCGCGGACAGCAGCATCGAGGCCATCAGGTTGCGCATCGAACGGCGCCGCAAGCGCTGGATCCGCTCGTCGTCGGTGGGCCCCTCGACGCCGTGGTTGAAGGATCGGTTGCCGTCGCTGCCGTCGCGGTTGTCCTCACCGTTGGCGAGGTTGTGCTTGACGTCGTATGCCGTGGTGTCGGCGAGCGTGAAGCCGTCGTGAGCGGTGACGAAGTTGACCGACGCCGTGGGGCCGCGGTCCCTCGTGCCGAAGAGATCGCGCGAGCCGGCCAGGCGCGTGGCGAGTTCCTGGATGCCGTGGCCGTGTTCGCCGGCCAGCAGATGGCGTTGGTCGGCGAGCCAGAAGGTGCGCATGGTGTCGCGATAGCGGTCGTTCCACTCCGCGATCGGCGGGGGGAACTGGCCGGTCCGCCACCCGTGCATGCCGACATCCCACGGCTCGACGATGAGTTTGACCCGCGAGAGCACCGGGTCCGTGCGCAGCGCGATGAGGAAGGGGTGGTCGGGGTCGTAGTCGTCGCCGCGTCCGCGGCCGAGGGCCACGGCGAGGTCGAATCGGAAGCCGTCGACGTGGCACTCGGTCACCCAGTGCCTCATCGAGTCGAGTGCGAGCTGGCAGACGACCGGGTGACGCAGATCCATGGTGTTGCCGCACCCGGTGACGTCGATGTCGCGGCCGCGCTCGTCGAGGCGGTAATAGGCGCGGTTGTCGAGACCGCGGAAGGACAGAGTCGCGCCAGCGCGGTCCTGCTCGGCGGTGTGGTTGTAGACGACGTCGAGGATGACCTCGAGGCCCTCGCGGTGCAGGAGCTTGACCATCCCCTTGAACTCGTCGAGGGCGCCCTGCGGATCCTGGGCCGCGGCATACGCCCCATGGGGAGCCAGAAAGCCCATCGTGTTGTAGCCCCAGTGGTTGGTCAGTCCGCGCTTGACCAGAGCCGGCTCGCTGGTGAAGGCGTGAACCGGGAGGAGCTCGACCGCGGTCACACCCAGCCCCTTGAGGTGGGCGATGGTGTCGGGATGGGCCATCCCGGCATACGTGCCGCGCAGCGCCTCCGGGACGCCGGGACGATGCTTGGTGAGGTTGACGACGTGGGTCTCGTAGATGACCGTCTCACTGCGGCTGAGCTGCAGGGGCTCGTCACCCTCCCAGTCGAACTCGTCGCGCACGACGACCGAGCGCGGCATCGAGCCCGCGCTGTCGAGGGTGGAGCGGACGTCCGGATCCCCGGCCCACGTCACGGGATCGACCTCATGGCCGTAGACCTCGGGGCCCCAGGTGACCTCACCCTCGAGGGCCTTGGCGTAGGGGTCGACGAGCAACTTGTCGGGGTTGTGCCGCATCCCCGCCTCGGGAGCCCAGGCTCCGTGCACCCGGAAGCCATAGCGTTGACCGACCCCCATGTCCGGAACGAAGCCGAACCACCAGCCGTGTGCCCTCTCCCGCAACGGGATTCGCTCCTCGGTGACCCCTGCGGAGTCTCCCGGCTCGAAGAGGCACAGGTCCACGCCATCGGCGTGACCGGCATACACACAGACATCGGCGCCACCGCGCACGAGGGTCACGCCCGGGGCGGGAGCGAGGTCTCGTCCCAGGGAGGGTGGGGCATCGCTGGTGGCGGTGGAGGGCGGCAGGGCGACGTGGGAGCGGGGCGACATCGTCGGACAGCCTATCCAGTGGTTACGGTGGAGCCATGACCGATCCAGCCGCTCTGCCCAACTTCCCGCCGCCCGCCGACGAGCACCCCCTGCGCGGGCAGGTCCTCGACGTCCTCCAGGACCTCGAGCTCCAGCCCAACATCGACGAGGACGGTGACGTCTCCTTCACCGTCAACGAGCAGTCCCTCTTCGCGCGCTGTCACGAGGGCGAGATGCAGATCCTGCGCGTCTTCGGCCAGTGGCAACTCCCCGAGGAGATCGCCGGCGACCGCGCCCGCCTGCTCGAGGTGTGCAACGAGCTCAACCTCACCCTCAACTGCGTGAAGTCCGGCATCGGCAACGGCACGGTCGCCATCGCGAGCGACCACATCCTCGTGCCCGGGACGAGCGTGCCGGCGACCGTGGGTGTCGCGATCCAGTTGGTGCTCTCGACGGTGCAGTTCTGGCACCAGCGCGCCTTCGGCCTCGACGAGAACGGTCAGCCGACCGCAGGCGGGACCGGGGGCGGCGCCTGATGTCGGCGGACTCTCAAGCCGAGCTCGTCCGGCTCGAGGTCGAGGACGGCATCGCGACGATCCGGCTGAACCGGCCCCCGATGAACGCCCTGTGCGCGCAACTGGGACGCGAGATCGGTGACCTGCTTCCTGAGATCGCCACGCGCTCCGACATAAGTGCCGTGATCGTCTACGGCGGGGAGAAGGTCTTCGCTGCCGGCGCCGACATCAAGGAAATGGTCGACCTGGATCTGGTCGGGATGACGGCCTATGGCCGACTCCTGCAGGACTTCACCAACGACCTCGCCGCCCTGCCCAAGCCGACCATTGCAGCGATCACCGGCTATGCACTCGGTGGTGGCTTCGAGGTGGCGCTGTGCTGCGACTTCCGGATCGCCGGCGCCAAGGCCAAGGTCGGCTTCCCCGAGATCACCTTGGGTGTCATCCCGGGCATGGGGGGCACCCAGCGGGCGGCTCGGCTCATCGGGCCGTCGCGGGCCAAGGAGATCGTCTTCTCCGGTCGCTTCATCGGCGCCGAAGAAGCTTTGGCCATGGGCCTGGTCAATCAGGTCGTGCCCGAGGGCGAGGACGTCTACGCCGCGGCTCGGGAGTGGGCCAGCCGCTATGTCGGCGGCCCGGCAAT
>Ga0209477_1000285_pt1 | contig 30725 bp, 27 predicted proteins | sample KloWWTupernatant_FD_187180 | JGI IMG/M metagenome (GOLD analysis project Ga0209477, IMG submission 187180) | Active sludge microbial communities from Klosterneuburg, Austria, studying microevolution and ecology of nitrifiers - Klosterneuburg... | ecosystem: Engineered > WWTP > Aerobic digester >...
AAATGGTAAGCCATGTGGAAAAATTATTACAGTCATTGGAACTACCATATCGCATACTTCGCCTCTGTGGTGGCGATATGAGTTTTGCTTCTGCTCTTACCTATGATTTTGAAGTGTACAGCGCTGCACAAGAAAAGTGGTTGGAAGTAAGCTCTGTTTCAAACTTTGAAACATTTCAAAGTAACCGGATGAAGATTCGGTATAAAGATGAGAGTGGAAAATCACAATTAGTACATACATTGAATGGAAGTTCATTAGCCTTACCAAGAATTATTGCTTGTTTGTTAGAGAATAATCAAACCAGTGAAAAAATAAATTTACCCGAAGTAATCCACTCTTATTTCGGAGAAAAAACAATTCACTAAAAATAGTTAACTAAAAAACCTGCCTCTATTTAATTAGAGGCAGGTTTTTTATTAGAATAGTAAATTAATTATTGAGCAAAACTGTTTCTTGGTCCACCAGCTGCAAATACAGCCAGCATTCTTGTTTCTTGGCCTAGAGAGAACATATACATACAAGCATCATCGGTATAATCCATGTAGTTCATGGTCATTTCTACAGGAGTTCCTGAGCAAGTGCTTTTATGTCCGGAAGCAGGGCAACCATAATTAGCAGTATTGTGTGTTGGAGTATCACCTACCTGATCAGTACCACAGGTAGCATCACCCCATATATGACGAAGGTTCATCCAGTGACCTACTTCATGTGTAGCAGTTCTGCCTTTATTAAATGGAGCTGCTGCGGTTCCAGTTCTGCCAGTTGCATTATCATCAAGCACAACACCATCAGTAGCTGAGCTGCCGCCAGGGAATTGTGCATAGCCTAAAATACCACCACCCATATTGCAAACCCAAATATTGAGTTTTGTAGTAGGACTGGTAGGAGCAATGCCTTTAGCACTTTTTTTCATGGCATTGTTAGTGCTCCAACTTGTAGTATTTGTCTGTTTGCGAACAACTGCATCCAGAACAAAGCGAACAGCTATATTACCAGACTTCACACTATTATAAGTAGAGGTAAGGTTATAATCAGCATTAGTGGCAGCAAAATCTTCGTTTAATACATCAATCTGAGATTGTAACTGTGCCTGAGAAACATTTTGTGCTGTTGTTTTATATAGTACATTAAATACAACGGGAATTTCGATTACACCATTTACTAAACGGTTTTGGTCAGGACTTTCAATAATTCTACGAGTAAACTCTTCAATGGCATTCATTCTTGTTCCAAGTGTTGGGTCTTCTATTAATTGTTGCTGCAAAACATCATCAGAAGAGCAACTTCGTTTTGTTGCAGTTATTTCTTCATCTTGAAATGATTCATCTTCATTGGATGTTGATTTGTTGCAGCTCAGGCCGAACATTACAACTCCAGCAAGTAATACAAGAGATTTCTTCATAAAAGTTGATTTGTTTTAGTGTGTAGTAAAATTGACTACGTAATATATTCTCTTTTCCTAATAGGTTGAATAAACCTGAAGGATTTATTTTTGTCTTATTCCTCAAATTCGTAGAACTACTTATGCATAAGAAAGTAATTTTTATTGTGATTGGGTTAAGTTGTTTAATTACTTTGAGTGTAGCCTGTACACAAAAGGCAACACCTATAATTACCTCTCGCACAACAGAACCAATAAAAAAGGAAAAGCAGATTTTAAATATAATGCCTGATCTGGATGAAGGGAAAACAGTATTTACTAACCGATGCGGCAATTGTCATGACTTGCCGTTGCCTGAGCAATTCACAGAAAAAAGATGGGAAGGAATTTTATCATACATGATTCCAAGAGCTAGATTAAGTAATGAGCAAGGTATTCATGTTACTGCTTTTCTAAAAGCAAATGCTGCTAAACAGAACTAAGCAATTGTAATTTCTTTATCCGCCTATTCATAACATAAAACCAGACAGGTGGAAAAAGTGAAAGCAAAATCATTCCCGGATAACCAGTTGGCATTTGCGGAGAATTTTCATGATGCCGCAGCACCTGATATTTCCGGCTCGCCATATAATGGTGATCGCTGTGGCGGCTAAGTTCAAATAACATCAGTCTGCCAATGATATGATCACTGTTCCAGCTATGTTCCGGCATAGCTCTTTCATATTTACCATCGCCGGTAGCTTTTCGCTGCAAGCCATAATGCTCAATATAATTTACTGTTTCCAAAAGTAAAATGCCGATAAATGCAGCTGCAATAAAATAAATGGTGACCAACCAGCTTGTCAACAAAAAAATCAAACATAAAAATGCAAACTGGATAAAACTGAATTGAACCATTTCATTCTTTAATGAAAAAATTGATTTTCCTTTTTTCCTCATTTCATCATTGGCAATATGCCAAGCACTGATATAACTAAAGATAATCGTACGGAAATAAAAAAGATAAACTGGTTCGCCATATCTGGCACTACTCGGATCTTCTGGAGTTGCCACTCTTTTATGATGGCCTTTATTATGTTCCGTAAAAAAATGCATATAAAGAGAAGTTAACAATAATGCTTTAGCTAAGTTCTGTTCAAACTTATTTACCCGATGCCCCAACTCATGGCCAACGTTAATGCCAAATACTCCACATAAAATCCCCATTGCGAATATTCTGCCGGCAATATCGAATGTGGTTAATTCATCAACCATCATACCATAAAGGAACCTGCTTAATGCTGCAAACTGCAATAGAACAACCAAGTATAATAAGATGTCATACGACCTGTCAGTCCGAACAACTTCTTCTTCTGCCGCATTAAGATTACTGGCATTTGGTTTGATAAATAATTCTAATAAAGGAATTACAATAAAGCCATAGAAAACAGGCATCCATACTTCCCAGCCGGTAATGGAAAAGGCCCGAAAGGCACCTAAATAAAGTAAGAAAGGAGATATGTATTTTAATGCCCGAAGCTTCATAATTTTAGTTAAGAGTTATAAAATTAAAAATAACCTTTCTTTTTTTGCGTTAAGATAAAATTCAATAGCCTTATTTTAAACTTAATTATTTCAAAATAGTCTGAAAACTAAAATTTAGCCCATGGCATTATCTAATCAGGTTAAAAATCAGCACTTACTTTGGCGAGCTGGTTTTGGTCCTGCGGTCGAACAACTTGGCGATCTTTCAAAATATACTCCCAAACAATTTTATACGGCGCTTAAAAAGGCTTCATCCAAAAAGGCTGAATATATGGATGTGGCCGATGACTACCTGAAAGGGTTGATGCAGGGTATTGAAGAAGTTGGCCGTCAGCAGAAAAAAGAATTGGATTCGGATGAAAGAAAATTGCGTCAGCAAAAAAATCGGGAAGGTGTACGTAACCTGAATATGTATTGGATGCATGAAATGGTAAACTCTTCTTCGCAGTTGCGGGAAAAGATGGCTTTCTTCTGGCATGGCCATTTTGCTTGTCGTAATCTGAATGTGTTTTACCAACAGGGATTGCTAGATATAATAAGAACAAATGCATTGGGAAACTTTGGATCGATGCTGAAGGAAATTTCCAAATCAGCAGCCATGTTAAATTTTTTGAACAATCAACAAAATAAAAAAGATCATCCCAATGAAAATTTTGCAAGGGAAGTAATGGAATTATTTACACTTGGCCGAGGAAATTATACCGAACATGATGTAAAAGAAGCAGCAAGAGCATTTACAGGGTGGAGTTCCAATGTGAAAGGCGAATATGTATTCCGTCGTTTTCAACACGACTTTGGAAGTAAAACAGTTCTGGGTAAAACTGGAAATTTTGATGGCGGAGAAGTGCTGGATATTTTACTCGATCAGAAACAAACAGCAAAATATATTACCAAGAAAATTTATAAATTCTTTGTCAACGAAAAGATTGATGAGGCAAAAGTAGAATGGCTGGCCGATCGTTTTCATAAAAATGATTATGAAATTGCGCCATTATTAGAAGATATTTTTACCAGCGATTGGTTTTACGAAGAAAAAAATATTGGTACATTAATAAAATCTCCAGTTGAATTGCTTGTAGGTATTCAGCGTATGCTTCCAATGAAACTCGAAAATGAGGAGGCCTTAATGCTTTTGCAAAGGATATTAGGACAATTATTATTCTATCCGCCAAATGTGGCTGGCTGGCCCGGAGGTAAAAGCTGGATTGATAGTTCCAGTCTTATGATGCGTATGCGTATTCCAATGCTTATAAATGATATTGACGAATTGAATGTATCTGCTAAAGATGATGATGATGTGATGATGGGAATAAAAGACATAAAAAAACAGCCTGTTCGGAATTCAAGATCATCAAAAGCGGCAGGAAGAATGATTAACGCCGATGTTAATTGGAATCCTTTATACAAGAATTATGAAACTGTGCCAAGAGAAAAATTAGCAGATGAGATTTCGAAAAATATTTTGCAAGTAAAATCTGCCGTAAGTATGGATTTAATCAAACAATATTCCGATCAGACAGGAAGAGAGAATTTTATAAAAAGTGCCACACTCCAGATAATGAGTACACCGGAATATCAATTGTGTTAGGCCCCTGTCCCCGTTGGGGAATTTAAGTTTGGGCTTGCACTTATTTATTTTAAAAGTTCTTTAAATATTAGTTGAATGATTATGATTCCAGCTTCAGTTCCCTGATGAGCTTTTGTTGCGTCGCACTCTTCAACTTTTTGTTCGCTATTCAACAACTTAAAAATTAAAAACCATTCATTGCTTTTAGGGCTGTGAATGGGAAGTCCCTCCTTCGGAGGGATTTAGGGAGGCTTTTATTATGGTTATCAAACGTAAAGAATTTATTCAAATCGGTTCGCTGGCAACAGCATCCTTGCTTGTGCCAAAGTTTCTAAAAGCTTTTGAAAGCAAGAGCATGGTATTGCCGGGAAATAAAGTTGTTGTTATACTTCAGCTAAGTGGTGGCAATGATGGATTGAACACCGTAATTCCATACAGGAATGATTTATATTATAAGGCAAGACCTAAATTAGGTATTGCAAAAGATAAAGTATTGACACTAACAGACGAAGTTGGATTAAATCCTGCATTGAAAGGATTGAAGGAACTGTATGACGACGGAAGTCTTTCTGTTTTAAATAATGTAGGTTATCCAAATCCCGATCGTTCGCATTTCAGAAGTATGGACATCTGGCATACAGCCAGTAACAGCAATGAATACTGGACTAGTGGATGGATGGGTCGCTATCTTGATTCGCAATGTAAGGGATGTGATAAGCCAACTCAAGCAATTGAAATAGATGATATATTAAGTCTTGCATTAAAAGGAGAAGAAATAAAAGGTATAGCGGTGAAAGATCCGAGAAGATTGTATGGTACGGCCAACGAAAAATTCTTCAGAGATATAATGAAGAATCATACGGATGAAGCAGGAGACCAACCGGCAGATTATCTATACAAAACAATGGCAGAAACACTGTCCAGTGCCGATTATATTTTTAAGCAGAGCAGAATGCATCCGACTAACGCCGTTTATCCAACTACAAATCTTGGAAACAGTTTAAAAACAATTGCATCGCTGATCTATTCTGAAATTAACACCAAAGTATATTATGTGTCTTTAGGAAGTTTTGATACGCATATAAATCAGGAAGGACAACAAAATCGTTTGTTTACCGAAATGAATGATGCCATCAAAGCATTTGTAAAAGACTTGAAAGAACAACACCGCTTCGATGATGTATTGTTATTTTCTTTCTCTGAGTTTGGGAGAAGGGTAGAGCAGAATGCAAGTAACGGAACCGATCATGGAACGGCTAACAATATGTTTATGATTAGTGGTGGTTTAAAACAAAAAGGAATATTAAACCCAATGCCGGACTTAAGTGATTTAAATGAAGGCGATTTGAAATACAATGTAGACTTTAAGAATGTATATGCCACCATCTTAAACAAATGGCTGATGGCAGATGATAAATCTATATTGATGAAGCAATACGAGCATCTGAATTTTATATAAAATTTTTTTATTGTTCTAAAAAAGCCACGAAGAGATAATTCTTCGTGGCTTTTGTTTTAGCCGTTTAGCCATTAAGGTGATTATGATGGCTTTCGTTTACTTACAGCAATTTTATAAAGGACAAATCCCATTAAAGCGAAGAAAGCAACACCAAGCCATGTATAGCCCTGGCTTCCAAGGGAATTTGTGAGTCCGTGTTCGGCATTTACAGTACCAAGTTTACTATTTACACTCGGGATGGAAGATAATATTGCTACTAACACACCAGCTAGTGCACCACCAGCTACAAGTCCTGTTGCAAATAGATTTCCTTTCCCCAGATCTTCTTCTTCCGCTGATACCTGAATGTTTTTCCTTTTCTGTCTCCATTCAACCACACCTCTTATAGCACCACCAATAAAGATGGGAACAGTTGTTGCCAGTGGCAAATAAATTCCAATTGCAAAGCTTAAAGCTTTAATTCCACACAACTCCATTACTATGGCAATAAATACGCCTACTAAAACAAATTGCCAATCAAGATTGAATGAAAGAATTCCTTTTACTAAGGTCGCCATTAATGTTCCCTGTGGTGCCGGATAAAGATCAGTGCCTATTGCATGTTCAATTCCCTGCGCTGCCATAGCAGCAGTTGGTGTATCAAGTATTTTAATAGTAGCGCCAATTGCTATTGATGAAACGATTGCACCTACAAACAAAGCAATCTGTTGATTTTTTGGAGTTGCACCAACTAAATAACCAGTTTTTAAATCTTGAGAGGTAGCGCCAGCATTCGCGGCAGCAATACAAATCATTCCCCCAACAACAAGAGCCATTGGTTCGTAAAAATGCCCCGTCCATTTAACCGCAATAAAAATTAAGCAAGTGCCCATCAGTGTTGCAATGGTCATACCACTGATCGGATTGTTGGATGATCCGATAATACCAACAATTCTTGATGAGACAGTGACAAAAAATGCACCGAAAATAATAACGAGTAATCCTAATAATAATTTGCTGCCAATATTTGCTCCCGGGATTAATGTGCCTGGCATTAAAGCAATTACTGCTAATAAAACAATACTCCCAATTCCCACCACTTTCATAGAAAGATCTTTTTCAGTTCTTGGAACATTTGCAGAAGCAGCAGCACCATCTTTTTTTAGTGAACCAATACTTCCTTTAAAAGAAGATACAATTGTTGGAATAGTTTTTATTAAAGTAATAAAACCTCCCGCAGCTACGGCACCAGCGCCGATTTGCCTGATATAAGCCCGATAAATTGCACCCGACCAATCAGCAAATTCTTGCGTTGCCGGATTCCAACCACCTGGGCCACCTGCTGTATTTACATCTTTTAAATACCCAAGTTTAACTAGCTGCAAAGCAATTACATCACCATTATCATTTAATAAGCTAGCCAGAAGCGGAGTAAAAACAAACCAACTTAATACACCACCCGCTACCAGCACACCTGCTATTTTTGGTCCTATGATATAGCCCACTCCAAGATATTCAGGAGTAATCTCTCCGCTTAATTTAGCTGATGGAAAAAATTTCTGCGTTTGTTGGGTTGCAAATTCAGGTACCTCTTTAATTACATGAAATATTTTTTGCAGCAATGCATATACAAAAGCAAAGCCTAAACCCATGAATGCAGTTTTAGCAAAATCTCCACCTTTTTCTCCAGCTTTTAAAACAGAAGCACAAGCTGTTCCTTCTGGATAAGGCAAAGTGTTATGCTCTTTTACTATTAATGAGCGACGAAGTGGTATCATCATTAGTGTACCAAGTATACCACCGAATATGGCAAGTATCAGTATAGTGAAGTAGTTAAAGTAATTAGCACTATTCGGGTCGCTTAGAAATAAAAAACCTGGTAATGTAAATACAACACCAGCTGCAATACTTTCGCCAGCGCTGCCGGTTGTTTGGATAATATTGTTCTCAAGAATTGTAGTCTTTAAAAATTTTCTGCCTAGTGTAATGGCCAATACTGCAATGGGAATGGATGCAGAAACAGTTAATCCAGCTTTCAAAGCAAGATAAACTGTAGATGCGCCAAAGATGATTCCAAATAAGGCACCGGCAACAATAGACTTAACGGTTAGTTCCGCCATTTTTGTTTCTGCACTTACAAATGGCTTAAACTTAGTTTGCTCTGGCATGGCAATTGAGTTTTGTTAATGGGAAGATATGAAAAAAGGTGACGAATTAACTCCATCACCTTTTTGTTGTATCTAAAATAGAATGTTAACTCACTCCTTTCTCTTTCATTATTTTATTCAGCCATTTTAGCATTGCAAAACACATGATAGTTGCTACCATCAACAAACCAAAGTTTAACCAGAAGAATCCAGCCTTATGGCTATAAGTATCCCACATAGTTGAAAGTACCCCTGATAATTTGTTGCCAATGGAAGTAGCCAAAAACCAACCTCCCATCATTAAAGAAGTTATTCTAACAGGGCTAAGTTTTGAAACAAGCGATAAACCCATTGGGCTAAGTAGCAATTCTCCTACTGTTACAACACCATAGCTGGTGATTAACCATAAAACACTTGCTTTTTCTCCGCCATTGTTACTTGCATATACAGCACCTACCATTACTAATGCAGATAACCCAGATATGAAAAGGCCAAAAGCAATCTTAGTGGCAGTCGAAGGTTCTTTATTTTTTCTACGCAGCCAGGAAAAAAATGCAACAATCAAGGGAGTTAATAAAATTACCCAACCCGGATTAATCGACTGACTTAAATTAGTAGCCCATAGGCTTACGGTTTCACCTTCAGCTGGTTTTTTGTTTTCAGGAACATTTTTAAAATAAACAGGATAGTTTAATTCTTTTACAACATTTCCGTCTTCTTTCTGTAACCTGAATTGCGCATCGTATTTAGCTACGGAATCTTGCTTATAAGTAATAGACTGGGCGAAATTAAATTTATCGAAAACTTTTTGTGCAGTACCGGTTACTTCTCTGTTCGTATATCTATCAGCCCATGTGTTTAATGCCGTACCATTTTGTTTAAATACTGCCCAGAATAAAACCACCACTGCAAAAATAGCCAGCAAAGCTGCAATTGGTCTTTTCTCTTCTTTATTAGCCCGAAAGTATAGCGACCCGTAAAAATAAATTACAGGTAGGCAGGCAAAAATAAATGCATCTGTTGAATCAGAACCTACTAGAGTTCCGGGGATCATCCAACCTAATATACCCGCAATTACCGAAGGAACAAAAATGGTTAAGACGATACGGGTCATCGACATATCTTTTTCTGTAACTCCTTTTTTTACATCAAAAGCTATATAATGTTTGGTGCCAATTAAAAAGATAGATACGCCAATAAACATTCCAACTCCTGCAGCAATAAAAGCAGCTCCCCATCCGTAGACAATATATAAGGCGGCACCAAAAAAGTTACAAATAAAAGCTCCAATATTGATGCCCATATAAAAGATGTTATAACCATCATCTTTTTGTTTTATGTACTGGGGCGTTGTATAAACATTACCAAGTAAGGTGGAAATATTAGGTTTGAAAAAACCATTACCAACAATCACCAATGTCATAGAAAGATAAAGCATAGCGATATTATGAACGGACATAAGGCAATAACCTATACCCATCATCAATCCGCCAATAATAATTGACTTACGATAACCCAAGTAGCGGTCTGCTAGTAAACCACCAATAAATGGAGTGAGAAACACCAGAGCGATAAAAGTACCGTAAAGGTCTGCAGACTCCGCCTCAGTCATTGCATAACCTGCTTTTACATCCTTTAAGTACAAGGTAAAAATTCCAATCATCAGGTAGTAGCCAAATCGTTCCCACATTTCGGAGAAAAATAAAAATGGCAATGCTTTTGGATGTTTTTTCCACATAATCAGATTGTTTAGGGTTTCAAGATAGGGAAAATAGGATTGAGCAAAAAAAAGGCGGCTTTAAAAGCCACCTTTTAAATTCAATATATACAGGAATTATACAGAACCAGTTTTGTCTTTTACAATCTGGTTTAATCCTTTTATTTTGCTAAAAATAAGTATACCACCAAGCACTGCCGCAACAGCAATAATGGCGAAGAAAATTCTCTTGTCAGGAATCTTATCCCAGAAGCTTGCCATTACACCAGCAACTTTTCCGCCAAGAGATGTAGAAAGGAACCATCCTCCCATCATCAATGCAGTTAAACGAGGCGGAGATAGTTTTGACACCAACGATAATCCAATCGGACTTAAAAATATTTCACTGATAGTAAAAACAAAATAAGTCATAACGAGCCATATGCCAGCCGTTTTGTATAGATATATACTTGGCACAGACATAACTGCAAACACCATTACCAATGCACTTAATCCTGCTATAATTAATGCATAGCCAAACTTACTCATGGTAGAAGGTTCCTTTTTACGTTTACTTAAAAAAGCAAAAAATCCTAATAGTAAAGGAGTAAGAATTACAATGAAAAATGGATTGATAGATTGATACAATTCTGCATTCATCAACTTTAGCTCTCCTCCAGCCGCAGGCCATCTATCTTTTTGTAAATTATTCAAATAAGGATCAGGCCCCATTTCTTTTATTGGAGCACCACTTGCATCCAGCACAGGTCTCATGTATTGATCAACCTTAGTTACTTCGTAAGGCTCCGCAGTTATTCGTTGCACCATATCAATTTTACTGGCAGGCTCTTCTAGTACAGAAGCTATTTGTCTGTCCGTATGCGTTTCTGCCCAAATGGTTAAGCCCGTTGAGTTTTGATTATAGATTGTCCAGAAAATTATTGAAACAGTGAAAATGAATAGTAATGCACCAATACCTTTCTTGTCTTGCTCATTCCCTTTTCGCCAAAGGTTGACATAGAAAAAGATTACAGGTATACAGGCAAAAATGAATGCATCATTGGAATCAGAATTCATAATATTTCCAGGAATTATCCAGCCTATTATTCCGAATACTATCATTGGTAAAAATACAGATGTAAATATTTTTGAAATGGGCATATCTCCCGGTTCCATTGGTCTTTTTACATCAGCTTCTTTTACATGCTTCACTTTAAGAGCAAGCCAGATTAATCCAATAATTAATCCAATACCAGCTGCAGCAAATGCATAGCCCCATCCATACGCATTCCGAAGATAGGCGGCTACGAAATTGCAGAAAAGAGCTCCTATATTGATGCCCATATAAAAGATATTATAGGCATTGTCTTTTAATGGTCTTAACTCTTCTTTGTTATAAAGATTACCAAGCAACACCGAAATGTTTGGTTTAAAGAAACCATTGCCGATAATAATTAATCCTAATGAAATATACATAGCCAAATCTCCGGGCAGTGCTAATCCGAGGTATCCGGCGGCCATCATAGAGCCTCCAATAAAAATTGATTTTAGGTAACCGAGGTATCTGTCTGCAATAAGACCTCCGATAAATGGTGTTAAATATACTAAAGCGATAAAAGTTCCTACAACATCAACTCCCATGCCTCTTGTCATTTCTTTACCGCCTGTTGTAGTGTCAGTTAAATAAAGAAGCAGAATGCCTACCATCAGGTAATAGCCAAAACGTTCCCACATTTCGGTAAAGAATAATACAAATAATCCTTTTGGGTGTTTGGGAGCTTTTGCAATTTGATCCATACAATAATTTTTAGATGAAAAATCAGAATCCTTAATAGTTAGAAGCAACAAAATACAGAAATTTGTCCAACCACAAATTTTTTCAAAATTCTTTAACTGATACAACCGATATTCGCAAGGCTAATTAACTAATTAAATAAATTATGCGAATCCTGTTACTCGGATCGGGTGGAAGAGAACATGCTATTGCGTTGAAGCTTACTCAAAGTCCTCTTTGTGAAAAACTTTTTATTGCACCTGGTAATGCAGGTACTTCTCAGTGCGGAACCAATCTCACTTTTGGATTTAATGATTTTGATGCTATAAAGAAGGCCTGTATTGATGAAAAAATTGATATGGTCATGGTTGGTCCTGAAGAACCATTAGTAAACGGCATCACTGATTTTTTAATGAGCAGTCCGGCATTAAAAAATATAGCTGTAATCGGTCCCGGAAAGAATAGTGCACAACTGGAAGGCAGTAAAGCATTTGCCAAAGCTTTTATGGAGCGACATAATATCCCAACTGCAGCTTATAAAGAGTTTACATTGGCTAATTATCAGGAAGGAATTAAATATATACAAAACCATTCTTTACCAATTGTAATGAAAGCAGATGGACTGGCTGCTGGTAAGGGTGTTGTTATTTGTAACAACCATCTTGAGGCAGTTGCCGAATTTGAGTTGATGATACAACGGGCAAAATTTGGTGAGGCAGGCAAAAAAGTTGTGATAGAGCAGTTTTTACATGGGGTTGAGATGTCTGTCTTTGTTTTAACTGATGGCAAAAACTATGTCGTTTTACCGGAAGCAAAAGATTATAAAAGAATTGGGGAAGGAGATAAAGGTCCAAATACGGGTGGTATGGGAGCGGTAAGTCCGGTACCATTTGCAAATGAAAGCTTAATGAAAAAGATAGAGGAGAGAGTAATTATTCCAACAATCAATGGTTTACAAAAAGAAGGATTGGATTATCGTGGGTTTATCTTTTTAGGATTTATGATTGAGAATGATGAGCCTTATATGATAGAATATAATTGCCGCATGGGTGATCCGGAAACTGAAGTGGTAATGCCTCGTCTTAAAAATGATTTGGTTGAATTGTTTCAAGCTGTTGCAGAACAAAAATTAGATACAATAAAAATTGAAACCGATGAAAGGACAGTTTGTACTGTAGTGGCAGTAAGCGGCGGATATCCGGGTGACTATAAAAAAGGATATGAAATACATGGTTTACAAGATATAAATCCTGCTGATAGTGTGGTGTATCACATGGGAACTACTTTAAAAGATGGCAAAGTAGTAACAAACGGTGGCCGTGTATTTTGTATTACTTCTTATGGCCGTTCTATTTATGATGCTGTAGCAATTTCGAAAGAAGAAATGGAGAAAATTACATTTACAGGAATGGAATACCGAAGCGATATAGGTTACGAATTCGAATAAAATTATTATTCGCTAATTTGCGACCCTACTATTAAGCAAATTAGCAATGGAAGTACAATACCACGATTATCTTCAACTGGAAAAAATTCTCGAAGCACAATTTCCTGAAAGCGATAAGCACAAAATGCCTGCACATGATGAGATGTTATTCATCATCATTCACCAGGCTTATGAACTTTGGTTTAAGCAGCTCCATCATGAAGTAGATTCTATTGCTGGCATTATGAGTCAACCGGCATTAAATGATAATTCTCCCGAACTGCAAACTGTTGTGCATCGGTTAAACAGAAGTGTTACCATCTTAAGAGTATTAGTGCACCAGATTGATATTATGGAAACAATGACGCCGATGGATTTTCTCGACTTCCGGGATATGCTTCGCCCCGCATCGGGATTTCAAAGCTGGCAGTTTAAAGAACTGGAAGCAAAACTTGGGTTGAAATTTGAACAACGACACGGTAAAGAATATTACACTGCACAATTAAGAACAGAACATGTTGCGATAATTAAAAAAGCAGAAGGCAGTAAATCGCTATTACAGTTGTTGAATGTATGGTTAGAAAGAATGCCGTTCTTAAAAGAAGGTGCTGATAATTCCTTTTGGGATAATTATAAAAAAGTGTATCAGGATAGTTTGGCAGAAGCAGAAAAAAATAACCTTTCGGCTTTTGAAGAAATGTTCAACGGCGGTTCTGTAAATACAGAAAGAACTTTATCGCCAGAAGCATGTAGAGCTGCATTATTCATTATGCTGTACCGTGGTTATCCGTTATTACAATTACCTTTTCAGTTACTAAATGCATTGCTGGAAATAGATGAACAACTCAGCAGTTGGCGCCACCGGCATATGAATATGGTACACAGGATGATCGGAATGCGAATTGGCACTGGCGGCAGCACCGGAAAAGATTACCTGAAAGCGGCAGCCGATAAACATTATATCTACAAAGAAATTGCACAGCTTAATAGCTTTTTGATTGAGAGAAGAAAGCTGCCAACGCTGCCAGTTGAGATAGAGAAGCAATTAGGATTTGGTTTGTAAAAAATAAAGCGTCGTAATTATTAATCGCAACGCTTTGCTCAATCCAGAGAGGGTATATATTAAAAGGTGTACCTGATTCCAAGTCCACCCCAATTGCCATAGAATCCCCTGTTGTCACCAAATTCGAAACTCGGTTGCCAGTCAAGTGACATATTAATAGGTGCCCCTTTAAATTTATAATCTAATCCAAGAACACCATCTATACCGGCAAAAACGCCATCGCCATTTTTAGAATTATAAAAACCGATATGTGCACCAGGTCCGATATACCATTGCAAACCTGTAGCACCATTGATTGGTCCGTGTATTTCATACAGCCCAGTAATTCTTGTGCCTCTGTTCCAGAAATATCCAATTAATTCCAACGCATTGTTGCCATTTACAAATTGCTTGAAGGAGATTCCTCCGCCGTCCCACACTTTTACACCCAATGCTGTTTTATAGGAAGAACTGTTGGTGCTTTTGCTTTGCGCAGTAGCTGAAAAAGTAAATAATAAAATAGTCGCAACTAAAATAAGAGATCGCATAATTGGTTTTTAAATGAAGAATAAGACAATAAACCCGTTATCGCTATTATTGTGCCAAAAAGGAAAAACTCAGATTATTGAGTTGCCGAGTTTCTGATTCTCAGGAAGAAATAAATAAAAACCAACAGGCTGATTGCTGCTGTTGTAATAAAGGTAGAAGTGCTGCCGAAATTAGTCCACAATGCACCAGCGATAATGCTGGCAAATAATGCACAAATACTTTCACAACTTGTATAAAAGCCAATTGCCGTTGCTGTATTCTCTTTATGTGCAAGATTGGTTATCCATGCTTTGATGACGCCTTCAGTAGCTGCTGCATAAATTCCATAGATAGAAAAGAGTATAAATATCAAACCGATGGAAGGATTGAAGGCAAAGCCGCCATATACAATAGCGAATAATAGAAACCCGAGAAGAATAACTTTTTTGAAACCAAGTTTGTCTGCCAATATTCCCATTGGGTAAGAGGCGGCAGCATAAATAAGATTGTAAAATATATAAGCACCAATGGTAATAGTGTCTGAGTTGAAAGTAACTCCCAAAATGGTGAGTGTATTTTCTCCAATTGTTTCTTTGGTGATCAGCAATAAAAAAATATCAGAGCTGTTGAACAATGCAAAGAGCAATAATCCGGGCACTACTTTTCTAAAATCAGGAGAAGCTATTTTCCAGTACTTAAAAAATGAAAAAAAATTTCCTTTGCCTAAAGTTGAAACGGGTTGTTTTTTTTCTTTCAAGAGGAAAATAAAAAGAATGGAAAGCATGCCGGGAATAAATGCGAGGTAGAAAAGTGTTTTATAATCACCTGGATAAAAGAAAAGAAAAAGCAAAGCTAACACCGGACCGATGGCTGCACCAACTGTGTCCATACTTCGATGAAAACCAAAAACTCTTGCTTTGGTTGCTGGAGTAGCTTCTTGCGAAAGCAATGCATCTCTTGCTGCAGTTCTTACTCCTTTTCCTAATCTGTCGATAGTGCGAACAAAAAATATCCATACGGGATATACAAAAACGGCTATCAGTGGTTTAGAAACGGCACTTAATAAGTAACCAAGTTTTACAAAAGGCAAACGAACACCCTTTTCATCACTCATTTTTCCAAAATATCCTTTGCTGATGCCTGCAGTAAAATTTACAACTCCTTCTAATATCCCAATCAACAATACACTGAACCCAATTTCTTTAAGATACACTGGTATAACAGGGTACAACATTTCACTTGCCACATCTGCAAGCAGACTCACCACTGATAAAATCATAACAGTTCTTGTAATGATTCGCATATGATGAAGATAGCAGAATTATTTTTTGAGCCCTGTGATTTAAATATTTACGAATACTATTTTTTGATTATTATAATTTAGAAAAATTACGGTAGTAATCAGTAAAAAAACATTGTGTTCATAATTGATAAAGTGCCACTGTAAAAAAAACCTTAACTGGCAAGGTTTTGGCTTGATTATTCAAACTTTTTCCTTCACCTTTGCCATCTATAACTCCAAAAGAAATTAATGGGACTTTTTAACTGGTTTACACAAGAAATAGCAATAGACCTGGGTACTGCAAATACCCTTATCATACATAACGATGAAGTAGTAGTAAATGAACCGAGCATTGTTGCCTTAAACCGTAATAATCCGAAGGAAGTGCTGGCTGTGGGTAAAAGAGCATTGATGATGCATGAAAAAACGCATGAAAGCATCCGCACTGTTCGTCCGCTGAAAGACGGTGTGATAGCGGATTTCAACGCTGCAGAGCTAATGATAAGAGAGTTGATTAAGTTGGTTTATCCCAAAAAACCTTTATTTCCTCCAAGCTGGAGAATGATGATATGTATTCCTTCATCTATTACGGAAGTAGAGAAAAGAGCCGTACGAGACAGTGCTGAACAGGCTGGTGCCAAGGAAGTTTACCTCATTCATGAGCCAATGGCCGCAGCATTGGGTATTGGTATTGATGTAGAAGAACCGGTTGGTAATATGATTATTGATATTGGTGGTGGAACAACAGGAATTACGGTGATTGCCTTGGCAGGAATCGTTTGTGATCAATCAATCCGTATTGCCGGAGATGAATTTACTGCTGATATTATGGAAGCATTACGCCGTTATCATAGTTTATTAATTGGTGAACGTACAGCAGAGCAAATCAAGATTCAGGTTGGAGCAGCGATGAAAGACATAGATAATCCGCCGGATGACTTCCCAGTAAATGGCCGTGACCTTGTAACTGGTATTCCAAAACAGATAATGGTAAGCTATCAAGAAATAGCCGAAGCGTTGGATAAAAGCATTTTCAAAATAGAAGAAGCCATCTTAAAGGCATTGGAGCAAACTCCGCCAGAACTTGCCGCTGATATCTATCGCCGTGGACTTTACATTACTGGCGGTGGTGCATTATTAAGAGGATTGGATAAAAGAATTGGGAATAAAATAAAATTACCGGTTCATATTGCAGACGATCCATTGAAAAGTGTAGTAAGAGGAACTGGTATTGCTCTCAAAAACTATAGCAGGTATCCTTTTGTTATGAGATAGGCCTCCCCAAACCCCTCCAAGTAGAGGGGCTTAAGAAGACTCCGTTAATATTATTTTCAAGAGTTGGTGCACATTCAAACGATAACGACTTTTAATAAATTCCCCTTTAGGGGTTAGGGGTATGCGTAATATATTTCTCTTCATCCGGCGCTACAGAACATTACTTACATTCCTTTTTTTACAGGGAGTGGCTTTATGGTTTTTGTTTACTTACAACCGTTTTCACAAAGCAAAAGGATTAGGTGTGGCCAACGAGATTACTGGCTGGGTCAATTCAAAATATAGTAATGTAGAAAGCTTCCTGACGCTGAAAAATGAAAACAGGCGGGTGCATAAGATGAACGACTCTTTGCTCAATTTACTTTCCCGAAACTTTATGCAGGTAGATACCAGTGGCAGACTGGTAAAAGACTCTGTTCCTTTTGATACGTTGGGTAATTATCGCCGATACTACTTCAGGCCAGCAAGTGTAGTATACAATACTGTCAACAGTCAGAAAAATTATATTCAATTGAATCGTGGGTCCAATCATGGTATTAAGGATAATATGGCTGTTATAAGCTCCGATGGTTCTGCAGTTGGCGTTGTTGTTAATGTAAGTCCCAATTTTAGTCAAGTAATGAGTTTGTTGCATGTGCAGCAAAAAGTGAATGCTTCGCTGAAGAAAACAGGCGATTTTGGCACAATTGATTGGGATGGAAAAGACCCAAGACGGCTTACTTTACGAGGTATTCCTAAAAGTATTGACATTAAAATGGGGGATACGGTCTTGACAAGTACCTACTCTTACAACTTTCCTCCGGGATATATGGTTGGCACAATTGCCGAAGTAGTAACAGATAAGAGTACTAATTTTTATATTTTGAAAATTAAACCGGGAGCCGGATTTTATAACTTACAGCAGGTGTTTGTGGTGGAAAACCTTCAATACAGTGAGCAAATAAAACTGAATCTGGATACCCGTAAAAAAATTGAAGATCCAAAAAACAACAAAAAGTGAGTGATTTACTAAGAAATATCTTACGTTTTGCTGTATTCATTTTAATACAGGTGCTTTTGCTGAATAAAATTCCGCACCTCCACCGCTTTATTACGCCTTATATCTATTTCTTATTTCTGCTTTGGCTTCCTTTTTCGGTTTCTCGTCAGTGGCTGCTGATAATTGGGTTTTTAACCGGACTTACATTAGATTATTTTACCATGACGCCGGGCTTACATACTGCTGCCTGCCTTTTGATAGCGTATGTTCGTCCTTTTTTGATATCGGTTCTAATGCCAAAAGATTCTTCAGATTTTAATTACAGAGAACCTTCGCCAAAAGCCATGCTATGGACGCCTTATCTGGTATATGTGTTTGTGCTTACGCTATTGCATCATGGATATATGGTGTTTTTGCAATGGCTCAGCTTTGGAAGTTTTCTTGATTTCATTATTAAAGTTATTGCCACCACAGCCATCAGTATGCTACTGATTATAACAGTTGAATTATTGTTTCCAAGGAAAATGAAATTCAGAACAAATACGTCATAGCCGAAAGAAAACTTTACGCTACGCTGTAAAAAATTATCATAAAAAATATTTTATCTGTAAATAGATTTGGAAACCGCCATTGGTAATTCGTACTTTGTAAACGAATTGAAATAAATTTCCTCACTATTATATTTTTGTTTTTGTAGTTCCATGTCTGTGTTCAACCAATCAAGAAGCCGTGTTATTCGTATTATTTTCCTCGTAGCATTTATTTTTATTATTGCTCAACTTTTTTACCTGCAAATAATTGATGGCAAACATCGCCAGTTAGCGGCTATGGATAATGCTGTTTTTGCTAAAGTTGATTACCCTGAAAGAGGTATCATTTTCGACAGAAAAGGAAGAGCCATTTTGAATAATACCATTATTTACGACTTGATGGTAACTCCTTCTGAAATAAAGGGTATCGATACGCTGGACTTTTGTAACCTGATTGGAATTGACATAGAAGAGTTCAAACAAAAAGTTCTTGATGCAAGATATAAGAACGGTCCAGTAAGACCTTCTGTTTTCAAAGGCTTGTTGACACAGGATATTCAGGCAAGATTTGAAGAGAACAGTTGGAAGTATCCGGGTTTTAATTTGGTAGAAAGACCATTGAGAACCTATCCTTTTAATGCGGCGGCTCATATTTTGGGTTATATCCGGGAAGCCGATGCTAAAGATATCGAACGGTCAGGAAACTTCTATCGACAAGGAGATTTTATAGGAAAAACAGGACTTGAATCATATTATGAAGATGTCCTGATGGGACAACGAGGTGTTCAATATATGATTAAGGACAATAAGAATAGATTGGTAGGAAATTATGAAAATGGCGATTTCGATACGGCTTCCATTGCGGGAAGAGGGTTGAAAACATTTATTGATGTTGACCTTCAGCAGATGGCTGAAAAGTTGATGACAAATAAAGTAGGAGGCTTAGTTGCGATTGATCCAAAAACAGGTGGAATATTAGCTATGGTTTCAGGCCCTAATTATGATCCAAATGATCTGACTGGCCCTAACGGAAGCAAGAATTATAGCAAATTAGTATTGGATGTAACTGGCCCGATGCTCAACAGAGCAATTGGCGGACGTTATGAACCCGGCTCAACTTTTAAGCCACTGGGTGCATTAGTTGCTTTAGACGAAGGAGTAATTACTCCGTCTTATGGTTTTCCTTGTGGTGGACGTTATACATTATGTGGTCATGGTAAACCAGCTTGTACTCATGCTGGTGGTGGTCATGCTGCCAATGTTCGATTGTCAATCGCCAATTCCTGCAATGCGTACTATGCTCATGTTTACAGGCTTGCAGTAGATAATCCAAAGTATAAAAATGTAAAAGAGGGTTTTTTAAAATGGTCGGAGTACATGCATGCTTTTGGTTTGGGTGTTCGCTTGGGAGTTGATTTGCCCAATGAAAACAAAGGCAATATTCCTGATACAGCTGATTATAATAGAGAGAATAATAATCGCTGGACATCTTGTACCAATCTCACATTGGGTATTGGTCAGGATAAAATGCTTACTACGCCGTTGCAAATGGCAAATGCAATGTGTGTTATTGCAAACAAAGGGTATTATTATACGCCACATTTTGTAGATAAAATAGATGGAGAAACAGAAGATGATTCTACCTTGATGAATCAATTCAGGACAAGACATAATGTTCTCACACATATATCTGATACTGCTTTTAATGCTGTTATTGAAGGCATGAATGATGTGGTAAAATTTGGTACAGCTAGAGTGGCACAGATTCCTGGGATTGACGTTTGTGCTAAAACTGGAACAGCAGAAAACTATACAATACTTGATGGCCGCAGAATAAAACTACCCAACAACTCAATGTTTGTTTGCTTTGCCCCTAAAGAAAATCCAAAAATTGCAATTGCAGTATTTGTACAAAATGCCGGATATGGTGGTACTTGGGCTGGTCCTATTTCAAGACTAATGATTGAAAAATACCTCAATGACACTTTAATGAAAAAAAGTGAGGCAGATCTGGAAAGAATTTCAAAAACGAATCTGATGCCGGCTTACTTTAAAAGATTGCAATATAAAGAAGACTCAATCAGAGCATTCAAATGGTTTAATACAACAAAAGATAGTGTGTATATTAAAAAATATTTTAGAGCTTTAAATACACCAGTTAAATCAATTCCGAATAATATTCCTTTTCCAAAAAATTACAAGATTGAAACACTAGCCATTCTGCCAATAGAAAAGTATTTTCGCAAGCCGGCAACACAACTGCTATCATGAGGGAACAAAACCCTGCCATATCAAAGGGAATTGACTGGAGCCTGATCTGGATTTACCTGTTATTAGTTGCAATTGGTCTTACAGCTATTTTTGCTGCAACCTATCAGGAAGGAGATCCTATTATTCAAAGCTTTATCAGTTTTAAAACGGATTACAGTAAGCAATTCTATTTTTTTGTTATTGGTGCAGTACTTGCTTTTTTTATATTGTTAACAGATAGTAAGTTTTTTTCTGCTACTGCTAATCTATGGTATGCCGTTGGTATATTAATGCTATTGTTGGTTTTTCCTTTTCATTCTAGAATAAAAGGAACTGAGTCTATCATAAAAATGGGAGCTTTCAACTTTCAGCCTGCAGAGTTTTGTAAAATATTTGTTTCATTAGCATTGGCAAAATATTTATCAAGACCAGAAACTGATTTTTCTAAGCTTCGTTCTCAAATGATTGCAACGGCTATTGCTTTGTTCCCTGCGGTATTAACTATTCTGCAAAGCGAAACAGGATTAGCATTAGTTTATTTGTCATTCTTTATTGTGATGTATAGAGAAGGGTTGCCGTCTGTGATTTTATTAATTGGGTTTGCAGTAGCAGCACTTATTGTTGCCACTATTATAATAGAACCGAACACTCTTGCTATTATTCTTACTGCTATTGCAGCATTGATTATTTACATTTTCAGGCGTCAGATAAAACGGAATAGAACAATTTTGATACGCATAGTATTTTTCTGGTTTGTTTGCGTAGGTATTCAACGGTTTGCAGTGCCTTATGTTTTTGAAAATGTGTTGCAAAAACATCAGATCGAACGTATCTACGATTTATTTGGAAAGAGTAATCCTTATATAGAAAAAGATCCGGCATTAACTAAAGCAGAGGCTAAAAAACAAAAAGAAAGTGGCAGTAGCTATAACGTTCGACAGTCAAAAATTGCAATTGGTAGCGGAAGAGTTTTTGGAAAAGGAGTTTTAAAAGCGACTCAAACCCGTTACGATTTTGTTCCCGAACAAAGAACCGATTTTATTTTTTGCACCGTTGGTGAAGGCTTTGGCTTTGTGGGCAGTTTTATTTTATTGGGATTGTATCTTTTGTTATTATTTAGGATTGTAACGGTAGCAGAACGGCAACGAAGCACATTTAGTCGTTGCTATGCATATGGAGTTGCCGGTGTTTTGTTTTTTCACATCGCTATTAATATTGGAATGACGGTTGGGTTGGCACCTGTTATTGGTATTCCGCTTCCGTTTATCAGTTATGGCGGTACATCCTTACTCACTTTTACTATCATGCTTTTTATATTAATACGATTAGATGCTGACCGGCAAATGGTTTTACGTTAATTTGCAGTAATCACATTATGAAAATAATTCCTCTTTCTGAAGGCACATTTACTGTAGATAAGTCGAAACAGTTTGTTCCGTTTGATAATGGAGCAGATAATTTAAAAGAACGTCCTGCAGGAAGTTTATTGGTGGAGGTACAACCATTCTGTGTTATTACTGCAAAAGATATTTTGTTACTTGATGCAGGACTTGGGTTTGAAATAAACGGAACATTGCAATTGCATCAAAACCTGATGGATGCGGGTATCAATCCATCAGAAGTTACCAAAGTGGTGATGTCGCATTTGCACAAAGATCATTCAGGAGGAATAGGAATTGAAAGAGAAGGTTTGGGAAGAAGATTATCTTTTCCTAACGCAACATATTATGTGCAACAACAAGAGTTAGCGTATGCTTTTGGAAAAGGTTCGGCTTCTTATCTAGAAAATGAATTACTGAGTTTGCAAAATGCTGAACAGGTAGTTTTATTAAATGGTAAAGGAGTTATTGATGAGTATATCCATCATGAAATTACAGGAGCTCATTCAATGTATCACCAGGTAATCTGGATAAAGGAAGAAGGAGAAACTATTTTTTTTGGTGGAGATGATGCATCCCAACTACAGCAGATGAAACATAAATTTGCTGCCAAATACGATTATGATGGAAAGAAGGCTATGAATCTACGACAGGAGTGGTGGGAGCAGGGGCAGCAGGAGCATTGGACTTTTCTTTTTTATCATGATGTAAAGAATCCTTTTATAAGTCTTTGATAGTTCAGGAGTATTATCATTTTACTTCAAACAACTCATTCCACCTCGTTGTGTAGCGATCGCTAATAAAATTTTGCTGCATCTTCCAGTTACGGGTGGTACCGGAAGCTGCAAACTTTAGCACATCATCTCTTTGACTGAAGTTTACATTGTCAATCATGTCCATTAGTTTTCGTTCACTGTTTTTCGATTCAGCAACAAACAGGTTTCCTTGTATAGAATTGTCAGGCACAATACCACTGAGGATTACGCCGGCTTTTTTATACAGTGTTCCTTCATTAAATAGTGTATCTACTAATTCAACAGCAGGTTTTATCAATTCATTGGTAAAAGATGTGGCAGCAGGTAAGGTTATGGACTTACTACTTGTTGCTCCTCTAAAATCTACAGCATGATTTTCACTTTTTGATACAACAAAAACATTGATTATGCTGGCAGCACTATGTTGTCGGCGTAATTTTTCTGCCGCTCTTGATGTGTAAGTGGCCACTGCTTCTTTTATAGAAGCGATATCACCAACTGGGTTACCAAACATGCGGGTTGTAGCAATCATTCTTTTCTTTACCAATTCTTCTTCCATATCTTTCGATGGAATACCTTTTAGTTCTCTTAGTAACCGACTGCCCACTACGCCGCCGAGATATATTTTCCCAAACTCTTCGCTCATGCGACTTAATTGTAGCGCATCATAAATACTCCATTGTTCTTTTAGTTTTTGTGCATACTGATAACCTATGCCCCATATATCTCCCACTTCGGTTTGTTTCAATGCAGCTATAATTTTTTCTTTGCTGTTAAGTACCATTACACCGTTATATTGCTGCACATATTTTTTTGATAAGCGATTCGCAACTTTTGCCAACACTTTGGTGGGAGCCACTCCAACAGATACTTTTATGCCCGTCCATGTTTCTACTATTTTTTTTATTTTTTCGGCAATAGCAGGTAATTCATTTTCAGGAAAAATGCTCAGGTCAAGAAAAGCTTCATCAACAGAATATACTTCTACTTTATTTTTTCCCAATAGAATGCGTAGTGTTTCCATCACCCGCCAGCTCAGATCACCATATAAATTATAGTTGGAGGAGAAAACAGCCACATCGTATTTTTCTATCAATGGTTTTGCTTTGAAATAAGGTCCGGCCATTTCTACACCCAGTTTTTTTGCTTCGTTACTTCTGGAAATAATGCAGCCATCGTTATTGCTGAGAACAACAACTGGTTTCCTGTCTAAATGTGGTTTAAATAACCGTTCGCAGGAACAATAAAAATTATTACAATCAACAATTGCCTTCATACCCCCTAACCCCCTAAAGGGGGAATTTGCTTTTATTCAATAATTTATTTTCTATGGCAAGATTTATTTTTTCAATAGCTGTTTCTAAGTTTTTCATCACTTTTTCATTCTTAAAACGAATTACTTCTATTCCGTCTGATTCTATTCCTTGTTGTCTTTTCTCGTCGTTTAATTTTACATTGTCGTTATTATGAACTTCTCCATCAACTTCAATCACCAGTTTTAATTTGTACGAAAAAAAATCTGCAATATAAATACCTAGAGGATGTTGTCGCCTGAATTTATATCCAAATGGATCTGTTTTTAAGTAGCCCCATAGCAATATTTCTGCTGCTGTCATATTTTTTCGAAGTCCCTTCGCCCTTGCAAAAATCAGAGGGTTGGCTTTATAAAACATTTTCTTTTCTATCATTATGAACCGCTTTGAGTTATAAAAGTATTTTTTGTCTAAGTCTCCCCTTTAGGGGGTCAGGGGGTTACATCTGGTGAATAACATACATAACAACTCCCCACACTACAAAATCATTAAACTCTGCCAGGTTAATTGTTTTGTAACGGCTGTTCTCGGGAATTAAAAATGCCGAAGAAAAATTTTTATGAAATCGTCGTACTAATAGCTCACCATTTAATACCGCTACAATAACTTTTCCATTGGCCAGTTTTACCGAGCGGTCAACAATCAGCACATCTTTATCAAAAATGCCAATATCCTGCATAGCATCTCCCTTCATCCGGAAGAAGTAAGTGGCTGGTTTGTTTTTAATCAGTTCTTCATTCAGGTCGATGCCCCGTTCCATATAGTCATCAGCAGCGGCACCAAAGCCGGTGGCGTTGGCGGTTTTCACTTGTTGCTGTGTAAACTGTTTTGAGCCTTTATACGCTGCGCCATAAAATTCTTCCCCTTCCATAAAAATTAATTTTTGTAAAGCTAAATTATTTAGTAAATTTATACTAATAAAATGGGCAATTATTTTAAACATTAATGAAATAGTTATGGAAAAGATAATCACCGCCATGCCAGGTTACCGGGCATGTGAGTATTTGCTGGTGCTGAGTCCGCATGAGGAATTAGGAAACCGGATTATGAAAACAAAAGAAGAGTTTGCGGATAAATATAAATCCGACTATGCAAAGTGGGGTAAGTCACATATTACACTAGTAAATTTTATGCAGTATGAAATGATGGAAGAAAGAATTGTAAACCGGTTGCGAATGGTAGCAATGGGCTGTCCAGCATTTAAAGTAGAGCTGAAAGATTTTGGTAGTTTTCCTTCGCATACCATCTATATAAATGTAACAAGTAAGCTACCGATACAAAATCTGATAAAAACCCTTCGTACAGACGGGCAACGATTAATGAAGTTGAATGATGATAATAAACCTCATTTTATTATGGAGCCGTATCTGACTATTGCAAGAAAACTAAAACCTTGTTGGCAATATGAAAAAGGCTGGCTGGAATATAGTAACAAACATTTCACCGGAGGTTTTATTGCTGATAATATGACGTTATTAAAAAGACAAATACTAACGGATAACTCAAGAACAAAATACCAGGTGAAAGAAAAATTTGCATTTCAAAATTTGCCAGTAGCAACAAAGCAAGGAGAATTATTTGGATGAAGCTTAAAACGACAAAGACACAATGGCACAAAGTAACACAGTGAAAATCCATAAGCCGCTTACTGAAAGAGAAAGATGGTTGACGTCGCAAATAATGGATATTGCAATTGGTATTCATAGATTTTTAGGACCTGGCTTACTCGAAAGCGTATATGAAAAATGTTTCTATTATGAGTTGACGAAAAGAAATATTCCTTACTTAAAACAAAAGTGCATCGAACTGATTTATGATAATCTTATAATTGATGAAGGATTAAGAATTGATATTCTTGTAGATGATTTAATAATAATAGAATTAAAAGCACAGGAAGTATATCATCCTGTGTGGGAAGCTCAGTTGCTGAGCTATTTAAAACTAACACAAAAACGGCTTGGCTATATATTAAACTTTCATGTACCCCTTATGAAAGATGGGGTAAAGAGGATGATTCTTTAAACCTCCTTAAGCTAGTTAATCTCCGTGCTTCACCGTGTCTCCCTGTCTCCGTGGTTCAACTATTCTGTATTTCACGACTCGGTAAAAAATTTATATGGATAATAAATTGAAACAAGACCACTTTAAAGTGGCAGCAAAAAAGCAAGAAGAAGGCGAACAATATTTAGCAGGAAGAGGTGCACAATTCAATACGAAGAACCGCTTCTTTAAAAATGAAAATACAAGAGAACATATTGAAGGAATTGATGATTGGGAAGAGGGTAATGTGCCAACGATATACATGGAACAGGAGTCAAAATCAATCGTCAACAAAGTGGAGAGTAAAGATGTGGGCATGGGTTACAGTATGAATCCTTATGCAGGTTGTGAGCATGGCTGCATCTATTGTTATGCAAGAAATGTACATGAATACTGGGGCTATAGTGCAGGACTGGATTTCGAAAGAAAAATTATAATCAAGAAAAATGCACCACAATTGCTGCGAAAGTTTCTACTGCATCCTAAATGGAATGGTACGCCGATAATGTTGAGTGGCAATACTGATTGTTACCAACCCGCAGAACAAAAATATAGGCTGACAAGAGGCTTGTTGGAAGTATGCAATGAATTTAATCAACCAGTTGGTATACTCACTAAAAATTCATGGATACTGAAAGACAAAGATATATTACAGGAAATGGCGAAGAAGAAATTAGTATCGGCAATGGTTTCTATTACTTCTTTTAATGAAGACTTACGGAGAATAATGGAGCCAAGAACAACAACTGCCAACCAAAAATTAAAAGTAATTAATGAATTGAGCAATGCCGGAGTAAGAATGGGCATCATGATGGGACCAATGATACCGGGATTAAATGAACATGAAATGCAACGCATCATGAAAGCAGCGGCAGATAACGGAGCAACCTTTACTGCTTATACTTTCATACGATTAAATGGAGCTATCAAATTTTTATTTCATGACTGGCTGTATAAAAACTTTCCAGATAGAGCGGATAAAGTATGGCATCTCATTGAACAAAGCCATGATGGAAAAGTAAATGACACAAGATGGGGCGTAAGAATGAGAGGCGAAGGAAATATTGCTGAGCTGGTAGCACAACAATATAAAAAGTATGGCAAACTTTATAACATGAATGCAGAAGAATGGAGTTTGGATACCAGTAGATTTCAGGTGCCGGGTGGACAAGGGAAATTATTCTGATTTAAACTCCAACAACACATTTTTATTCTGATAAAGTGAAAGTGTTTTGTCTTTTATTTCAAACCGGTTAGCTTTCCCTAATAGATTAAAGTATGTGTCTTCTGTTTTTTGAACTTCAACACAATACATTTTCGTTGAAAAAGTATTTTTGAAACTAATTGTATTTTTTTCAACTGAAATAGTGGAACCAAAACTGTTGCAGCTGCCATTGCCTCCTGCACTTTGTTTTGCTTCATCAAACTTTATAAAGGCTTTAGTATTCACCTCTTCAATACCACTATCAGTGTGCATTTTCTTTAATGTCCAGTTGGTTTCATATAAAGATTTGGAAATACTAGTTTCTTTCGATGTCATTGTTTTAGTGGTTGAGCAGCAAGAAGCCATGAATAACATCATTGCTACAGATAATACATTTGTTGATTTCATATTTTTCATTTTACAGCTACTAGATGCAGTTTTATATGCGTATACATAAAGTCAATATTCATCATTTACTAAAACATTGTTAATGCATAAAGCTTTACACTTTAATATAAACTTTCTTCTTATCCATCCAATAACAAATGGCCCACATGAATGTGATAATAAAGAGTGCATAGAGTAATGATCCATTTTCTTTAACACCAGGAGTGTGTACGAGTACTTTTTTATACATCCAGTTCCAAGGATTTACACCATCTCCTAACTTAATGAGTGCTAGACCTCTTGGTAGAAAAGCACTTAATGCAAAAACAAACAATGCATTTTTCCCAAACACATCAAAGAAACGAGCCAGGCCGCCCCGAATTTTCTTTATTTCTATCATGTAAATCATAGTAGCAATAGTAAGAATGGCGAGACCGGTTGTATAAATCGTATAAGAGCTGGTCCATATTTTTTTGTTGATTGGGAAAACCATATCCCAACAATAACCTGTTACGAATAATGCAACTCCAATTACAAATAAACCTGTAAGCATCTGGTACATTCCATTTTCGGTTGTTTCCATCTTGCCAGTATCATGTACAGGTTCTTTGCTTTTATTCTGTATATATATACCCACCATAAAACCAAATATCACTTGTACAATAGCAGCGAATGTGCTCATCAAACCTTCGGGATCGAATGGCATGCCTTCTCCTTTATACATATGTACTTCTCCCAAAATTGCTTTGTCTATATCTGTACCGAACCAGCCTTTCAAACTGTATGGGTCTGCAGTGTTGCCAACATAACAAAGTACCCAATACACTAATAAGATGATAAGGCCAGCTAGAAATGCTTTTCTAGGTTTGAGGTAGTAGATGATTACTGAGGCAAAGAAATAGCAGAGTGCTATACGTTGCAGCACACCGAATATGCGGATGCCCTTTATTGTTTCAACTATATTTCCAGCTTTGTCTTTGGAATAATCGAGCCAGGTAAAGCCTTTGAAGATGGTGACTTTGTGCAAATCATTTGTGCCTTCGATAAGGCGGTTTACTTCTGTTACAAAAGGCCACCAGTTAAGAAACAAGCCAATTAGAAATATCAAGGCTGTTCTTTTTAGTACTTTTTTCCAGAAAATCTTGTCACCTGCCGCCTCTAGTCGGGGCATTACAAATGACATGGCATTGCCAACGGCAAATAAGAAGAAAGGGAACACCAGATCGGTTGGGGTGAGGCCATGCCAGGGTGCATGTTCTAACGGGTTGTAAATATGCCCCCAAGAACCGGGGTTATTAACCAAAATCATGAGGCAAACTGTGGCGCCGCGAAATACATCCAGCGAATAAAAGCGTTGGTTCAACGGGAGTTATTTTGATGTTGAAGGTATGCGAAAGATATATATCTGTGTTTAAATCAATTATTTGCTATGAAAATCCTCTATAAAACTAATGTATTGTCAGTAAAATTTTTATGGAAAAGCGATTTAGTAGCAGATCGAAGGATTAGGTATGGCTCTTGTCTGGACTATCTATGGCTTAGCCAAGGACCTTCTTTCTGTTATGATGCACATACCTTTTGTAAATTTTAATAACATATAAAATAGCTATTGATAAATAGTTATCAACTGATGGGAATAAATCCTTCATAATCCGTCCTTTTTATTCTCTTGCCACTCCCATTCTTCCCTTTATATTTGCATCCAAACAGCAGATATAAAATGTAGAAAAGCTGCTATTTTTTTCATTTTATCAGTCATTTTAAAAACCACAATGTGACTGAGGTGGCGAAGCTATGCAATGAAGAATTCGACTCCAATAAAAAAATGGTTAGCCATTTACACCCGTCCAAGGTGGGAAAAAAAGGTGAATCAACTCTTAACGGAGAAGGGATTGGAAAGCTATTGTCCATTGAATAAAGTAAGAAGAAAATGGAGTGACAGGTATAAGGTCGTAGAAGAACCCCTATTTAAGTCATACGTTTTTGTTAAAGTAAGCGATGAAGACCGTAGCAATGTAAGAATGACAACAGGAGCTATCAACTTTGTATATTGGGATGGCAAGCCGGCTGTGGTAAAGGAAAAGGAAATTACTGCAATCCGACGCTTTTTAGATGAGTATGAAAATGTGGAAGCAAGACCAATGAAACTGAAAGTGCACCAACGGGTGAGGGTTACAAATGGCACCCTGATGGATCATGAAGGAAGTGTAGTGGAGTTGCAGCATAAGACTGCAAAGGTTGCAATTGACAGCCTCGGCTATATTTTAGTAGCCACAATTGACAGAACTAAATTAACTTCGGCACAGCCTAAGTAAAACAAAATTCAATATTTACATCACAGCTGTCTTATCCATTAAAGTCGTCTCAATGAAATTCACAAGGATTTTATTTTTGTTGGCATTTTCCCTTTATTTTATTTCCTGCAAACCGGTTCAGCAATTACCTAATTATCTTGATAAGGTTAATGATTCTACGAGTAAGGGTGATGTGAAAATTCCGGAATTAAGAATTCAGAAGAATGATCAGTTATCGGTACAAATATTCAGCTTAAGTACCAAGCCGGAATTATCTGATGTAATTTATAATCAACCAACAGGTGGTGCAGGACAAACTGGTACTTCAGGTTATTATGTTGATCTGAACGGAAATATTGAACATCACCGTTTAGGTGTTATACATGCGGAAGGATTGACGAAACAAGAGCTGGCTGCAGAAGTAAAAAGAAGATTGACAGAACCTGTTGAATTATTATCAAACCCTACCGTGATTGTACGTTTTCTGAATTTTAAAGTAACGGTGCTAGGGCAG
>Ga0209477_1000288_pt1 | contig 30641 bp, 24 predicted proteins | sample KloWWTupernatant_FD_187180 | JGI IMG/M metagenome (GOLD analysis project Ga0209477, IMG submission 187180) | Active sludge microbial communities from Klosterneuburg, Austria, studying microevolution and ecology of nitrifiers - Klosterneuburg... | ecosystem: Engineered > WWTP > Aerobic digester >...
CCTAGTGCGCGCAGCAAGTACCTGAAGCATGACGGCAACGAAGCGAACCCCAAATCGTCCGATAGCGACTCAATGCGGACTATGCGTCTGCCTTGAGCCTCGGTTAGGATGGCAGTTGGGGGATGACTCTCGGGAGAGTACACATGCGAGCACTAGTGAAACGCGTGATGCCTGTACTGATGGCCGTTGCCCTCGTGCTGGGAGCTTCGGGGGTACAGGAAGCGAATGCGCTTCCCGACGGGATGCATCCAGTGTTCCAGGCCGGGGTGTTGGTCGGCTTTCTCTTTTGCGAGCGAGGTCGATGCATCTACCACCCGTTCTAGGTTTCTCGCGTAACCCGCGACGATAGTCAGCATCTCCCGAATGCGTATTGGCGGGAAACCGGCTACGTCGGTCGTTTGATGAAGTTCACTCAGCGCCTTGGGGCCGCCCATGTATGTGGGCGGTACCCAAGTTGACTTGCATGGGTTGCTTGAGCACATACCTGATGATTCCTCGTAGCATGCTTGGGATAGCGCTCGTCGGTGCAATCGCTGGCACCTTGGGCATGCCGTTGCGCTTGTTTGCTGCCGACCCGATCCACGTCCCAGTAACCACGCCTTCAGGCCCGTCCGTTTCCAGTGTGGAACTTAGGAGCAGCATTGATCGATCTGGTGCGCTTAAGGCTGGCACTGCCAGCCTGCCCGCAGGCGCGGCAGGCGATCCGCGAGTTGCGTGGTTCCCGATCGTGTTGGCGTTCGGCCTCGATGGCTGTCTGGCGGGCGCATACGAGTTGGACTTCATTTCCGGTCTGAACTTCGATTGCGTGCAGGGCGCCGCGAAGATTACGGAGCTGTTTCCACGGCTTGACGTGGACGCCGTCGGCAATGACGGCCTCGTGCTGGTGGTCGTGCCCGCTGCACTCGCGGCGATGTGCGAGCCTTGCGCCCGCGTCCGTCCGACGCTGGATGCGGAATTGGCGCGACGCGGCATCCAACCCACGGTGATGGACGTAAATTTAGTCCTATTCTGAGATGCGCCTGGGTCGATCATTGCAGCCCGCAGGCGTTGGCTTGGGTCTAGCATTGCTTGCAATCTGCCTCGGCTTGGCCAGCTACGTTCGGCAACCCAGGCTTCCCGGAAGTGCGCCGGACGGTCGCGTCGCTACCGTCTACATCGCGTTGGCGGGCTCCTTTCTCGGTGTGGCCGAGTCCCTTCCGTTCGATGCGTTGGCGGCGCTGGACGGCGACCGCGTTGGCGGTGAGTGGTTCACGGCCTTGCCGTTAACTCGCGAGGTTTGGGCCGATGATCGGTCCTTGGGACGCCAGACCCTTGCCTGGACGACCGGGGACCTGTTGCCGATTCTTGGCGTCCCGATTCTAGGAAGGACTTTGACGGCACGCAGTCTAGCGCTCGATTTGCAGGGGGATGCCGGTGCGGAAGTAGTCCTAACGCGTACCGCCGCGCGTGCCTGGTTTGGCAGCGAGGCAGCCGCAATAGGCCGAAGCATTCGATGGCAGTCGATCGGAGATACCCGTCCAGGCAGCACTGGAAGCGTAGAGTTTCGGATCGTGGGGGTCGCCCTGAGTGCGTTTGACGGCCCAGTGGCCGAGCGCCCTGTGGTGGGCTGGGTTCCACTCGGCGCGTGGCCCTATGCGATCGTGCCCCGGGGGATGCAGGACGTTGTTGCCCCACTTCGGCCGCAGTTCATCGGGCTCAAGGCCAGCCGCGGCTTCGTCGCTGGGGCCGCATCGGTGAATCACTGGCTGCAATTTTCCAGTCGCTTTTCTACTCTGCGCGCGGCCTTGCTCCCTGGCGTAGGCGATACGCCGCAGCGGCGCATCGTCTACCGCGCGTGGGGCGATGCGCTCTTGCTCAATGCGCTGGCGATGGCCGTGGTCCTTGTCGCGACCTACGTTGCGACTCGATTCGTCATGCTCATGCGCCAGCGTGCGAGCGACGCCGTGCGGATGGCGGTCGGCGAGACGAGGGGGCGTTGGTGGGCAAGGCGCGCGGGCGCGGAACTAATCGCAGCGCTGGTCGTAGTCGCCTGTGCTGCGGTAGTCGTGGCGACCTTGGGCGTGATTCCGCCGAAGGCAACCGGGCTGCCACTTCGCGAGACTCTGAACACGCTGCCTGGAGGCCTGCAGGCAATGGCGCTATGGCTGTTGGTCGCCACGATCATCGCAACTGTTCCATTGGTATTGCAGTCCTGGGTTTCGGGCACGCCAACGATGGGCAAGGCGAAGTCGGGAATCCGCAGACTCAAGCATGGCGCCATGGCATTGATCGTCGTCTCTGCGTGCGCGGTCGTCGTGGTCGCGGGAACGGCGACTCTCGGCGTGCATCGTGCGCTGGAGTTTTCGACGCGCGACTTTGGATTCGAAGTTGAGGGGCTGCAGAACGCGCCCGTCGTCCGCAGTGAGGAAGTAGGCGGTGGTGTCCCGAGCGTGCTCGATGGTCGCTCGATCGCCGCCATGATTGACGGTGTATCGATGGATAGGCCGGACAGCAGGGTCGCGGCGGCAACAGCGGCGCCAATTGGCGTGCCGAATGTGGTTTCCTCGGTTATTCAATGGAACAACGCATCGCGTAGCGACCTCGTTTCGATCAACTTCGTCACCAGCAACTACTTCTCGCTGATCGGCACTCCGGCTACATCGTGGTGCGGGCCGCTCGGCATGCTTGGCGAGCACCAGGCGATCGCGAACCGGGTATTCCTGCGGCAGCACGGGCTACCAGCAGGCCCCTCTGCCGCGAGGATCCGAGCATCGATCCCGTCTGCATCGGCTACCTTTCCCGAGATCGAGATCTGCGGCTTGGCCGAAGACGCCCAGTACGCGGACGCGCGCGGAAGCGCCACGCCCACGATCTACCTCCCGCTCCGGCAGGCGAGCGGGCTCGGTGTCGTCTTGTGGCGGGGCGAGAGTGGGCCGGAGCTCGCGGCAATCGGGTCAACGTTGGCGGCGATCGTGCCCGGCGCGACCTTGGGGCCTTCGCGCCCCGTGGCGGAGAGGATTGCGGAAGACCTTCGACTTGACCTTGCGGTTGCCTTGCTGTCGATCCTGATCATGGTGGTCGTGTCCCTGGTCGCGGTCGCGATGTGCGTCAGTACCTTGCTGGCAGCCCTGGAGTGGATGCGGCCCGAGCTTGCCGTGCGCTGGACCTTCGGCGCCGGGCGTTGGGAACTGGCCTTGGCGCTGGTGCGGGCACGGCTGTGGCCGGCGAGTCTGCTCTCGGCCGCTCTGGTGACGGCCAGCCTGCTGGTTGTTTCGCTGCTGAGTCCATCGGGGAAGGCTGACGCACTACCCCTCGCGTGGGCCATCGGCCTGGCGGCCGGCGCTTGCTGCGTAGGTGCGGGACTTGCCATTGTCCGATCGCGGATCGACGATTCGATGCTGGCCCGGGCACTTGGAGAGTCGGAGCGTCTGTAGGGCGCTCTCGTTTTGCGTCGGTCACCTTGGTTCGGCCATCGCGTCCCCATTTGCGATCGTCCATAATCACCGGGCGTCGACTCCGTCAGCGCGCCGATCCGTACGTAGCGAGTCCGAGCGGCATGACCATCCTGCACCAGATCGACCCGATCGCCCTGCGCCTCGGGCCGCTCTCGATCCACTGGTACGGGATCATGTACCTGCTCGCCTTCGGCATCGGCTACTGGCTGGGCCTGCGGCGGGTGCGCGCCGGGCGCCTGGGCATCGACGAGGCGGCGTATTCCGACCTGATGTTCTACGGCATGCTGGGCGTGATCGCCGGTGGCCGCCTGGGCTACATGCTGGTGTACGGGTGGCAGGAGTGGATCCACGATCCGCTGGCGCTGCTGCGCGTGTGGGAGGGCGGCATGTCCTTCCATGGCGGGCTGGTCGGCGTGCTCGTCGGCATGTGGTGGTGGTCGCGCCGCCATCGCATCGCGACCTGGGACACGATCGACTTCGTCGCGCCGATCGTGCCGCCGGGCCTGGGCTTCGGGCGCCTGGGCAACTACATCGGCGGCGAGTTGTGGGGCAAGACCACCGATGTCCCGTGGGCCGTGGTCTTTCCGAGCGGCTTGCCCGCGCAGTACGCAGGGCTGTCGCCCGAGCGCCTGCAGGCGCTGCACCAGGCCGGCGAGCTGAGTGCGTACGCGCGCCATCCCTCGCAGCTCTACGAAGCCCTGCTCGAAGGCCTGCTGATGTTCGCGCTGTTGTGGTGGTACTCGGCGAAGCCGCGGCGGCGCTATGCGGTGTCGGGCTGGTTCGCGGTGCTCTACGGAGGCTTCCGCTTCCTGGTGGAGTTCGTGCGGGTGCCGGATGCGCACCTCGGGTACCTCGCCTTCGAGTGGCTCACGATGGGGCAGGTGCTGTCGTTGCCGCTGGTGGCGGTGGGGCTGGTGTTGCTGGCGCTGTCGCGGCGGCAGGCCTTGCCCCCGCACACCAGAAACGGACTGTAGGAGCGCATCTCATGCGCGACCGCGGCACTGCAGGTTTCGGTGAACTCCGAGTCCGCGGTCGCGCATGAGATGCGCTCCTACAGGGGGCGAGACCTTGGCAATCTGCAGCGTTCAAGTGCATCCCGTGCGCGACTACGCACCCGGCTGGCGATAGAATCGCGGGCACGACCATGCGCCAATACCTCGACCTCCTGCGCCACCTGCACGACCACGGCACGCCCAAGTCCGATCGCACCGGGACCGGCACGCGCAGCGTGTTCGGCTGGCAGATGCGCTACGACCTCGCCGACGGTTTCCCGCTGGTCACGACCAAAAAGCTGCACCTGCGCTCGATCGTCCATGAGCTCCTGTGGTTCCTGCGCGGCGAGACCAACGTGGCCTCGCTGCGCGAGCACAAGGTCTCGATCTGGGACGAATGGGCCGATGCCGACGGCGAACTCGGCCCGGTCTACGGCAAGCAGTGGCGCTCGTGGGAGACCCGCGACGGCCGCAGCATCGACCAGATCGCCTGGGTCGTGGACGAGATCCGGCGCAATCCCGATTCGCGCCGCCTGATCGTCAGCGCCTGGAACGTCGGCGACCTGCCGCGCATGGCGCTGATGCCCTGCCACGCGCTGTTCCAGTTCTACGTCGCCGATGGGCGGCTCTCGTGCCAGCTGTACCAGCGCTCGGGCGACGTGTTCCTCGGCGTGCCGTTCAACATCGCCTCCTATGCGCTGCTCACGCACATGGTCGCGCAGGTCACCGGCCTGGCGCCCGGCGAATTCATCCACACCCTGGGTGACGCGCACCTGTACGACAACCACCGCGAGCAGGCCCGCGAGCAGCTCGCGCGCACGCCGCGTCCGTTGCCGAGGCTGCAGCTGAATCCCGCGGTGACGTCGGTGTTCGATTTCCGCTACGAGGACATCGAGATCGTCGACTATGCACCTCAGGCCGCGATCCGCGCGCCAGTGGCGGTTTGAGGATGCGCGAATGACCGGACCCTCCTGGATTCCCGCCGTGCTGCTCGCCGCGACCTTCGTCGCGCTGGCGGTCTCGGGCGTCGAGCCGAACGACCGTGTCACCTGGTGGCTGGAAGTCGCACCGGTCCTGATCGCGGTCCCGATCCTGGTCGCCACGCGACGGCGCTTCCCGCTCACGAGACTGTTGTACGTGCTGCTGTTCGTGCACGGGCTGATCCTGATCCTCGGCGGCCACTACACCTATGCGATGGTCCCGCTGGGCGAGTGGATGCGCGAGGCCTTCGGCTTTGCCCGCAACCACTACGACCGCATCGGCCATTTCGCCCAGGGTTTCGTCCCGGCGATCCTGGCCCGCGAGATCCTGCTGCGGACCTCGCCGCTGCGTCCGGGCAAGTGGCTGTTCACGATCGTGGTCGCGATCTGCCTCGCCTTCAGCGCCTTCTACGAGTTGATCGAGTGGTGGACCGCGCTCATCGGCGGCCACGGCGCCGAGGCCTTCCTCGGCACCCAGGGCGACATCTGGGACACCCAGAACGACATGTTCCAGGCCCTGCTGGGCGCCATCACCGCGCAACTGCTGCTCGCGCGGGTGCACGACCGCCAGTTGGCGCGGCTCTGAGCCGGCCCGCGTCGCACGCTGCCCCAGCAGGTGTCCGCCCCGATCCGCATCACGCTGGTCGCCGCCATGGACCGCAACCGCGCCATCGGCGTGGACGGCAAGCTGCCATGGCACCTGCCGGACGACCTGCGACGCTTCAAGGCGCTGACGCTGGGCAAGCCGGTCCTCATGGGACGCAAGACCGCGGAGTCGCTGCGGCGTGCGTTGCCGGGACGTCTGAATCTCGTGCTCACACGCAGTGGTCGGGTGCCGCACGCGGGCATGCAGGCGGTGGCATCGCTGGCCGAGGCCCTCGCGCGAGCCGCCGGCGCCGAATTGATGGTGATCGGCGGCGGCGAGGTCTACGCGCTGGCCTTGCCACTGGCGGATCGCCTTGAACTGACGGAAGTCGACACCCGCTTGCCGAGTGCCGACGCATGGTTTCCGCCATGGCGCACCGCGGACTGGAGGGAAACGCGGCGCGAGGCACATGCGGCGGACGGCCGGCACGCGCACGCATTCACGTTCCTGGGCTGCGATCGGATTCTCGGATAGTGAATGGCGCGGGATGCGGCGGTGGTGGCGAACTGGCCGCGCTCGTCCATCCGCCATGTCGCGGCCTGGCCTTTGTAGGAGCGCATCTCATGCGCGATCCCGGCACTGAAGCGCCCCGAAGCGTGCGAATCCGCGGTCGCGCATGAGATGCGCTCCGACAGCAGCGCGCCGGGGACCAGGACGCTAGTCGCCGCCGCCCTTGGCGCCGGGCTTGCCGGGCACCTGGATCACGCGCGGCTCCGGGCCCAGTTCCAGTGCAGTGAGCGGGCCGCCCCACACGCAACCGGTGTCGATGCCATAGACGCCCAAGCCCATGAACAGGCCCAGCGTGGACCAGTGCCCGGTGACCACGCGCAGCTCGCGCTTGATCTGGCCGGGGACCTCGAACCAGGGATAGAGCCCGGGCGTCTGCGTGCCCGGCGCGCCCTTCTCGTCGAAGGCGATGCGGCCGCGCACGTCGCAGAAGCGCAGCCGCGTCATCACGTTGATGATCGCGCGCATGCGCTCCATGCCCTCGAGCTTGGGCGACCAGGCGCCGGGCTTGTTGCCGTACATCTGGCGCAGCAGCTTGGGATGGTTCTTGCCGCGCAGCTTCGCCTCGACCTCGCGCGCGCGCTTTTCCGCCAGCGCCACGGTCCACTTGGGCGCGAGGCCGGCATGCACCAGCAGGTAACCCAGCATCCGGTCGACGTGCAGCAGCGGCCGCTGGCGCAGCCAGGGAATCAGCTCGTCCCGGTCGTCGGCGAACAGCACCCGCTGCAGGTCGGGGTTGACCTTGCGCTGGTCGGACTCCTTGCGCCCGGCGATCGCCAGCAGCGAGAGGTCGTGGTTGCCCAGCACCACCTTGCTGACGTCGTCGAGCGAGCGCACCAGCCGCAGCACTTCGAGCGACTGGCCGCCACGATTGACGAGGTCGCCGCAGAACCACAGGCGGTCGCGCGCCGGGTCGAACTTGAGCTTGTCGAGCAGTCGCCGCAGCGGATCGTGGCAGCCCTGGACGTCGCCGATGGCGTACGTCGCCATCAGTGCAGGGTCCGCGGCACCGACAGCGTGAACTCGGGAATCGCGGCGTCGAAGCGGGTGCCGTCCTCGGACAGCATCTGGTAGCTGCCGCGCATGGTGCCCACGGCGGTCTCGAGCACGGCGCCCGAGGTGTACTGGTAGTCCTCGCCGGGCCGCACGCGCGGCTGCTCGCCGACCACGCCGTCGCCGCGCACTTCCTGCACCTTGCCGTTGCCGTCGGTGATGATCCAGTGACGGGACAGAAGCTTGGCCGGGGTTTCGCCCCGGTTGCGGATCGTGACCGTGTAGGAGAACACGAAGCGATTCTGGGTCGGGTGCGACTGCTCGTCCAGGAATCGCGTGGCGACCTGGACCCGGATGTCGTGGCTCTTGGTGCTGGGCATGGGGGGATTCTCGGGAAGCGGGCCTCCGCATTCAAGGGGCGGCCGGGCTCGCAATCGATCGCGTATACTCGCCGCGCCCTCCCGCGGAGTCCCCCAATGCGTCCTGTCGTGCTGCTCGCCAGATCCCTGATCGTGTGGATCGCGCTCCATGCCGGTCTTGCCGGGGCCCAGGTCATCGACGCCCGTGACACCGGCAATACCCTGGGCGTGGGCGTGCTCTGGAACACCGAGCCCTACAAGGGCGTGGACAGCGAGCTCTATGCCTTCCCCACCATCACCTGGCGCATAGGCCGCTTGTTCGTGCGCGAGACCGGTCTGGGATTCCAGATCGCGGGTGATGAGCGCTGGTCGGTGGATGCCTTCGCCGAGTGGCGCTTCGACGGCTACGAGGAAGACGATTCCGACTTCCTCGATGGCATGGACGACCGCGATGGCACCCTCGATGCCGGCCTCGCCTACGTGCGCCGTTCCGAGACCTTCGGCAAGTTCGCATTCTCCGTCGGCGCCGACACCCTCGACCGCCACGGTGGCTACCAGGCCGACATCACCTGGTCCAAGCTCACGCGCTTCGGACTGCCCGCGGTGCGGATCGCTTACTACAGCTCCTCGCTGGCCGACTACTACTTCGGCGTCGAAGACGCCGAGGCAGTGCCCGGGCGGCCAGCCTATTCGCCGGGCGGCAGCGTGATCATCAGCCCCAACTACACCTTCGGCGCACCGCTCACGGACCGCTGGAACTGGCTGGTCAACGTCGGCGCCGACTTCTACCCGGACGACATCAGCGACAGTCCGATCATGGAAGACAGCTACCGTGCCTACGTGTTCGTGGGCGCCTCCTACCGCTTCCCCTAGGCGGGCATGGTGGTGGCGAGGCGGTTGGCCAGCGCCACGTAGTCGGCCACGGCCACCGTTTCGGCGCGGGCCTGCGGATCGATGCCGGCCGCCTGCAGCGTGGCGACATCGGCGACCCCGGCCAGCGCGTTGCGCAGGGTCTTGCGCCGTTGCGCGAACGCGGCACGGACCACGGCTTCGAAGCGCGCCGGATCGAGCAGCCCGATCGCCGCCGCCGGCAATGGCACCAGGCGCACGATCGCCGAGTCGACCTTGGGCGGCGGCTGGAAGGCTCCCGGCCCGACCTTGAACAGCGGCTCGACCCGGCAGCGCGCCTGCAGCATCACCGACAGGCGCCCGTAGACCTTGCTGCCGGGGCCCGCACCCATCCGGTCCACCACTTCCTTCTGCAGCATGAAGTGCATGTCCTGCACCACGCCGGCGTGCGCCAGCGCATGGAACAGGATCGGCGTCGAGATGTTGTAGGGCAGGTTGCCGACCAGGCGCATGGGCTGGCCTGCCGCCAGCGCCGTCAGGTCCACCGTCAGGGCGTCGGCCTCGACCAGTTCGAGCGCATCGCCGCCGCGCTCGCGCAGGCGCGGGATCAGGTCGCGGTCGAGCTCGATCGCGGTCAGCCGGCCGATGCGGGCCAGCAGCGGGAAGGTCAGTGCGCCGTCGCCCGGCCCGATTTCGACGAAGCGTTCGCCTGGCTGGGGGTCGATCGCGCGCAGCAGGCGCTCGATCACGCCGCGGTCGTGGAGGAAATGTTGCCCGAAGCGCTTCTTGGTCCGGTGCGGTCCGGTCGCGGCTTCGTCCGGCATGGACGCGCGCCCAGGTCGCGATGGAGGCCGTCCGGCGCGCGCCACGCGCTCAGCCCGCGGCCAGCGCGGTGCCGCGCAGGGCCAGCACGCGTGCCAGTTCGAGCGCAGCCTGCAGGCTCGCGGGGTCGGCGCGGCCGCTGCCGGCGAGGTCCAGCGCCACGCCGTGGTCGACCGAGGTGCGGACGTAGGGCAGGCCCAGGGTCACGTTGACCGCATCGCCGAAGCCCAGTGCCTTGAGCACCGGCAGGCCCTGGTCGTGGTACATGGCGAGGTACGCATTGCAGCGATCCAGCCGCGCCGGCACGAAGGCGGTGTCGGCCGCGAGCGGCCCTTCGAGTTCCAGTCCCTCGTCGCGCAGGGCCGCCAGCACCGGCGCGATGGTCTCGATTTCCTCGCGGCCCAGGTGGCCGCCCTCGCCGGCATGCGGATTGAGGCCCAGCACGCCGATGCGCGGCCGGGCGATGCCGAAGCGCGCGCGCAGGTCATGGTCGAGGATCCGCAGGCTGCAGGCGAGGCCCTCGCGCGTGATCGCGGCGGGCACTGCCGCCAGCGGCAGGTGGGTGGTGGCCAGGGCCACGCGCAGGCGCGGCGCGGCCAGCATCATCACCACCGCGCAGCGCGCGCGCCCGGCGAAGAACTCGGTGTGGCCAGTGAAGGCCTGCCCGCCGTCGTTGATCACGCCCTTGTGCACCGGCGCGGTCACGACGGCATCGAAGCGCCCGTCGAGCGCGCCATCGCTGGCCCGCGCCAGGACCTGCAGCACGTGGCCGGCATTGGCCGGGTCGAGGCGCCCGGCGACCGCCGGCGCGGCCAGCGGCACGTCCAGGACCTCGAGGCGCCCGGCGCGCGCGGGCGCGGCCGGCAATGCGGGGTCGTAGGGGACCAGTTCCAGCCGGGAATCGAGCGCGCGCGCCGCGATCGTGGCCGCATCGCCGATCGCGACCAGTTGCAGCGGCCAATCGCGCCGGGCCAGCGCGGCGACCAGCTCGGGGCCGATGCCGGCGGGCTCGCCCGCGGTGACCGCGATGCGGGGAATGCGCGGGACGGTCGGCGCGGTCGCCAAGGCCGCGCCCCGGCCTCAACCCGTCGTGGTCGAGTCGGCTGCCGGCTCGGCCTGCTCGGTGAGGCGGTTCTCGATGTAGGCCTCGCCGCGCAGCTGGCGCAGGTAGAGGTCGTACTCCTCCTCGGCCTTGCGGTTGCGCACGATCTCGCGCGCCTGCTCGCGGCGGCGCTCGTCGGTCACGTCGGCCTCGCGCGTGCCAAGGCGCTGCATCAGGTGCCAGCCCACCTCGGTCTGGAACGGCTCCGACAGCTCGCCGTCGTCGAGCCCGCCCAGCACCTGCTCGACGCGGGTGCCGTAGGCGCCGATCTCGAACCAGCCCATGTCGCCGCCGAGGTTGGCGGTGGTGTTGTCGTCGCTGAACTCCTTGGCCAGTTCGGCGAAATCGGTGCCGGCCTCGAGCCGGCGGCGGATGTCCCGCACCGTGGCGAGGGCGTCGTCGGCGGTGACCAGCTCGCTGGTGTTGACCATGATGTGGCGCGCGTTGTACTCGCGCACCAGCTCCTGCTGCTGCTCGCGGACCTCGACCAGCTTGAGGATGTGGAAGCCGCTGGGGCCGCGCATCGGCTGGGTGACCTCGCCGGGTTGCATGCCGGCGATCTGGTCCGCGAAGGCGTCCGGCACCTCGTTGTACTTGCGCCAGCCGAGGTCGCCACCCTCGAGCGCCTGCTGGCCATCGGAAAAGCGGATCGCGGCCGAGGCGAAGTCGAGACCGCCGTCGATCTCCTTCATGACCATCTCGGCCTTCTCGCGCGCGGCCTGGATCTGCGCCGCGCTGGCGCCATCGGGCACGCCGACGAGGATGTGCGACAGCCGCACCTCGCCGCGCTTGAGGCTCTCGCTGGCGAGCAGGATATCGACCTCGGTATCGGTGACGTTGACGCGGCTCTGCACGAAGCGCTGGCGCAGGCGCTGCACCAGGAGCTCGTCGCGCATGGTGTCGCGGAACTCGGTGTAGCTGAAGCCGTCGCGCTCGAGCGAGGCGCGCAGCTGGTCGAGGCTGACGTTGTTCTGCTGCGCGAGGCGCATCACCGACTGGTCGAGCTCGGTGTCGTTGACCCGGATTCCGGTCTGCTCCGCGCGCGCGAGCTGCAGCCGGATCGTGATCAGCCGCTCGAGCACCTGGCGCTCGATCACCTCGCGCGCCGGCAGCTGCCCGGGGCGCCCGGCGTACTGCGCGAGGATGTTGCCGACCGCGCGGTCGAGTTCGCTCTGCAGGATGACGTCCTCGTCCACCACCGCGACGATGCGGTCGACGGGATCGGTCGAGAGCGCCTGCGCCCGCGCGCCCTGGGCGGCGCCGAGCGCGGCGAGGGCGAGGGCGAGGACGACGAGGGCGAGGAATCTGGTCATGTCGGTGTGCATGGGGGCCTGGCGCGATTCGGAAGCCGCGATTGTCGCGCGGCGGGTATTAATGGGGGGTTAGGGGGCGCAGCCTTGCGGGAGCGCCATCAGCTGCGAAAGGGGCCTATCGCGCGCAGAGCGCGCTCCTACGGAGCCGGCTTTGCAGGAGCGCGCTCTGCGCGCGATAGGCCCCTTTCGCGGCTGATGGCGCCCCGGAAATCCGACAAACATAAGGATAATCAACGATATCCAAGGATAGCACGGCGCAGGAAATCACCCGAGCGGCGCCCCAGCGAGCCCAGGCCCTTGAGCTCCAGTTCGAGGTAGACCGCATTGGCATAGTCGCCCTCGGTATTGCGCACGTAGCGGCGGCCCAGGAAGCGCACCTCGTAGCAGCAGCTCTCGTACTCGATCCCGGCGAAGGTCTCCAGGGTCTGGTCGTCGGGCAGCGACCAGTTCCAGCGCCCGATCAGGCGGACCCGCTCCGAGACCGGGATGGCCGCCGAGAAGTCGACCTGCTCGAACTCGTCGCGCCGGTAGCGGTAGGCGGCGTTGGCCACGCCCGCGTCGCCGAAGCGGTACTGGGCCCGGACCGAGGACAGGGTCGTGTTGTCGTCCTCCGGGTCGTACTGCTGGGCCCAGGCGAAGCCCCAGCGCTCGCGCTCGAAGGCGATTTCGCCGACCAGTTCCGAGCCCTCGTCGTCGGTGGGCGCCACGCCCGGCAGCTGCACCTCCTGGTCCTCGAAATAGCGGATCTGCCCGATGCTCGCCCGCACCAGTTCGCGCCCGTCGCTGTCGTCGATCACGCGGGTGCTCAGGGCCAGCGCGAGCTGGTTCGCATCCTGCTGGCGGTCGGCGCCGGTATAGCGGTTGTTGCGGAACAGTTGCGCGAAGCCGAAGGTCAGCTCCTGGGTGTCGAAGATCGGCAGCTCGTCCTGGTTGCGGTAGGGCACGTTGAGGTAGTACAGGCGCGGCTCCAGGGTCTGGCGCAGCGGTCTATCGCCCCAGCGCGTGGCGCGGTCGAAGTACATCCCGGCATCGAGGCTCGTGATCGGCAGGCCGCGGTCGGGCGAACCCTCGGTGGCGCCGTCGAGGTCGTAGTCGGTCTGGCGGTAAGCCAGGCGCGGCCGCAGGTACCAGGCCGCGCGCTCGATCGGGAACGACACCCACGGCGTGACGTCGTAGCGGTCGCCGTCGAGCGCCGCATCCTTCTCGAACGCCACCAGTTCGGTGTCGAGGCCGACCCGGGCCCAGTCGGCGAGGCGGTAGTCGAGGTTGGCGGTGAAGCGCGGCAGGCGGGTATAGGGCTCGCTCCCCGGCGCCAGCGTCGGGTCGGTGACGTCGAAATCGTCGCCGCCGAAGGCGATGTTCCACCACTCGCCGCGGCCGTGCAGGTAGGCGGTGGATGGCAGCAGGCTGGTCGCCGCGCTGCTGAGGCTGTCGCCGAAATCCTCGAAGTAGCGGTTGTCCGAGACCTTGTTGATGTCGACCAGGCTGAAGAAATTCGGCCCGTAGGTGCCGGTCTCGGTGACCCGGTACGACCAGCGGTCGCGGTCGGCCTCGTCGTCGTCCGGCAGGTAGTCGCCCGACAGGGTCACGCGCTGGGTGCGGTCGAGGTAGCGCAGTTCGCCGCCGGCCATGAAGCCGCGGTCGGTGATCACGCGCGGCACCAGGGTGGCGTCGTAGTTCGGCGCGAGGTTGAGGTAGTAGGGCACCGCGAAGTCGAAGCCACCGTTGTTGGAGGCGCCGATCGAGGGCAGCAGGAAGCCGCTGCGGCGCCGGTCGTCGATCGGGAAGGTCGCGTAGGGCAGGCGCAGCAGGGTCACGTCCTTGAAGCGCAGGCGCATGTCGTGCGCGTAGCCCGTCCCCGTGGACTGGTCGAGCTTCATGCGGTCGGCCGTGATCTCCCAGTCGCGCTGGTCGGGATTGCAGGTCGAGAAGCTCACCATCGTCAGCTCGGCGTGGTCGCGATCGAGCAGTTCGGCGCTCCGGGCGGTGCCGTTGCCGCGCGCCGCCAGCAACTGGAAGCTGACGTTGTCGAGCCGGGTCGCATCCTTGCGGGTGTCGCTGCGCGCGCGATCGGCGCCCAGCAGCAGGGTGCGGTCCTGGTAGGTCACCGCGCCCTCGGCCTCGACCACCCCGCTGCCGGCGTCGTATCGCAGGACCTCGCCGGCGACGCGCTGGTCGCCGCGCTGGACCACGGCCGCCCCCTCGAGGCGGTAGATCCGCGCCTCCGGCGGGCCTTCGACGCCGACGCTCACGGCGTCGAAGTCGGTCGGCGCGAGGGTGCGGTCGACCTCGGTGGGCAGGCCCGGGGTATAGAACTCGAACAGCGTGTTGACCCCGCACAGCGACCAGTCCGGACCATCGGCGGCGAGCGCGACCTTGGCAGGCAGGACCACGACCAGGGCGATCGCTAGCGCGGTGGGACGAAAGCACTGGGGCACGTGCACGGTCCGATGACGAAAGGCGGCTAAGCTTGCCGCATGGGCAAGCGCGCGGCAACGCGCCGCCAGGCTGGAGGAACCCGACGATGGAGCCGAAGATCGACAAGAGCGACGCGCAGTGGCGCGCCGAGCTGACGCCGGAGCAATACGCGGTGTGCCGCTGCTCGGCCACCGAGGCGCCCTTCACCGGCCGCTACTGGAACCACAAGGCCGCGGGCGCCTATCGCTGCGCGGCCTGCGGCGCCGGGCTGTTCGGATCGGCGGCGAAGTTCGACTCGGGAACCGGCTGGCCCAGCTTCCATTCGCCGCTCGACCAGGCAGCGGTGGCGCAGCGGATCGACGAATCGCACGGCATGCGCCGCACCGAGGTGCTGTGCGCGCGCTGCAATTCCCACCTCGGCCACCTGTTCGCCGACGGGCCGCGACCGACCGGGCTGCGCTACTGCATCAATTCCGCGGCGCTGGATTTCAGCGCCGACGAAGTCCGCGGCTGAAGCCGCTCCTGCAGGGCGTGCGTGCCGCGATTCGCGGATCGGGCTATTCGAAGCCGCTGGTGAACAGGGTCGGCGGCGGCGCGTTGAGGCCCAGCGCGAAGGCCATTGCGTCGGCGGTGCGGTGCTCCCAGCCCCATTTGCGCGGCGGTGAAACCCGGTATGCGGCAAGTCCGCTGGCCGGGGCAGTGGGACGGATCCAGAAGTTGACCCCGGCGTCGTAGGTCTCGTAGAGGTCCAGCGCGCGCTGGCGCAGGGCCGGCTCCGGCGCGCCAAGCAGATCGCTGAAGTAGTACGCCCAGGCGATGTGCGCAGCCACCTCGAGCGAATGCTCTTCCTGCCCGCCCTCGCCGAAGGCGTCGCCGCCATTGAGCAGGGTCGCGTACAGCGAAGCCAGCGCGGGCGCGCCGGTGCCATAGGGATCCTCCGGGTCCAGCACCAGGCTGGAATTCATGTAGCGGCCCATGCGCAGCAGGAACTGCGCGGTGGCCGCGTCCTCGCCGCTGCCGTAGGCGCGCACGACGGCGTCGGTGACCAGCACGCTCATCCACGGCGAGGCGCCCAGCTCAGGACCCCAATCGCCGTGCTGCTCGCCGGTGTGGTACAGGCCGCCGTCGATGCGCGGCGTCGGCACCTGGCCATTGGCGCCGTCCTGGTGGCGGCGCAGGTCGGCCAGGATCGTGGTCACGCGGTCGCGCAGCGTGCTGCTGCCGGTGACCTCGTAGGCGACCACGTTGGCCAGCAGCTTGAACGCGGTGTGGCGCTCGGTCCAGAAGCCCAGCTGCGGCGACCAGACATGGCTGAAGCCCTGCTGCGCGTCGACCACGCGCGAGATCGCGGGCAGCAGGGTGGCGTCGCCGGTGAGCCAGTAGGAATAGGCCATGGACTCGTTGTAGGCGTACTTGGTGTCGCCCGCCGCGAGGCTGAAGTGGCCGGTGGCATTGACGCGGTCGGCGTAGAAATCGGTTGCGCGCACCGCCTCGCGCAGGGCCTTGAACGAGCCGCTGCGCGAATACAGCACGAACATGGTCGCGGCGCGATCGTAGAGCCAGGGTTCGGCGACGGTCTTGTACGGGACCTGGTTGCCCGCGGTGACGCGCGCATCGTCCTCGTTGATCGCGGTGTAGAAGTTGTTCTTGAGCGCGCGCTCCGCTTCCTGGGTGCCGGGCCAGTTGGCGATCGCGCGCATCGCGGCAGGATCGTCGCGCTGGTTGGTGTTGGTCGGGTCGAAGGCCGTGGTGCGCACGCCGCGCAGGACGCCGTGCGCGAGCCAGGCGCGCGGCAGCACGGCATAGACGTCGGGCTCCTGCACGTTGTCCGCGCTGGCGAAGCTGCCGCTGTTGACGGTGTGCCAGCTGGCGCGCGGGTCGAGCAGCACCGGCCGGTTCAGCGCGCGGGCGCTGCCGCCCCACTCCAGGGTGAGCGAGTCCGCGTTGGGATAGGTGGCGGCCGTGGCGTGCTCGATCTGGATCCGCGCGATGCGGACCGATTGGCCGTCGATGCCGGCGTTGCTGCGGTGGCGCCACGGCGCCAGCTGGTCGACGTAGGCCGCGACTTCACTGCCGTTGCGCAGCACCCGCACGCTGGCGAGCTGGGCCGCGGTCAGCGAACCGCGCGGAAACGGCACCCCGAAGGTGACGATCCGGGTCGATCCCGCGGCGATGCCCTCGGTCGGATGCAGGCTGACTTCGATGCTGCCGCTGGGCACGGCGCTGGCGTAGAAGGTCTCGGCGGCGCACGCGGGCAGCCAGGGCAGGATCAGGACACAAAGCAGGAGCAGGCGACGGATCATGGGCGCAGGGTCGGGCGTGGGTGCGATCAGGCTAGCGACCGGCGCGCGGGCGCGCCGTGATCCAGCGCAAGCTTCGGCCGGGCATTCGTGCCGCAACGTGACGCAGGCCGCGTTTTGCACCCTGGGAACCGTGCCGGCCTGGGCTTTCAGGGCGCGGTCGTGCCGAACAGGGCGCGGCAGTGGACGGTGGCGGCGTGGCGCAGGGCGGTGAGGCTGTAGCCGCCCTCGAGCGTGGACACCAGGCGCCCGCCGGCGTGGCGCTCGGCGATCGCGACCAGCGCGGCGCTGAGCCAGGCGTAGTCGTCGTCCTCGAGGTCGAGGTTGGCGAGCGGGTCGAGCCGATGCGCATCGAAGCCCGCCGATACCAGCAGCAGTTGCGGCGCGAAGGCCTCGATCGCGGGCAGCAGCGTCTCCGTGCAGGCGCGGCGGAACGCGGCCGAATGCGTGCCGGGCGCCAGCGGCACGTTGAGGATGTTGCCGCGGCCGCGCTCCTCGGGCGCGCCGGTGCCCGGATACAGCGGCCATTGATGGGTCGAGGCATACAGCACGCGCGGTTCGTCGGCGAAGGCATCCTGGGTGCCGTTGCCGTGGTGCACGTCGAAGTCCACGATCGCCACCCGTTCCAGGCCGTGCCGGTCCAGCGCGTGGCGGGCGCCGATCGCCACGCTGTTGAGCAGGCAGAAGCCCATCGGGTGCCGCGGCGTCGCATGGTGCCCGGGCGGGCGCACGGCGCAGAAGGCGCGCCGCGCCGGACCGGCGACCACCGCATCCACCGCCGCGCAGGCCGCGCCGGCACCGCGCAGCGCCGCCTCCCAGCTGCCCGGCGACATCGCGGTGTCGGGATCCAGGCGCACGCGCCCGCTCGCGGGTGCGCTGCGTTCCAGCGCATCGTAGAGTCCTTCCACGTGCACGCGCGCGATCTGCGCGCGCGTGGCCAGCGGCGCCTCGATGCGCGGCACCGCGGCGAACTCGGGCGCGGCCAGCGCCTCGAGCACGGCGGCCAGGCGCTCCGGGCACTCCGGATGCCCGGGGCCGGGGTCGTGCGCGAGGCAGGCGGGATGGGTGTAGATCACGGAAGTCGCGGGCGCCGCGGCTCAGCTGCCGGGCGCGGGTCCGCGCGCGCGGAACGTGCTCATCCGCGCGGGCGCCGTTCGTGGCGCCACAGCACCTCGCCGTTGCCGTCGGCGCGCGCCAGCACCCGCGCGAGCACGAACAGCAGGTCCGAGAGCCGGTTGAGGTAGCGGATCGCCTCGCCGCGCACGGCGTCGTGGTGCGACAGCGTGACCAGTTCGCGCTCGGCGCGGCGGCAGATCGTGCGCGCGAGGTGGCAGTGGGCCGCCGCCGCGCCCCCGCCCGGCAGGATGAAGTCCTTCAGCGGCGGCAGGTCCTCGTTGAAGCCGTCGAGGCGCCGTTCCAGGCGCACGATGTCGGCCTCCTGGATCATCTCGCTGCCGGGTATGCACAGCTCGCCGCCGAGGTCGAAGAGCTCGTGCTGCACTTCGGTCAGCGCGTCGCGCAGCGCGTCGGGCAGGGGCTGCGCGAGGACCACGCCGAGCGCGCTGTTGAGCTCGTCGACGGTGCCGTAGGCGCTGACCCGCGCCGAATCCTTGGCCACGCGCTTGCCGTCGCCCAGGCCGGTGGTGCCGTCGTCGCCGGTGCGGGTGTAGATCTTCGTCAGCCGGTTGCCCATGGCGCGATCGAGGTCGGTTGGAGACGGTCGCGGGATCGAAGCCGCAGCGGGCCACGCGGCCCGCTGCACGCGCCTCAGGCCGCGGCCAGCGCCGGCACGCGCCGCGCCAGCAGCGCCCAGCCGCCGAACAGCAGGGTGCTGTAGAAGGCCACGCCGGCCAGCTGGTTCTGGAAGAACGGCAGTGCCAGGCCGAAGCAGGTGGCGAGGCCCTCGAGCGTGAGCGGGTACATGCCGGAGGCCAGCCAGACCTGCAGGTTGGTGGCGACGAAGAAGAAGCTCGCGCTCGCGAAACCATAGGCGGCGATGCGCCAGGCGCCACCGCGCTCGCGCAGTCCGCGCCCGAACCAGGCCATGAGCGCGATGCAGGCATAGACCACCGGGATGCCGCCGTGGAAACCCAGCACCACGTCCGACAGCGCCATGGCCGCGATCGGCACCAGCAGCGCCAGCCGGCGGTCGGCGAAGCGCGCGCCCGCGAACAGCGCGACCGCCTCGATCGGGCTGAAATTCCACGGGTGCGGGATCAGGCGCGAGAGCACGCAGGCCGCGATCAACCCGACCAGGACCAGGGTGCGGGGTGCGAGTGGATCGTAGCGGGCTTCCATCGGCGCGGGACCACGGGGTGAGCGGCGGGCCGGTAGTTTAGCAACGCGCGGGCCTGCGGTCGCCGTCGCCGTCGCCGGAGCGTCCCGGCAGGCACCATCGCGGTTGCCGGCACCCGGGCCGTATCATGCACCGGTGGATACCCGATGCGACGTCCTGATCGTGGGCGGCGGGCTGGTCGGCAGCAGCCTCGCCTGCGCGCTCGACGGCCTCGCGCTGGACCTGGTCCAGCTCGAGGCCGAGCCGCCGCGCAGCGCGGAGGCACGCTGGGACGAGCGCCACTTCGCCTTGGCGCGGCGCACGGTCGAGGCCCTGGCCGCGATCGGCGCGTGGCCCGCGATCGCGCCCGAGGCGCAGGCGATCCGGCGTGTCGAGGTGTCCAGCCGGGGCGACTTCGGCGTGGTCAGGATCGCTGCAGCGGATTACGGCCTCGAATCGCTGGGCAGCACCGCGCCGGCCCGCGCCGTGGCGCAGGGCCTGGCGCGGCGGGTCGAGGCCTGCCAGCGCCTGCGGCGCGTGGCGCCGGCGCGCGTGGTCGCGATCGCGGCCGGCGCCGACGCGATCGAGGTCGAATACGAGCACGAGGGCCGGCGCGCGCGGATCCGTGCGCGCCTGCTGGTGGGCGCCGACGGCACCGCCTCGTTCGTGCGTGGCGCCCTGGGCATCGGCGCCAGCACCCACGACTACGGCCAGACCGCGATCGCGGCAGCGGTCGAGATCGACGGCGCCGCCGAGGGCGTCGCGCGCGAGCGCTTCACGCCCGATGGCCCGCTGGCGCTGCTGCCGCTGTCGCGCGCTCGCGCCGGGCTGGTCTGGACGGTGGCGAGTGCCGCCGTGGAACGGGTGCTCGCGCTCGACGATGGCGCCTGCATGGCCGAGATCCAGGCCCTGCTCGGCCATGGCGCGGGCCGCCTGCGGCGGATCGGCCGCCGCCAGCCCTGGCCGCTGGCCTTGACCCGCGCCGATGCGCTCACCGCGTCCCGCGCCGTGCTGGTCGGCAACGCGGCGCAGACCCTGCACCCGATCGGCGCGCAGGGCTTCAACCTCGGGCTGCGCGACGCCATGGTGCTGGCGCGGGAGATCGCCGCGGCGCTGCGCGACGGCACCGATCCGGGCGCGCCCGCGCTGCTCGCGGCCCACGCGGCGGCCCGCGCCGGGGACCGCGCGCGCACCATCGAGTGGACCGACGGCCTGGTCCGCGGCTTCGCCCATCGCGGCGCGCCGCTGCGGTTCGCGCGCGGGCTCGCGATGGCGGCGCTGGAACGCTGGCCCGACGCCAAGCGCGAACTGGCCTGGCGGCTGATGGGTTATCCCGCGGACGCATCGGCGCGCAGCCTGCGCGAAGCATCGCTTGCAGGCCGGGGCGGGTAGCGCGGCGATGTCGAGCGACTCGCGCGTGGATGTCGCCGTGGTCGGCGCCGGCGTGGTCGGCGCGGCACTGGCGCTGGCGTTGGCGCGCGATGGGCTCGCGGTGGCGCTGGTCGAGGCGCGCGAACCCGAGCCCTTCGATCCCGCGGGAGAATGGGACCTGCGGGTCTATGCGCTCGCGCCGGGCCCCGCCGCGATGCTCGAGCGCCTTGGCGCCTGGCCGCATCCGGCTGCCGCCCGCGCGCAGCCGTATCGCGCCATGCGCGTGTGGGAGGACGCGCCAGGACAAGGGCTCGCCTTCGACGCCGACCAGGTCGGCGAGCCGCAGCTGGGCTGGATCGTCGAGGATCGTGCCTTGCGCGCGGCGCTGTGGCAGGCGGTGTGCGACGAGCCGCGCGTGCAGCGCCTGTGTCCCGCGCGCGTGACGGCCTTCGAGGCCGGCGCGCGCGAAGCGGTGCTGGGCCTGGATTCCGGCGCGCGCGTGCGCGCGCGCCTGGCCGTGGCCGCCGACGGCGCCTGGTCGCCGCTGCGCGAGCTCGCGGGCCTGCGCACCGAAGGCCGCGACTATGCGCAGCGCGCGGTGGTGGCGCATGTCGCGACCACGCGCCCGCACCAGGACACCGCCTGGCAGCGCTTCTCCGCGGACGGGTCGCTCGCGCTGCTGCCACTGGCCGATGGACGTTCGAGTGTCGTGTGGTCGCTGCGCGATGCGCGCGCCGCCGAGGTCCTGGCGCTGGACGACGACGCCTTCTGCCGCGAAGTGGGCGCGGCCTTCGACGGCCCGGTCGGCGCCATCACCGCGACCTCGCCCCGGGTCGCGTTCCCGTTGCGCCTGCAACTGGCCGAGGCCTACGCCGGGCCGCGACTCGCGCTGGTCGGCGACGCCGCGCACGTGGTCCATCCGCTGGCCGGGCAGGGCCTCAACCTCGGCCTGCTGGACGCGGCCGCGCTGGCCCAGGTGCTGGTCGCCGCGCACGCCGCGGCGGAAGACCCCGGCGCGGCGACGACCCTGGCGCGCTACCGCCGCTGGCGCGAGAGCGACGCGGCGCTGGCGGCGAAGTCGCTGGACCTGATCGACGCGCTGTTCCGCACCGACACGCCCGGCATCGGCTGGCTGCGTCGCGGCGGCATGGCCTGGGTCGACCGCCTGGCGCCGCTCAAGCGCCGCCTGGCCTTGCACGCCTGCGGTTGGGCCGGGCGCGTGCCGCCGCTGGCGCAACGCCTGCCGGCTCAGCGCTCGATGCGGTAGTTGAGCGCGGCGCGGTTCTCGGCGCCGGACGTGCCTTCGATGTCGAAGCTGCGGTTGATCCGGTAACGCACCGAGAACACCTCGCCGCCGGAGATCAGGCCGATGCCGTAGCCCACGTACAGGCGCGGCGTGAGGTAGCGGCCGAAGGCGAAGGTGCCGGAACTGCCCATGAGCGCGGCCAGCGCGTCGACCTCGGTGACGCCGTCGGGCGTGCCCACGTGCAGTTCGGGATTGGCCGCGGTGCCGTTGATGCGCACGGTCGTGGTGTTGTTGCCGAAGCGCTGGGTCGCGCGCAGCGAGAGCGAGGGGTTGTCCAGCGCGCCGCCCGAGAACAGCAGGCGCCCGCTCTCGATGTCGAAGTTCTGCCCCAGCGCCGAGTAGCGCCCGTCGACCACCAGTTCGCCCGAGCCGGTCGCCTGGCGGCCCGAGCGCTGGCTCACAGTGAGCAGGCCGATCACGTTGCCGTCGAAACCGAAGCCCTGCACGACCACGTCGCCGCCGAGCACCACCTCGACCTTGACCCGCCACGGGCGTTGCGCGGCGCCCGTGCCCGGCGGGTCGTCGATCACGACGACGTCCGCGCTGCGCCGCGCGCCGCTCTCCAGGCGCGACACGTCGATGCGCGCCTTCGGGATCACGATCTTGCCGCCGAGGCGCCAGCTGTCGCCGTCGAATGAGAGCCGGAGGTCCGGGGTGACGCGCAAGCGCGCCTCCGGCAGGTTGGCGACCTCGACGTCGATGCCGCCGAGCTCGAGCAGCAGGCGCTGCTCCTCGCGCGGATCGTAGCGCCCGACCAGCTTGAGCGTGCCGCCGTTGGAGTCGACGCTGCCCTGGATCGCGACCTGGTCGCCGTCCTGCTCGAGGCGCAGGTTGCCGTCGGCGAGCCGGATGCCCAGTCCGGGCATCTCGCCAGCCACGTCCTCGATGCGGCCGCGCGCGCGCAACTGCGCCGGCGCCGCGCCGCCGCGCCAGTCGAGCTCGACCCAGGCATGGCCCGCGGTGGCGTCGAACTGCGGAAAGAACTCCTCGATCCATTTGATCTCCGGCAGGTCGGCATTGGCGACGATCCGCCACGGGCGCTCCGGGTCGGCCGGATCGCGGGTCACGGTCGCGTGGATCGAGCCCGCGGGCAGCAGCATGGCGTCGACGGTCGCGCTGCCGGCATCGCCGCGCCAGGCGGCATCGAGGGCGAGCCCGTCGAAGCCGACGTCGAGGCCTTCGCTGCGCTCGTCGATCCAGCGCCCGCGCTCGGCGCGCAGGCTGGCATCGATGGCGAGCGGCGCACCGTCGCTCCAGGCCAGCCGCGCCACGCCATTGGCTTCGCCGTCCAGGCTCGTGCGGTCGGGCAGGTCGACGAAGAGCTCCACCACCTGCAAGGGCAGCGAGTCCAGTCGCAGCGTGGCATTGCCCAGCGCCGGCGTGCCCTCGGCGTCGGCGCACAGCCGCGCGCGCGCGCCGGCCACGCACAGCGCGCCGAGCGTGACCCGGTCCGCGCCGATCGCGAGCAGCGCCGGGGCCTGCAGGGCCAGGGGCTCGCCCTTGGCCAGCACGGCGTCGAGCGCCGCGATGCGGCCATCCCAGCGCTCGCCGTTCCAGGTCCCCTCGGCCAGTGCCTTCACGCTGGCGGCATCGCGCGCCAGTTCGAGCGCGATCCGGTGCTGGGCGAGCGGGCCCGACACCTGCATGCGCGCGCGGTCGAGGTTCTGGCCGGCCACGTCCAGCCCCGCGGCGACGAGTTCGAATTCGAGCGGACCCTCGCGTCCGGCTGCGGCTTCGAGCACGCCGCGCAGCGTGGCGGCCCGGAAGTCGCCGACGGCGATGCCGCTGCCGTCGATACGCGCGCGTCGCGGCCAGGCCGCCGGGTCGCGTGCCAGGTCCGCGTCGATCGTCAGCGCGCCACGCCAACCCGGGAACAGGTCCGCGAGGTCGGGGGCGTCCAATTGCAGGTTGAAGTCGGTCGCGGCGCCCGCATCGCCGTCGAGCTCGAGGCGCGCGCGCCCGCTGCGCACGCGCAGGGTCGCCGCGCCGGGCGCGCCGGCGGACAGCGCCATGGCGCCGTCGGCATTCACCGCGCGCTGGCGCAGTTGCCCCTGCAGGGTCTGCACCTGCAAGGTGCCGGTCGGCGTGCCGGCGCCGAGGCCGCTGCCGCGGAATGCGATCGCGCCGTCGAGGCGACCACTCCAGGCCGGCGCCAGCAGCGCCGGATCGAAGGCCTGCGCCACCACGGCCACCGCGCCCTCCACCGCGTCGTCGCGCGGCACCTGGCCAGCCGCGGTGAAGCTGCCGCCGCCGACTTCGAGCAACAATGGTTGCAGTTCGATCATGCCGGCATCCAGCGTGACCCGGCCGCCGAGCCGGCCGCGCGGCAGGCCCGGCACGCTGAGGTCGAGCGCGGGCGCGAAGGCGAATTGCCGGTCGTTGCCGGCGACGTGCAGCGTCCCGTCGAGCCGCATGTCCGCGACGGCGGCAGGCCACGGCAGGCTCAACGACTTCAGGGTTGCCTGCAGGTCCAGCGCGAGCGGCGCGGCGGGGTGCAACATGCCCGCGAGGCGCAGTTCGCCGGCGCCGGCGGATTCGCGCAGGCGCAGCGAGTCGATGCGCCAGTCGCCGAGGTTCCGCGTCACGACGGCTTCGTCGAGCAGCCATTCGCGGCCAAGCGCAGCCACGGTTCCCGCGACCTCGATCGGCCCGTCGGCCTGCGCACTCGCCTCGAGGTGCAGGCTGGTCGGCGCGTCGGCCAGCACCGCCGGCAGGCCGGCGAGCGACTGCGGGGGCAGGTCCAGCGTGCCTTGCCAGGCGTTCCAGGCCTGCCTCGCGTCGGTCGTGGCGGCCACGGTCGCCTGCCAGGGCGCCTGCAGCGTCAGCGTGAACAGCGCCTCGTTGGCGCGGCGCTGGCCTTCGTAGACGCCCTGGAACCGCTGCTCGTCGAGCAGCCAGTCGAAGGTGGCGCGCCCCTCCGCCAGCGAGTTCACCAGGTCCAGCGACAAGGCGCCACGCACCCGGCCCTCCGGCGCGCTGAGATCGAGGCGCTCGAGCACCAGCCGCGGCTGGTCCAGCGCGGCGCGCGCGCGGGCCCGGGTGATCGTGACCACCGAGGCGCCATCGGTCCACTGCGCATCGCGCAGGGTCAATTCCGTGGCCGGAATGCGCGGCCAGGCCACGTCACCTCCCGGCGCATCGGCCGCGGCCGCGCGCGCGAAGCTGCGCACGCGGAGGCCTTCGGCATCGATGCTCGCAAAGGCGATCGTGCCGCCCAGCAGCAGGCGCAGGCGCGGCACCAGGGCCAGGCGCCGGATCGAGACCTCGATGCCGTCGCCCTGCCAGTGCACGTCGTCGAGGACCACGGTGCCGGACAGCCGGCCATCGGCATGGCCCACGGTCAGGCCGGGGAACTCGGCCTCGATCCGCTCCAGCACCACGCGCGTGCCGGTGCCCGTGGCCAGCAAGGCCAGGGCCAGCAGCCCGAGCAGCAAGGCCAGGCCCGCCAGTCCGAGCAGCCAGCGCCGGCGCGTCACAGGTCGGGTCCGGCGGAGACGTGCAGCGTGACCACGCTGTCGTCGTCGAAGCCATGCGCGAGGTCCACGCGCACCGGGCCGACGGGGGAAATCCAGCGGATGCCGAAGCCGGCGCCGAACACGATGTCGGGCGAACCGTCGGACCAGGCATCGCCGGCATCGACGAACGCGGCCCAGGCGAAGTCGGGGCGGAACTGGCGCTCGAATTCGAGGCTCGCGGTCGCCACGTACTTGCCGCCGATCACCTCGTCGTCGGCGTCGCGCGCGCCCACGCTCTGGAATTCATATCCGCGCACGCTGTTGGAGCCGCCGGCGTAGAAGCGCAGTTCGGGCGGCAGCGCGGTGATGTCGTCGGTCGAGGTGGCGCCGAGTTCGGCGCGCAGCAGCAGGCGGTTGGCCTTGCCGATCGGCATGATGTAGCGCCCGAAGCCATGGAGCTGCAGCAGCGAGACCTCCGACAGCACGCTGTCGCTGGCGCCGCGGGCGCGCAGGGACAGCGACGCGCCGCGCCGCGGACGGATGCGGCTGCGCGCGAACACGCGGTCGGCGCGCAGCTCGGGGTAGAACACCAGGGTGCTTTCGGTGAACTGGTCGATGACGCCGTCGTCCTGGCTGCTGTTGGTGAAGGTGCCATCGAGCGCATTGAGCGAGCTGACCACGCTCCAGCCGCGCCAGGGCACGATCAGGCTGCCGCTGAGCGAATAGGAACTGGCGTCGACCGCATCGGTGTTCTCGTCGCGGTAGCGCGCCGCCACCGCCCACGCGCTCTCGATGCTGGCCGCGCGCGGGAACACGTACTCCGCTGCGGCGACGTCAAGGTACTGCGCGAGTTCGAACTTGGCCCGCAGCCGGTGCCCGCGGTCGTTGACCCAGCGCCGGTCGACGCCGAAGCGCACGCCGGCGCCGTAGTCCGAGTCGATCAGCAGTCCGGCGGTGTACACCGTGCGCAGCGCCGGCGTCAGGGTGACGTTGACCGGCACCTCGCCCCCGCTCGCCGCCTCCGGGTCGGGCGCAACCACGATCTGGCCGAAGTACTCGCTCTGCGCCAGCCGTTGCTGCAGCAGTTCCAGGCGCGCGTGGTCGAAGGGCTCGCCGCGCTCGAAGCTGGCGAAGCGCTGCATGAAGGCCGGGGGGAACTGCGCGCCGGTGAAGCGCAGCTCGCCGAAGCGGAAACGCGGGCCCGACTCCCAGTGCAGGCGCACCTCCGCGCTGCGCTGGCCGCGGCTGACCTCCACCCGTTGGCGGGTGGCGTCGAAGTCGAAGAAGCCGTAGCGCAGCAGCGCGCGCTCCACGCCGCGCTTGGACTGCTCGTAGAGCACGTGGTCGAAGACCTCGCCCACCCGCGGCCGGAAACGTCGCAGCGCGGCCGCAAGCCCGGGCTCGGACTCGTCGCCGATCGGGATGTTGCCGGCCGGCGCGCCCTCGCCGGTCACCTGCACGTCGAGCACCGTCACCCGCACCGGTTCGCCGCGCTCGATCGCGACCTTCACGTCCCAGCCATCCGCGCGCGGCTGCGAGCTCACCTCGACCCCGGCGCTGTAGTAGCCGTAGATCTCCAGCGCGGCTCGCGCTTGCGCCGGCGCGCGGCGCTGCAGGCGCGCCATCCGTGCCGGCGTCAGGTCGCCGCGATTGCGCCAGGCGTGCAGGTCGAGGGCATCGCGCACCGCGTTGAGCTGGGCGTCCTTGACCCCGGTGATGGTCAGCGCGATGCGCGGCGCGGGCGCGTCCGGTTTTGCCGCAGCCAGCGCCGCGGCGGCCGGCCACCAGGGGCACAGCATGGCCAGCGCCAATGCGTAGCGGAGGCGAGGGCGCGCGGACCGGGCCTTCACTGCGGCGGCGCGGCTCAGGCCTTGCCGGCGCGACGCCGGCCGCGCAGGCCGAAGAACACCGGCAGCAGGGCCAGCAGCGCCAGGGCCGCCAGCGGCAGCAGGAAGCGCGGCTGCGCGAGCAGGCTCAGGGACACCGTGCCGTGCTCGGCCAGGGTGCGGTCGAGCCCGGCGCCGATCGCGGTGTACACCAGCGACGAGGGCAGGTTGCCGAAGAAGGTCGCGGCCAGGAACAGCAGCGGCCGGCAGCCGGCCCAGGCCAGCGCGACGCTGGCGGCGCCGAAGGGGAACACCGGCACCAGACGGATGAAGAAGGCGAAGCTCACCGGATTGCGCGCAAAGCCCTCGCGCACGCGGGTGGCCAGCGCCGGTTCCTTGCCGCCGCCGACGAACACGCGGCGCGCGGCGAAATACAGCACGCTGGCGCCGATGGCGGCGCCGCTCATCGCGACCAGGGTGCCGGGCAGGACCCCGAACAGGAAGCCCGCGGCCACCACCAGCACGGCGCCGCCGGGCAGCCCGGTGCTGACGATCAGGGCCAGCGCGCCGAGCAGGCCCATCGTCGCCAGCACCGGGTGCGTGGCGACCCACGCGAGCAGGTCGTCGTGGTGCGTGGCGAGGTTCTCGATGGTCAGTTCGCGGTACAGCCCGCTGCCGACCAGGATCGCACCCAGGACCAGCAGGCCCAGCAGCGGCGCCACCCGGCCGAGTCCGCGCCGGATGCGGCCATGGACGCTGTCGGCCTGCTCGATCAGCGGCTCGATCGCGCGCGCCTCCTCGACATCGGCGCGAAGGGTGCGCTCGAGCAAGGCCAGCGGCGCGGCCGGGCCGGGTTCGCGCGGGTTCCTGGGATCGTCGGTGGAATGCATGGGCCTGAAACTGAACGGCCCGCCATGGGGCGGGCCGTCCGGATTGTAGCGGTGTCGCCGGGTCAGGGCGGCGGCGGATCCTCGAAGCCATTGCTGAACACGGCATCGGGCAGCCCAAAGCCGGGGCCCGTGAAGTACGCCACCGCCGGATCGTGGTCGGACAGGCGCAGCGGCACCGTGGTGTCGCCGCGGTTGTCCTCGGCGAAATCGGCATTGATGCGCGCATGCTCGAGGCGGACCGGCGCCGCGCTGGCGGCGATCGCGGCATTCACCAGCGCGTGGTCGAGGTTCTGCGCGTCGCCGTCGAACACGTAGCTGTAGCGCTGGAGCGCGGCGACCCCGGCGATGAGGTTGCCGAGGTTCGGGTTCACGAGGTCGATGCCATCGCCGGGAACCACGGTCTCGTTGTCCGGCGCCGGCGTGCCGGAGATCACGCCGATCGAGTCGCCGAGGCCATCGTTGAACTCGAAGGCGTTGAAGTCGCCGACCACGACCAGGTTCTCGTTCGGGTTGGCGACCTGGCGCGCCTGCACCAGGTCGGCGAGGAATTCGGCTTGCTGCTGGCGCTTGCGCCGCACGCGGTCGCCTTCGGTGGCGAAGTTCACCACCGGGCAGGGACCCACGGGCGGTGCCGCGGTCGAGGTGGCGCTGCCGAGCGAACGCGAGTGGTTGACGATCACCACCACCGGCGCGCTGGCGCCGTTGGGTGCCGCGACCACGGCGTCGAGCAGCAGCGGCGGCCGGTCGTTGAGGCGCTCGCCGGTCACGTTGTCGCTGCCATCGGGACACTTGAGCAGCGTGTTCAGACCGAACTGGGTCACGCTGTTCACCGCGACGCGCGGCGTGCTGCCCACGACCGGCGCGGCCTTGACCAGGAAACCCACGTCGATGCCACCCGGATCGGTGCCATTGCTCAGGTAGGCCTGGTACTGGGGATCCGGTTCGTTGGCGGCGACCGCATCGGCGTTGATGCGGGTCGCCAGCGCCTGCAGGGTGGCGAGATCCTCGATCTCGACGATGCCGATGATGTCGGGCGCGCGCAGGAACTCGCGGATGCCGCGCGAGGCCTTGGCCAGTCGGTTGGCGAACGCGGCCGGGGTCAGCACCGGTTCGCTGAGCGCCGGATCGTTGTTGTCGTCGAAGAAGCGCTGCAGGTTGTAGCTGGCAACGGTGTACTCGGCCGGCGTAGCCGCGCTCACCGCCCCCGCGGTCGCGCTGCCGGTCACCACGGCCACGGCGTCGAAGTCGATGGTGAAGCGCCAGTTGCGGAAGGCATAGTCGATCACGCCGGTGAGGCCCGACACGCCCTGGCCGGCGTCGACGTTGATCGCCGTGCGCAAGGTGCCGGCGGCATTGCGTGCGCGCAGGCTCTCGAAGTTGATTCGCTCCGGATTGCCATCCCAGCGCGGGATCGTCGCCGGCTGCCCGACCGCATCCTCGGGTTCCAGGCCCGTTTCGCGGAATGGCCGCGGAGTGCCGGCGACGACGCCGTAGAAGCGACCGTTGGTGGTCGACGTGGCGTTGGGCTCGCTGATCGAGCCGCCGGTGGCGCCGGTGATGGTGAAGGACGGCGCGGTGACGCGCATGTTCTCGAGGCGCTCGAGCTGCTCGATGCCGCCCGCGGGATCGGGCAACACGGTCGTCAGGGTCACCGGCGCGGGCAGCGGCTGCCCGGTAGCGATCACGGTGGTGGTGGGCGAGGTCAACTGGGTCAACGGCTGCTGGTTGAGGTCGGTCGGCGGCACGAACTCGGCCACCGTCCCGGCCACCTGGACCAGGTTGCCGACCGCCGCGCCGGCGGGTGGTGCGCTCGACGTGAACGCGAACATGCCCTGCGAGGTGTTGGGGTCGGCGTCGGCGTCGGCGTCCGGGGTCTGGAAGTAGAAGCCGTTGTTGACCCGCACCGTGACCACGCCGCGCGTGACCACCGCGTTGCCCAGCAATGGCGAGGCCGCGCCGTTGCCCTGGATGGCGTGGATCGGGGTCAGCGGCGCATCGTCGTTGTTGATCGTGCCCTGGCCCTGGCCGTCGGCGACGGTGGCGCCCGTCACGTTGGTGACGTTGACGAAGAAGGTCTCGTTGGGCTCGTTGGTGAGATCGCCATTGACGCTCACATCAAAGGTATAGCTCGAGTTGCCCGTGGCGATCGTCTGCCCGGTCAAGGCGCGCTGGACGTAGTCGTTGTCGGCCAGCGTCCCCGTACCGTCGGCGGTGGCGATGTCGAAGGTCACGCCGCCGGCGCCAGCAGGGGCGCTCAGCGAGACGGTGAAGGAGAAGGTGGTGGTGCCGGCGTCGGTTTCGATGGCGGCGACGTCGTTGACGCTGAGGCTGGTGCCAACCGGACCGCAGGGATTGAGCGCGCTCGACGAATTGCGCGGCACGAAGGTGTTGCTGCCGGCGGAAACCGTGAAGTCGCTGCTGTTGTTGCCGGAATCCGTGCAGCCGTTGCTGCCGCGGCCTACAGACGTCGTGTTGCTGGGCGCCGCCGTCGGGGCGGTTTCGCCGCAGATCGCCGTCGCCCCGTAGCCGACCCGGTCGATCACTGCGCCGTTGCCGCCTGCGGGACATCCGGTCGGCAATTGCGTGTTGGCACTGAGCAGGATCGCGTTGCCGGACGTTGAGCCCATCGCGGCAGTCCCCGTCGCGTCCGGGGTCGGCAGGTCGACGGTGCCGCCCGCTCCAGCGGCTTGCTGAATCAGGAAATAGGCGCCCGGTTGGATCGTGCCGCTCAGGGGCGTGACGTTCCAGGCAACTGTGGCCGTCGCATTCGTGAACTGCAGCGACCAGCCGGTGACGTTGACCG
>Ga0209477_1000289_pt1 | contig 30523 bp, 21 predicted proteins | sample KloWWTupernatant_FD_187180 | JGI IMG/M metagenome (GOLD analysis project Ga0209477, IMG submission 187180) | Active sludge microbial communities from Klosterneuburg, Austria, studying microevolution and ecology of nitrifiers - Klosterneuburg... | ecosystem: Engineered > WWTP > Aerobic digester >...
CACCCAAATCGACCTTCTTCACCCCGAAGCTCCGTACCGGCCTGGTGATCCGGCCCACGGCCGCGCTCTCCTGATCCTTGGGGAATGCGGCGTCCCCGACCGAAACAATGTGGGTCGCAAAACGGCAGCTCGGTCGCTTTGTAGACGAATTGCCCCGAAGATCGACGCGATGAAGCAGCAGAAACGGTTTAGCAGTTCACCGCGAGGACCGATTTGCGCAGAATCGCGGACAATCGTCGACCGCATTTGCATTCCGCTGGCCGAGCCAACTAGGCGCCGAATCCCCGGGTTGGGTTTCCTAACCGATCGCAGGCGTGGAGGGCACGGTTCGGCAACCAGCGACGACTTCACCCAAGCGGAGCCCCTGAAGATCACGGGCAGGAATCAGTCGCGGCCAGGAGGCCCCACGGGATTTCCTCACTGAAGCCAATCTGACAACCCTCAGGGACGCCCTAGGCCGACGTAGGTCCAGCCGGCGGCGCGCCACCGAGTCGGGCTCAGTACGTTGCGGCCGTCGATGATCGTCTTCCCTGCGGTGATCTCGGCGACCACGTTGGGGTTCAGCTCGCGATACTCCTGCCACTCGGTGAGCAGCACGACCACCGCTGCGTCCTTCAGCGCCCTTCCGGTGGACGACTCATAGGCGAGCTGCGGATGCTTAGCTCTGGAGTTCTCGATGGCCTGGGGGTCAGTGGAGGTGACGTCCGCGCCAAGCCCGTTGAGGCGCACGGCGACGTCCAGTGCAGGTGAGTCGCGAATATCGTCGGACTCCGGTTTGAACGCCAAGCCGAGGACCGCGACCCGCTTGCCCACGACGTCACCATCGAGTGCCTCGACGACCAGCCTCACGATGCGCTCCCGCTGGCGCAGGTTGATCGCGTCCACCTCCTTCAGGAAGGCGAGCGTGTCACCGAGCCCCAGTTCCTCCGCCCTGGCGCGGAAGGCACGGATGTCCTTGGGCAGACAGCCCCCGCCGAAGCCCACCCCTGCGTTCAGGAACTTGCGGCCGATCCGAGAGTCGTAACCGATGGCGTCGGCCAGCTTGGTCACATCGGCGCCCACCACATCAGACAGCTCAGACATCGCATTGATGAAGCTGATCTTCGTGGCCAGGAAGGCGTTTGCGGCCACCTTGACCAGTTCGGCTGTCGCATAGTCCGCAACAACCAGGGGCGTTCCCGCCGCCAGCGCGGTCGCGTAGATGCGGTCGAGCACCTTCTTCGTCCGTTCCCCGGCGACGCCGTCGGGCAGCCCGTAGACGATCCGGTCGGGCTCGATAGTGTCGCGCACAGCGAAGCCCTCGCGCAGGAACTCGGGGTTCCAGGCCAGAGTCGCGTCCGGCTGCACGGCGCGAAGCCGCTCGTCAAGGGCGGCCGCGGTCCCGACCGGGACGGTCGACTTGCCGATCACCACCGCGCCCGGACGCACATGCGGCGCGAGCGCATCCAGCGCGGCGTCCACGAAGGTCAGGTCAGCGCCGTGATCGCCCTTGCGCTGCGGAGTGCCGACTGCGACGAAGTGGGCCTCGGCTTCCGCCGCCTCGGCCGGGTCGGTGCTGAATCGCAGGCGCCCCGACTCGATTCCGCGAGCCAGCAGTTCGGGGAGGCCGGGCTCGAAGAACGGCGCACGGCCCTGGCTGAGCGCGTCCACCTTCACCTGGTCCACGTCGATGCCGACCACGGTGTGCCCCAACTCGGCCATGCTCGCCGCGTGCACCGCTCCGAGGTAGCCGCAGCCGATGACCGATAGAAGCATCTGTAACCCCTAGCTTGTCGTGATGGCGATTCTGTGACGCGCGTCGTTGTTGCCGCTCATCTTGCCAGTAACGCGTCCGGGGTCTCGACAAGCTCGACCAGCCGAATGGACGGGGAGCGACCAGCCGAATGGTTTGGGGAGCATCTTCGTGCGCGGGGGCGTTTGGGTGCAGGGGTAAACCTTTGGCGGTAACCTGCCGCGGTGGCTGCTCCCGAACTGTTCCCAGGCGTCCAGATCCATCACGACCGGGGCACCTACGCGGTGCTGGACGCCGGCGCGCACGTGCTCACCTGGACCCCGCCCGGCCGCCAGCCGGTGCTCTGGGAGAGCCCGCTCGCGCGGTTCGAGCCCGGAGTCGCGGTCCGCGGCGGCGTCCCGGTCATCTTTCCGTGGTTCGGCGCCGGCACCTCGGGAGAACGGACGCCCGCGCACGGCTTCGCCCGCACGGCCGCGTGGACCAGGGCGTCCGTGGTCGACGACGTGCAGCACAACGGACGCCTGGAAGTGCGCCACACCCTCACCGCGGAGGGCCTCGACAGCGCACCCTTCGAGGCGGAACTCACCACAGTCTTCGGGCGCGACGAGCTGCGGGTGACGCTCACTGTGACCAATCCTGGCCCGAACCCCTACACCTACGAGGAGGCGCTGCACACCTACTTCTCGGTCAGCGACGTCGCTCGCGTCGCTATCGAAGGTCTGGACGGATGCCGGTACCTCGACAAGGTGAACGGCTCCACCCAGGTGCAGGCGGGCCCCGTCCGCTTCACCGGCGAGACCGACCGCATCTACGACCATTCCGGCGAAGTGGTGATCGACGACCCCGGCCGCGGGCGCAGGGTGGAGATCGCGAAGGAGGGCTCGGCCGACACCGTGGTCTGGAACCCCGGTGCCCAACTCGGGCGGAGCATGGCCGATGTCGGCGAGTACCACGTCGAGTTCGTCTGCGTCGAGGCTGCGAACATCGGCGGGAACGCGATCACCCTCGCCCCCGGCGAGAGCCACTCACTAGCGCAAACAATCCGTCTCAGCTGAGACGTTGCAGCAGTGACCATCTGGTCACGAAGAGTCCGGGGAATCTGTAACCTGACCCTGTTCCACCCAGCGTCGAGGAGAGTCAATGTCCCGGATCGAAAGCGAACTCTTTCGCAGCAAAGTGACCACTGCGGAGGCTGCCGCCAGCCTCATCAAGCACGGCATGAACGTCGGCTTCTCCGGCTTCACCGGAGCCGGTTACCCAAAGGCGGTGCCCGTCGCCCTGGCCGCCCAGATCAAGGCGGCCCACGAGCGCGGCGAAGAGTTCATGATCGGCTGCTTCACCGGCGCCTCCACCGCGCCTGAGCTCGACGGCGTGCTCGCCGAGGTGGACGGCATCAGCTTCCGCATGCCTTACCAGTCCGACCCGATCATGCGTAACAAGATCAACGCCGGCATCTCCGGCTACGCCGACATCCACCTGTCCCACTCCGGGCCGCAGACCTGGGCCGGCTTCCTGGGCAAGCTCGACGTGGCCGTAATCGAGGTCACCGGCATCACCGCCGACGGTGAGCTAATTCCGTCCTCGTCGGTCGGCAACAACACCACCTGGCTGCGCGCCGCGGACAAGGTGATCCTTGAGGTCAACGCCTGGCAGAGCATCGACCTGCACGGCATGCACGACATCTACGAGGGAGTGGCGCTGCCGCCGGATCGCAAGCCCGTTCCGCTGACCGCAGCCGGCGATCGAATCGGTGTCACCACCATGAGGGTCGACCCGGCCAAGGTGGTCGCGGTGATCGAGACCGACGACGCCGACCGCAACACCCCGTTCAAGCCGCTGGACGACGAGTCCCGGCTGATCGCCAGCCACCTGCTCGACTTCTTGCAGAACGAGGTGACGCAGGGACGCCTACCGAAGAACCTGCTGCCGCTGCAGTCGGGCGTCGGCAACATCGCCAACGCTGTGCTCGCCGGTCTGCTGGAGGGACCGTTCGAGAACCTCACCTCGTACACCGAGGTGATCCAGGACGGCATGGTCGACCTGCTCGATTCGGGCAAGATGGCGGTAGCTTCGGCCACCGCTTTCTCGCTCAGCCCGGAATACGCCAACAAGATGAACGACAATGCGGCCAACTACCGCGACAAGATCATCCTGCGTCCCCAGGACATCTCGAACAATCCCGAGATGATCCGCCGCCTCGGTGTGATCTCCTGCAACGGCCTGATCGAGGCCGACATCTACGGCAACGTGAACTCCACGCACGTCATGGGCTCGCGGATGCAGAACGGCATCGGTGGTTCGGGCGACTTCACCCGCAATGCCTACATTTCATCGTTCGTCACTCCGTCCACCGCCAAGGGCGGGGCGATCTCGGCCATCGTCCCGATGGTGTCGCACCACGACCACACCGAGCACGACGTCATGGTTGTCATCACCGAGCAGGGTCTGGCCGATCTTCGCGGCCTCGCCCCGAAGCAGCGGGCCAAGCTGATCATCGACAACTGCGCCCACCCGAACTACCGGGACGCCCTGCACGAGTACTACGACCACGCCTGCAAGGTCGCCAACGGCCAGCAGACCCCGCACGACCTGAAGCTCGCGCACAGCTGGCACGTCCGGTTCCTCGAGACCGGCTCAATGCTGGGCTGAACGAAAAGGGGACGGTTCTTTTTTCGTTCAGCTTTTACACAGACCGGCGGCGGCAAGGCTGCGACCTGTGGATAACCTGAACGAAAACGGAACCGTCCCCTTTTCGTTCAATCCCCCTGAATGAGGGTGTCTGGACAAGTTCCAGCCGATCAGTGGACCACGGCTCCGGGACGTTTGGCGTGCGCGGTCAGCCGAGCAGCAGGCGGCGTAGTTCCGGCATCGTGTCCACGATCGCGGTGGGTCCGGCCGCGGCCAGGCCGGAACGCTCACCGGCGCCCCAGGTAACCGCGATCGCGTCCATCCCGGCCGCTCTGGCCGCCAGCACGTCGACCGCCGCGTCCCCGATGTAGACCGAGTGGCCGGGGTCCGCACCCAGCCGGGAAAGTGCCAGCAGCAGCGGCTGCGGGGACGGCTTGTGCAGTTCGGTGTCCTCCATCGCGACCGTCACCGCGATTCGGTCGGCCAGCCCGGCGAATTTCACCGTGTTCTCAGCCGAGAGCCGGCGCTTCGACGTCGCCAGACCGATCTGCACCCCCGCGGCGACCAGCTCTGCCAGCAATGCGTCCATTCCGACGTATCTCTGCGCGAGCGTCGCCAGGTTGGCCGCATTCCAGGCGACGTAGCTGGCCACCAACTCGGCTGCCCTTTCCGGATACCGGCGCGAAAAGGTCTCCTGCAGAGTCTCGCCGATCCAGCTCTTTGCTTCGGCGGGTTCGGGTCGAACACCGAGCACGGAAGTGAGAGCATGTTCGTACGAAGCGATAATCAGCGGGATAGTATTCACCACGGTCCCGTCGAGATCGAAAACCGCGACGGGCCAAGTAGGAATAGACATGGTCGTGAGAATACGGCCACTCAGCAGGGGGGAATGCAGGTGACCGTGCAAGGGCATAGGCCGCGAGGTCGCCGGCCCGGCAGGCTAGACACGCGAGGCGTCATCCAGGACGCAGCGCTGGGACTCTTCTCGGAGCAGGGATACGAGAAGGTGTCATTACGCGCGATCGCGCGCGCAGCCGATGTCGATCCGGCACTTATCCATCACTACTTCGAGAACAAGGCTGACCTGTTTTCCAGGTCTGTCCTCGATCTACCGTTGAACACTGAAGGGATCGTCGCCAGGGTTCTTGATGGCCCGACCGAGACGATCGGCGACCGAATGATGACCGAGATCCTCGGTGCCTGGGATCAGCCCGGGGCACGCGAGCGGTTCACGGCCATGCTTCGTGCGGCGGTGACCAATCCGGGCGCCAGGCGTCCACTGAGCGAGTTTCTGGCCAAGGAACTCATGATCAAGGTCGCCGAGGCCCAGGGTCATGCGAACGCGAAGCTGCGCGCTCAGACCGCTGTCAGCATCGTGCTCGGCTTGGCGCTGTGCCGCGACGTGCTGCATCTCACCGCCCTGGCCAAGGCCCGCAATCCGGTGCTGATCAACTCCCTCGGCAGGGCGCTGCAGACCCAGCTGGTCGACACCTGGTGACGACGTAGGCTGGGGCATCTCTAGGAGGTGCGATGACCGCCAGCCAACCGCTCGACGACCCGGCCGGGTTCGTTGCCGACACCGAATCCGGTGTGGTTTCGATTCCGCTGCCGGGTCTCGTCGTCGCTCCCGGGCTGGTGCCGGACGACCCTCGCACCGGAGAGCCGTTGCGTCCGCGCACTGTGCAGGCCGCGACCGTACTGTGCTGGCTGGCCGTGGCGATCACCGGCGCCGCGGTGGCCTGGATCTACTGGGACGCCGTGGCGAACTTCGCCAATGCATCCTGGCTGATGGGCCAGTTCGTCACCGCACCCGGGTCGCTGGAACGCGTCCTGCTGTCGGTCGCAGTAACCGTCATCGGTCTCGCGATCGGCGCATCGAATGCCATCGTCGGCTACTACGCCTGGGCTGGGTACGCGTGGACGCGATTCGCCGGTCTGATCAGCGCGACCGTCACCGTCGCGGCGATCGTCCTGAACCCGTTGGCGTGGGCAGCGATCCCGGCCGCAGCGATCGGGGCCGCGCTGCTGTGGTTGCCTCCCGCGCGACGGTTCTTCACCACCTGGCGCGGTCGCCGGCACCCCGAGCAGGTGCTCGCCGCGCCGGTCGTCGACGTCGTCTACGGCCCGCTGCCCCGCTACCGCTGAGCTGAACCTGGCTCGTTCAGCGTTTGCGGGACGCTAGCGTTACCGCCGTGACGAACCAACTCCTTCGCAGCATCGGCCGGGCGATCCTGGACGCATTGCGGCCGAGCACTGGCCGTCCGTCCGGCAGCCGACGCTCGGGTACGTCCGACAGCCGTCGGCGGTCTGCCCAGCGCACGCCGTCCGCCGCCGACTACCCGGGCGACTTCACCGGACGTCCGGAGCTCACCTACGCGCCGCATCCGGGCAAGCTCGCCGACCCGGGCGAGATCGTGTGGACGTGGGTGCCGTACGAGGAGGACCACAGTCAGGGCAAGGATCGCCCGGTGCTGATCGTCGGTCGGGACGCGGACTGGCTGCTCGGACTACCGCTGACCAGTCAGGACCACGACCTCGACGCTGCCCAAGAGGCCGGAGAGGGCCGCTACTGGGTCGACATCGGCACGGGGAACTGGGATTCCTCGGGACGAGCCAGCGAAGTCCGCGTGAACAGAATCGTGCGAATCGCCCCGAATTCCGTTCGCCGAATCGCAGGCAAATTGGACGCGGACCGATTCAATGAGGTCGCCGAAGGCGTTCGGCAACACCGGTAACCCTGCTCTGGGGAGACGTCAGCTGCCGGAGCCCGACGAGACCACCGCAGACACCTCGGCAGGCTCGGAGGACGTGGTGGGTTGCCCAGGGGACATCCGCGACTCGGGCCGAACCGCGAGCCACGCCACCAGCGACACCAGCGCGAAGACCATCGTCCCGACGGCGAACACAGCGACGTGACCGGCGACCATCGCGTCCACTCCCCCGGCTGCGGACCGTCCGGCGAACGCCACGTAGACGGCGGTGAGCAGAGCCAATCCGATCGAGCCGCCCAGCTGGTTCGTGGCCGTGGACGCAGCGGAAGCCACCCCCGCGTCGTGGGGGGCCACCCGGTACAGCGCCAGATTGTTCAGCGGGACGACGGTGAAGCCCATGCCAACGCCCATCAGCACGACGCCGGGCAGGATCTGTGTCCAATATCCACCGTCGGCGGTGACAAAGGTGAGCAGGAACACCCCGGCCGCGCTGATCAGCGGTCCGAAAACGAGTTGCGGACGGGGTCCGGCCCGATCGAGCAGTCGCATGGCGAACGGCACGGTGGCCATCAGCGAGACCGTGAACGGTAGCGTCCCCAGCCCTGCCAGCAGCGGCGGCAGCTTCATCACCAACTGCAGGTGCATGGCGAGGTAGACCATGGCACCCATCCCGACGACGCCGAGCAATGCCTGCACTGAGAACGCCGCGGCTCGAGTGGGCTCGGTGAGGACGCGAAGAGGCAGCAAGGGGTGCTGCGCTCGATGCTCGATCATCACGAAGCCTACGAGCAGCCCCAACCCGGCCACGATGAAGCCGATGGTCGCGGGCGCCGTCCAGGATTGCTCGGCCAGGGTGAGCCCGTAGACCATGGACGCGAAGCCCAGCGTTGCCGTGATCGCGCCGGCGACGTCGTAGCGCCGGTCGCCCTCGGCGCGACTCTCGTGCAGCAGGATGTAGCCGGCCACCAGCCCGACCACGATCAGCGGGACGTTGACCAGCAGGCACCAGCGCCAGGAGAAGAACTCGGTGAGGACGCCGCCGAGCAGCATCCCGATCGCCGAGCCGGCACCGGCCAAGGAGCCGAAGATCGCGAAGGCGCGGTTGCGCTCACTCCCGTCGGGGAAGTTGAGGGTGACGAACGCGAGCGCGGCCGGCGCCATGAATGCCGCGGCGAGGCCCTGCAGCCCACGGGCTGCGAGCAGTTCTGCGGCACTGTGGGTGAGCCCGCCCCACGCCGAGCCGACGCCGAAGACGGCCATGCCGAGCAGGTAGGTGCGCTTGCGTCCCCAGAAGTCGGCAACGCGTCCGCCGAGCAGCAGGAACGAGCCGAAGGCGAGGGCGTACGCGGTGATCACCCACTGCCGGCTGGAGTCGGAGAAGCCGAGCTCTGCCTGCGCGCTCGGCAGTGCGACGTTGACGATGGTGCCGTCCAGGACGATAAGCAACTGGGTGAGTGAGACCGCGGCGAGCGTCCACCAACGGTGGGACGCGGCGAGGACAGGTCTGGGCACGTCGGAACCTCCATGACGAAACAGATGCCACGTGGGTTTCCAGCCCTCGATCGGCCCACGAGAGGTGTCCGACCACGCCGGTCCGAGCCGGCCAAGACAGCAGAGATTCTACCCCAGTTCGAGGCAGAACCCGGCACAGGACCAGGCTGACGAGCAGAACTAGATGAGCGCGCGTCGCCTCCGTGCCGGTGCAGGAGGAGCCGGCCGCAAGGCACAAGCCGCACCCCAAGACCGATCCCTGAGGAGCCGGCCGCAAGGCACAAGCCGCACCCCTAGAACCGGTCCCTGAGTAGCCGGCCGCAAGGCACAAGCCGCACCCCTAGAACCGGTACCTGAGGAGCCTTCCGCGAGGTACGAGCGGACGGCGTCACGAAGGGCCGCCGCCATGGTTCAGCGGCAGAAGCGGGGTGTTGCTCCACACCCGGGCCGCTCGCTTGCATGAATATTCATTGCAGTGCGGATAGTCAAGTGCGCTAGGATAACCGCGTCCGAAGGAAGGCGACCAGCATGCCCCCCAAGCCCAGTGACGCGGCTTCGCGGCCGCGGACGATCATCACGACCGACAGCGAAGCCGACGACATGAACTCGTTCATGCGGCTGCTGTACTACACCAACGAACTCGACATCGTTGGGCTGGTGTACAACTCATCGGTCCATCACTGGCAAGGCGACGGCGTCCACACGCTACGTGAGGCGCAGGAAACGGAAATCATCACCAGTTTCATGGGCGAGCCGGCCGGGCGGCTGGGACGCTCGGCGGACGCCAAGACCTGGCGCTGGGAACCTCTGGGCTGGATGGAACGGATCATCCTGGACGACTACAGCCAGATCTACCCGAACCTGCTCAGGCACGATTTGAACTACCCCTCGCCGGCCGAGCTGTGGTCGAAGGTGTGCGTCGGAAACGTGCTGTTCGAGGGCGAGTTCGCCGCCGACACCGAAGGCTCAGAGCTGATCAAGGCCGCGCTGCTCGACGACGATCCGCGTCCGCTGTACCTGCAGGTGTGGGGAGGGACGAACACGATCGCCCGGGCGCTGCTCGCGATCGAGCTGGCCCGCCAGGGCGCGGACGACTGGGACGCGGTTCGCGCGCGGGTGGTGCAGAAGGCCGTGATCCTGACGATCGGACAGCAGGACAATGCGTACCCCGACTACATCGCCGGCGCCTGGCCGGAGATCCGCGTCCTCGACTTCGACGGAGCCTTCGCCGGCTACTCAAGCTACTCGCGGCGGTTCGCGCCGCCCGAAATCCTCCCCTACTACCAGGCGTCCTTCTGGGCTGCGAACATCAAGTACGGACACGGCCCGGTGCTGGCCAACTACGGGCTGATCGGCGATGGCACCTACTTCGCCGGTGAAGGCGACAACCCGGGTTGGCAGCCCGGCCTGGCCAAGAACCCTGACGAGTTCAAGATGTTCGACTTCATCGGCGGCTTCTCCCGGCTCGACTGGACGGGCGAGGGTGACACCCCGGCATTCATGTGCCTGGTGCCGACCGGCCTCCGATTCCTGGAGGACCCCACCCTCGGCGGCTGGGCCGGACGCATGGAAGCACCCGCGGACGGGACGAACTACTCCCGCGCGGGGGAGGACCACAATCCCTTCGTGGGCGAGCCGCAGGCCTTCTACACCACGATTCGCTGGGCGCCGGCCTTCCAGAACGACTTCGCCGCCCGGGCCGATTGGGGTACTACATCGAACTACGTGGACGCCAACCACGCCCCGCTCGTGTCGGCCTCGCCGGCGGACGCGTCCGCGGCGCCGGGTGAGATGGTGCGCCTGGTCGCGTCCGCGTCCGATCCAGATGGGGACGCGCTGAGCACCCACTGGTGGGTCTACGCCGAAGCCTCGACCGTGGCCGGCGCCACGATCGAAGCAGCTGCGTTCGAAGCCGCGGTGACCGTCCCGGCGACCGCCGAGCCCGGCCAGCGGGTGGTGGTGATCGCCGAGGTGACCGATGACGGTACTCCCCCGCTCACCCGTTACGCCCAGGTAGTGATCACCGTCGCCTGAAGGACATCCGTTCATCGAGCTTGGCCCGCCCAACGAGGGCGTTCAGGCCAGCCTGTTGAGGATCTTCTGCTCCAGGCGCAGGTGGCGTTCGAGCTGCTGGTGGGCGTCGTCGAGGTGGAAGGCGTGGCCCTCGTACTCGCTGAGGAGGACGCCTTCGAAGCCGGATTCGACGATGGCGGCGAGCAGCTTCTCCACCGGGATCTGCGGATCCTGAAGGTCCTCGGTCACGTGGTAGAACTTCGAGTGGAAGTACTGGGTGCGGTGCAGCAGGGTCTTGAAGCCCTCGATGTCGGCCGGCCCGAAGGACAGGAACCCGAACATCTCGCTGATCGCCCACTTCTCAGCCTCGCCGCCGCCCATCTCGGCGATCTTGGCCTGCATGCCGGCCTCGTCGAGTCCGCCGTGGCGGTTGGCGATCACGTAGTCGAGCAGTTCGGGTTTGGCGCCGTTGGCGATGTGCCGATCCAGCGCAGGCTGGGCCGGACGCTCGATGAAGCAGCCGAAGTCGGGGATGAACCCCAAGTAGGGCGTGTCGAGTGAATCCATCACCGCGAGCATCTTCTGGATCTTCGCGTCGCTCGGCTTGGACGGCGCGTGCACCTCGATGCCGATCCGGATGTCGTAGCGCTCGGCCATCGCCGCGGCCGGCGCCAGCAGGTGCGGCGGGATCGAGCCGGCGCGCAGGAACCTCGCACCCAGGTCCTTGGCGGTCATCAGGTCGGCGGTGATGTCGAGCATGATGTCGGCATCGGTCGCGTCGTGCCCGGTGATCTTGCCGAGGTCGATGTAGCCGCCGTAGCTGTTCGCCTGCACGCCGTACTTGTCGTTCAGTTCGCGAATCGCCTTGATCTCGGACGCCTTGGGCCGGGGGTACTGGTCGAAGACCATCGACCCGATCAGCTCGTACTTGGCCACCCCCAGCGAGTTCAGCGCGGCGAACATGCCGGCCACGCCGTAGGACGGGACGTCCACCAGCCGTTGTTCGAAGCCGTAGAGGGAGACCGCCTGTTCGATCCGCCCGATCTTGGTGGCAGCGGACGCGTCCGCCGGCGCCGGTTCGGCAACCTCGACACCACTGGGCTCGACCGAGGCTTCGCCCGCGGCAGCGTCCTGCAGGTTGAGCGTACGCGCAGCCGAACCGTCCACCATGCCGTAGGCACCCGGCCCGAACTGCATGTAGACGTTGCGCAGGATCAGCTTCACCGCGACCTCGTGTTCGCCGGCAGCAAGCCCCTCCCCGTAGACGCGGACGCGTAGGTCGCGCTTGATGCCCCAGAAGTCCGTCCAGGCGAGCTTCAGCTGCTCGGGCATGAAGAGCTTCTCGTTGAACTCGACCAGGATGTTCGTGGCCGGCACTGCGACGCCGTCGACGGTGAGCTCCAACTCCTCGATCGCCGACAGCGGCAGGCCGCGGTAGTAGTTCAATCCGACATCGACGGTGAAGCCCACTACCTGGTCGCCGAGCTTCAACTCGCGCAGCGCGTCCGGACGCAGCACCTTGTCCTCGTGGGGGAGTTTCATGAACAACGTTGGCATCTTCAGTTCCTTCTTTCTTGGTTTGGTGGCCCCCTCCGCCGAGTTGTCAGAACTTCACGGCGCTATAGAGCCGTGAAGTTCTGACAACTCGGCTAGGGGGTGGGGACGGTGCGGGCGTAGGAGGTGCGGGACGGGAAGGGCAGATAGCTGATTCGCAGGGGCTGCACCACTTCCAAGCGGTGCTGGCCGGACGCCAAGCCGCCGCGTACGAGCGCTGTGATGGTGGCGGTCTCGGTGAGTTCCCAGCGGGTCTCGCCGTCGACGGCCAGTTCGGCGAAGGTCCAGTTGCGGTGGTCATCCAGCCGGCGAAGGTCTGGTAGAACTCGTCGGTCAGGTTCGGGAAGCCCGGCATCATCTGCTCGGCGAGGGTCTCGATCCCCTCGGCACCGAGTTCGGCGGCCGCGGCGATGCAGCCTTCCAGGTCGCGGCGGCCAACGTAGTAGTCCTCTTGGAAGCTGTACAGGCTGACGCCGGTACGCAGGTCGTGGGTCATCGTTTTTCTCTCGCTGGTTCAGGGTGTGGCGGGCCGCCGTCCCGGCTTAGTCGGGACGCTGCGTGTCAGGCGGATTCAGGCGGACGTCAGCCGACGGCCGCCGGCTCTCGCTCCAGGGCGGTGTCGAGGAACTCCGGTGAGAAGACCGCTTCGATGGCCATCCGGGACGCACCGATCACCCCGCCCAGGGCACCGGCCTTGGCCACGGCCACCCGCAGATTGCGACTGGCCAGCGGCAGCGCGCGGGAGTAGACCGATTCGCGGACGCCGGCCAGGAGCGGTTCGCCGACCTCCACGATCTCGCCGCCGATCACGATCACGCGCGGGTTCAGCAGCGCGGTGCAAGCTGCCAGCACCTCGCCCAGCGCGCGGCCGGCTTCCCGCAGCGAGCGGACGGTTTCGAGGTTGCCCTGCCGGACGAGGCGGACGATGTCGGCCGGGGAACTGGCCGGAACCCCCTGCTCGGTGAGGGTGGCGGCGATGCTCATGCCGCCGGCCAGCGACTCAAGGCAACCACGATTGCCGCAACGGCAGTAGCGGCCCTCCGCGGCGGCGGAGTAGACGTGGCCGAGGTCGCCGGCGGCACCTTCGGCGCCGTGGAGCAGGCGTCCGCCGCTGACGATGCCAGCGCCGATTCCGGTGGCGACCTTGACGAAGACCAGGTCCTGCACGTCCGGCCAGGCGACCAGCCATTCGCCCAGGGCCAGGACGTTGGCGTCGTTGTCGACGAAGACCGGGCAACCGAAACGTTCGGAAACGATCTGCCGGACGTCGTAACCGTCCCAGCCGGGCATGATCGGCGGGCTGGTGGGACGCCCGGAGTACTGCTCGACCGGTCCGGGCAAGCCGATGCCCACGGCCATCACGCCGACGTCACTGACCCCGGCCTGTTCGCGCAGTTGCTCCAAGCGTTCGAACACCCTGGCCATGATCACCTGCGGGCCATCACTGACCCGACAGGCGTCGGTGGCATGGGCCAACACGACGCCGGCCAGGTTCGTCACGCCGTAGGTGGCGTGGTTGGCGCCCAGATCGACGGCGAGCACTATCAGGTTGTCACCGTCGAACTCGAAGGCTGCGGACGGGCGTCCGCCGGTCGCCGCGGCGTGCGCGGTCTCCCGGACCAGACCCGCAGCCACCAGGACGGCCAATCGCTGGGCGACGGTTGTTCGCGCCTGGCCGGTGAGGACGGCCAGATCGCGTTTGGTTCGAGGCGATCCATCGCGGAGGATCTCCAGGATGTGTCCTGCGCTACCCGGCTGATGCACCATGAACCTCCTTCGCCACCCTGCCGCATTACGACTCACTCGCTCATAACATCTCAGATCTTATGCCTGCGATGGGCTTTAGTCAAGGAAGGATGTTCACAACATGGGCATTTCACGGCACTGGCGCATCGTTACTCCAGGCCGAGCCCAGCGAGGGAGTCACCGCGGTCGAGCCTTCGATGGCCTCACGGCCCCGGCCAAGGACCAAATTGGGGACAGTTCCTAACTCAGTCCATTCTCAGGTGGACCGAGTTCGGAACCGTCCCCAATCCGGTCCAGTTAGGCTCTAGCTCAGGCCGAGCCCGGCGAGGAAGTTGTAGCTGTCCTTGATGCCGTCGAACACGTAGCCGTCGTAGCTGTCGAACTCGATCACCACGAAGCGCGCGCTCGGCGCGGCGGCGATGATTTCGGCCATCGGCAGGGTGCCCTCGCCGGCGGGAAGCTGCGGCCAGGTGACGATCTCCTCGATCGGCGCGTCCGTGCCGGTGAGCACCGCGTTCTTGACGTGCAGGGCCTCCACCTTGTCGCCGAGGCGCTTCAACAACTCGGGCACGTCCGCGCCGCCTGCACCGGCCCAGAACGCGTCCACTTCGAGTGCGACGCCTTCGTCGAGCAGATCGGCGAAGACCTCGAACGCCGTGCGTCCCTCGATCTGCGGAATGATCTCCTGGGTGTGGTTGTGGTAGCCCACGCGCAGCCCGTAGTCAGCGGCCACCTTCGCGACCTTGTTGAGTCGGCGAGCGGTGTCCTGGACGCCTTCGAGGGTGGTCCAGCGCTCGTGGGCGACGAACGGGTCGATGACCCACTCCATGCCGAGGGTCTTGGCAGCGCTGAGGACGGCTTCGAGCGGCGGCACCGGCATCACCTGATCGCCGAAGCGCAGTTCGTCGGAAAGGAAGGGCGCGTGCCCGGTCGGGGCGGTCAGCCCGTGGCGGGCCAGCGCGGCCGCGATCTCGGGGGCGTTGTCGATGAAACTGAAGGCCTCGACATGACGAAGGCCGATGTCGGCCAACTTGGCCAGAGTGCCGTCCAGGTCGTCGAGGTGGTCGCGGCAGCTGTACAGCTGAACCGAAATGGCGGGACTCGTCATGAGAGCGCTCTCCGATCGTCTTTGGTGGGAGTACTGCAGGTTTGTTGGGACTGGTGGCGAGTCTATCGCGCCGGTCCTCCCCCTCCGATAGCCCCAGCGGAGGATTGTCCCCCATACACGGTGGACAATCCTCCCCGACGATCCACAGCCGTCAATGCCGAGACCCGGCTGGGCGACTTCGCGGGCCGGCTGACCGCTAAGGAGCTGGCCGAGGTGGACCCGTGCGCTCGCGCTCGCCCTAGGCCTCTATTGACGCTGCCGACAGCCGCACCGGGCCGATCAAGCCTTGGGCCACCGGATGACGCTCGGCTTGAGCCAGCGGAAGCCCTTCGATGACCGGACGGGTGTCGCAGCCGATAGCGGCGTTGTTCAGCACGGTCCGGACTTCGATCTCGATGCTCGGGTGTTCGGCCAGGGCGTCGCCCAGGTCGAGCACCGCTCCGGAAACGTAGCGCGTGCCGAACTCCCGCGCACCGACGCGTACGGTCACCGAACCGGCCAACTCGCCCAGCGCCAAGGTGGCCCCACGCACACCCTCTGGCACCGAGACGCGATAGACACCGACCCCGGAGACGTCGCAGAGCTCAGCGATCTCGCGCCAATCCCCCGGACCTTGCCGCAACGACAGTTGCCGCGCGCCGGACGGCTCTTCGGTCACCACCTCCAGGCTCCAGCCGGATAGCTCTACCTCGGTGCTCGCAAGGGGCTCCAGAGTGATCGGCGCCGGGGCCAGGCCGCGGTCGAGTTCGAGGACTCTCACCTCGAGGCCGCCCAACTCCAGCCGAAGCTGGGTCCGATCACCCTCGGCCCAGGCTGACCGCGGGGCGATGCCGCCGGTCCACAGGTCGAGTTCTCGCACCGCGCCGACACCCTCCAGCGACAACTCGGTCGTAACGGGCGCGCCTGAAGTGTTGTAGACCAGCAGGTAGCTGCGGGTTCCGGCGTCGCGCCATTGAGTCAGCAGGGGCGCCGCTTCCCAGGCCGCGCGCGGCAGCACGCCGAGGCCGGCCAGCGCGGCGGGAACCTCGGCCAGCGCGCCCACCCGGACGCAACTTGGCCGCGCCAGCAACCGCGCCATCGCCGCCCCCACCCTTTCGGGGCCCGCGGGCCCGGCCGCGAAGCCAGAGTCGGCGGTTGGAGGCTCACCCACCACCAGCACCCGCACACCCATTGAAGCCGACTGATCCAGGGCCTCGGCAGCGTCGGGGGCGAGGGCGCGTTCGTCCACGATCAGCGCTCGGTAAGCGGGGCCGTCCGGGTACAGCGCGGGCGGCCCTTCGTGACGCCGTCCGGTTCGTTCCTCACCGGACGGCTCCTCAGGGAACGTTGTGGCCCTGGTTCGTTCCTCACCGGACGTCTCCTCAGGGAACGTTGTGGCCCTGGTTCGTTCCTCACCGGACGGCTCCTCAGGGAACGTTATGGCCGCGGTTCGCGCCTCACCGGACGGCTCCTCAGCGACCGCTCGGACAGCGGCTTGTTCCTCACCGGACGGCTCCTCGGCCTCGATCCACCTAGTGCGCGCGGTCTCGACAAGCTCGACCAACCGATTGGTGGATCCGGGCTCAGGGACCGTCATTGCAGCAGCCCGATCCTCGCAGGGATCTTCGGGGGCCGTGCTGGCGACAGCAGCGACCGCCTCGACCAGCCCGATCGGGTCCAGGAACTGCACGGTGTAGCCACGCTGCTCCAGGGCCGCGGCGTCGGCGAGCTGGGACGGCGCGGTCGCGTCCGCCTCGTCGTTGCCGCGGGCGGCGGTGGTCAGGAAACCGTCCCGAGAGATCGCGACGTCGGTGCGAGGCACCCCGGTCTCCAGCACCACGGTGCCGCGGGCCCAGTAGTCGGTGAGGCCGCGCCAGTGCGCCCACTCTGGGAAGTGCTGGTCGTTCCAGCTCTCCGAGACCAGGTCGAAGAAGCGGGATTGGGTCGGCCAGGCGGCCTCGGCCGGCTGGCTGGCGTAGCCGTGGACGAAGGGCTTGGTGATGCCGGCCGCCCACTCCTTGTCGAGCAACTGCTTCAGGTCGCCGAGCGATTGGGCCAGGGCCGCCGCGAACTGCGCGCCGAGTTCGGTGCTGATCCGGGTCGTCCCGCCCTGGTGGGCCCCGGCGACGACGCTGCGTTGCCAATCCAAGGCGTAGCGCCACAGCGGATGGTCGCGATCGACCGGCGCCCGGTCGCCGGAGTTGAGCGATTCGCCCTCGGCGCGGCCACCGTGGCGGACGAGCTCGCGATTGCTGCGGATCGCCTCCAGGTTCTGCCCGTAGGCGGCTTGGGACTTGTGCGCCAAGCCGTGGGCCGCGCACCACTCCTGCAGCACCAGCAGGTGGTCGGCGATGTACAGGTCGGTCATCAGCCGGTAGTAGTCGGCCCGGATTCGTGGACCGCTGCCGTCGGCGAACTCGAAGTCGGCGATCGGCTCGGTGTTCGGCACCCAGTAGCGGCACATACCGTGCGCGAACAGCACCGGCAGGTAGCGGGTCAGGTCGTAGCCGTGTCTCGCTTCGAACCGGCCAAGCAGGTCGGGCGTCCAGAACAGCGAGTCGGCGTTGTACTCCAGCGAGTCCTCGAACCACTCGGTGCCCACCTGTTCGAAGCGCGCCAGGTTGGCGGCGCCGAACTGGTGCTCGTCGAGGTACTGCGTGGCGGCCACCGCGGCGTTCCGGTCGAGGAAGCTGGTCACGCCCTGGGTGCAGTCGCGCAGCCAGAAGCCGAACAGCGCCCAGTCGCCGTCGTCGGGTAGTTGGACGGTACCGTCGGCGACTTCGGCGGTCAGGTCGACCAGCGAGGCCGGGTCGAGGATCGTCGAGCGGACGGAGTTCACGATCGCGTCCCGCTCGCCCTCCCAGCCGCGCACCTTGGTCATGGTGGGTGGCTCGCCCGGCTCGACCACCCGGGCAGCCGTGACTGCGAGCAGGGTGGCGCCGCGGGAGTTGGTGGGGTCGTCGAAGGGGTTCGGGATGGGCTGAGATTGTGGGGCCGTTGCTTGGTCTCGACAGGCTCGACCACCGACTTCGTTGGTCGAGCTTGGCCCGCCCTGAGCCTGTATAGGGGTCGAGACCCCGGTGAGGTAGCGGACGCCGTACTGCAACTCCTTGGCGGCGTGCTCGGTGCCGCGGGTGGTGTTCGGCGTCTGCAACGGCCAGGCTGCGCCGACGGTGGCGGCCACGCCGACTCCGATCCGTTCGGCTTCTTCGAGCACGGCGGCCAGCGCCTCCCGCTGCGGCTCGTCGGCCCAGAAGCCCGGCGAGAAAGCGATCTCCACTTCGCCGAACCCGGCCTCGGCGATCGCATTCAGCTCGCGCACCAAGTCGGCCGGCGGCACCGGCTGTTGCCACCACCACCTGATTCCGGGCCGGTCAACTACCTCGGGGCTGGCGAAACGTGCCTCCGACAAGGTCGGACGCGGCCCCAGGTCGCGGCCCTTCGTGACGCGGTCGATCGTTCCTCGCGAACGCTCCTCAGGCACCGGTTGCGGGTTGGCCATCAGTCCTCCAGGGCTTGGTAGCGGAAGTTTCGGAACCGCACCGAACCCTGGCCTGACGCGAAGATCGCCGGCCGGACGCTTTGCAGGTCGCTCATGGTGTTGGCGTGGTAGCCGGAGATCTCGAACCGGGTCGAGTGCTGCACCCAATCCCCACCATCGAAGCAGTACCACATCGTGACGATGTGGTGCCGGCTCTCGATCCGAATCGAAGCATTGCTCACGCCATCACCGCCCGGCTCCCGGCCCCAGGTTGGGACCCCACCGGAGTAGGTGGTTAGCCCGGTCTCGTCCAGCTTCAGCCCAACGAAGAGCCGCGGATTGAAGAAGAGCAGCAACCCGCCGGCGCTGTCCGCGTCCAGTCGTTCCAGATCGACCTCGACCAGATAGGCGTGATCGCCGGCATGGACGCACAGTGGCGAACTCTCCCCAGGGGACCCGCCCTTGCCGCGCAGCACCAGCCCGTCGCCGGCGAGGTCGGCCCGGTCAAGTTCGTCGACAAGGGGGTGGTCGAAGGACCAGCGCACGCCCCAACTCGGGGTGGCGAAGTCGTCCGATAGCGGCAGCCCGTGGCTCGCGTCCGCCACTGTCGCGGGCATTGGCAACGGCGAGCTGAGATCGCCGCCCAGGGCGCGCGGCCAGCCGTCCGGCGTCCACTCGATCGGTTCCAGCAGCTGCTGGCGACCCAGGCTCTGATAGCCGCGCTCGTAGCCGTGGTACAGCGCCCACCAGCGCCCGTCCGTGCCTTCGACCAGCGTGCCGTGGCCGCGCGACCACCACTGCTGGGCCGGGTCGGTGCACCGGATCAGCGGCGAGTTCGGGTCGTTCTGCCACGGCCCGAGCACCGACCGGGAGCGGGCGACGGTGATCATGTGGCCGGTCGCGGGGCCGGCCGTCCCGCCCACGGCCGAGACCAGGTAGAACCAGTCGCCGCGGCGGAACAGCTTCGGGCCTTCCAGCGAGTACGCCTCGACCACCCAGTCGTCCGGGTAGGGCCAGCCGTCGTAGGCGTGCTCGATCGGGCCGTCGGTGGCCAACCCGTCCTCGCTCAGCCGGACGCGGTCGACGCCGTTGAGGAAGAGGTAGCGCCGCCCGTCCTCGCCGACGACGTGGCCGGGGTCGATGTAGCCGCGAATGCCGAGGTCGACCGGTTCGGCCCAGGGGCCGCGGATGTCGTCGGTCCAGGTGACGAAGATGCTCGGTGCGTCCAGCGTCGACCAGGGCGCCGGCATGAACGGGATGTAGAGGTAGTAGCGGTCGGCCACCTTCGCTAGGTCGGACGCGAACACGCACCCAACCGGGTTGGGCACGGCCGGGCCGACCGGCGTCCAGTTCACCAGGTCGCGAGAATGCCAGATCACCAGCCCAGGCGCGTTGTCGAAGCTGGAGTAGGTGAGGTAGTAGTCCTCGCCGTCTTTCAGCACCGTCGGGTCGGGGTAGTCCCCGGCCAGGACGGGATTGCGGAAGGTGCCGTCGCCCAGATCGGCGCGGCGCTGGCCTTCGAAACCCGTGCTCATGCAAAAAGCTCCCGTTCGAGCTGATGGAACATGGAGTGCTGCCGCCGCACCTGCTCGATGCCCCGGTACGGCTGCCGCGGGCCTTCGTACTCACTGGACAGGAAGCCGGTGTAGCCCTGCTCCTTCAGCACGGTGAACACCTCGCGCCACGGAATGTGCGGATCGACCAGGTTCTCGTCGACCTCGTAGAACTTGGCCTGGATGAACACCACGTGCTTCATGATGTCGACCAGATCGGACGCCGGCACCTTCAGCGCCCGCAGCGGAACCGGAATGTCCTCCTCCGAGAGCGGAGCGCTGTTGAGGTCCCAGCCCTGAAAGGCCGACTTGGTCATGAAGATGCCGGTGTCGATCAGCAGGCCGAAGTTCTTGGTGCCGGTGCGCTCGATGAAGTCCAGGTAGCCGTCCACCACCTCGTGGCGGATCGGGGTCGGGCTGTGGATCTCGGGAGCGATCACGATACCCAACTCATGGGCCAAGTCGAGGCAGCGGGCGACCGCTTCGTCCCAGATCGGGTGCGGCACCAGGTCGAGGGAGATCACGCCGATCTTCGGCCGGACGAAGGAGAAGCCCAGCTCGGCGGCCAGCTTGATGTCGCGGGAAAGCTGTTCGGCGCCCTCGACCGCGGTCAGGTCGCGGTCGAGCCACATCCGCGAGTCGATCCAGGAGCCGAAGTTGGTCGGGGTCAGCTGGTACTTCGCGACCAGCGCATGCCATTCATCGATCCAGACCGAACTCGGGTTCGGGTAGCCCGGCACATTGGCCTCGCCGAGAATCTCAATGCCGGTCGCGCCCAGGTCGGCGACCTCGGCGAGCGCGTCCTCCAGGCTGAGCAGGGTGTAGAGGTCGTCGGTGTAGCTGTAGGTCGAAACGCCGTACTGGAAAGCCGGGGACGCGACCGGATCCACCAGCGTGACCGCCCGCTCGGCGTGGGTGATGTTCGGCTGGAACTCGATCGGGAAGTACGGCGCCCTTAGCCGGATGTCGACGCTCAGGTGATGGACGCCGGCTTTCAGCCCGCCAGCCAGCGGGACGCGGACGGTGACCGGGTCGGTCAGCGGCCAGCGCGCACCGGTTGAGGTGCGCAGCGACGCGAGGTCGAACTCGCGTCCGCCCAGCACGAGCGTGGTCTCGGCCTCACTCCAGGTGTGGCCACCGAGGGTGACCGCAACCCCGTCCACCAGGCTGCTGCTGACGCCGCGGTAGTTGGGATTGCGGACGCGGAACTCGAAGCCGACCACCTCACCGTCGCGGACGGTGTTGGTGAAGCCGGTGTTCTGGATGATGTCGCGGTTCAGCATGATTGTTCCTTCTCTTCTATAGCGTGATCGTCAGGGTTTGGGTTTGATCCAGGGTCGGTCCGACGTGAACCTCGAAGCTGCCGGGCTCAACCACGAAGCCCGCGTTGTCGGGGGCCCAGAACGACAGTTCGTCGAAACCGAAGTCGAGTTCGACCGTCCGGGTCTCGCCGGCGGCGATCGGCACTCGGGCGAAAGCGGCGAGCCGGCGCACCGGCTGGGCGAGCGAGGCCACCAGGTCGCGGACGAAGACCAGCACCACCTCGTCGCCATCACGCTCAGAGGTGTTCGTCACTTCGACCCGAACTCCGACTCGTCCGCCGGCGACCAGTTCGGCCACGCTGATCGCGTCTCGGGTGAGGCTCGGGGTGCCGTGGGCGAAAGTGGCGTACGACAGTCCGTGGCCGAAGCTGAACTGCGGGCCGAGTTCCAGGTCGCGGTACTTGGAGGTGTAGAACTCCTGCAGGTTCGCCGGGCCGTCCAGGCCCATGTCGAACTTCTTCGGCGTGAACTGGCCGCCCTGGGCCGCCGGGCGTCCGGTGTTCTCGTGGTCGTAGTGCGCGGGCAACTGGCCGACCGCCCGCGGGAAGCCCATCGCCAGGCGTCCGCCCGGGTTGGCCGCACCCGTGAGCAGGTCGGCGATCGCCTCGGCGCCCTGGGTGCCCAAGTGCCAGGTCAGCAGGACCGACGGCGCCTGGTCGATCCAGTCGGCCACCACCAGCGGACGCCCGGTCACCAGCACCACCGCGAACGGGGTGCCGGTCGCGGCGATGGCGTGGATCAGGGCTTCCTGGTCGCCGGGTAGCCGCAGGTCGGCCCGCGAACTCGCTTCCCCGGAGAGATCGGACTGTTCGCCGACGGCCACGATCACCAGGTCGGCGTCCGCGGCCGCTTCGGTGGCGGCTCGCTGCAGTTCGGGGTCAGGCTCGTAGCACGAAGCGCCGGCTAGCACCGTCAGGTCGAGGTCGTGACGTGCCGCCCGCAGCGCGTCGGCGAGGCTGCCCGCGGGAGCACCGAAGTGCTGCACCCAGGCGCCCAGGTGGTCGGTCGAGTCGGCGTACGGCCCGACCAGCAGCACCTTCAACGGCCCGGCGGATAGCGGCAATGTGCCGTCGTTCTTCAGCAGCACCGCGCTGCGCCGGGCGGCCTCGCGGGCCAGGGCGAGGTGCTCGGGCGTCGGCGCCAGGATCTCGGCCGACTCCTCGACGTAGGGGTTCTCGAACAAGCCGAGCGCGAGCTTCAGGTTCAGCACCCGGCGGACGGCGTCGTCCAGGCGTTCGTCGGGCAACTCGGCCAGGTCACCGGCCAGCGAGCTCAAGTCGGTGCCCATGCCCATCTCGATGTCCAGGCCGGCGGCGAACGAAAGTCGCCGGGCTTCGGCATGGTCGGCCGCGACCCCGTGTGGAATCAGGTTGCGGACGCCGTCCGCGTCACCCACCACGACCCCGCCGAAACCCCACTCGTCCTTCAACACCTCGGTCAGCAGCCCGCGGTGCGCGTGCACCGGCAGCCCGTTGATGGTGTTGAACGAGGCCATCACGGTGGCCACGCCAGCGTCCACCACCCGCTTGAACGGCCGCAGGTAGGTCTCCCGCAGCCGGCGCTCGGAAATGTCAACGCTGTTGTAGTCGCGTCCGGCCTCAGCGGCGCCGTAGCCGACGAAATGCTTGGCGCAGGCCGCGATCGAGCCCGCCGCGGAAAGCGACGCACCTTGTAGACCGCGCACTTTCGCGGCTCCGAAGACGCCGCTCAGCAGCGCGTCCTCGCCGAAGCCCTCGCAAACTCGTCCCCAGCGCGGGTCGCGGGAGACATCGACCATCGGCGCGAAGGTCCAGTTGACCCCGCCTGACGCGGCCTCGGCCGCCGAAACCCGTCCGTCCGTTTCGGCCACCGCCGGGTCGAAGCTGCAGGCCTGCGCGAGCGGGATCGGGAAGATGGTGCGTTGACCGTGGATCACGTCCAACCCGATCAGCAGCGGAATGCCGTGCGCCGATTCCTCGACCGCGGCCTTCTGCACGGCATTGGTCGCGGCAGCACCCATCGGCCAGAAGAGCGCGCCGATCCCGGCCCGGGCCACGTCGGCGCAACCCTCGGCGGTCATCGCGAAGGTGATCTGGAGTTGAGCGAGCTTCTCAGCCCGGTTGAGCTTGGCGAGCAGCGCCTCAACGAACGGTCCGTCGCTGCGATCAGTGGTCACCGATCCGTCCGCTCATCGAAGCGCAGAACGGTCAGCCGGGAAGCCCCGACCTGATCCAGCGGAACCGGCTGCAGTCTCTCGTCACCGTTCAAGACGCGGCCCCGCACCCACTGGCCGTCGACGTAGCGTCCTTCTTCGATCCGGTCGATCTCCACTGAGCCATCGGAATCCTCGAAAGTGAAGTTCAGCCCGGTGCCTACCACCAGGAACGAGTCGTCGTCCTGGTGCAGCACCAGACCGAAGGGACGCGCGTCCGCACGCTTGGCCATGACCGCGTGCCCCTCGGTCTCCCAGGGCAACTCGGTGATCTCCGGCGGGGCAGGGACACCCATGTCGAGCAGCGCGCGCCGCAGTTGATGGCGGGCGTCCCGGATAGTTAGGGTGTACCCGCCCAGGGTGAGCTTCACCTCAGACTCGGGTTCATCCACCACGACGGCGGCGATCCGACCCTCGCTCTGGGCGGCGGCGATCTCGGCTGCCATCGGGGCCAGCAGTTCACAAACCGCGGAGAACTGATTGCCTACTCGTCCGTCCTCAGCGCCGAACACCGAGTAGCCGAGCCCATGGTGGCGACCCAGCGCCAAGACTAGGCTGGCCGCGCTGAAGAGCGACTCGGGAACGAAGAGCGGGTTGTCGGGACGCGCGTAGGTGGCCAGCACCTCGGCAGCTCGATCGGTGTAGATGTCCGGAGAGAGGAAGTCGATCGCCGGTGCGGCGGCCTTCCAGACGTCCAGCACGTTCTCGGTCGGGCCACCGCTGGGATACTCACCGGCCTGCTCCTGCCCGGGCTGCGGGCCTAGCCAGGCGTTGACGTACATCGGCAGCGGGTGCGCCTGCTTTCCGGCGACTGCCAGTTCGTCGACGTAGACCGCGAAGTGCCAGGCCATGAACACCTCGGCAGCGCGCCAGTCGTCGCCGAAGACCTGCTCCCAATTGCCGCTGGTTCGGTTTCCATTTCCCGCCCAGACCGCCGCGAGCGCAGGCGCGAGGCGTTCCCGGTTGGCGGTCAGGTAGTCGATCAGCTTGGACGGAACCGCGTCCGCCCAGGCCGCCTCGGCCAGCCCGCAATGGTCTCGCGCGGCGCCCAGCAGGCCGATCTCGTTCTCGACCTGCACCATCACCACGGTGTGTTCAAGGTCGACCTCGGCCAGATGGGCCAGCAGTGCGGCGAAGGCCGTCCGGTCGGCCTCGCGGAGAGCCGGCGAGAACACCGACAGAGTCGGTCTCGCTTCGGTCTCGAAAGGGTTCAGACGCAACTTCTCGTCACCGGTGCTCGCGCGTGGGAACCGGGTCCGATCGGCCCGAACCCAACGCGGCGCGTAGGTCGAGGCCGCGTTCTTGAAGGCGCCGAACCAGAGCAGCACCAGCCGAAGATCGTGCTCACCTGCGATGCGGAGCAGGTCGTCGACTCCCGTGAAGTCGAAGCGGCCCTCTTCGGGCTCCAGCAGTTCCCAGGTGACCGGCGTGAGCGCGGTACTCAGGTTGAGGCTCCGCAACTTCTTGGCGGCGGCCTCGAAGTGGCGCGCGCTGGAAGAGGTCGAGTTGTGCACCTGCCCGCCCAACAGGATCGTCGGCCGGTCGTCGATCACGAGGCGCCGGTCGGCTCCAGCCTCGATCAGGTGGGGCAAGGAAGATCGCATCTGTTGTTCCTCTCGAGTTTCGTCCGGGCGCCGCCCGGAAAAGCGGTGACGGTGGGGCCGGAGGATCACCTCGACCCCACCGTCAGCTACTACTGCGCGGATCAGGCGCCGGCAGCCTCGGCGGCCTCCTTGGCCGCCCCACGGGCGTCCAGTTCGGCTCGGATCTCGGCCATCCTGGCGTGGGTGAGCGGGTAGAAGAAGATCGCGACCGCACCCGCGATCGCCAGCAGCGCCGGGATCACATTGGTGGCGATGTTGATGCCGTTCAGCGTCTCGGGCCCGGCCGGAGCGCCCGGGATGTAGCCGAACCAGCCCAGCATCAGGGCGCCCACCGCGCCGCCGACAGCGCTGGCGACCTTGGTGGAGAAGCTGACGAAGGCGTAGGCGGTGCCGTCGGAGCGGACTCCGTGCTTGTACTCCTGGTAGTCCACGCAGTCCGGGATCATCGACAACGTGATGACGCCGGCGAAGCCGCACATGCCGTAGATGAAGTGGAGCGCGGTGATCAGCCCGACATTGCTGGCCGGGGCGAGGAAGATCGCGAACAGTACGGCGGCGGAAGCGAGCGCGGACACGATGGTCATCTGCTTCTTGCCGAACTTGCTGGCCAGGCGCGGGAAGAGCAGCTTGCCTGCGATGTCGCCGAAGCCGAAGGCGGTCATGACCCCAGCCATGTACATCGGGTTGCCCATGTTGTTCATGACGTAGAAGATGACGATGCCCAGGCGGCCGAAGAGACCGATCAGAATCAGCAGCAAGGTGGCCCAGACCAGCAGCAGCGGCTTGTTGCCCAGCACGGTCTTCACTGTGACGGCCAGCGGCACGCGAGTCTCACTCGGCGGCGGGGCGATGACTTCCTTGGCGGTGAAGGCGGTGAACCAGAACATCGGCAGTGCAGCCACGGCCAGGATCGCTGCGGTCACCAGGAAGCCGTTGGCGTCCGGCTTACCACCAGGAGAGCTGAAGAACAGGATCAGCGGCATCGTGACCGCGTTCAGGATCAGCGTGCCGACGCCGCCGCCGAGCCCGCGCCACCAGTTCAGGGTGAGGCGCTCGTCGTAGTCCTTGGTCATGACGCCGGCCATTGCGCCGTAAGTCATGTTGACCGCGGAATAGAAAACGCCCAGCAGGATGTAGGTGACGCCCGCGTAGATCGCCTTGGCACCCATGTTGTCACCGAAGGACGGAGCGACGAACGTGAGCACCACGAAGGCGGCCAGCAGCGGCGCGCCGAAGATCATCCACGGACGGAAGCGGCCCCACTTGGTGTTGGTGCGCTCGGCGAGGTACCCCTGGACCGGATCGTCGACGGCGTCCCAGATTCGGGCGACCAGCATGATCACCGCGATCGTGGCCGGAGCCAGCAGCGCGATGTCGGTGTAGAACAGGACGAGGTAGGAGCTCACCAGGCTCCAGGTGAACTGGCTGCCGGTCTCGCCGAACATGTAGGCGATCCGGGTGAGCAGCGGGACGACCTGTCCCGGTTTGCGAGCCAGGCGGCTCGTCGAAGCTGTAGTGGTCATTAGGGTCTCTTTCGGTCTTGGCCCACGGGCCTCTTTGCATTACGTGGACTGCTCCCTATCGCCAGGACCCAAACTCCTGCGACGGGTTGATTCAGTTGTGCTGTTGACCGCTGGCCCGTCCGGACCGGTGGTGACCCACCCGCGACCGGACGGGGATTCGTCCAGCGTCAGTTCTGGTTGAACAGGACCGGCTGGCCGGTCTCGGCGGAGGTGTAGATGGCGTCGAGGATCTCGGTCACCACGCACGCCTGTTCGGCGGTTACGTAGGGGTCGGTGTCGTTGGTGATGGCGTCCAGCCAGGAGGCTGCTTCCAGCCCACCCATGTAGGCGAAGCCGTTCATGGCGCCACCGGGGGCACCGAAGTAGGCAGCGCCGACCTCGGGCTTGGTCTTGACCAGATCACCGCCCTGGACGTTGTTCAGGGTGACTTCCAGATCGGCACCGGTCTTGGCTTGAGCGGTCTCGGCGCCGCCCTCGGTGCCCATCAGGGTCACGCAGCCTTCACGGGAGTCCTGGACGTTGAGCGCCCAGGAGGCCTCGACGAACAGGGACGCGCCGTTGGTGAACGTCACGAAGCCGAAAGCGGAGTCCTCGACGGTGTAGGTCGCCGGGTCCCACGGGCCGGCCATATTGCCTTCAGGCTTGTCGCCCAGCTTGTAGTTGACAACGCCGGTGACGGACTCGACCGAGTAGTTGTCCATGTACCAAAGCGCCAGGTCGATCGCGTGGCCGCCGAGGTCGATCAACGGGCCACCACCCTGCTTGGACTTATCGGTGAACACACCCCAGATCGGGACGCCACGACGACGGACGGCGTGCGCCTTGGCCGCGTAGATCTCACCCAGGCGACCTTCGTCGACCACCTTGCGCAGGAACTGGGACTCCTTGCGGAAGCGGTACTGGAAACCAACCGACAACTTCTTGCCGGTGCGCTTGGCGGTCTCGACCATCTTGCGGGCGTCCGCGCCGGTGACGGCCATCGGCTTCTCGACCAGCACGTGCTTGCCTGCCTCGAGCGCGGCACAGGTGATCTCGCAGTGGTTGGTGTTCCACGTGCACACGTGCACCACGTCGATGCTGGGATCAGCCAGCACCTCGCGGTAGTCGGTGGTGGCGTAGGCGCCTTCAGCACCGTACTCGGCCAGCGCCTTCTCCGCGCGATCGATCTCCAGGTCGCAGAACGCGACGATCTCCGCCTTGTCAGCATGCTGGGCCAGACCGACCAAGTGCTTCTGTGTCCCGATGAATCCGAGACCGATGATTCCGATCCTGAGCTTGGCCATCTGCGCCACTCCTTTGAGGTTCATTACGTGCATCGTGTGCCTAACACTCATCAAGATAAGCCCGTGTCATGCGTAAGTCAATACCCCTTATGCCGCCATCCTTCGTTCGTTATGCCATCGGCTCATCCATCAGCACGCAACGGGCGCAACCAAGTGAGCAGATCCGGCAACGCGGCACGGGTCCGCCGTCCGGAGAGTCTGCGACCCAGAAGCACGGGACCTTACGCAGATCAGCGATAGACTTACGCATCTGTCGTGCATATACTCGTCTTGCGCGACGCTGAGCACAGGAGTGACATGGGCGTCATCCGCGAAAGACTTCAGGCACATCAACACACCGATTCCACCTTGGAGGCTCCTTCATGTCCCGTTTGGTCACCCTGTTCACCGGCCAGTGGGCCGACATGCCGTTCGAGGACGTGTGCGCCCACGCGTCCGAGTGGGGCTTCGACGGACTGGAGATCGCCTGCTCTGGCGACCACCTGGACGTGTGGGCCGCCGCTGAGGACGACGACTACCTGGCGGCGAAGAAGGCCACGCTGGCCAAGTACCGGCTGAGCGTTTACGCGATCAGCAACCACCTCACCGGACAGTGCGTGTGCGACGACCCGATCGACGTGCGCCACCAGGGCATCGTCTCGGCCCGCACCTGGGGCGACGGTGACCCCGAAGGGGTGCGGCAGCGCGCCGCCGAAGAGCTGAAGGTCACCGCGGTCGCCGCCCGGCGGTTGGGCGCGCAGGTGGTCACCGGGTTCACCGGCTCGAAGATCTGGAAGTACGTGGCGATGTTCCCCCCGGCAACCGAGGAGATGATCGCCGACGGCTACACCGACTTCGCCGACCGCTTCAACCCGATCATGGACGTCTACGAGGCCAACGAGGTGAAGTTCGCCCTCGAGGTGCACCCCTCCGAGATCGCCTACGACTACTGGACGAGCAAGCTCACCCTGGACGCGATCGGCAACCGCGAGGTGTTCGGCCTGAACTTCGACCCGTCCCACATGAACTGGCAGCAGCTGGACGCGCCCGGCTTCCTGGTCGACTTCGCCGACCGGATCTACCACGTGCACTGCAAGGACTCCAAGCGCCGGTTCAACGGACGCAACGCGCCCTTGGGTTCACATCTCGCGTGGGGCGATCCCCGGCGCGGCTGGGACTTCGTTTCCGCCGGACGCGGTGACACCGACTGGGAGGCGGTCTTCCGCACGATCAACAAGATCGGCTACGACGGACCGATCTCGGTCGAGTGGGAGGACGCCGGCATGGACCGCCTGATCGGTGCGCCGCAGGCGCTGCAGTTCGTCCGCGACAACCTGTTCACCCCGCCCGCGGCCGCGTTCGACTCGGCCTTCAGCAACCACTGAGGACACCGCAGATGACTACTGAGAACGCTGCCCCCGCGGACGACCTGAGTGTCGGCATCGACATCGGCGGGACGAACATCCTGGCCGGCGTGGTCAGCGCCGACGGCCAGGTACTCGCCAAGGCGCGCCGGGCCACAGACCCGTCCGATCCCGACCAGATCGAGGCCGCCGCGGCGGACGCCGTCGCCGAGCTGCGCGTGACCTACCCGCAGGTGACCACTGTCGGTGCGGCCGCGGCCGGGTTCGTCGGCCCCGATCGCACCACGATGCTGTTCGCCCCGAACATCAACTGGCGCAACCATCCCCTCGGCACCCGCCTGGCGGAGCGGATCGGGCTGCCCGTGGTGATCGAGAACGACGCCAACGCCGCCGCTTGGGCCGAATACCGGTTCGGCCAGGGCCAGGGCACCACCGAGATGGTCATGCTCACCCTCGGCACCGGGCTGGGTGGGGCGATCATCTGTGGCGGCCAACTCGTCCGTGGCGCGTTCGGTGCCGCAGCCGAGCTAGGACACATGAAGATCGTCCCGGACGGCCACTACTGCGGCTGCGGCCAGGAAGGCTGCTGGGAGGCCTACTCCTCGGGCACCGCCTTGGGCAAGCTCGCCCAAAGCGTGGCTATCACCGACCCCGAGGGCGCCAAGGCGATGCTCGCGATCGCCGCCGGCCAACCGCTGGCCGGGGCGCACGTCACCGCAGCCGCCCGGCAAGGTGACCCGCTGGCGACCCGGCTGCTGCGCCGCTTCGGCAAGTACCTCGGTGTCGGGATCGCGACCATCGCCGCGGTCACCGATCCCGAGATCGTGGTGGTCGGCGGCGGCATCGCCGCCGCTGCCGGTGACCTCATCCTCCCCTCAGCCAAGAAGGCCTTCCTGGCCAAGCTGAGCGGACGCGGCTTCCGTGGCGAACTACGGATCGTCACCGCCACCCTCGCCAACGACGCCGGCATCATCGGCGCCGCCGACTCCGCCCGCACCCCGGTCGCGGCCAAGGCCTGATCATGCACGTGACACCGCTCGTCTGGCTGATCACCATCGGGATCATGGCGCTCGTTCTGGCGTTCGACCTGCTGGTGATCGGCCGGCGTCCGCATGAGCCATCGATGCGCGAAGCCGGCGTGGCGATCGGCGTCTACTCAGCACTGGCGGTGTTGTTCGGCCTTGGGATTTGGTGGTTTGTGGGTGCCCGGTTTGCTGGGGAGTTCTTTGCGGGTTGGTTGACTGAGTATTCGCTGAGTGTG
>Ga0209477_1000290_pt1 | contig 30514 bp, 30 predicted proteins | sample KloWWTupernatant_FD_187180 | JGI IMG/M metagenome (GOLD analysis project Ga0209477, IMG submission 187180) | Active sludge microbial communities from Klosterneuburg, Austria, studying microevolution and ecology of nitrifiers - Klosterneuburg... | ecosystem: Engineered > WWTP > Aerobic digester >...
GCTGCGCGGCTACAAGCCGGTCGCCGCGCAGGTGCCGGTGGCAACCGCAGTGGCGCCCGCATCCGTACCCGCACCCTCACCTGCATCTGCACCTGCACCAGCACCTGCATCTGCATCTGCATCTGCATCTGCATCTGCATCTGCATCTGCCCCTGCATCAGCAACTGCGCCGCTCCCGCCGCCGCCGCCGCCCGCAACCACAGGACCGGCACGATGAGCCGGCCACGCAATGCCTGGGTGTTGCCGGTCAGCCTGCTGCTGGCCCTGCTGCTGGGGCTGGTGCCGTTGCCGGCCCTGCTGCAACCGGTGCGGCCCTACTGGCTGGCGCTGGTGCTGGCGTACTGGGTGCTGGAGGAACCGGAGAAGGTCGGCCTTGGCGTGGCGTTCCTGCTCGGCGTGGTCGCCGACCTGGCGTTCGGCGGGCTGCTGGGCGAGCAGGCGATGCGGCTGGCGATCTTCGCCTTCATCCTCGACCGCTTCCGCGCCCGCCTGCGGTTCTTCCCGCTGTCGCAGCAGGCGCTGGCGATCGGCGGGCTGCTGGTCAACGACCGCGTGGTCAGTGCCGTCATCCACGTGGTGCTGGGCGCGCCGCAGCATCCGTGGACGTTCTGGTGGGCGCCGTTGCTGGGCATGCTGCTGTGGGCGCCGATGCATTTCGCGCTGGACGCGCTGCGCCTGCGCCGGCGAACCTGAGCCGTGCTGCGCAGTGGCCGCCAGCTGAAGAACCACGCCCTGGAAGCGGAGCTGTTCCGCCGGCGCGCGCTGGTCGGCTTCCTCGGCGTGCTGCTCGCGCTGGGCGGGCTTGCGGCCTGGTATTTCCGCCTGCAGGTGGTGCAGCACGCCGAATACGCCACGCGCTCCGAAGCCAACCGGGTGCGGCTGGTGCCGGTGGTGCCGGCGCGCGGGCTGATCCTGGACCGCAAGGGCCGGATCCTCGCCGACAACGTGTCCGCGTGGCGGCTGGACGCGGTGCCGGAGCGCGCCGGCGACGGCGCCGCGTTGCTGGCGAAGCTGCAGCGCGTGGTTGCGATCGATGCCGAGCAGGGCGCGCGCTTCCTGCGCGATTACCGCGCCAGCCGCCCGTTCAAGCCGGTGCCGGTCAAGCTGAAACTGAGCGACGAGGAAGCCGCGCGCTTCGCGGTCGACCGCTGGCGCTATCCCGGCGTGGAACTGGTGCCGTACCTCGGCCGGGTGTATCCGCACGGACCGCTGTTCGCGCACGTGGTCGGCTACGTCGGCCGCATCGACGAGAAGGACCAGGCCGCGCTCGGTCCCGCCGGCAGTGCGTACTCGCATACCGGCAAGACCGGGCTGGAGCGCTATTACGACGGGCAGCTGCGCGGCAAGCCCGGCTACAGGCGGCTGGAGACCAATGTCGACGGCCGCACCGTGCGCGCGCTGGACACCGTGCCGGCGACCCCGGGCACCGACCTGCGGCTGTCGATCGACCTCGACCTGCAGCGCGCGATGGTGGACGCGTTCGGCGAACTGGAAGGCACCGCGGTGGCGGTGGATCCGCGCAGCGGCGAGATCCTGGCGATGGTCAGCCTGCCGGCCTACGACACCAACCTGTTCGTCAACGGCATCAGCCATGCCGATTACAGGGCGCTCAACGACAATCCCTCGCGCCCGCAGTTCAACCGCGCGGTGCTCGGCGGGGTGGCGCCGGGGTCCACGATCAAGCCGTTGCTCGCGCTTGCCGGCCTCGACAGCGGGGTGCGCAGGGCCGGGGACAAGACCCTGTCGACCGGCATGTTCCATGTCGGCGGCCAGCGCCGCGGCTATGGCGACTCGCATCGTGGCGGGCATGGCTGGACCGACCTGCGCAAGTCGATCTACGAATCGGTCAACACCTACTACTACCGGCTGGCGCTGGACATGGGCATCGCCCGCTTCGACGAGTACATGGACCGCTACGGGTTCGGCAAGCCGACCGGGGTCGACCTGTCCGGCGAGATCGCCGGGATCCTGCCCTCGCCGGAGTGGAAGGCGAAGAACGCGTCCGCGCAGGGCCGCTGGTATCCGGGCGACACGGTGATCTCCGGCATCGGCCAGGGCTTCTGGAAGGTGACGCCGATGCAGATGGCGCAGGCCACCGCGGCGCTGGCCGATGGCTGGCTGCGGCGGCCGCACCTGGTCAAGGACATGCGCGCCGGGTTCGCCGCCGAGTGGACGCAGGTCGAGCTGGTGCCGCCGACCCGGATCAGCGACAACCCCGCGCACCTGCAGGCGGTGCGCGAGGGCATGATCGCCACCGTGCACGGTCCCGGTACCGCCACCAACATCCGGCCCGGCCTGGCCTACCTGATCGCCAGCAAGACCGGCACCGCGCAGGTGGTCAGCCGGCGCGGCAACGCCGCGGTCAACCCGCGCTCGCTGCCGATGCACCTGCGCCACCGTGGCCTGTTCATCGCCTATGCGCCGGCGGATGCGCCGACCATCGCCATCGCGGTGGCGATCGAGGGCGGCGGCTATGGCGCGTCCAGTGCCGCACCGGTCGCGCGCAAGGTGCTGGATGCGTGGCTGCTGGGCAAGATGCCGGTGCCCGCGCCTGCGCAAGCCGCCGCCGGCGATCCGGCGGTCGCCGCCAGCGCGGACGCGGATCCGCAGGCGGTGCCCCCCGTGGCAACGGAACCGGCGCGATGAACATCATCCTGCGCTACCTCGCCGACCTGCTGCTGCGCCTGCTGCGCAGCATCGACCTGCCGCTGCTGGCCGCGCTGCTGGCGCTGATGGGGATCGGCCTGGCCACCCTGTACAGCGCGAGCAACGAATCCAGCCGCATGCTGGCCACCCAGGGCACCTATTTCGGGATTGGCCTGGGCATGTTGTGGCTGGTTTCGCGGATCCCCGCGCACGTGCTCAAGCAGCTCACCCCGCCGATCTACGTGGCCTCGCTGCTGCCGCTGGTGCTGGTGCTGTTCGTCGGCAGCGGCAAGTACGGCAACCACTGGATCAACCTCGGCGTGTTCAATTTCCAGCCCTCGGAGCTGGCCAAGCTGACCCTGCCGATGATGCTGGCCTGGCACCTGGACCGGAACCGGCTGCCGCCGGCGCTGTCGGTGCTGCCGATGGCGTTGCTGATCATCGCCCTGCCGGTGGGCCTGATCCTGCTGCAGAAGGACCTGGGCACGGCGGTGCTGGTGCTGGGCAGCGGCGTGTTCGTGCTGTTCCTGGCCGGGTTGTCGTGGTGGTGGTTCGCGGTCGCCGGCACCGTCGGGATCAGCGGTTTCTCGCTTGCGATGTTCGCGCCGATCGCGTGGTTCTCGTTCCTGCGCCCGTACCAGCAGGACCGCATCCTGACCTTCCGCGATCCCGAGAACGACCCGATGGGCGCCGGCTGGAACATCCTGCAAAGCAAGATCGCGATCGGTGGCGGCGGCCTGACCGGCAAGGGCTGGACCGAAGGCACCCAGTCGCACCTGGACTACCTGCCGGAACACACCACCGACTTCGTGTTCTCCGTGCTCAGCGAGGAATTCGGCTGGCTGGGGGTGGCGCTGGTGCTGGCGCTGTACCTGGCGGTGGTCGGGCGCTGCCTGTGGATCGCGAAGGAATCGCGCGATGGCTACTCGCGGCTGCTGGCCGGCGCGCTGGGGCTGTCGCTGTTCGCCTACGTGCTGGTCAACGGCGCGATGGTCTCCGGCCTGCTGCCGGTGGTCGGGGTGCCGATGCCCCTGCTCAGCCGCGGCGGCACCTCGTCGATCATCCTGCTGGCCAGCTTCGGCGTGGTGATGGCGCTGGGCGCAAGGCGCGCGGTCCATCGCTGAATGCGCGCAAGCTGAATCGCCGGTTCCGGCGTGCGCGGAGGCCCGTGCTACCCTCCCGCCGATGATCCGACGCGCCCTGCTCCCCAGCCTCGCCGCGCTTGCGCTTGCCGCCTGCGCCGTCCCGCCGCCGAAGCCGATGCCGCAGCCGTCGGCACCGCCCGTTCCGCCGCCGCCGGTGGCGCCGACGCCACCACCGGTCGTGTTTGGCGACGTGAGCGCCGCGCGCGCCGAGTTCGTGCGCAGCACCTCGCAGCGCTTCGGGATTCCCGCCGCGGAGATCGAGGCGGTGCTGGCCAAGGCGCAACTGCGCGAGGGCATCGTCAAGGCGATGGCGCGGCCGGCGGAAGCCAAGCCCTGGCGCGACTACCGGCCGATCTTCATCCAGCCCAGGCGCATCGACGGCGGCCGTGCCTTCCTCGCCGAGCATCGCGCAGCGCTGCAGCGCGCCGAGGACAAATACGGCGTGCCGAAGGAAGTCGTGACTGCGATCCTCGGCGTGGAAACCAGCTACGGCGGCAACAAGGGCAGTCACCTGGTGGTCGATGCCCTGTACACGCTCGCCTTCGCCTATCCGCGCAGCGGCGACCCCGCCAAGGTTGATCGCGAAAACAAGCGCGAGGCGTTCTTCCGCGATGAACTCGCGCAGCTGTTCGCGCTCGGCAAGGAACAAGGCTTCGACATCGCCACGCTCAAGGGCAGCTATGCCGGCGCGATGGGCTGGGGCCAGTTCATGCCGTCCAGCTATCGCGACTACGCGGTGGACGGCGATGGCGACGGCCGCGTCGACCTGTTCGACAACCTCGACGACGTGTTCGCCTCGGTCGCCAACTACTTCGCGAAGAAGGGCAAGTGGCAGGCGAACGGCCCGGTGATGGAGCGCGCCAGGCGCGACGCCGGCGCCGCCGACTTCGCCAACCCGGGCAACGCGGTGACCCTGGACCAGGGCCTGGCCGGGCTCGCCGCGAAGGGCTACCGGCCTGCGGCGATGCGCTTCATCCACACCGAAAACGGGCCGCCGGTGACCCTGGTCACCCTGGAAGGCGCCGCCGGTCCCGAATACTGGATCGTCTACAACAACTTCAAGGCGATCACCACCTACAACATCTCGCGGTTGTACGCGACCGCGGTCTACCAGCTGGCCGAAGCGATCGCCGGGCGGGACCCGGATCCGCAGTAATGCGGGCGCACCGACTCGCGCTGGCGCTGTTGCCGCTCGCGCTGGCCGCTTGTGCCACCACAGGTGGCACCGCTACTCCATCGAAGGCCACGGATCACCATCGCAAGCCCGTCGATGCCACGCCCGCCGAGGGTATCGGGCCGTCGCCGCGCCGGGTCTCGCCATATGCGCCGGCGCAGGAAGACCCGACCAAGCGCGGCGATTACGTGGCTGGTGGGCTGTTCCGCCCGGCCGAATCGGATGCGGTGCCGGACTACATCCCGGACGTGGATGCGATCCCGGAACCCGAAGTCCGCGCGGAGCCGCGAGCGCGCAGCGGCAACCGCGACTACGCGGTGCTGGGCAAGCGCTACAAGGTGCTCGATAGCGCGCATGGCTACATGGAGCAGGGCGGCGCGTCCTACTACGGCAACAAGTTCCACGGCCGCCGCACCTCCAGCGGCGAGGTCTACGACATGTACGCGTTCACCGCCGCGCACAAGTCGCTGCCGCTGCCGAGCTACGCGCGGGTCACCAACCTGGACAACGGCAAGTCGGTGGTGGTGCGCGTCAACGATCGCGGGCCGTTCCATTCCAACCGGATCATCGACCTCAGCTACGCCGCCGCGGTGAAGCTGGGCTATCGGGAAAAGGGCGTGGCCCGGGTCGAGGTCCGCGCGCTGACCCCGGGCGCGTCGAGCGAGCTGGCGGTCGCACCGGCGGCGGCCGATGTGAGCGCGATGGACCGGCTGGTCGGTACGCTGCCGGAGGCGCTGGCCGCGGCCGGCCCGGGCCAGCCGGTGGCGGCGCCGCCGAAGGCCGACGCCGGCTACCGCTTCGACATGCAGCAGGACGGCAAGGTGATGACTGCCGACGAATTCGACGCGTGGATGACGTCGCGGCGGGTGCGGGTGGCCACCGGCAAGCCGGGCACGCCGGACCCGGCGGTTGCAGCCGCGACGGCGGCAGGCGACGGGTCTCCCCAGCCGGCTGCATCGCCGCCGCCTTCGCCGGTGAATGCGGCGGCGCTGGTCGCCGCGAGTGCGCCACCAGCAGGCGGTTCGGCGGAGCAGGTGACCCTGCAGGTGGCCAGCTTCGCCAACCAGCAGAACGCGCAGCACGCGCTGGCGATGCTGCAGGGTGCCGCCATCGGCCGCGCCCAGTTGTTCGACACCGACGTCAATGGCAAGAAGGTCTGGCGCCTGCGGATCGGGCCGGTGGACGTGGCCACGGCGCCGGAACTTGCGGCCCGGGTCGTCGGTCTGGGCTTCGGGCAACCGCAGCGCGTGCGCGACTGAAGCCTGGCTTTCGGCGGCACGTCACGGCGTCCGGCCCGCGATTGCGGCTTAAAATGGCCGATTGAACCGTTTCGCGCCGCGCCTGCGCGGCCTTGAGGAGTGTTGTTGATGCGTCTGCGTTCCCTGCTGTTCGTCGCCCTGGCCACCGCCGGCCTCGCCTTCGCCCAGACCCCGGTGCCCGCGCCGGCGGCGAAGCCCGCCGCGCTCAGCGACAACCTGCCGATTCCGGACGCACCCGCGCCGGCCACCTCCAAGGCCTGGCTGGTGATGGATTACGCCACCGGCGAGGTGCTGGCGGGCGAAAACGTCGATGCCGCGGTGGATCCGGCCAGCATCACCAAGGTCATGACCAGCTACGTGATCGCCGCCGAAATGGCCGCCGGCAAGGTCAAGCCGACCGACCAGGTGATGATGAGCGAGAATGCCTGGCGCAGCGGTGGCGCCGGCACCGATGGCAGCTACAGCGGCTTCGAGGTCAACCAGGCCGCGCCGCTGGTCGAGATGGAAAAGGGCATGGTGGTGCAGTCCGGCAACGATGCCGCGATCGCCCTGGCCGAGCACGTCGCCGGCAGCGAGGCGGCCTTCGCCCAGCTCATGAATGCCTACGCGAAGAAGATTGGGATGACCAGGTCGCACTTCGTGAACCCGCACGGCCTCACCGCCGAGGGCCACGTCACCACCGCGCGCGACCTCGCCATCCTCGGCCGCGCGCTGATCCGCGACTTCCCCGAGGCGTACAGCTACAACAAGATCAAGGAACTGACGGTCGGCCCGATCACCCAGCCGAACCGCAACCTGCTGCTGTGGCGCGACCCGTCGGTGGACGGCATCAAGACCGGCCACACCTCGGCCGCGGGCTATTGCCTGATGGCGTCGGCCAAGCGCGGCGAACAGCGCCTGGTCACCGTGGTGATGGGCAACACCAGCGAGAACCAGCGCGCGGTGGATTCGCAGGCGCTGCTCAACTGGGGCTTCCGTTTCTACGAATCGCACAAGCTGTACGAGGCGGGCAAGCCGCTGGCGCAGCCGAAGGTCTGGAAGGGTGAAGCCAACCAGGTGGCGGTCGGCGTGAGCGTGCCGCTGCTGGTGTCCACCCCGCGCGGCAAGTACGACCGCCTGAAGGCCAGCATGGACCTGCCGAAGTCGCTGGAGGCGCCGATCGCCAAGGGCCAGAAGCTGGGCATGGTCAAGGTGGCACTGGACGGGAAGATCGTTGCGTCCGCGCCGCTGGTGGCCCTGCAGGCGGTGGAGGAGGGCGGCTTCTTCAAGCGCCTGTGGCATTCGCTGCTGATGTGGTGGGCTGAGTAGCCGCTGCTTGCGCGCCACTGGCGCGCGCGGCTGCGAAGGCCCGGTCGCCGTGCGACCGGGCGGGGCTCGCCGCCATGAGTTGGGTAAGCCGCCAGGCGTCCCCATAATCACGCCATGGACATCCATTCCGACAACCCCGACCACGGCTTCCAGTTCCCCGGCACCTTCGAGCTCAGCGCGATGGGCACCGCCGACAAGGACCTGGAAACCGCACTGCCCACCGCACTGCTCGATGCCGGTATCGAAGTGGTACACGAATCGGTCAACTGGAAGCACTCCTCAAGCGGCCGCTACGTGTCCGTGCGGATCGCGTTCCGCGCCAACTCGCGCGAGGAGTACGACCGCGCGCACCAGGCGCTGCGCGACCATCCCGAGGTGAAGTGGACGCTGTAGCCGCAAGCTGCGCGCCGGGTGTTGCGCCGGCGCCGTTGCGCGATGCGATCGTGCGCGACCTCGGCCGGCAACCCTACGAGCCGGTGTGGCGGGCGATGCAGGCGTTCACCGATGCGCGCAACGAGCACACGCCGGACGAGGTCTGGCTGGTCGAGCACGAGCCGGTGTTCACCCTTGGCCAGGCCGGCAAGCCCGAGCACGTGCTGATGCCGGGCGAGATCCCGGTGATCCACGTCGATCGCGGCGGCCAGGTCACCTACCACGGCCCCGGCCAGATCGTGGCCTACCCGCTGCTGGACCTGAAGCGGCTGAAGATCGGCGTGCGCGATTACGTGTGCAGGATCGAGCAGGCGATCATCGACACCCTGGCCGAATGGAACATCGAAGGCGCGCGCCGCGAGGGCGCCCCCGGCGTTTACGTGGGCGGCGCGAAAGTGGCCGCGCTCGGCATCCGCGTGCGCCGCGGCTGCAGCTTCCACGGCCTGGCCTTCAACATCGCCGGCGAGAGCACCGCGCCGTTCCTGCGCATCAATCCCTGCGGTTACCAGGGCCTGGACGTGGTGGCGCTGCAGGACCTCGGCGGCCCATCGTCGCTGGAGGCGGTCAAGCCGGTGCTGCTGGCGCACCTCGCGAAGCAGTTCGGCTTGTCGCCGCGCCGGGATGCAGCGTTGCCTGACGCGCTGGCAGCAGCCTGAGCGCGCATCGGCGATAATCGCGTCCATGAGCAGCACGCCCCGCAGCATCCCCCTGTCCGTCGTCGCCGACGCTTCCGAGCCGCTGGAACCGGGCGTGCGCCAGGTCGCCGGGGACAAGATCGGGCGTTCGCCGGTCGCGTTCGCCGAGGCGCCGGTGCTGCGCAAGCCGAGCTGGATCCGGGTGCGCATCCCGTCCGGCAATGCGGTGCAGGCGCTGAAGTCGAAGCTGCGCAGCAACCGCCTGGTGACGGTGTGCGAGGACGCCAGCTGCCCGAACATCCACGAGTGCTTCGGCCACGGCACCGCCACCTTCATGATCATGGGCGACGTGTGCACGCGCCGTTGCAGCTTCTGCGACGTCGCCCACGGCCGCCCGAAGCCGCTGGATGCGGACGAGCCGCGCCGGTTGGCGGAGACCATCGCCGACATGGGCCTGAAGTACGTGGTGATCACCAGCGTCGACCGCGACGACCTGCGCGATGGCGGCGCCCAGCACTTCGTCGATTGCATCCGCGAGACCCGCACCGCGAAGCCTGGCATCAAGATCGAGGTCCTGACCCCGGATTTCCGTGGCAAGGGCCGGATGGAGCGCGCGCTGGAGATCCTGGCCACGGATCCGCCGGACGTGTTCAACCACAACATCGAAACCGTGCCCGACCTCTACCGCAACGTGCGCCCGGGCGCGGACTACCAGTGGTCGCTCACCCTGCTGCAGAAGTTCAAGGCGCAGCACCCCGACGTGCCGACCAAGAGCGGGATCATGCTCGGCCTGGGCGAGACCATGGAGCAGGTGCAGGCGACCCTGCGCGACCTGCGCGCGCATGACGTGGAGATGGTCACCATCGGCCAGTACCTGCAGCCGTCGCCCGCCCACCACCCGCTGCTGCGCTACTGGACCCCGGACGAGTTCAAGGCGCTCGAGGACTACGGGTATTCGATCGGGTTCTCGCACGTTGCATCCGGGCCCATGGTGCGTTCCAGCTATCACGCGGATCGCCAGGCCGCCGGGCTGGCCTGAACCGGCGGGGTCGCGCCGGACGGTACGCACAGGCCAGCGGCAGCCACCGCCAGGCCCGCAGGCGGGCCCGATGGCGTTCATCGCGCCGTTCACACTGCCCGCCGCAAGCCCGCTACAGTGGCGGCACGCCCGCTGTTTCCGAACTTCCGGCACTGTGCCGAAGTCCCATCCGGGCCCATCCTGCAGCCATGCCGGCCCCCACGCCGCGGAAGTCACCATGAAGTCCAGCCACACCCTGCTTGCACTTGCCGTTGGCCTGGCCCTGGCCGCGCCGCTCGCCCTGCTGGCGCGCGCGGAGGGCAGCCGCGATGCCCTGCCCGCGGCCCCGACCAGCAACCAGGCGACCACCGCGCGGCTGGTGCATGGCCTGCTGTCCGACAGTCGCTACGCCTATCGGCCGCGCGTGCTCGACGACGCGTTGTCGCAGGACGTGCTCGAGCGCTACCTCGACACCCTCGACCCGGGCAAGGTGTTCCTGACCGCGCAGGACGTCGCCGGTTTCTCGAAGTTCGCCACCCGCCTCGACGATGCGATCAAGAGCGGCGAGGTCGATCCGGCGTGGGCGATGTTCGCGGTGTACCGGCAGCGCGTCGGTGAGCGCATCGCCCATGCGCGCGGGCTGCTGAAGGGCAACTTCGACTTCGCCGGCGGCGAGCGTTACGAATACGACCGCGAGGACGCCCCGTGGGCGGCCAGCGGCGCCGAGCTGGATGCGCTGTGGAAGCAGTCGGTCAAGAACGACTGGCTGCGCCTGAAGCTGGCCGGCAAGCCGCCGGAGGAAATCCGCAAGACCCTCGACAAGCGCTACGCGAACCTGCTGGACAGCATCGCCGAGCTCAAGGGCGAGGACGTGTTCCAGAGCTTCCTCAACGCCTATGCCGGGGCGATCGATCCGCATACCGACTACATGACCCCGCGCAGCGCGGCCAACTTCAACGTGCAGATCTCCAACTCGCTGGAGGGGATCGGCGCGGTGCTGTTCAAGCAGGACGACATCGTGGTGGTGCGCGAGATGGTGCCGGGCGGGCCGGCCGCGCGCGGCGGCAAGTTGCGCTCCGGCGACCGCATCGTCGGCGTCGGCCAGGGCGGCTCCGGCGAGATGAAGGACGTGGTCGGCTGGCCCACCGACGACGTGGTCGACCTGATCCGCGGCGCCGCCAACACCCAGGTGCGGCTGGACGTGGTCTCCGCCGAGGCGCCGCTGGACAGCAAGCCGACCCGGATCCTGATCACCCGCGCCAAGGTGCGGCTGGAGGACGCGCGCGCCAAGGCCGAGGAGGTGCTGCTGCCGGCCGCCGGTGGCCAGCCCGCGCGCCGGATCGGCGTGATCAAGCTGCCCGGGTTCTACCAGGACGTGGAGGCGCGCCGCCGCCGTGACGGCGACTACGCCTCCGCGACCCGCGACGTCGCCCGCATGCTGGAGCAGTTCCGCGCGCAGAAGGTGGACGGCGTGGTGCTGGACCTGCGCGGCAACGGCGGCGGCTCGCTGAGCGAGGCGATCGAGCTGACCGGCCTGTTCATCGACCAGGGCCCGGTGGTGCAGGTGCGCGAATCCGGCGGCCGGGTCAGCGTGGAGAACGACCGCAACCCGGGCGTCGCCTGGGACGGCCCGCTGGCGGTGCTGGTCAACCGTGGCTCCGCATCGGCTTCCGAAATCGTGGCCGGCGCGATCCAGGATTACGGCCGTGGCCTGGTGATCGGCGAGACCACCTTCGGCAAGGGCACCGTGCAGAGCATGGTCGACCTCGACCGCTGGCCGGCCAACGAGGAACTGCGCTTCGGCCAGGTCAAGCTGACCATCGCCCAGTTCTTCCGGCCCGGCGGCAGCAGCACCCAGAACAGGGGCGTGGTGCCGGACGTTGCCTTCCCGACCAGCGTGGATGCCAGCGAATACGGCGAGAGCACCTACGACAACGCGCTGCCGTGGACCCGCATCGCCGCCGCACCGCACGTGCAGTACGGCAACTTCGGTTCGCTGCTGGGCAAGCTGGAGGCGCGCCATGCCGCGCGGGTGGCGAACGACGTCGAGTTCCAGTGGTGGGTGGAGGACGTCGCGCGGTTCCGCGAGGAGCAGGCGAAGAAGTCGGTGTCGTTGAACGAGACCGAGCGCCGCGCCGAGCGCGACCGCTTCGACCGCCTGCGCAAGCAGCGCGCAGCGGTCCGCGCCAACCTCGGCATCGCCCAGGATCCGCTGCTGGAACAGCAAGCCGCCGACGACGGCCTGCAGGCGAACGAACGCAACGTCGCCGCGGACGTGGCGCGCGAGGAAGCGGCGAAGAAGTCGCGCGATCCGCTGCTGCGCGAATCCGCGGCGATCCTCGGCGACGCGATCGGCCTGCTCGGCGCCGACGCCGGGCTGTCCGCGCAGGTGTTGCCGCAGGCGCGCGGCGGCACCCGCTGGGTGGATTGAGCACGGACACGACCGGCCGATGATGGCCGCACCGACGGGCGCCACTGCGGCGCCCGTCCTGTTTCAGGCAGCGGCACCGGGACCCAGGCACAGATGGACAAGGCGCATACCGTGGCAGGCACCCGCGTCGCCCTCGCGCTGGCGGCGGTGTACATCATCTGGGGGTCCACCTACCTCGCCATCCGCTACGCGCTGGAAGGCGGCTTCCCGCCGTTCCTGCTCGGGGGCGTGCGCTTCCTGATCGCCGGCAGCCTGATGTACGGGTTCCTGCGCTGGCGCGGGGTGCCCGCGCCGACCGCTCCGCAATGGCGCAACGCGGCGGTGATGGGGGTGCTGCTGCTGTTGCTGGGCAACGGCATGGTCAACCTGGCGGAGCAGACCGTCTCCTCCGGGATGACCGCGGTGGCGGTCGCGTCGGCGCCGTTGTGGATGGGCATCTTCGCGGCGATGCGCGGGCAGCGGCCGAACCGGATGGAGTGGGTGGGCCTCGGCATCGGCTTCCTTGGCGTGCTGTGGCTGAACCTCGACAGCAGCCTGTCGGCGTCGATGGTGGGCCTGGTCGCGTTGCTTGTTGCCTCGCTGGCGTGGTCGTTCGGTTCGATCTGGAGCCGTGGCCGCGACCTGCCGCCGCCGTTCATGGCCGCCGCCGCGCAGATGCTGTGCGGCGGGCTGGCGATGTGCGTGGTCGGCGGCGCGCTCGGCGAGCGCTTCGCCGGAATCCCGGGCCCCCAGGGCCTGGCCGCGTTCGCCTACCTGATCGTGTTCGGTTCGATCATCGGCTTCTCCGCCTACATCTGGCTGCTGCACCACGTGCGCCCGGCGCTGGCCGGCAGCTATGCCTACGTCAACCCGGTGATCGCGGTGGCGCTGGGCGCGTGGCTGGCGCGCGAGCGCTTCGGCGGGCAGGAGCTGCTGGCGATGGGCGTGATCCTGCTGGGGGTGGTCGCGATCACCCTGGCCAAGGCCGCGAAGGCCCGGCCGGCATGAGCGACGCCGCGCGGCGCGAGGCGATCCGCGGCACGTGGATCGCCGCGGCGACCTTCGTGCTGTGGGGGGTGATGCCGCTGTACTGGCACCTGCTGAAGGCGGTGCCGTCGCTGCAGATCGTGCTGCACCGGATCGCCTGGAGCGCGCTGTTCGTCGGCGCCTTCCTGCTGTGGCGCGACGGCCACGGCTGGCTGCGCGCGGCGCTGGCGCAACCGCGGCTGCGCGCGATGCTGGCCCTGAGCGGGCTGCTGATCGCGTTCAACTGGGGCCTGTACATCTGGGCGGTGAACGCCGGCCACGTGGTCGAGAGCGCGCTCGGGTACTTCATCAACCCGTTGCTCAACGTGCTGATCGGGGTGTTGTTCCTGCGCGAGCGGCTGCGCCCGCTGCAGTGGCTGTCGGTTGCGATCGCGGCGGTTGGCGTGTTGTGGCTGACCTTCCGGTTCGGCCGGCTGCCGTGGATCGCGCTGGCGCTGGCCGCCTCGTTCGCGCTGTACGGGTTGATCCGCAAGCTGCTGGCGGTGGATTCCATCACCGGGCTGGGGGTGGAGAGCGCCTACCTGCTGCTGCCGGCGGTGGCCCTGCTGGCGTGGAGCGAGGCGCCGGCCAGCGGCGGCTTCCCGGCCGGCTACGGCGCCGCGGCAAGCAGCCTGCTGGTGTTGTCCGGGATCGTCACCGCGTTGCCGCTGGTCGGCTTCGCCTACGCGGTGCGGCGCATCCCGCTGGCCAGCGTTGGCCTGATGCAGTACATCGCGCCGACCCTGCAGTTCCTGATCGGCGTGCTGGTCCTGCGCGAGGACTTCGACCAGGCCCGGCTGTTCGGTTTCGTGCTGATCTGGATCGCGCTGGCGGTGTTCGCCGGCGAAGGCCTGCTGCGCGCGCGGCGCGGCCGGCCCGCCACCGCCTGAGCCTCGATCAGGCGGCGCGCAGGGCCTCGCTCACCGGCACCCGCGCGGCGCGCAGGGCCGGGAACAGGCCACCGACCAGGCCGATGCCGAGTGCCCACTTCAGGCCGGTCCACAGCAGCTCCGGCGAGACCCGGAACTGGAACACCACCTGGCTGAAGTTCTGGCCCAGCGTGCTGACCGTGTAGCCGTTGAACAGCAGCCACGCCAGCGCGGCACCGAGCAGCCCGCCGAGCAGGGCCAGCAGCATGGTTTCCAGCATCACCGCGGCGACCACCGGCAGCCCGCGGAAGCCGAGCGCGCGCAGGGTCGCGATCTCGCGGGCGCGGCCGGCGACGGCGGCGTACATGGTGTTGAGCGCGCCGAACACCGCGCCGATCGCCATGATGCCGCCGATCACCGTGCCCAGGATCCGGATCAGCCGGGTCAGGCCCTCGGATTGCCGGCCGTAGTAGTCGCGGGTGGTCTCGATGTCGAGCTTCAGCCGCGGATCGGCGGCCAGCGCCGCTTTCAGCCGCGCAAGGCCGTCCTTGCCATCCAGCTTCACCGTCACCGACTGGAATGCGCTGCGCTGGTAGGCCGGGCCCAGCACGTCGGCGTCGGCCCACAGTTCGGAATCGTGGGAGTCGCCGGACTTGAACCTCCCGACCACCGTCCACAGCTGGTTGGCCAGTTTCAGCTGGTTGCCGACCTCCAGCCCGCGGAACTGCTGGTGGGTGCCGGCACCCACCACGATCTCGCGCATGCCGGGCGTGAACCTGCGGCCCTGCACGATCTCCAGCTGCGGGCGGATCATCCAGCCGGCGGGGCCGACGCCGCGGAACTGGACATTGGCGTCGGTGCCTTCGGCCATGGTCGGCAGGTTGACCACCTGCGACAACTCCGGCGACGCCAGCGGCCTGCCGTCGGTGCCGCGGGCGATGCCGGGCAGGGTCGCCAGCAGCGGCACCTGGTCGCGGCGGATCACCGAATTGGTTTCCGCCTGCGAACCGGCGCGCAGCAGGATCGCGCTGCCGGTGCTGCCGGTGCTGGCCAGGGTGGCCTTGAAGCCTTCGCCCATCGCCAGCATCGCCACCAGCACCCCGACCACCCCGGCGATGCCGACCACGATCACCAGCGACGCCCCCCAGCGCTGCGGCAGGCCGGCGATGCCGATCCGGGTGGCTTCGCGCGCCAGCCGGCCGCTGCGGGTGAGGAACAGCCACAGCGCAAGCCCAAGGGTGATGGCGAGCACCGCGGGCCACGGCAGCCGGATCCAGATACCCAGTCCCACGGCCAGCAGGACCAGGGTCAGCAGCCCGGCCAGGAATTCCCTGAAACGCGTCATGTGTTGGTGTCCTTGCTCAACGCTTGCTCAACGACCGGCCAGTGCGTCGACGATGTTGAGCCGCATGCCGCGCAACGCCGGCAGCAGGCCCACCACCACCCCGATCAGCGCGGCCAGGCCCAGGCCCATCGCCCAGGTCTGCGGCAGCAGGCCGGGCAGCTGGATCATGCCGCCGCTGCCGGCACTGACCACCGGCACCAGCAGCGCGGCGAAGCCCAGCCCGATCGCGCCGCCCAGCACCACCAGCAGCACCGACTCGCCCAGCACCAGCCACAGCACGCTGCGGTTGGAGAAACCGATGGTCTTCAGCACCGCCAGTTCGGGGATGCGCTCGCGCACCGCCTGCGCCATGGTGTTGCCGGTCAGCAGCAGCAGGGTGAAGAACACCGCGCCCATGATCGCAGTCACGATCAGGCCGATGTCGGCGAACTGCTTGGCGAAGCTCTGGTTGAACGCGGCCTCGCTCTGGGTCCGGGTTTCGTGGTCGGAGTTCTCGCTGAGCGTGTCGACGGCCCTGGCCACGCGGTCGGCGGCATCGGCGCTGGCCGGCTCCACGATCCACCAGCCGACCCGACCCTTGACGTAGTCGTTGGCTTCGTCGAAGTACGTCCAGTGGAAGAACATCACGTTCTCCTGGCCCTTCATCTTCTGGTCCTCGACCACGTAGATGCCGCGCAGGGTGAACGGCCAGTCGTTGCTGCCCTTGGTCGGGAAGATCGTGGCCTGCAGCGGGATGGTGTCGCCGATCTTCCAGCCGAAGCGCGTTGCCAGCGACTCGCCGACGATCGCGCCGCGGCGGTCCGCCAGCCACGCCTGCTTCTGCGCCGGCGGCAACTTGAACTCGGGGTACAGGTCCAGGTAGTCGGGGCTGACGCTGAAATTGGCGAAGAAGTTCTTCGGGTCGCGGTAGATGCCGCCGAACCACGCTGCGTAGGCTGCGCGCTTCACCCCCGGCAGCGCGCGGATCTGCGCATCCAGGCTGTACGGCAGCATCTGCGTGATCGACAGCCGCGACATCGTCACCATCCGGTTGGCGCCGGCCACGCTGCCGCCGGAATTGAAGGCGACCCGCACCGAATCGAGCATCCCGAACAGCAGGAACGCGGCGACCACCGACAGCAGGGTCAGCAGGGTGCGGGTCTTGCTGCGGAACAGCGCGGCCCAGACCAGGTGGAGGTATTTCATCGGCGTGCTCCGTCAGGCCGCATGCCCGGCCTGCTCGACCAGGTTGCCCTTGTCCAGGTGCACGGTGTGGGTGGCGTACTCCGCGGCCTTGGGGTCGTGGGTGACCATCACGATGGTCTTGCCGTGCTCGCGGTTGAGGGTCTGCAGCAGGCGCAGGATCTCCTCGGCGGAGGCGCGGTCGAGGTCGCCGGTGGGTTCGTCGCAGATCAGCAGGGTCGGGTCGGAGACGATCGCGCGGGCGATCGCCACGCGCTGCTGCTGGCCGCCGGACAGTTCCGCCGGGCGGTGCTTGCCGCGGTCGGCCAGGCCCACGAGTTGCAGCGCGATCTCCGCATTGCGCTTGCGTTGCGCCGACGACAGCGGGGTCAGCAGCAACGGCAGCTCGACGTTGCGCTGCGCGGTGAGGGTCGGCATCAGGTTGTAGAACTGGAACACGAAGCCGACGTGGTTGCTGCGCCACTGCGAGAGCTGGCCGGACTTCAGGGTGTCGATGCGCTGGCCGGCCACCTCGATCTGCCCCGCGGTCGGCGAGTCCAGCCCGCCGATCAGGTTGAGCAGGGTGGTCTTGCCGGAGCCGGAGGGACCCATCAGCGCGACGAAATCGCCCTGTTCGATGTCGAGGTCGATGCCATGCAGTACGTCGACCTTTTCCGGGCCGCGCTGGTAGGTCTTGTTGAGGTTGCGGATGCTGACGAGCGCAGGCATGGCGGATCCTGTGGTGGTGCCGGGGCCGCGGCGGTGGCCGCGGGCGGGCGGGGATGGGGTACGTCAGCGCCCGTCGACGCCTGCGGTCGCGTCGGCAAGGCGCACGCGCGCGCCGTCGGCGAGTTGTTCGGGCGGGTCCAGCACCACTGCGTCGCCGCCGGCCAGGCCCGCGAGCACCTCGCGGTCTTCGCCGAGGGTGCGGCCCAGTTGCAGCGTGCGCTGCTGCACGGCGTCGCCGGCGAGAACGAAGGCCACATCGTTGCCATCACGCTGCGTGATCGCCGCGGCCGGCACCAGCACGCCCGGCTTCGCGGCGGCGTCCGCCGGCTTGGCGTCCTCCAGGAAGCCCACCCGCACGCCCATGTCGGGCACGATCCGCGGGTCCCTGGCGTCGAGCCCCACCCGCACCTTGACCGTGGCCTTGCCGCGGTCGGCGGCGGGGATGATCGCGATCACCCGGCCGGGGATCTTCCAGTCCTGGTAGGCATTGAGCACCGCTTCGGTCGGCATGCCGGGCTTGACCCGGCCGATGAAGGCCTCGCCGACCTCCACTTCGACCTCCAGCGACTCCATGTCGACGATGGTGCCGATGCCGGAGCGGGTGAAGCCGCCACTGGCCGCCATCGGCGAGATGATCTCGCCCGGCTGCGCCGCCTTGGCGATCACCACCCCGGCGAACGGCGCGCGCACGATGGTGTTGTCCACTCCTTGCGCGGAAATGCGCAGCGCGTCGCCGGCGACCTGCGCGTTGCGCTGCGCGGTGGCCACTTGCGCGCGCAGCGAATCGCGCTGGGCAATCGCCTGCTCGAGTTGCGCGCGCGACACCAGCTTCTGCGCGGCCAGCGGGGCAAGGCGCGCGGCATTGGCCTCTGCCTCCTTCAGTTGCGCCTGCACGCCGGCGGCCTGGCTCTGCGCGGCGGCCAGTTGCGAGGCCGAGAGCATGCGCTGCTGCTCGGCGTCGATCGGGTCGAGGGTGGCGATCACCTGGCCTTCCTCCACCCGCTGGCCTTCCTCGATCAGTACCTCGCGGACCTTGCCGGGGATCTTCGCCGAGACCGTGGCCATGCGCCGGGCGACCACGTAGCCGGTGGCGTCCAGCACCGAGGCACTGCCGCCGGCGCCATTGCCGATCGCCATCGCTTCCGCGGTGCGCACCGCGATGCCGGTGTCGCGGCCGAACACGAACCAGCCAAGCACCGCCAGCAGCACCGCGGCGATCGCGGCCAGCGCGATCCACAGTCCCTTGCGCGAGCTGGGCGGCGGCGCGTTGCGATCGATCTTCAACGCGTTCAACAGGTCGGCATTGGAACTCATCGAGCAATCCGGGGACGGCGAGCGGCGCGCAAGTGTGACCGAGTGCGCAAGCTGGCGCCAACCTGCCGGAAGTCAGTTTCTTGGGTCACCCGGCGGACGCCGCGATCACCGCCCGCAGCGCGGAAAGGTGGGTGTCCAGCGCCTTGCGCCCGGCCTTGCTCAACGCATACCAGGTCACCGGCCTGCGTTCGACGAAGTCGCGGCGCAGGGCGAGGTAGCCGTCGTCCTCCAGCCGCCGCAGCTGCGCGCCGAGGTTGCCATCGGTGAGCGCAAGTTCCTGCTTGAAGCGGGCGAAGCTGATCTCGCCGTGGCGGGCCAGCAGCACCGCGATCGCCAGCCGCGCGCGGTGCTCGAACGCAGGGTCGAGGCCGTCGAGCGCTTTCATTGCGCCTGCTCCCGCCCGATCTGTTCGGCGGCGCGAACGCGCGCGGCGAACACGGCGGCCAGCACCAGGCAGGCTGCGATCAGCACCCCGGAGAGGGTCCAGGCATATGGCAGCGACAACGCCACCAGCGCGGCATAGCCGCCGAAGGCGAGCAGGCCGCACCACAGCAGCGGGCGCTCCAGGTGCACGCCGGCCAGGCCGTACACGATGCCGGTGGTGAGCAGGAAGCTCGCCGCGCGATCGTTGCTGGCGCCGTGCACGAACATCGGCAGTGCGGTGAGGAAGTAGGCCACGCCGCCGAGCACCCAGTGCAGGCCATGGCGCCGGCCCAGGGCTTCGTCGCGGATGCCGCGCCGGCGGTCGTCGCGCTGGCCCATCCACCAGCTGAGCAGGCCGCCGCCGATGCCGACCACGAACCAGAACAGGCCGGTGATGCGCGGGGCGAAGTCGGCGGAGGCGAAGCCCACCAGCACCGCCGTGGCCCAGAACAGGTAGAGGGCGGGAATGCCTACCGGCTGTTCGCGCCGGCGCACGGTGGCGGTGATGTAGTCCAGGTCCTGCTGCAACTGTTCGGTCTTGGTCACGGTGGTGCCCATTGGTTGGGATTGGTGATATGCAGAGTACTCTAAAAAACAGAGTACGCAAGTGCGCAAGTAGCCCAGCCGACGAACGGTCGCTTCAGGTGGTGCGGGATTTCAGCAGGGCGTAAGCCGCGCGCAGGCCCTGCGCCTCGCCGCCGGCGGGCTTGCCGGGGCGGTCGCTGTCGTTCCAGGCGTAGACGTCGACGTGGCCCCAGGGCTGGCCTTCGGCGACGAAGCGTTCGAGGAACAGGGCGGCGGTGACGCTGCCGGCCATGGTGGTGGCGCTGCCGTTGGCGAGGTCGGCCACGCTGCTGGTGAGGTAGCGCAGGTATGGCCGCCACAGCGGCATCCGCCACAGCGGGTCGCGCACCTGCTGGCCGGCGGTGAGCCAGTCGGCCGCCAGTGCCTCGTCATTCGCGTACAGCGCCGGCAGGTCCGGGCCCAGCGCAACCCGCGCCGCGCCGGTGAGGGTGGCGAAGTCCAGCAGCAGGTCGGGCTTGAGTTCGCCCGCACGCGCCAGTGCGTCGCACAGCACGATGCGGCCTTCGGCATCGGTGTTGTCGATCTCCACGCTGACGCCCTTGCGGGTGGCGATCACCTCGCCGGGCCGGAACGCGTTCGGCCCGATCGCGTTCTCCACCGCGGCGACCAGCAGGGTGATCCGCAACGGCAGTTTGCGTGCCATCACCAGCCCGGCCAGCGCCAGCGCATGCGCGGCGCCGCCCATGTCCTTCTTCATGTTGCGCATGCCGGTGGCGGCCTTGATGTCCAGCCCGCCGGTGTCGAAGCACACGCCCTTGCCGCAGATGGCGACATGCGGATGCGCGGCGTCGCCCCACGCCAGTTCGATGATCCGCGGCGCCCGGTGCGAGGCGCGGCCGACCGCGTGGATCGCCGGGTAGTTCTGCGCCAGCAGGTCGTCGCCGGCGACCACCTCGACCGCCGCGCCGTGCGCCTGCGCCAGTGCGCGCGCGGCCGCTTCCAGCTCGTCCGGGCCCATGTGCTCGGTGGGCGTGTTGACCAGGTCGCGCACGCTCGCGCAGGCGGCCAGCAGGTCGAAGGTCTCGGCGTCGAAGTCGTCCGCCACCAGCCGCGCCGGCGCGCGGGTGCTGGCCTTGTAGCGGTCGAAGCGGTAGCAGCCCAGGCCCCAGCCGAGTTGCAGCGCGCAGCGCGCGCCGGCGCCAGGGCTGCCGGCGAGCTGCCAGTCGGCGCCCGGCAAGGCGGTCGGTGCATGCGCATAGGCATGGGGATCCAGCGCGTCGCCGATCCCGATCACCGCGCCGGCAAGCTGGCCCTGCGCATCCGCCCATGCCAGCGCGGTGCCGGCGGCGCCGTCGAAGCGGTGCACCGCCAGCCATGCCTGCACTGCGGGTGGCTGCGCATCGCGCCAAGCGGCGAAGCTGTCGCGCGCGACCACGTGCAGGGGCTGCGGCGCGACGGCCTGTGCGGGCGTCGCGAAACCGGTCGGCAAGCTCATGCGGCCTGTTCCTGGTGGGGGTGGCCGTCGTCCAGCCAGTCGGCCAGCGCGGTCAGGGTGGTGAAGTGCAGGTCGGCCGGCGGCAACGCCTCGGGCCATTGGTGGTCGCCGCGGTCGATCCAGCAGCTGCGCAGGCCGGCGCCGATCGCGCCGGCCACGTCCATCTCCGGATGGTCGCCGACGTGCAGGACTTCGTGCGGGGCGACAGCCAGCCGGCGGCAGGCTTCCAGGAAGATCCCGGGATCGGGCTTGGCGGAACCGTATTCGCGCGCGCCGAGCTGGAACCGGAACAGCGGCGCGATGCCGATCTCCACCAGGTCGGCATTGCCGTTGGACAGTGCTGCCACCGGCACCCGCGCGGCGATCCGGCGCAGCGCGTCCGGCGCATCCGGGTAGAAGTCCACGCGGTTGCGTTCGCGGAAGAAGATCGCATGCGCGGCACTGGCCAGGGTCGGGTCGCTGCCGCTCTCGCGCAGCGCGCGTTCGATGGTCAGCCGCCGCAGCAGGCCGAGGTCGTGCGCGTGCTGCGGGAACTCGGCGAACACGCGTTCGCGCAGGGCGCGCATCTCTTCGATCGGGAAGTGCTCGGCGGTCACCGGGCTGTGCGCCACGAACCAGTCGTGCAGGGTGCGCTCGATGCGGTCGCCGATCGGCGCGAACGGCCAAAGGGTGTCGTCGAGGTCGAGGCTGATGGCGCGGACGGGGAAGTTCACCGGCCCATTGTAGAGCGGGGCTTGTCCCGCTGCGCCTGTCATTCGAGCAGCGTCGCCCGGCCCTCGAACCGGTCGATCCGGGCCAGCACGATGCTGGCGCAGACCCGCGGCGGCGACCTGCGCCGGGGCGTGCGGGCCAGGTCAGGTCGGGGCTGGCGCCGGCGCTGCGCGCGCGTTCATCCGGACGGCGGTTGCGGGAAGGGGGCGGCCGCGTCGCCGGCGGCGGTTCCGGCGGCTTCCGCCGCCTGCCCTGCCTGCGCGGCGGCGGCCTGCGCGCTGCCGCTTGCCACCAGCCCGGACAGCGCGGTCAGCACTTGCAGCACGCCGCCGCCGGTGGCCGCGCGCAGCGGCTGCACGCGGCCAACCGCGAAACCGGCGACCACCCCGGCGACCACGATGCGCGCCGGGGTCCAGCCGGACCGCCAGGCCTGGCGGAAGCGCTGCCAGTCCTCGAGGGTGCGGCGCTCGCTGGCTTCCAGCGCCTGCTCGGCCTGGCGGACCTTCTCGATCAGTGCATCGAAACTCATGGCGGGGTCACGTCCACGCCCGCAGCCGTGTTGACCGGGGCGCCGGCGTCCGCCATCAAACCGGCGAGTTCGCCGTTCCCCAGCCGCGCCAGCTGCCGGCGGGTCGCCTGCAGCCCGGTGTGTCCGAAATAGCGCATCGCCAGGTGGGCCGCGATGGCGGTCACCGCCAGGCTCAGCCCGGCGCTGAGCAGCAGCGACAACGACCACGCCAGGCCCAGGCCCAGGCTCAGCCACGCGATCAGCGCCGCCATCAGCAGCAACCACGCGGACGCGCCGAAGGCGATCGCGACCCCGGTGAAGGCCAGGGCGCGCCCGAACGCGCTGCGCGCCAGCGAGATGTCGGCGGCGACCAGGATCCGCAGCGCCTTGGTGGCATCACTGGCGGCGCCGAGTGTGGCGCGGCCGCTCGCGCCCAGCGCGCGCAGCGCCTCCTGCAACTCCGGGCTGGCGTGCGCGTCCGCGGCGGCGTCGCCGACGGGTTCCGCCGGGCCATGCGGCTGCTGCATGTGCGCGGCTTACTTGTCGCTGCGGCCGAGCTTGGAAATGATCCAGCCGGCGGCGAAGGCAACCCCGAAGGCGGCCAGCGGGCGCTCGCGGATCAGCTCGGCGGCGCTGTCGAGCAGGTCGCGGCCCTTGTCCATCAGCGCGTCGACCTGCTCGCCGGTGGCGCCACCGAGTGCGCCGGCGGCATTCAGGGTGGCGAGCGCGCCATCCGCCAGTTCCGACTTCATCTGCGCCTTGCCCAGCCGCGCCTCGTCGCCGGCGGCTGCCGCCACGCCCTTGATCGCGTCGCCGGCGGCAACCGCGGCCTGCTTGAGGTGGGAGCCGGCTTCGCCCAGGTTGCTCTTCAACGCATCGGTATTGGTGCTCATCGCGGATCCTCGGGAACGGTGGGTGGGGTGGGACGCACGCCGGGAGTGTGCCAGCCCGCGCGTGACGCGCCCGTCATGGCGTGGCGGCGAGGGCTGTCCTGCAAGCAACGTTCAACGCATCTGCAACTGGCCACTGCTGCGGCCGCGCAGCACCCGCAGGACCAGTTGCGGCGGCGGCGCGGCGAACCCGGCGCGGAAGCCGCCGAGGTCGGTGAAGTCGCCGCTGCTCGCGGCCAGCACCACGTCGCCCTTGCGCAGGCCGCTGCGGGCCGCGCGGCTGTCGCGCTCGACCTGCTCGACCAGCACCCCGGCCAGGCCCTGCCGGCGCAGCGACTCCGGCAGGTCGGCGAAGCTCGCGCCCGCCAGCCGCGCGTCCAGCTGGGCGCCGGCCAGCGCCTTGGGCACTTCGCGCAGGCCGGTGGTGAGCTGCAGTGGCTGGCCATCGCGGCGCACGTCCAGCGCGACCCGCGCGTTCGCCGGCTGCAGGCCCTGGAAGTTGCGCAGGGCTTCGGCGTCGGCGATCGGCTCGCCGTTGGCGGCCAGGATCACGTCGCCCGGCTTGAGCCCGGCGGCTGCGCCGGCGGAGCCCGGATACACCCGGGTCACCACCGCGCCGCGCGGCTGCGCCAGTCCCAGCGCGGCGGCGATGCGCGCGTCCACGTCCTGGGTGTCGATGCCGAGGGTGCCGCGCCGGACCACGCCGCCGACCAGCAGCTGGTCCTTGATGTTGCTGGCCAGGTTGGACGGGATCGCGAAGCCCAGGCCGATGTTGCCGGCCATCGAGCCGCGCGGGTTGAAACTGGCGGTGTTGATCCCGACCAGCTCGCCATTGAGGTTGACCAGCGCGCCGCCCGAGTTGCCGGGGTTGATCGAGGCATCGGTCTGGATGAAGTTCTGGAAGCCCGCACCCGGCAGGTTGTTGCGGCCGATCGCGGAAACGATGCCGGAGGTCACCGTCTGCCCGACCCCGAACGGGTTGCCGACCGCGACCACGAAGTCGCCGATCTGCAGGCGGTCGCTGTTGGCCACCGGGATCGCGGTCAGCTCCTGCGCCGGGATCCGCATCAGGGCGATGTCGGTGTCGGCATCGTTGCCGACGAACTCGGCCTTGAGGGTGCGGCCATCGGCCAGCGTCACCGAGACTTCGTCGGCATCCTCGACCACGTGGTTGTTGGTCAGCACCAGCCCGCGCGCCGCGTCCACGATCACCCCCGAGCCCAGCGACTGCGCGATCCGTTCCTGCGGGATGCCGAACATGCGGCGGAACACCGGGTCGTCCCCGAACGGGGTGTTCACCCGCACCCGCTGCTTGGTGTTGACGCTGACCACCGCCGGCAGCACCCGCTTGAGCATCGGTGCCAGCGAAGGCATCGGGGTGCCGTTGACCGCCGCCGGCAGCGCCGCGATCGCGGGCGCGGCGGCCGCCGCGGGCGCCGGTTCGGCGGCGGCCGGCCGTTGCAGCATCAGCTGCATGCCGGTGGCGGCGAAGCCACCGAACGCGGCGGCGGCGGTGAGGGCGAGCAGGGTCCTGGTGGCGGTCTTCATCGGCTTCGCATGGCTGGAACGCAAGTCCATTCAGTTTCGATCGCGATCGTGCAATCTCCGCTGAAGGGTGGCAAGCGTGGCCGGCCGCGGGGCCATGCGCGGGTGCGGCAATTCCGGCGCCGCCATGTTGCGGTGCGCAAGCCGCGATCCCCGGATGCGGGTGTGAGCGCATTCACATAATTGGCGGCAACCGCAGCCGTCGCGGCGAAACCCAGTGCCGATGCGCGTGTGCCAGATCGCGTCCGGATTGCAAGCGGATTTCGCCGATTTCTGGCGTTGACTTCGCCGCGACGGCTGGATAAGGTCCGTTTCCGCGCCCACTACATCTTGTGGTTGGCACCGTGGAACAAGCCCAATTCTTGTGTTTCACGGGGTGCAGGGATCGGCGTCCGTTGGGGAGCGGCGCGCAGATGGACGATGCAGCGGAAATCGAATGGAACGGGTCGCGCGCGAACGGCGCGAGGCTTCGTCGTCGCCCCCGCGACGGCATGGCGAACAACACGGACGCGGCGCGCCGCGGGTCGACACGGACAGGAGCAGGATGAGCTATGGCGGGCATGAGCACGGTGAGGCTGGAAGCGGTGGCGACTGAAGCGAAGCGGGAGATCCCGATGCAGCCGGCTTCACTGGACATCTGGGACAAGAAGTACCGCCTGAAGACCAAGCAGGGCGTGGCCCTGGATGCCGACATCGACGGCACCTACCAGCGCGTCGCCAAGGCGCTGGCCGAGGCCGAGCCCACCGTCGAGCTGCAGCAGTACTGGATGGAGCGCTTCACCTGGGCGCTGCGCCGCGGGGCGATTCCCGCCGGCCGCATCACCAGCAACGCCGGCGCGCTGGAACACAAGCCCGCCACCAGCACCATCAACTGCACCGTGTCCGGCACCATCGAGGATTCGATGGACGGCATCCTCGACAAGGTCCACGAAGCCGGCCTGACCCTGAAGGCGGGCTGCGGGATCGGCTACGAGTTTTCCACCCTGCGCCCGCGCGGGGCGTTCGTCGCCGGCGCCGGCGCGTACACCAGCGGCCCGATGTCGTTCATGGATATCTACGACAAGATGTGCTTCACCGTGAGTTCGGCCGGTGGCCGCCGCGGCGCGCAGATGGGCACCTTCGACGTCAGCCACCCGGACGTGAAGGACTTCATCCGCGCCAAGCGCGAGGACGGCCGCCTGCGCCAGTTCAACCTGTCGCTGCTGATCACCGACGGCTTCATGGACGCGGTGAACAACGACCAGGACTGGCCGCTGGTGTTCCCGATCAACATCAAGGAACAGGGCGACATCAACCTCGACGACGCCTCCCAGGTGGTCTGGCGCGAGTGGCCCACCCACAAGAACTACATGACCCGCGACGATGGCCTGGTCGCCTGCCGCATCTACGGCCACATCCGCGCCCGCCACCTGTGGGACATGATCATGGTCTCGACGTACGACTACGCCGAGCCGGGCTTCATCCTGATCGACCGCGTCAACGAGATGAACAACAACTGGTGGTGCGAGACCATCCGCGCCACCAACCCCTGCGGCGAGCAGCCGCTGCCGCCCTACGGCGCCTGCCTGCTGGGTTCGGTCAACCTGACCAAGTTCGTGCGCGATCCCTTCACCGACCAGGCCACGTTCGACTGGGAGGAATACAAGGAAGTGGTGCGCGTGTTCACCCGCATGCTGGACAACGTGGTCGAGGTCAACGGCCTGCCGTTGCAGCAGCAGCGCGACGAGATCGCCCGCAAGCGCCGCCACGGCATGGGCTTCCTCGGCCTGGGCAGCACCGTGACCATGCTGCAGATGAAGTACGGCAGCAAGGAATCGTGCGAGTTCACCGAGCGCATCGCCCGCGACATGGCGGTGGCCGGCTGGGAAATGGGCCTGGCGCTGGCGAAGGAAAAGGGCGCCGCGCCGATCATGGAGGAGCGCTTCGAAGTCACCGCCGAGATGCTGCGCAAGCGCCCGGAAATGGTGAAGGACGGCTGGAAGCTGGGCCAGCAGATCGAGGGCAAGACCCTGCACGCCAGGTACTCGCGCTACATGCAGCGCGTGGCCGGGGTCGCCCCGGAGCTGGTGGAGGAGCTGGCCGAGGTCGGCGCCCGCTTCACCCACCACAGCTCGATCGCGCCCACCGGCACCATCTCGCTGAGCCTGGCCAACAATGCCAGCAACGGCATCGAGCCCAGCTTCGCCCACCACTACAGCCGCAACGTGATCCGCGAAGGCAAGAAGACCAAGGAAAAGGTCGACGTCTACAGCTTCGAGCTGCTGGCCTACCGCGAACTGGTCAACCCGAAGGCGATGCCGTTCGCGGAGGACGCCGCGGCCAGGCTGCCGGACTACTTCATCAGCGCCGACGACGTGAAGCCGAAGGAGCACGTGGACGTGCAGGCGGCGGCGCAGAAGTGGGTGGACTCCTCGATCTCCAAGACCGCGAACGTCCCCACCGACTTCCCGTACGAGGACTTCAAGGACATCTACCGCTACGCCCACCAGCAGGGCCTGAAGGGTTGCACCACCTTCCGCTTCAACCCGGCCGCCTTCCAGGGCGTGCTGGTCAAGGAAGCGGACCTGGAGAACACCCTGTACCGCTTCGAGCTGGAGGACGGCAGCATGGTCGAGGTCAAGGGCAACGAGCAGATCGAGTACGACGGCGAGCTGCACACCGCGGCCAACCTGTTCGACGCCTTGAAAGAGGGCTACTACGGCAAGTTCTGACCGCGTGCCGGCGCGAGGCGCGCGAAGCGGACGGGCGTCACCTCACCGCGCTGCACGCACGCCTTGCTCAGGTATAGGATCGCGCTGTTGTACCCACCAACCAACGCCCATCCGAGGAGGGCTCATGAGCAACGGGAATGGAGTCGCGGCGACGCTGTCCGATGCCGCTGAAAGCGTGAAGGAAAAGGCCACCGAAATCGGCGACGCCGTCGCCAGCACCGCCAGCGCCACCGTGGCGAAGGCGAAGAAGGCCGCGAAGTCCGCGGAGAAGGCGGTCAAGCAGGAAGTGACCAAGGTCAAGAAGGCCGTGGCCAAGCGCACCGACAAGGCCGCGAAGGCGGTCAAGAAGACCGTGGCCACCGCCAAGAAGAAGCTGGCCACTGCCAGCGCCGGTGCCAAGAAGGAAGTCGCCAGCCTCAAGAAGAAGGTGGCCGGCAAGAAGGCCGCTGCCAAGAAGGCGGTCAAGAAGGCCACCGCCAAGAAGGCGGCGGTCAAGAAGGCAGTGAAGAAGGCCGCGCCGAAGAAGGCCGCTGCGAAGAAGGCGGCACCGAAGAAGGCCGTCGCCAGGAAGGCTGCACCGAAGAAGGCCGCTGCAACGAAGGCCGCCCCGAAGAAAGCCGTGAAGAAGGCGCCGGCCAGGAAGGCCGCCGCGAAGAAGACGGCGAAGAAGAAGTAAGCACCACGCCCGCCCGGCGGTTCGCCGCCGGGCGGGATGCAACGCCCCACGCACGCCCATTACAACAAGACAGCACGGATACCGGAACGCAAATGGCAGTCAGGATCGAGAAGAAAATCAAGGGCTACGCCGTGGTCACCCCCGAGGACAAGGCGGCGGCGGTCAAGGCCGAGGCGGTCAGCCGGGCCCAGGTCGAGGCCGAATTGCCGGTCGCCGACGTGATCCAGATGCACGAGCGCATCGAGCGCCCGGAAGTGCTGATCGGTTCCACCTACAAGATCAAGTCGCCGCTGGTCGAGCACGCCATGTACGTGACCATCAACGACATCGTGCTCAATGCCGGCACCGACCACGAACACCGCCGCCCGTTCGAGGTGTTCATCAACTCCAAGTCGATGGACCACTTCCAGTGGATCGTCGCGCTGACCCGGATCATGTCCGCGGTGTTCCGCAAGGGCGGCGACGTGACCTTCCTGGTCGAGGAAATGAAGGCCGTGTTCGACCCGAAGGGCGGCTATTTCAAGGCCGGCGGCGTGTACATGCCCAGCCTGGTCGCCGAACTCGGCATGATCATCGAAGACCACCTGAAGTCGATCGGCATGATGCACGACCCGGAGATGAGCGAGCACCAGCGCGCGCTGATCGCCGAGAAGCGCCGCGCCTACGAAACCCAGCAGCGCTCAAAAAAAAACAGTGAAATAGGCACCGCCGGGGAAATGGGCGGCGCGATGGGCCTCTCCAGCGCCGCCGACCACCCCGAGGACATCGAAGTCACCGGCGACGGCGCATCGTTCCCGCCAACCGCCAGCATGTGCCACAAGTGCAGCACCAAGGCGCTGGTGCTGATGGATGGGTGTGCGACTTGCTTGAATTGTGGCTACAGCAAGTGCGGGTGAGGTAACCAGGAGCGGGGTCAGGTCCGCTTCCTGGAGAGGCGCGCATGCCCCGCCCTTCGCGGCCATGGTTGCTCTGGCCATTGGCGTTCATGTACAAGCGAAACCGGGTTCGCCCTGTTTGTTGCCGAAGGGGTGCGTGGGGAATCAAGGCGTCCTGGTTCGCTCATCCGATGCTCCTGGACGCCACCGAAAACGGGGATGCAATGCGCAAACGATTCCTGATGCCGGCCTGCATGGCCCTGGCGTTGACCGTGGCCGTGCCGGGCGCCGCCCAGGTGCCGACCGGCTTCGAATACATCGGTAGCCGCAAGTTCGCCTGCCGCCTGGACGCGGCGCATACCGAAGTGATCTACATCGATTTCGACTTCGGGCCGGACAAGTCCGTCACCGGCAAGCTGGGCGTGGCGGCGTGGGTGGGCGACACGCCCTACACCCAGGTCTACGACGTGACCGGCCGCACCGACCGCTTCGGCGAGAACACCTTCAAGGTCTATATCGAGAACTACAAGCAGGTGTCGTCGGATACGCCACCCGGCGGCAGCGCCTGGGCCTCCCGCGACCTCGACGAATTCACCCTGTACAACATCGAGACCAACAAGTTCACCGGGCGGCACACCACGGTCACCTCCGCCTCGACCCACAACAGGTCCGAGCGCCTGACCTACGATTCCAACTGCAGCGAACACGTGGTGAAGAAGTAGCGCCATCGGCACGCACGGAAGGGCGAACGCCGCGATGCGCGCCCGCTAGACTGCGAACCACGCATCGACCACGCCACCCACAAGGAACCTCCCATGACCTTCACCACCACCGCCTCCGGCCTGCAGTTCGAGGACACCGTCGTCGGCACCGGCGCCGAGGCCCAGCCCGGCCGCAACGTCACCGTGCATTACACCGGTTGGCTGTTCGAGGACGGCCAGCAGGGCGAGAAATTCGATTCCAGCAAGGATCGCGGCGAGCCCTTCATGTTCGCGCTTGGCCGCGGCATGGTCATCAAGGGCTGGGACGAAGGCGTGCAGGGCATGAAGGAAGGCGGCCAGCGCACCCTGATCATCCCCGCCAGCCTGGGCTACGGCGCGCGCGGCGCGGGCGGCGTCATCCCGCCGAATGCGACGCTGAAATTCGACGTCGAACTGCTGGGCGCCTGAGCCCGGGCCGAGACGCCCGCACCGGCGCCCCGGCGTCGGCCAGCTGCGGCGCTTGGGCGCGCGGCTCGCCTAGAATCGGACTCCCACCCACGAGGATCCAGGCCCATGTTCAACCACATCATGGTCGGCAGCAACGACATCGCGCGTTCCGAGCGCTTCTACAACGCGGTGCTCGGCGTGCTGGGCGCAGGCGCACCCGTGCAGAACCGCGCACCCAGCGGGCACATGCGGCTGTTCTATCGCCACGCGGGCAACACCTTCTGCGTCAGCGAGCCGATCGACGATGCACCGGCCACCAGCGGCAACGGCGCCACCATCGGCTTCAAGTGCAGCTCACCCGAGCAGGCGAAGGAATTCCACGACGCGGCCGTGGCCGCCGGCGGCACCTCGATCGAGGACCCGCCCGGCCTGCGCAGCGGCGACCTCGGCAGCCTCTACCTGGCCTACGTGCGGGATCCCGACGGCAACAAGCTGTGCGCGGTCTATCGGCCGAAGTGACGGCGGCCAACGCCCAC
>Ga0209477_1000293_pt1 | contig 30409 bp, 21 predicted proteins | sample KloWWTupernatant_FD_187180 | JGI IMG/M metagenome (GOLD analysis project Ga0209477, IMG submission 187180) | Active sludge microbial communities from Klosterneuburg, Austria, studying microevolution and ecology of nitrifiers - Klosterneuburg... | ecosystem: Engineered > WWTP > Aerobic digester >...
GCCTGGACCGGAGCTTCACGCTGGTGCGGAGCCTGATCCTCGGCTTCGCGGGATTGGCGCTCGTGGTCGGCATGGTCACGGTCGGCAACTCGCTCGCGCTGCTCTACGCCGAGCGTCGCCGCACCTTCGCCGGTCTGCGCCTGGTCGGGGCGCGGCCGCGCCAGCTGCTGCTCGCGGCGTTGGTCGAGGCCGCGCTCCTGGCACTGGTGGCCTCGCTGCTCGGTGCGCCGCTCGGACTGCTCCTGGGACGCCTGATCGAAGCCGCGCTCGGGGCGCTCAACACGTCGATCCCCGTGGCCGGCGCGTCGGTGTCGTGGACCGCGCTCGTCTGGGCGGTGGTGATCGGGACGGTCGCCACGGTCCTGTCCGCCGTCATCCCGGCGGCGAAGGCGTGTCGCGTGCCCCCGATCGAGGCGGTCGGCCACGCCGAAGCCGCGCGATCCCACGGCGTGGCGCAGTCCTTGCTGCGAACCGGGATCGTGGCCGTCGTCCTCGGCCTGCTCGCCGCGATGGTCGTGTCGCGCGGCGAAGCCGGTCTGCACCCGGTGACGCTCGGCCTGCTCACCGCGACCGTCGTCGTCGTGGCCGGGCTGGTCCCGCTCGCGTTGTCGGGGGCCGTCGCTGGAGCCATCCGCCTGCTGCCGCTCAAGCCGGTGGCGCTGCGGACGATCGCCGCCCGCGACGTCGAGCGTCACCGGTCGAGGACGGCTGCGACCGCCGCCGCGCTCATCCTGGCCACCGCGGTCGTGTCGGGTCTTGCGGTGCTGCTGGCGTCGTTCGCCACGTCGGTCGACGCTCAGGTGCGCGACCTGGTCGCCGCCGACCTGGTGGTCGATTCCGGCACGTTCACCAAGGGCGGGCTCCCCGACGACCTGGCAGCCAAGATCGCCGAGCTGCAGCCGGTGGCCGCGGTGAGCGGATGGCAGATCGGCCGTGGGTGGGTCCGACAGCGTCCGGTGCGGATGACCGGCTTCGACATGGCGCGCTTCTCCCAGCTCCTCCATCCCGGCTGGGCCGGCGGCGAGCCGGATTCGATCGATCCGGGCAGCGTCGTCGTGTCGTCGCGCCTGGCCGACGAGCTCGGCGTCGCTGTCGGCTCCGAGCTGCCGGTCTCCTTCACCAGCTCCGGCTCCGAGACGCTCCGCGTCGCCGGCATCTACACGACCGGCGACCTGCTGCTCGGCGACCTGGTCCTCGACCGCTCCGTGCTGCGACGCCAGGTACCGGCCACCACCGACATCGCCGCGCTCGTCGCCCTCGAACCCGACGACGCGGCGGCCCGAGCACAGGTGGAGGAGCTGGCCGCCCGATCGGGGGTCACGTCGGTGCTGCAACCGGCCGCGTTCGTCGACCGTCGCTCCGAGGTGCTGACCGGCTTCCAACGGGTCATCGAGTGGATGCTGCTGTTCACGCTGGTGCAGGCGCTGATCGGCGTGGTCAACACCCTGCTGCTGTCGATCGGCGAGCGCCGCCGCGAGCTCGGGCTGTTGCGGGCGAGCGGCGCCTCCCGACGCCAGGTGCTGCGGATGGTGCTCGGGGAAGGCGTCTCGCTCGCCGTCGTCGGCACCGTCGTCGGTCTGGTCGTGGGTGTGGTCGGCGCTCGCGTCGGCGTCGCGTCGTTGAGCTCGCTCGGGCTGAGCTCGTTCACGCTGCCCATCGGATCGGTCGTGCTCGTCGGCGTCGCCGCAGCGGTCCTGGGCATCCTCGCCACCGTCGCCCCGGCGCGCTGGGCGGCGTCGGTGCCGCCGTTGGAGGCGGTGTTCGACGACGGCGACCTCCGCTCGCGGCCCCGACGTGCCCAACGCCCCCGCCTTCACCGCTTCGGCCGGGCGGGGTTCCACTGGACCGACGACGCAGCGCTGATCACCGATCCGGCAGCACCGGACGCGGTCTTCGGTGCGCGACGCGCGGCATCCCGACCGCCCCCCATCCCGGTCGGGATGGTGCTGCCGACCTCGGTCGGGCACCTGCCGGCACCGCTCCCACGGCCGCCAGAGGAGCCCGCACCGCCGACGGCGAGCTCGGCTGAGGAGGCAGCGACCTACGACCTGCCGCCGCGGCCTCGCGTGCCTCGGGTGGCGCCGCTGCCGACGATCGACGCGTCGCCCGCCGACGCGCCGGGTCCTGCCGGGCAGTCGTCGTCCGTGCCCCCGGCGATCGTGCCCCCGGCGATCGTGCGGCCGCCGTCCGTGCCTCCAGTCCACGCCGCACCAGCTCCGGTCGCACGAGCTCCGGTCGTACCGCCGCCGTTCGTGCCTCCGGCGCAGGTCCCGCCGCCGTTCGTCCCGTCGCGGCTTCCGCCTCTGCCGCCCGTCGAGGTCCAGTCGCCGCTGGCGCCGCTCGGTGCCGCGGTCGGTCGCCTCGACCCCCGGTCGGTGCAGCCGGCCATGGGTGCGCTGCGGGCCGCCGTCGGCGTGCTCGTCGACGACGAACGGGTCCTTCGGCTCGTGACCGGCCAGGCGAAGGGCCTGGCCTGCATCGTGGCACTCACCGACAGGCGGCTCCTGGTGGTCGCCGACCGGCCCGTGCATCCGGTCGTCGAGTCACTGCACCCGACGGCCACGGCGGTGGCGTTGTTCGATGCAGATGACGGCTCGATCGTCATCGAGGTGTCCGACGGGCGGCGGGTGATGCGCCTGTACGACGTGTGGGACGTGGCGGAAGCCCAGCTGCTCGCCGCGCGCTGACCTCGCCCGGCCCGCTCCGTCCCGCCCGTTCTGTTCCTCGATATCGACGCGTGGACGTCGATATCGAGGAACAGAACGGGCCGGGGGTGCGGTCAGCCGGCGACGGCGACCGTGGCCGTCGGCTCGCCGTCGCGCACGGTGACGTCGAGCGACGTGGCCAGCACCTGCTCGGCCACCCAGCCCCGGTGGGTGGCGACGGCGTCGGCAGCGTCCTGGGGGAGCGACAGCGCTGCGGCGATGCGGTCGGTCACGTTGAGCCCCGCGTCCTTGCGGGCCTGCTGCACCATGCGGACGACGTCGCGGGCCAGTCCTTCGGCGGCGAGCTCGGGTGTGACCTCGACGTCGAGCTCCACGACCGCACCGTTGTCGCGCAGCGGCGCTGCGGCCGCGCCCTCGCGGGCGACGAGCGTCAGCTCGAACTCCCCTTCGGTGAGCGTCTGGCCGGCGACGGCGACGGTGCCGTCGCCCTCCGAAGTCCACTCGCCGGCCTTGGCGGCCTTGATGACCTCTTGCACCGACTTCCCGAGCCGCGGGCCGAGCACCCGGGCGTTCGGCCGGAGCTGGAACGTGCCGACGGCGTCGAGGTCCTCGGTGAGCACGACCTCCTTCACGTTCAGCTCGTCGCGGACGAGCCCCACCAGAGGCTCGAGTGCGGCGACGCCGCGGCCGGCGACGGTGACCGACGCCAGCGGCAAGCGGGCTCGCAGCCGGTTGTCCTCTCGCAGGCCGAGCCCGGTGGAGCACACCTCCCGGACCCGGTCCATGGCGGCGACGAGGCTCGGATCCGCGGGCAGCTGCGCGGCGTCGGGCCAGTCCTCGAGGTGGACCGACGCCGCGTCGTCGAGCGCTCCGGCGCCGGTCGTGAGACCGAGGTGCAGCTCCTCGCTGATGAACGGCAGCAGCGGCGCCGTCACCTTCACCAGCGTGGTGAGCACGCTGAACAGCGTGTCGCGGGCGTCGGCCCGGTCGGTGTCGGAGACGCCGGTCCCCCAGAAGCGCTCGCGGGAGCGGCGGATGTACCAGTTGTTGAGCGCGTCGAGGAAGGCGAGGACCTCCGCGCACGTGCCGGCGATGTCGAACGCGTCCATGCGCGCCTGGGTGCTCTCGACGAGCTCCCGCGTCTTGGCCAGCACGTAGCGGTCGAGCACGTCGGTGCTGTCGGTGCGGAACCGCCCTGCCTCGCCATCGGCGTTCGCGTAGAGGGTGAAGAACGAATAGGCGTTCCAGATCGGGTTGATGACCAGGCGCACGACCTCGGAGATGTCGGACGCGTCGGTCGCGATGCGCAGGTCACCGCCCCGCAGGATCGGTGACGCCATCAGGTACCAGCGCAGCGCGTCGGAACCGAGGGTCCCCATGACCTCCTCGGGGTCGGGGTAGTTGCGCAGCTTCTTCGACAGCTTGCGACCCTCGTGGTCCAACACGACGCCGTGGCAGATCACGTTGGAGAACGCTGGTCGGTCGAACAGCGCGACCGACAGGACGTGCAGCGTGTAGAACCAGCCGCGCGTCTGGGCGATGTACTCGACGATGAAGTCGGCGGGGGAGTGGTCGTCGAACCAGTCGGCGTGCTCGAAGGGGTAGTGCACCTGGGCGAACGGCATGGCCCCCGACTCGAACCAGCAGTCGAACACCTCGGGGACGCGCCGCATCGTCGACCGGCCGGTCGGGTCGTCGGGGTTGGGTCGGGTCAGCTCGTCCACGACTGGTCGGTGCAGATCGGTCAGGCGCACGCCGAAGTCGCGCTCGATCTCGTCGAGGCTGCCGTACACGTCGGTGCGCGGGTACGCGGGGTCGTCGGAGCGCCACACCGGGATCGGCGATCCCCAGAACCGGTTGCGGCTGATCGACCAGTCGCGGGCGCCGGCCAGCCACTTGCCGAACTGGCCGTCGCGGACGTGGCCGGGGATCCAGTTGATCTCCTGGTTCAGCTCCACCAGCCGGTCGCGGAACGCGGTGACCTCGACGTACCACGACGAGACGGCCTTGTAGATGATCGGCGTGTCGGTCCGCCAGCAGTGCGGGTAGTTGTGGTCGTAGGTGTTGTGGCGGACGACGAGGTCGCGGGACTTGAGGTCCGCGATGACGTTCGGGTTGGCGTCGAAGACGTTCTGGCCCCGGTAGTCGGGGACCTCGTCGGTGAAGCGTCCGCTGTCGTCGACGGGGCAGACCAACACGATGCCGTTGGCCTCGCAGACGCGCTGGTCGTCCTCGCCGAAGCCCGGTGCCATGTGCACCACGCCGGTGCCGTCGTCGTCGGTGACGAAGTCGTCGTTGAGCACGACGAAGCTGCGGTCACGGCCGGCGAAGTAGTCGAACATCGGCTCGTAGCCGAGCCCGGCCAGGTCCGCTCCGCTCAGCGTGCCGAGAACGCTCGAGGCGCCCTCCGCTGCGGCGGCGTCGTCGCCAGGAGCGAGGCCGAGCTCGGCCCCGTAGCGGGAGAGCGCACCCGAGCCGAGCACCACGCGTCGGCCGGCGCGGGGCCCGGCGGTGACGTCGATGACCGAGTACTCGATGTCCGGACCGGTGGCGAGCGCCAGGTTCGACGGCAGGGTCCACGGGGTGGTGGTCCATGCCCAGATCTCCGCCGGCCCGTCGCCGAGCAGCTCGGCGGCTCGGCCGTGGCCGCGTTCGGCGAGCAGCTGGAACGACACGGTGAGCGCCGGGTCCTGTCGGGGGCGGGTGGCGTCGTCGAGGCGGATCTCGAAGTTCGACAGCGGGGTCTCGGCGCCCCACGAGTAGGGCATGACCCGGTAGGCCTCGTAGACCAGGCCCTTGTCCCACAGCTGCTGGAACGCCCAGATCACGGACTCCATGTAGGGGAGGTCCATGGTCTTGTAGTCGTCCGCGAAGTCCACCCAGCGGGCCTGGCGCGTGACGTAGCGCTCCCACTGGTCGGTGAACTGCATGACCGACGTGCGGCAGGCGTCGTTGAAGCGGTCGATGCCGTAGCTGGTGATCGCGGCCCGGCCCGACACGCCGAGCTCCTTCTCCACCAGCATCTCGGCCGGTAGCCCGTGGCAGTCCCAGCCGAAGCGACGCTCCACCTTCTTGCCCCGCATGCTCTGGTAGCGGGGCACGACGTCCTTGACGTAGCCGGTCAGCAGGTGGCCGTAGTGGGGGAGGCCGTTGGCGAACGGCGGGCCGTCGTAGAAGACGAACTCGTCATCGGCGGGACGCTGCTCGACGGAGCGCTCGAAGGTCTTCTGCTCCGCCCAGCGGTCGAGCAGGCGGGTCTCGATCGCGGGCAGGTCGGGCCGCGACGGGACCGTCGGGTACGGCTGGCTCGCGGCGGCGTCGGGAGGCGGCGGGGAGGGGGGATCGGCGTCGACCATGGCCGTTCCAGCGTAGCGGCGGCCCCCATTCGCCCAGGGAGGCGGTTTCGGCGTTCGGTCGATCTTGGGGGATTCCGGTCGCTGAGCGGTCCGAATCCCCCAACTTCGGCGTTCCGGCGAACGCGGGCGTCCCGCTCCCGCTCGAGCTCAGCGGAGGTCGCGGTGCTCCCAACCGGCGTCGTCGACCAGGAGCTCGGGATCACCCGTCCAGAGGGTGGCGCCGGTCGACTGGGCGAGCGCCGCGGCGAACGCGTCGGCGTACGCCATCGGGTGGTCGGCCTTGATCCGGGCTGCGGCGAGGATCATCGCCTGATCGGGGATCCGGTGCTCGACGCAGGCGGCGACGTCCCTGACGGTTGCGAGCGCGGCCTCCTCGCCGAGCGCCCGGCGCAGCACGTAGTGCAGCTCGCCGAGGTTGATCCACGACATGAGGGGGCGTCCTTCGGCGAGCAGCGCGTCGACCTCGTCGGCGGCCGGCCCCTCATCGTCGAGATAGCGCATCACGGCCCACGAGTCGAGGACGACGTTCATCGGCGATCCTCCTTGGCCCGGTCCTCGGCGCGGTCGCGTTCGAGCTGCTCGGTCAGGCGGAGACCTCGGTGTCGGCCGCGGAGGGGCGGCCGGTCGGCGGCCGGTCGAACGGCGATGTGGTCGCCCTCCTTCCAGAACGTCACGCCGTCGCCCGGTTCGATGCCGAGCGCGTCGCGCAGTTCCTTGGGGATCACCACCTGGCCCTTGGGTCCGACCTTGTGCATGGTCATACCGGTGAGTATAACCAGGCTCAGGCGTCGGCTTCCTCGAGCTCGATGTCCCAGCGGTCGAGGCAGTCCGAGCAGCGGTACGACACGATGTCGCCGGCGCGGAACCCGACGCGGCCGTCCTCGCCCTCGTAGGCCGTGCTGAGCAGGTGGCAGGTGCCGCCGCAGTCCACGCAGACGATGGTCGTCGGTGCGGTGATCGGTGCACCCTCGCCCCGCCCGGAGCTGTCGGGGTCCATCGGGTCGACCTCGAAGTCCGACACCCTCAGCACCCCTCGCGCAGGTAGGACCACCGCTCGGACATGACGAGGCGGTGTCGGGGGCCCGGCGCATCCATGTCCACCTCGCCCATGCCGCCGAGGTCCCCGAGCGTCTCGTAGACGACGTCACCGTGGTAGACGGCGGTCCAGCCGCCGTCGTGGGTGGCGACACGGGTCGAGAAGTGCTCGATCGGCCGACTCGACGACGACTCGATGACGTCGGCCACCGACGAGTGCGCGAGCAGCTGGACCAGCGTGATGTAGGTGGGGGGCTTGAGGGCGACCTCACCGGCGCTGTGCAGTTCGATCGCATCGGCGGGCCGGGCCCAGCGGTGGGCGCGGATCTCGCCGTCGTCGATCGTGACGGTGGCGTCGACCGCGACCGCCGGGGCCACGAAGAACGCGGTGGAGAACCGCTTGTCGCTCAGCGGCGGCGGGGTCCAGTGGGAGAACCGGGCGATCGCGTCGGGGTCGACGACCAGTCCGGACTCCTCGGCGGCCTCGCGCGCCGCAGCGCGACGGGCAGCGGCTTCGAGCGCGTCGAGCGGGTCCGACGGATCGTCGGGCGAACGGTCGTCGTCGTCGATGCGACCTCCGGGGAACACCCACATGCCCCCGGCGAAGCTGAGGCCCCGGTCGCGGCGCAACATGAGGACCTCGGGTCCGTCGGTGCCGTCGCGCAGCACGATCACCGTCGCCGCGGCGACGGCCAACGGGTCCCACAGCGGACCGCCGGGCGAGCCGGGGAGCGGGGTGGTCCGGTCCGTCATCGGCGCTCACCATATGTCGTGCAGGGGCATCGTCGGGCAGGGGCGTCGACCTCGCGCGGAGAGTGGCCGAAGCGGCTCGACGGGGCCGTTCGCGTGGACGCGGAGCGAGCTTTCCTGAAAGCGTTGACAGGCTCGTAGTTACCTGGCTGTAATTACGATCCTGTCCCCACATCTTGGGGGTGGGTGAACGCCCGGCCACTACATCTGGTGCCAGGGGTGGGCGGGACGGACCGAGCGCACGGGCGCAGAAGGGGGAAGAGAGTGGCTCTCGACCAGGATGTGGTGACCGATGCACCGATCGGCGAACCGATCGCCAGAGCGGTGCAGGTGGTGGACGCCGACGACGTCGGCACGTCTCGAACCGCTGGGGTGGTCGACCTCACCGACTCTGCCACGGGCTCGCCCATGCAGGTCCGCAAGCGGGACCACAGCCTCGAGCCGGTGGACCTCAACAAGATCGTGCGCGCCGTCGCCCGCTGCGCGGTCGGCCTGGAGAACGTCGACCCGATGCGGGTCGCCACCCGGACCATCTCTGGCCTGGTCGACGGCGCCAGCACCGAGGAGCTCGACGAGCTGTCCATCCGCACCGCCGCGGCGTTGATCGCCGAGGAGCCGAACTACTCCCGGCTGGCCGCCCGCCTGCTCGCCACCGTGATCGACAAGGAGGTCCAGAACCAGGACATCTACTCCTTCAGCCAGTCGATCGCAGCCGGACATGCGCAGGGCATCATCGGCGACGAGACCGCGGCCATGGTCGCCACGAACGCCCGCAAGCTGAACGACGCGGTGCTCGCCGACCGCAACTGGCTCTACGAGTTCTTCGGCCTGCGGACGGTCTATGACCGCTACCTGCTGCGCCACCCCGTCACCCGTCGGGTCGTCGAGACCCCGCAGTACTTCCTGTTGCGCGTCGCGTGCGGCCTGTCGCGCACACCCGAGGAGGCCATCGAGTTCTACGAGCTCATCTCGAGCCTGGAGTACCTCCCCAGCTCGCCGACGCTGTTCAACTCCGGCACCGCACATCCCCAGATGTCGAGCTGCTACCTGCTCGACTCGCCCGAGGACAACCTCGACGCCATCTACGACCGCTACCGCGACGTCGCCCGGCTCTCCAAGCACGCCGGTGGCATCGGCCTGTCCTACAGCCGGATCCGTTCCCGCGGTTCGCTGATCCGGGGCACCAACGGCCTGTCGAACGGCATCGTGCCGTGGCTCAAGACGCTGGATTCGTCGGTCGCGGCGGTCAACCAGGGTGGTCGCCGCAAGGGCGCTGCGTGCGTGTACCTCGAGACGTGGCACGCGGACATCGAGGAGTTCCTGGAGCTGCGCGACAACACCGGCGACCACGCCCGGCGCACCCACAACCTCAACCTCGCCAACTGGGTGCCCGACCTGTTCATGGAGCGGGTGGAGCAGGACTGGCAGTGGTCGCTGTTCGACCCCAAGAAGGTCCCGCACCTGGTCGACCTGTACGGCGACGAGTTCCGCGACGCGTACATCAAGGCTGAGAACGACGGTCTGTTCGAGCGCCAGATCCCGGCCCGCCAGCTCTACCAGCGCATGATGCGCACGCTCGCGGAGACCGGCAACGGCTGGATGACGTTCAAGGACGCCTCCAACCTGAAGTGCAACCAGACCGGCACCAGCTCGGCCGACGGCACCCCGAACGTGGTGCACCTGTCGAACCTGTGCACCGAGATCCTCGAGGTCACCAACCAGGCCGAGACCGCCGTGTGCAACCTGGGCTCGGTGAACCTCGGCGCCATGGTCCACCCCGGGCCCGACGGCACGCCGGCGTTCGACTTCGACCGCCTGGCCGAGGTCGTGCGCCTGGCCGTCCCGTTCCTCGACCGCGTGGTCGACATCAACTTCTACCCGACCGGCGCGGCGGGCAACTCGAACGCCAAGTGGCGTCCGGTCGGCCTGGGGCTCATGGGCCTGCAGGACGTGTTCTTCCAGCTGGGCCTGCCGTTCGACTCCGACGCGGCGCGCGACCTGTCCACCCGTATCTCGGAGGAGATCTACTTCAGCGCTCTGACCGCGTCGTCGGACCTGGCCGAGCGCGACGGCGCGCACGACGGCTTCGCCGAGACCCGAGCGGCCAAGGGTGAGCTGCAGTTCGACCTGTGGGGCGTGACGCCGACCGATCCGGCCCGTTGGGAGGCGCTCAAAGCCCGCATCGGCCAGGTCGGCCTGCGCAACTCGCTGATGATCGCCATCGCCCCGACGGCCACCATCGCGTCGATCGCCGGCTGCTACGAGTGCATCGAGCCGCAGGTGTCGAACCTTTTCAAGCGCGAGACGCTCTCGGGCGAGTTCCTGCAGATCAACAACTACCTGGTCCGCGAGCTGCAGGCCCGCGGGCTGTGGACCGACTCGGTCATCGCCGCCATCAAGCGCGACGAGGGCTCGGTCCAGGGCATCGAGGCCATCCCGGCCGACGTCCGGGCCGTGTACCGCACGGCGTGGGAGCTGCCGATGCGGGCGTTGATCGACATGGGCGCCGCCCGCGGCGCCTACATCGACCAGTCCCAGTCGCTGAACCTGTTCATGGAGTCGCCGACGATCGGGAAGCTGTCGTCCATGTACGTCCACGCATTGAAGTCGGGTCTGAAGACCACCTACTACATGCGCTCCCGGCCGGCGACGCGGATCAACAAGACGACGTCCTCGGCGACGACCTCGACGACACCCGACGGAGCGGGTCCGAGCGGCGGCGGTGAGCCGGCACCGGTGCCGAAGCCCGCTGCCGAGGCCAAGACCTACACCGACGAGGAGGCGCTCGCGTGCTCCCTCGAGAACCCCGACGCCTGCGACGCCTGCCAGTGACGGTCCGATCCCGTCTCGCCGGCCGCTGAGTCCACCCCCGAACGCCACCTGTCCGCCCTCTGCACGCCCTCTGCACGCCCTCGCCCCAGGAGCATCGCGCCCACATGTCGTTGAACGAAGCAGTCGCCTACCACCTTCCCGATCCCGCCACCGTGGCCGAGCCGGGCGTCGGGCCCGGCCAACCCGGGCCCGAGCAGGGCGCCGTCGCCGGCAACCTGCTCGATCCCGGCTTCCACCTCACGTTGCGGCCGATGCGCTATCCGCAGTTCTACGAGATGTACCGCAACGCCATCCGCAACACCTGGACGGTGGAGGAGATCGACTTCTCCGACGACCTGACCGACCTGCAGCGCAAGCTGCTCCCGGCGGAGCGGCACCTCATCAACCGGTTGGTCGCGTTCTTCGCGACGGGCGACTCCATCGTGGCCAACAACCTGGTGCTGAACCTCTACCAGCACATCAACACGCCTGAAGCCCGCATGTACCTGAGCCGTCAGCTGTACGAAGAGGCGCTGCACGTCCAGTTCTACCTGACGCTGCTCGACACCTACATCCCGGACCAGGCCGAGCGGGCCCAGGCGTTCGCGGCGATCGAGAACATCCCGTCGATCCGTCGCAAGGGCGAGTTCTGCTTCAAGTGGATCGACTCGATCAACAGCCTCGACCAGCTGCGCACCCGTGAGGATCGCAAGCAGTTCCTGTTGAACCTGATCTGCTTCGCTGCGTGCATCGAAGGCCTGTTCTTCTTCGGTGCGTTCGCCTACGTGTACTTCCTCCGCTCCAAGGGGCTGCTCAACGGGCTCGCGGCCGGCACCAACTGGGTGTTCCGAGACGAGTCGTGCCACATGAACTTCGCGTTCGAGGTCATCGAGCAGGTGCGCCGCGAGGAGTCCGACCTGTTCGACGCGGATCTCCACGCCCGGGTCGCCGAGATGATCGGCGAGGCCGTCGAGTGCGAGTACGGCTTCGCCGAGGACCTGCTGAGCCAGGGCATCGCCGGAATGTCGCTCGTCGACATGCGCGAGTACCTGCAGTTCGTCGCCGACCAGCGGCTCCTGACCCTCGGCCTGCCCAAGCAGTACGGCTCCAAGAACCCGTTCGCGTTCATGGAGCTGCAGGACGTGCAGGAGCTCACCAACTTCTTCGAGCGGACCGTGTCGTCGTACCAGGTGGGCGTGTCCGGCGACGTGTCCTTCGACGAGGACTTCTGAGCCACGGGTTCCTGAGCTCTCACCCGCCGGGGTGACCGGTCCGGCTCACATCGCCCGATCGCGGTCGTGAGCGAGTCGACCTCCGCCGTTGATCTTCGCCACACCGGCGTGCAACGCGGCGTCGATACGTTGCGCCGATGGCCGCTCCGAACATCCCCGCCGCCAAGCGCTCCGGACTGGACGTCGACCTGGATCGGCTCACCGCAGAGGGCGACGGCTGGCTCACCGCAGATGACGCCTACCGGCTGAAGACCCACGGGGTGTGCCCGCAGTCGCAGAGCGCGATGTTCATGGTCCGGGTCCGGGTGCCCGGCGGTGTGCTGCTCAGCCCGCAGGCCCGGGGCCTGGCCCGCCTCGCCCGGACCTACGGTCCCGACTGGTTGCACCTCACCACCCGCCAGGGGCTGGAGCTGCACTGGGTGGAGGCCACCCGGGTGCAGGCGCTGCTGTCGGCGATCGAGGAGCTGGGCCTCAGCACGAGGTCCGCCTGCGGGCACACGCTGCGCAACGTCATGTGCTCCGAGGACGCGGGTCTGGGCCTCGACGAGCCGTTCGACTGCTTCCCCGACGCCCGGCTGGCGTCGGACACCATCGTCGCCCGCTCAGAGACCCTGAACGTGGTGCTGCCCAGCCGGATCAACATGGCCTTCGGCGGGTCGCCGCGCTGCCGGGAGGACGCGCCGCTCAACGACGTGGCGTTCGTGTCCTGCGTGGTCGACGGAGCCGACGGGCCGGTGGCCGGCTACGAGGTGTGGGCCGGCGGTTCGCTCGGCAAGTCGCCGAGGTTGGGCGTGCGGATCTCCGAGTTCGTTCCCCGCGCGCACGTCATGGCCGCGGTCGAGGCGCTGATCGACGTCTTCGTCGAGCACGGCGACCTGGATCGGCCGACCAGGGGACGCTTCAAGTTCGTGCTCGACGCGCTCGGTGCCGACGGACTGCGGGACGCCTGGTCTGCAGCGTTCGACTCGGCGCTCCGAGCCGACACCACCGAGGTGGCCGCCGTCGAGCTGCTGGGCGCGACCGACCGCGTCGCTGTCCTGTCGCAGCTGCCTCCCGGCGGCTGGTCGATCGGCGTCCGCCCGCAACGGGTCCCGGGCCGAGCGCTGGTGAGCATCGACGTCCCCCTCGGCGACACCTGCGGCTCCGAGCTCGAAGCGATCGCGGACCTGGCCGACCGGTACGCGGGTGGTGCGCTCGTGCTGTCGCGCGACCAGGACGTGGTGCTCCGCGACGTCGCCGTCGACGACCTGCCCGCGATCCGGGCCGCGCTCGCCGTCCGCGGCCTGAACCTGCTGGGTGAGGGCCGCCGATCGAGGGTCCGGGCCTGCACCGGTGCGACCGTGTGCGCGATCGGCATCACCGACGCTCCGGGTGCCGGTCGCCAGCTCGCAGATCGGGCGTCGCTGCGTCGCAACCCGGTGCTGCGGGTGCACGTGTCGGGTTGCCCGAACTCCTGCGCCCAGCACCAGGTCGGCGACATCGGCCTGTCGGGCTCGAAGGTCCGGGTGGGCGGCCGCACCGGCGACGGCTACCACGTGCTGCTCGGCGCCGATGTGGAGGCCGGACTCGTCGGCGAGACCGTCGGGCGGGTCCGCGACCGCGACGTCGGGCCCGTCGTGGACGCCGTCGTCGGGCTGTGGGAGGCGACGCGCCACCCGGGCGAGGCGATGGGTGCCACGATGCGACGTCTTGGGCTCGACGCGGTCGCCGCGCACCTGGAGGCGGTCATGGACGACCGCTGGGCGACCGGGCCCGAACCCGACGACGACCCGGTCGCACCCGCCACCCCCACACCCGTCGCTCTCGCCGTCGCTGTCGGCGATTGAGAATCCTTCCCCCGGTCACGGCGTCGAAACCGGCTGGAAACGTCGATCGGTGACAGTGCCGCCGTGTCACCGAGTCCCGGCGTGTCGTACGGAGCGCTCAGCGGCTTCACGATCGCGATCACCGCGGATCGCCGGAGCGAGGAGCAGGCCGAGCTGATCACCCGTCGCGGCGGCGCCGTGCTCAGCGGCGCGGTGATCCGCACGTTGCCGCTCAGCGACGAGCCCGCGCTGCGATCGGCGACGAGCCTGCTCATCGCCCGGCCGCCGGATGTCGCCGTCCTCTGCACGTCGCTGGGCGTCCGGGGTTGGTTCTCGGCTGCAGCGGGTCTGGGCCTGGACGCCGGGCTCTCCGACGCGCTGCGCTCTGCACGGGTCATCGCCCGGGGACCGAAGGCGGCGGGCGCCGCGCTCGCCGTGGGCGTCGCGGTCGACTGGATGACGCCCGGAGCCACCTACTCGGAGGTGATCGACCACCTGGCGTCGCTGCCCACCCGTCACCAGGACGGCACGCCGGTGCGGGTCGCAGTGCAGCTCGACGGCCAGGACTCCTCGGGGATGGGCGAGTCGCTCCAAGCGCTGGGCTACGACGTCGTCGCGGTGAGGGTGTACCGCTGGACGATGCCGACCGACGTCGGTCCCGCCGAACGGATCGCCTCCGCCGTCGGCGACGGGCTCGTCGACGCGGTGACGTTCACCTCGGCCCACGCGGTGGCGAACTTCGTCGCGATCGCCCGACAGGCCGGGACCTGGGATCGCGTCCTCGAGCGGGTCAACCGAGACGTCACCGTCTGCTGCGTGGGTCCGGTCACCGCTGCGACCGCCCGCTCGGCCGGGGTGCACGATCCGCTGGAGCCGACGTTGCCGCGCCTCGGGGCGATGGTGCAGGTGCTCGCTCGGGCGTTCGCCGAACGGTCCGTGACCCTGCACCTGAACGACGTGGCGGTCCACGTGCAGGGTCGGCTGGTGGTGATCGGAGAAGGGGAACCCGTGCGGCTCGCGGACCGCGAGCGAGCCGTGTTCGACGCGCTGGCCCACCAGCCGGGGGCCGTCCTGTCGAAGCGGGCGCTCGCGGAGCGGGTGTGGGCCGGTGCCGTCGACGACCACGTGGTCGAGGTGACCATCGGGCGGTTGCGAAAGCGCCTCGGTCCCGCCGGTGCGTCGATCGGCACGGTGATGCGTCGCGGCTACCGCCTCGACCTCACAGGGGGTGTCGGGACCCGTGCGTCGATCGTGGCGGGACCGTAACGGTGGCCACATCCCCCGGAAAGGTCGAACCCCGATGATCGTCGGCATGCTCGAGTCGAACCCTCACCCGCCATCCCCTCCGGAAACCGGCTCGACGCCCGTGACCCTGGTGGCATCGATGTTCCGGAGCGGCCCCGCGACCCGGGTGCTGCACCTCACGTGGTTCGCGTTCTTCCTCACGTTCGTCGTGTGGTTCAACTTCGCTCCCTTCGCGACCACGATCGGCCGGGAGTTCGGCCTCTCCAAGGCCCAGCTCGTCACCCTCGGGCTGTGCAACCTGGCGCTGACCGTGCCGGCCCGCCTGGTGGTGGGCGGGCTCCTCGACCGCTTCGGACCCAGGAGAGCGTTCAGCGCCGTCCTGGTGTTCGCCGTCGTGCCGTGCACGCTGTTCGCCACCGCCCAGAGCTTCGAGGTGCTGGTGCTCAGCCGGCTGCTGATGGGCCTCGTCGGCGCCGGGTTCGTCGTCGGCATCCGGATGGTGTCGGAGTGGTTCCCGCCCTCGGAGCTCGGGACCGCCGAGGGGATCTACGGCGGCTGGGGCAACTTCGGCGCAGCGGCCGCGGCACTCGTCCTGCCGGTGGTGGCGGCCGCCGTCGGCGGTGGGGCCGGCTGGCGCTGGGCCGTGGCCGCCACCGGGGTGATCGCCCTGGCGTACGGGCTGGCCTATCCGAGGCTCGTCCGCGACACGCCGACGGGCGCGTCCTTCGAGCGGACGCGCAGCGCTGCGGCGCTCGAGGTGACCAGTCGGTCTGCGGTCTGGGGGCTGATCGCGCTGACGGTGCCGCTCGCGGTTGCGCTCATGGTCATCGGCTGGCGGATCTGGAAGGTCGGGGTGATCACCTCGGGGGTCCTCGCCGCGGCGATGGCTCTGTCGGCCGCCCTGCTGGCGCTCCAGGTCATCGCGATCCTGCGGGTCAACCGCGCTGCCCTGCGCGACGAGGTGCCGGTCGGGGACCGCTACCCGTTCCGATCGGTGGCCGTGCTGTCGGCCGCCTACATGTGCACGTTCGGCATCGAGCTGGCCGCCGTGTCGTTCCTCCCCGACTTCTTCGAGACGACCTGGGGCCTGTCGCCCGCCGTGGCGGGGGCGGCGGCGTCGGTGTTCGCGGTGATGAACCTGGTGTCACGGCCCGCCGGCGGGATCCTGTCGGATGTGATGGCGAGTCGGAAGACATGGCTGGCCGTGCTGCTCGCCGGCCTCGGCATCGGCATGCTGGTGATGTCGCGGCTCACCGGTGCGTGGCCGTTGGGCCTCGCGCTCGCCGTCGTCCTGGTCACCTCGGTCTTCGCTCAGGCGGGCAACGGAGCGGTCTACGCGATCGTGCCGCTGGTCCGGCGGCGCTCGAGCGGTCAGGTCGCCGGGATGTGCGGCGCCTACGGCAACCTCGGCGGGATCGCGTTCCTGACCGCGCTCGTGTTCCTCGAGGCGCAGCAGGTCTTCCTGCTGATGGGTGTGGTCGCCCTGGTCGTCCTCGTCGCCTGCCGTTGGCTCGTCGAGCCGGAAGGCAGCCACGCGGGTGCTCCAGGCTCCGCCGGCGTCGTGCCGTCGGCCGGCTCCGCCGGCGTTGTTCCGTCGCCGGTCCTCTTGTCCGCAACCCCGGGCTCCGAGTGATGTCCGCGCTCGTCGAGAGTCGCAACGACGTGGCGTCGCGCACGGCGGTCGAGGAGTTCGGCGACTGGCACGACCGGTCCGCCCCGGGCGTGGCCGGTGCCCGCTACACGTCGCTGATCCCCAGCGCGCCCTTGCGTCCAGGGGAGCAGTACCGGTTCGAGGTCGATCTCGACGCGTGCAGCGGCTGCAAGGCGTGCGTCTCGGCGTGCCACTCGCTCAACGGTCTGGAGCGCTCCGAGATCTGGCGCTCGGTCGGGCTGCTCGTCGGCGGAGGAGGGGCCGAGCCGATCTGGCAGCAGAACGTCACCACGGCGTGCCACCACTGCGCGGATCCCGCGTGCCTGGCCGGGTGCCCGGTCGACGCGTACGAGAAGGACCCGGTGACGGGCATCGTGGCCCACCTCGACGACCAGTGCATCGGGTGCCGCTACTGCCAGCTCACGTGTCCCTACGAGGTCCCGACCTTCTCCAAGCGGCTGGGGATCGTCCGCAAGTGCGACATGTGCTCGGACCGACTCGCGGAGGGCGAGGCCCCCGCGTGCGTCCAGGGTTGTCCGACCGACGCGATCTCGATCGGGTCGGTCGCGATCGACGAGCTGCGGGCCGCCGCCATCGTGGACCAGGTGGAGGTCCCGGTCCGTCTGGTGCCGACGGCCCCGGTGTCGTCGCTCACCGCTCCGTCCACGATCTACCGGAGCGCGAAGCCGGTTCCCGGCTCGGCCGTCGCCGCGGACGACCATCGGATCCTGCCGGCGAGCAACCACCCGCCGCTCGTGACGATGCTCGTGCTCACCCAGCTGTCGGTCGGCGCGATGGTCGTGTCGCAGTGGACCTCGCGGCCCGCGGGCGTGTCGGGTGCCACCGGCCGCGCTGTGGTGCTCGCCCTGCTGACCGCCGGCTGCGCCCTCGGTGCCAGCCTGTTGCACCTCGGGCGCCCGCTGCTCGCGTGGAGGGCCGTCGTGGGGCTCGGTCACTCGTGGCTCTCGCGCGAGATCGTCGCCTTCGGCGCCTATGCCGCGGCGGCGGTCGCCGCCGCGGGTGCAGCGGCCGGGATCGTGCCGAGGTCCTTCGCTCCGGTCGTCGGTGCGCTGGCCGTGACGACCGGAGTCCTCGGCGTGTTGTGCTCGGCCCAGCTCTACGCCGTGACCGGGCGCGCATGGTGGCGACTCGATCGCACGGTGCTGCGGTTCGCTGCGACCTGCCTCTCGACCGGGGCCGCCGCGGTCGGGACCACGACAGCGGTGGCCGCGTGGGCGGAGGGGGCGGCCTCACCGCCCGACACCTCGCCGGTGCTGGGGCTGCTCGTCGTGGCTCCCGTCGTGGTCGTCCTCGTCGGCCTCGGCGTGCTCATCGCCCGCCACGGGGGTCGGCCCGACCAGCTCGGACGCACCGTGTGGCTGCTGACGCGGACGCTGCGTCGCACCACGTCGGTCGCTGTCGCGCTCGCCGTCGCCGGTGGCGCCCTGGCGGTCTACGCCTCGTCGGGGGCGAGCACCCCAGCGACCGCAGCCTGGGCGTGGGCGCTCTCGCTCGTCGCGCTCGTCGGCGCCGCATGGGCGGAGCGGATCCTCTTCTTCACCGCGGCGGCACCGGACCGGATGCCCGGGGGCTTCCATTGACCCGGAACGACAAGGTGACCCGGAACGACAAGGTGACCCGGAAGCCGGTGGGTTGGAGCGAGCGGCTCCCGAGGTTGCGCGCCCGCAGCGGTCCGCGGACCGAAGAGCTCCGACGGGTCCGCGACGACGCTGTCGGGCAGGTCCCCGCCTCTCGCGCCGGCGACCGGGTCGTCGCCTCCGTCTGCGGCTACTGCTCGACGGGGTGCTCGCTCGACGTCCACCTGCGCGGATCGGTGCCGGTCAACCTGACCCCGACCCGGTCCTACCCGGTCAACACGGGATCGGCGTGTCCGAAGGGATGGGAGGCACTCGCGCCGATGGCAGCGGACGGCCGTGGCCTCCGTCCGACGATCCGTCGTGGGCGGCGCCACGAGGCAATCGGCTGGAACCGGGCCTTCGAGGAGTTCTGCGCCCGCGTGCGCGAGGTCCAGCAGCGCCACGGGCCCGACTCGGTGGCGTTCCTGTCCACCGGCCAGATCGTCACCGAGGAGATGGCGCTCCTGGGTGCGCTGGCCAAGTTCGGGCTCGGCATGGTCCACGGCGACGGGAACACCCGCCAGTGCATGGCCACCTCGGTCGCCGCCTACAAGGAGTCCTTCGGGTTCGACGCCCCGCCGTACTCCTACGCGGACCTCGAGGAGTCCGACGTGGTCGTCCTGGTCGGCTCCAACCTGGCCGTCGCGCACCCGATCCTCTTCGAGCGCCTCCAGCGCAATCCGCACTCGCCCGAGGTCGTCGTGGTCGATCCTCGTGCGACGGAGACCGCGATGGCGGCGTCGCTGCACCTCCCGATCGCGCCGAAGTCCGACCAGGTGCTCCTGTACGGGGTCGCCCGCGAGCTGATCCGGCGGGGAGCGGTGGACCGGCGCTTCATCGACGAGCACACCTCGGGGTTCGAGGACTTCGCAGCCCACGTCGAGCAGTTCACGCCCGAGGTCGTCCTGGCCGAGACCGGACTGGACCCAGGGCCGTACGAGCGGCTGATCGGTGCGATCGCCGGCGGTGAGCGCGTCTCGTTCTGGTGGACGATGGGCGTGAACCAGGGCCACCGCGCCACCCGCACCGCGCAGGCGATCATCGCCTTGGCGCTGATGACGGGCAACATCGGGCGAGCGGGCACGGGAGCCAACTCGATCACCGGCCAGTGCAACGCGATGGGTTCCAGGTTGTTCTCCAACACGGCGTCGCTGTTCGCCGGACGGAGCTTCACCGACGACGCGGACCGCGCCGAGGTGGCAGACGTCCTCGGCATCCCGGTCGACGCCATCCCCGACCGGCCGAGCTGGTCCTACGACCAGATCGTCGAGGGGATCGCTCGTGGCGACATCAGGGGCCTGTGGGTGATCGCGACGAACCCGGCGCACTCGTGGATCAACCAGTCCCACATGCACGACATGCTCGATCGGCTCGACCTGCTCGTGGTGCAGGACCTCTACCCGGACACCGAGACCGCACGTCGTGCGCACCTCTACCTGCCGGCCGCGGGCTGGTCGGAGAAGGAGGGCACGTTCATCAACTCCGAGCGTCGGATCGCCCGAGTCCGACGCAGCGTCGCGCCGCCGGGCCAGGCCCGGACCGACCTCGAGATCTTCCAGGGCATCGCCGAGACGTGGGGATGCGGGCCGATGTTCCGGCGCTGGCGCACGCCGGAGGCGATCTTCTCCATCCTCCGGGAGCTCAGTCGGGGTCGCCCGTGCGACATCACCGGCATCGCCTCCTACGCAGACCTCGACGATGCCGGCATCCAGTGGCCGTTGGCAGAGGGCGCCAGCGCCGGTGACCTCCCGAGCGCCCGACGCCTGTTCGGCGACGGCCGGTTCTTCACCCGCGACGGACGGGCCCGGTTCGTCCACGACGACCCGGCGTCGCCGCCGGAGCGGATCTCGCAGCGCTATCCGCTGGTGCTGCTCACCGGACGGGGCTCGACCGCGACGTGGCACACCCAGACGCGCACGTCGCGGTCCCCGGTGCTCGCCCGGCTGGCACCCGACCGCCTGTACGTCGAGGTGGCGCCGCTCGACGCAGCGGCCCGCGGGCTGCGCTCGGGGGACCGCGTGCGCGTGTCGTCGCGACGCGGGGACGTGGTCGCGACCGCGTTCGTGACGCCGACGGTCGCTCCGGGCCAGGTCTTCCTGCCGATGCACGATCGGTCGGTCAACGTCCTGACCTCGCCGGCCTTCGATCCCCAGTCGCGCCAGCCGGCCTACAAGTACGCAGCGGTCGACGTGAGGCCGGCATCGGCACGCGACGGCCGGGATCCGCAAGGGTCAGCGGTCACGAACGCCACAGCTGCATCGGGGTGAGCGAACGGTCACCGGTGAAGGGCAGCGCCACCTCGGCGCCGCCGATGCCGGCTGACCGGTACGCCGCGCAGATGACCTCGAGCACGTCCCGAGCCTGGCCGGGTGTCTGGCCGCGTCGGCCGCCGCCGGTGAGGTCGACCAACTGGTCGATGTAGCCGGCCCGCTCGAGGAACGGGTCGACGGCCTCCGGGTAGCGGTCGCCGACCTGGACGGGTTCGCCGTCGAGCTCGACGAGCAACGTCGGCTGCAGCTCCAACCGGACCACTCCATCCGCGGATGCGGCCTGCAACGACCACTCGGCATCGGGGTTGATCCAGCTCACGTCGAGCGTCGCGGTCAACCCGGATCCGAGGCGGAGCCGGAGCGACGCGTCGTCGTCGGCTCCGTCCTCACGGGTGGAGCTGAGCGACGCGGCGACCCCGACGACCCGCTCGCCCGTCAACTCCATGACCAGCGCGACAGGGTGGGGTCCCAGGTCGAACAGGACACCACCGGAGGCGAGCGGTCGGCCGAAGTGACCCCACGTCGGGGGCGGCTGCAGGGTCCGCAGGGAGAGGTGCTGCAGCGGCCCCATCCGGTCGCGGTGCGCCATGACGGTCGCCCACGCTGGCGAGTGCAGCAGGTTCTCGGCGCACCGGAGGATCGGACCGCTCCCGTCGACCCCCGCGGCGCGTGCGGCCGCGTCCACGAGCCGGTCGGCATCAGTAAGCGTGGTGGTGATCGGCTTCTCCACCAGCACGTCGGCTCCGGCGGCGAGCCCGGCGAGCGCCAGCTCCGCGTGGTGCTCAGCTGGGGTGGCCACCAGCAGGACGTCAGCACCTGCCGGGAGCTCGTCCACCGAGACGTGGGCGACGTCGTAGGAGTGCTGCTCGTCGAGCTGAGCGGCCAGGTGCCGGGCGGATCGACCTCCTGCAGACGCCACCGCGACGACTCGGCAACCCGCGCTCGGCGCGGCCAACGTGTGGACCACGGCGATGGCTCCCGCACCAGCGATCGCGATCGTGGGTTCGGCGTCGTCGGCCAGGTGCCGACGGCGCCGACGGCGACCCAGCACGTCAGGAGCCCTGCACGTCAGGAGCCCTGCACGTCAACGGCGATGCACCACCGAGGTCATGGGGGCCACGGTAGTGGAGCGTCGAGATGCTGAGGATCTGCTCGGCCGCGTGGCCGTCGAGGGCGCCATCGCGCCGGTAGCGTTGTGCGACGCCGCCGGCGCCGACGACCCATGAGCCGACCCATCCGACTCCTCCTGCGCTTCGCCGCGATCCTCGTCCTCGGCGTCACCGCGCTCACGCTGATCGCCGCGGCGATCGTCCCCGAGCTGGGAAAGGTCTCACAGGCGGCCTCGTTCAAGCAGGTCTCCAAGCTGGCGCTGCCCGCGCTGCCCGAGGCGTCGCAGATCGTCACCGAGTCCGGCGAGGCCTACGGCGCTCTGGCCGGCAGCGAGAACCGCGACGTCGTCACGCTCGACCAGGTCTCGCCGGAGCTGCAGAGGACCGTGCTCGCGGTGGAGGACGCCGACTTCTACGGACACGACGGAGTGTCGGCCAAGTCGATCCTGCGCGCCTTCCGGGCCAACAGCGACGCCGGAGCGATCTCTCAGGGCGGTTCCACGATCACCCAGCAGCTCGTCAAGATCTCCCTCGTCGGCGACGAGCGCAGCCTCACCCGCAAGATGAAGGAGGCGTCGCTCGCGCTGCAGTTGGAGCAGCAGCTGTGCGAAGGCGTCCCCAAGCACCAGTGCAAGGACCAGATCCTCGAGCAGTACCTCAACACGGTGTACCTGGGTCGGGGCGCCTACGGCATGCAGGCCGGGGCGCAGACCTACTTCGGCAAGCCGGCGTCGGAGATCAACTACGCGGAGGCGGCGGTGCTGACCTCGCTGGTCCGCAACCCCACCGGCTACGACCCGATCCGCTACCCGAAGGTCGCCAAGGAGCGGCGGCTGGTCGTCCTCAAGCGCATGCAGGAGCAAGACCTGGTCACGGCGAAGGAGGCGGCGTTCATCGCCGCGGTCCCGCTCCCCACCCAGGCCCACGGTCGCCAGGTCGCGGCGACCACCGAGTCGTTGAGCTACATCGAGCGCAAGGTCCGCGACGAGCTGTTGAACGCCGACTGGCTGGCCCCGACCCAGGAGCTCCGTCGCTACCTGGTGTTCAACGGCGGGCTCCGCATCACCACGACGATCGACCCGGAGGCGCAGCGGGCGGCCGAGGCGGCGGCAGCGTCGAACCCGCTGGCCAAGGCGAACCCCGAGACGGCGGTTGCGCTGGCGGCGGTCGAGCCGGCGACCGGCGCCGTGCGGGCGATCGTCGGAGAGGCGCAGGTGCCCGGCAAGGGTCTGGTCGAGACCGGCGCGCCGATCGGCGGGCGGTCGTCGGGCTCGGCGTTCAAGGTGTTCACGCTGGTCGCCGCATTGAAGTCCGGCTACAGCATCAACAGCTCGGTCTCGGGCGCCTACGCGCCGGAGAACATGAAGAAGCTGTGGGGTGTCAAGGAGTCGGGCCCGTACCCCGACGACTGCCCGAGCCAGGGGATGGTCGCCCTCTCCCAGGCGCTCGCCCAGTCGAACAACTGCGCCTTCATGCGGCTCCAGGGAGCGGTTGGATTCGAGGAGGTGAAGTCGACCGCCGTCGACCTCGGCCTCACCGACGCCGCGCTCGACCCCAACCACGTCAAGCCGGCGTGCTTCACGATCGGCTGCGACGCCCTCGTCAGGCCGCTCGACATGGCCGCCGCCTACGGCACGATCGCCAACGACGGGCGTCGCAACCAGACGCACTTCGTGTCGAAGGTCGAGGACCGCGCCGGCAAGGTGCTCTTCGAGGCCGCCCCGCAGGACAAGCAGGTGATCTCCGCTGACGTCGCCCGCCAGGCCATCGTCGGGATGGAGAAGGTGGTCACGAGCGGGACCTACTCTGCCGGCGCCCTCCCGGATCGTCGCCCGGCCGCCGGCAAGACCGGCACCACCGAGGTCGAGGGCGGCAAGAACACCGACGTGTGGTTCGTGGGATTCACCCCGCAGCTGTCGACCGCCGTCTGGATCGGCAACCCGGCGGCCAACACCAACATGAAGGGCGGACGGGTCCAGGGCGGCGCCACCGCCGCGAAGGTGTGGCGCGGGTTCATGGCCGAGGCGCTCGACGGCACGCCGGTCCTGAAGTTCGAGGCGCCCGCCAAGTTGCCGAAGGCCAAGTCCGTGCCCGACCCGTGGAAGGGCTCGGGCAAGTACGGCACATCCTCGACGGTGCCGAAGTCGTCGTCGAAGTCGTCGACGAAGTCCAAGACGACCACGACCAGGCCGGCCGCATCGAGCGGGTCGGGACCCGCCTCGGGTTCGTCCGGTTCCGGCGGCACGGACGGCAACGGGTCCTCCGGCGGTAGCGGGTCGGGGAGCAGTGGCGCTGGAACCGATGGCGACGGCAGCGGTGGGGGAGCCGGCGGCGGCTGAGCGTCGCCGGGCCCGGTAGCTTCTGCGTCGTGGGATCCCTCGACGCGCTGATCGACGTGCAGACCCAGGACACCCGTGCGGACCAGATCGCCCACCAGCGGAACCACCTGCCGCAGATCGAGGTCCTCCGGAGCGTCGAGGCGGAACGGGCAGAGGTGGCCGCTCGCTCGGAGGTGGCACGAGGTCGGCTCCACGAGCTGCGCCAACGCCAGAAGGGCCTGGAGGACGAGGCCTCCCTCGTCGAGGACAAGGCCGCAGAGATCGACGCCAAGCTCTACGACGGCAGCGTCGTCGCCCACAAGGAGCTCGAGGCGTTCCAGGAGGACCATCGCCTGCTGAAGGCCCGTCAGTCCGATCTGGAGGACCAGGCCATCGAGGTCATGGAGGCGGCGGAGCCGATCGAGGCCGAGCTGAACGCCCTCGACGCGGAGGTGGCCGGTCACGACGCCCGGATCGCCACGCTCGCCACCGACGTCGCCGCGGCGCAGGCCGAGCTCGACGGGGAGTTGGCGGCGGTCGTCGCGACCCGAGCGGCTGCCGCGGCCGAGGTGCCCGGCGACGTGCTCGGCGCCTACGAGGCCACCCGCTCCCGGATGGGGGGAATCGGCGCCGCCCGGTTGGTCGGCAACCGATGCGAGGGCTGCCACCTGGAGATCCCGTCCGCAGAGCTCGAGGAGGTGCGACGCGCCCCCGAGGACGCCGTCGTGACGTGCCCCGAGTGCCTGCGGATCCTCGTCCGCTGAGCGCTCGTCGAGGTCGTTCGTGTTCATCTGGTTCGCGGTGCTGAGCGTCGTCCTCACGTGGGCGGTGTTCCAGAGTCCGGCCATCGACTACCGGTTCGTGGCCCTCGGTTCGGTGCTCCCGGTCCTCGAGGTGCCGTTCGGTGCCGGACCCCTGCACTCGCTGCTCGCGCCGACGGTGGTCCTGGCCGTGGTCATGGCCGCGACCGTGCGACGGCGGCTCGTCCGTCGACGCTGGCTGGGCCTGCCGATCGGCATGTACATGCACCTCGTGCTCGACCTCGCCTTCGCTCTGACCGCGACGTTCTGGTGGCCGTTCCTGGGGTGGTCCTTCACCGACGGCTCCGCACCCGAGCTCGACCGCGGCGTCTGGACGCTGTTCATGGAGCTGACCGGGCTGGCCGCGGGCTGGTGGGCGTGGAAGCGCTTCGGCCTCGACGACCCTGAGCGCCGGTCGCGCTTCGTGCGGACCGGTCAGCTGGACCGATCGGTCATGGGTCCGCGTGGGGGGCGACCGTCGTGACCTCGCTGGTCGTCGTGCGCCACGGCCGGACCGCAGCCAACGCGGCGGGGCTGCTGCTCGGTCACCTCGACGTCGAGCTCGATCCGCTCGGACGAGCCCAAGCGGTGGCGCTGGCCGACGCCGTGGGTCGCAGCGGCCCGCCGATCACCGCGGTCGTATCGAGCCCCTTGCGGCGGGCGGTCGAGACCGCCGAGGCGTTCGGTCAGCCGGTGCAGGTCGACGACCGGTTCATCGAGGTCGACTACGGCGAGTGGGACGGCATGGCCGTCGCGGACGTCGCCGCCGCAACGTGGGCGGAGTGGCAGGCCGACCCCCACTTCAGCCCAACTGCCGGCGAGTCGCTGCACCGGGTGGGCGAGCGGGTCGCCCAGGCCTGTCGGGACTGGGCGGAGCGTGCCGATGGCGGCTGCGTGTTGGTCGCCACCCACGTGTCACCGGTCAAGGCCGCGGTCGGCTGGTCCCTCGGTGCCGACGTCAACTGGACCTGCCACGTGGACCCGGCCTCGATCACCCGGATCGACGTCGCCGCCGGTCGGCCCAGGTTGCGCTCGTTCAACGAGACGGGACACCTGGTGGGCGTGGCGGTCACCTGAACGACGCCTTGGCGCGGACCCGAGGTCATCTGGAGGCAGACGCGGTGTGGTGAAGTTCACTTCGAGAATCGCCGATCCGACGATCAGCCCCTCTAGCTTGGGTGCCATGGAGCTGCTCGACGAAGAGTCCCACCGGATCCTGCTGTGGGCCGTCCGGCTGCACGAGGTGGGCCACGCTCCCACCCGTTCGGTGCTGGCCGCCCTGTCGGAGGGTCGCCAGCCAGCCGGGTTGGCCACGGTGACCGGGCTCACCGGGCAGCACCCGGAGTTCCAAGAGGACGCCATCGCATCGCTGCTGCGTCGCGGCCTGCTGCAGCCGGTCGGCGACCGCGGCGTGGCACCCACCGGCCTGGGACGTCGGGTGGTCGATGCACTCGGGCTGGAGAGCGGGTTCCCGGCGTTCGAGGTGTTCGACGCGGATCTCAGCTCCAGCGATCCGCTGGCCTTCGCCCGGGTGGTCGGTCGTGTCGCCGCGCTGCACCGCCCCATGCTGGTCGACCCCTACTGCCGGCGAAGCGAGCTGGAGTACCTCAGCGCCCACACCTCGGTGACCCGTGTCATGGTGAGCGACCGCCTCGACGACGACGAGCTGGCCGAGCTCATCGACTTCGTCGAGTCGTTGCACGGCCGGGACCACAAGCTGCGACTGCGGGTGGCCGACGCCGAGCTCATCTCGGACCGCTGCGTCATCAGCGGTGACCGCGTCCTGCAGGTCGCCGGCCTCCCGGCTGCGAACGGCGGCGGCACCACGGTCGTGACCGAGCCGCACGACCTGGGTGAGCGTGCCCGTGACTACTACCGCGACGTGTGGCGCGGCGCGGACCGGCTGGCGACGTACCGCCCTCGCCGTCGCAGCACCCGCGCAGCCTGAACTCGACCCGCCTGAGCTCGACCCGCCGGCAGCACGACCGGCCTGAACCCGGCCAGCGTGACCGGGGCGTCAGGATCCCGGCATCGACCGGTCCGGTGAACGTAGGGTGAACGAACGTCTGGACGACGGGTCCGGACCGACGGAGGAGAACGGGCCGATGCGCAAGAACGTCATGCGTGTCCTCATCGTGGTCGTGGCGGCACTGGGGCTGGTCGCCTCGGCATGCAGCAGCGACGATGAGGGAGACGACACCACCACCACCGAGGCGTCGCAGGGTGGTGACCGCGGCAACGTCGACGGCGAGCTGAAGCTCGGCGTCATGGTTCCGCAGACCGGCGACCTGAGCGTCATCGTCGACTCCTTGCAGACGCCGGTCGACATGGCCATCAAGGCGATCAACGACGCGGGTGGCGTCAACGGCAAGCCGGTCGTGTCGGTCGCGGCCGACGACGGCACCAACCCGAACGTCGCGACCACGAGCTACGCCAAGCTCGTCAACACCGACAAGGTGGACGCGATCATCGGCCCGGCACCGTCGGGTGTCGCCGCCAAGCTCCTCGACTCGATCGCCGCCGACAAGGTGCCGACGTGCTCCGGTTCCACGACCACCGCGGACCTGGAAGGCGGCGCGGATGGCTACTTCTTCCGCACTGCGCCCGGCGACGACCTGCAGGGTCCGGCGCTCGCCACGTTGATCACGGGTGACGGCCACTCCAAGGTCGCGATCCTCGCCCGCAACGACGACTACGGCAAGGGCTTCTCGGAGTTCCTCGGGACGGCGCTCGAGGACAGCGGTGCTCAGGTGACCGAGACCGTCCTCTACAACCCCGACGCCTCCAACTTCGACGCTGATGTGCAGAAGGCGCTGGACTCGAACCCCGACTCGGTCGTGGTGCTGGGCTTCAACGACGACGGCGCCAAGGTCGTCTCCACGATGATCGGCAAGGGCGCCGGACCCGCCGACATGCCGACCTACACCGCAGACGGCATGCAGGGCTCGAAGTTCGGTGCGACCGTCGACCCGTCTGATCCGTCGAAGGTCGCCGGGATCAAGGGCACCGCTCCGGCCGCCGCTCCTGCAGGTGTCGAGAGCCCCTTCACCGCGGAGTTCGCGGCGACCGGGATCGACACGATCTTCTCGTCCTACTACTGGGACTGCACCAACCTGATGGCGCTGGCGGCCGTGAAGGCCAAGAGCGACGACGGCTCGGCGATCCAGGCGAACTTCGCGTCGAACCTCGAGGGCGACAACGACTGCAACAACTTCAAGGACTGCAAGGCGCTCCTCGAGGAGGGCAAGACCATCCACTACCGCGGCGCCTCGTCGCTGTTCGAGAAGTGGAACGTCATGCAGCCCGGCACCGGCGTCTACTCGGTGTGGGCCTACGGCACCGACGGCAAGCCTGCCGACATCGAAGGTGCAGAGCAGATCTCGATCGGCTGATCCGATGAGTTGACTGCGTGCGAAGGTTGAGCGGGGTGGGACGTCCACGAGGCGCCCCACCCCAGGTGTCGCCCGCCGGTGGATGCGATCGCATCCACCGGCGGGGCGCGTCCGGGGGCGGTCGCGCTGCTCAGCGGTTGCGGACCAGCGAGCCGAGGTAGAGCTCGATGACCTTCGGGTCGCCGAGCAGCTCGGCGCCGGTGCCCGTGTAGGCGTCGGTGCCGTTGTCGAGCACGTAGCCGCGATGGCAGATCCGCAGCGCCTTGTGGGCGTTCTGCTCGACGATGAGGATCGACACGCCGGCGTCGTTGATGGCCGCGATGCGGGCGAACACCTCGTCCTGCATGGCCGGGGAGAGACCGGCGGACGGCTCGTCGAGCAGCAGGAGGCTCGGCTCCATCATCAGGGCTCTGGCCATGGCCAGCACCTGGCGCTGACCGCCTGACAGCTCATCGGCTCTGTTGCCGCGCCGGCCCTGCAGGGCGGGGAAGAGCTCGAGCACCTCGTCGCGGCGGACATCGAAGCGATCGGGTCGGAGGAACACCCCCATTCGGAGGTTCTCCTCGACCGTGAGGGTGCCGAACACGTTGCGCACCTGGGGGACGTAGCCGACGCCGCGGGACACGAGCTCGTGGCCGTGCACCCCGACGATGTCCTCGCCGTCGACGGTCATGGTGCCAGAGCGCACCGGCACCAGGCCGAACACGGCCTTGATGAGCGTCGACTTGCCGGCACCGTTGGGTCCGATGATGCCGACCAGCTCGCCGCGGGCGACGTCGATCGACGCGCCACGGAGGATGTCCACTCCGGGCAGGTACCCCGCGACGAGGTCCCGGACGACGAGCAGCGGTTCACGCGGGGTCATGACGTCGTTCCCTCGTCGGCATCGCGGTCGTCGGCATCTCCGTCGTAGAGCTCCTCGACGATCGGGCGCAGCTGGTCGGCCATGTCGCGCAGATCCGCGCTCGATCCACCGAGGTAGGCGTCGATGACGCGCTCGTCGGCGGCGACCTGGCCGGCCGTGCCGGTCGCGATGATCCGGCCCTCGGCCATGCACACCACCAGGTCGGAGATGGCGGAGACCACGTCCATGTCGTGCTCCACGAACAGCACGGTGATGCCCTCGCCGGGCAGCTCCCGGATCTTGTCCAGCAGCAGCTGGCGAAGCGCCGGGTTCACGCCCGCCATCGGCTCGTCGAGCATGAGCAGCCGCGGTGCCGCCATGACGCCCCGCGCCAGCTCGAGCAGCTTGCGTTGGCCTCCGGAGAGGGTTCCGGCCTTGTCGTCGAGCTTGTCGCCCAGGCCGACCCATCGGCCGAGCTCGGCGGCCCGTTCGCCCAGTTCGGCCTCCTGCGCACGCCACACCCACGGCAGCAGCGCGGTGCGGAGGTGCTCGCCTCGCTGGTCCTTGGCGGCCAGCCGGATGTTGTCGAGCACCGAAAGGCGTGGGAACACCCGAGCGCTCTGGAACGTTCGGACCATCCCGGTGCGCGCCGCCGCGTAGGCGGGCTTGCCGGTCATGTCGTGGCCCTCGAACCGCCACGTGCCACCGTCGGCTCGCTCGAAGCCGGTGAGCACGTTGAAGAAGGTGGTCTTGCCGGCGCCGTTGGGCCCGATCAGTGCGACGACCGCGCCTCGCTCGACCTCCATGCGCTCGACGTCGACGGCCTTGACCCCTCCGAAGGAGCGGTGGACGCCCTCGGCGACGAGGATCGGCCCGTCTGGCGCAGCGGTACCCGCGCCGAGGTCCGCGTCGTCGTCGCCGTCCGCGGGGGAGTGGGTGGGCTCACTCACCGATGACCGCTTCGTCCTTGTTGCCGAGCAGGCCCTGGGGCCGGAAGACCAGCAGCAGCACGATCGCCACGCCGACGAGCACGTAGCGCACCGCGCCGGTGTCGGTGCCGTCGATGAACCACCACCCGTCGCCGATGGCCTGGGTGAGCAGGCTGTTGAGCACCGAGATCACGAACCAGTAGACGATGGCGCCGACCGGCGGTCCGAGCACGGTGGCGACGCCGCCGAGGATGACGATGAGGTACCAGTTGAACGTGGTCTGCGACACGAAGAAGTCGGGCTTCACGAACCCACCGTCGAACATGAAGATGATGCCGGCGATCCCGCCGATCACGCTGCCGATGACGAACGCCTGCAGCTTCATCTTGAACACGTTCTTGCCGAGCGACCTCGCCGCCTCCTCGTCCTCCCTCACCGCCTTGAGGAGCCGGCCCCAGGGGCTGCGGGCGAGTCCCCACACGAACACGCACAGGATGGCGACCAGGGTCCAGCCCACGCTGATCGTCCACAGGGTGTTCTGGTTGAAGCTGAACGAAAC